>Ga0065711_1006214_pt1 | contig 65552 bp, 42 predicted proteins | sample Hoacrofraction12_FD_59098 | JGI IMG/M metagenome (GOLD analysis project Ga0065711, IMG submission 59098) | Hoatzin crop microbial communities from Cojedes, Venezuela - Epithelial fraction 12 v2 (version 2) | ecosystem: Host-associated > Birds > Digestive system > Esophagus > Crop | place... | reverse complement strand
AGAGAAGAGAAGAGAAGAGAAGAGAAGAGAAGAGAAGAGAAGAGAAGAGAAGAGAAGAGAAGAGAAGAGAAGAGAAAGAGAAGAGAAAGAGAAGAGAAAGAGAAGAGAAAGAGAAGAGAAAAAGAGAAGAGAAAGAGAAGAGGGAACAGTAGTTCAGCAGAACTACCCCCAAATACATGAGTAGCACATATCTCACTCTGACATGCATGGCCCACAAGACAAAATTAAGCTTTCCAGCAGCATGCTGCAGCCTGGCTGATGGGAGCCACTACTGGTCCTTATTCTCCATACCTGAAGGAGCAAGGGTTCTCTTCAGGGTCCAAAGCGTGGTTGGCGCTGGCAGGGTTGTTGCTAGGGGAAATCAGGTGAAGACAGAGGAGAAACTAAATTAGAGCCTGGTCAGCAGGAACCAACCCCCCGAGCTAACCCATCCTATCTGGCAAGAATTGCACTTGGAGATGGAACACTCTCTCAGCAGTGGGCTTCTCTCCCAGCCACTGTGCTAACATTAGTACAGAGTTCAGCAACAAATTAACCTTCCCTCACAGTACAATAAGGTTGAAGTTGGTCTATTTAGTGCATTATTTCACAGAGTAAAAGGAGACTGAGTCAAGAACTTAACTTGGCTTATGGCTGTCACTAGGCAGTGCCCAATTATGCTGCAGCATTTTCACACATTATGACAGTTCAGCTCTCGGAAATAGCATGACACAAGTTTTTTGCATGGGTGGGACTGTACATGACTCACATAAACATGGTACATTTTCTGATGTTATTGCTTTTGTGGTAGCTCTTTTTAGGCCACAGTCACAACTTAAGTTGTCCCTGGAATCCCAGGCATAAGACCCTTTGCAAAATTCCCTATTTAAAATGGCAGAATGTAGGCATTATCCAGAAGTATATCAGAAAGATGGCAAATGAGAGAGGAGTGAGAAACCCTTCACAAATGCTCAAGAGACCAGTTAAGTCTCTTCTGTGAGACCTTTCCAGGGCCATTAAGGAACAGTTTCCTAAACTCCATTTCTGCTCCAAGTTTCTACGTCTAGCAAAAGAAGACCTGCAAAAATCTAAATACTGTGGTTTTAAGAACGAAGAGACCTTTGAAACTAAAAGGACTCTCTTAACAGCCACGTATGACATGTTATCCTTGAATTTTAGGTTTCCTTTTTTTAAGCCCTCATCTGAGGGCATCTGGTGGGCAGGCTATCACACCTGAATAACCTGAGTCATTCTACTTTTATACCTGACTGAGATGCATAAGGTGCAAACTTCATGTAAGTTTGTTCATCTCTCATACATGGTATGATTTTGCATACCAGTTCCTTTCCTCTTGAAGGAATGACTGACAGTTGTGGTAATTGCCTGATGCTTTCCATCATGACCAAGGACCTGTATTGAGCACTGGAGAGCTGAGTCTGCAGCCACATCTGGCAGAAGATATTAAGTGAGGTTCAACTCTCACAACACTCAGGGAGAATTTAAAATGTAAAGCTTGATGAACTCACAGTGATAACACATTGGATATCTGAGAATTCAGCTTGGATGGTGACGAAGACCGGTTCTTAAATTCTCTCAGACCTGTGATACCCGACAGTCATGAGTGACTCAAAACCTACTTCCTTCAGAGGCTTAAAAACATGTTTTTCTCAGCTGTTGTTACACCCTGATTTCAAATAATTTCTGTATGGACCCCAGATAGCTCTTACCACCAGATGCAATGAATAGCTATCAGTACATATTTGGTACACTTTTAAGAATAATCCATACTTTTGTTTATGACAACTTCTTCATTTCTCTGAAGATGCAACTTTTGACCTTGCAACGTTATCCTACTCACCTGCAGTTGGCACGTCTTCAATCGTGAGAGAAGTGTGAGCACTTTTAGTTCCCTCTGCAGTTGGAAGTGTACTTGGGAATTCAGTAGTCACTGAAACAAGACAAAAAGTAATGCTTATAAAGATCATGGATTAGGGGGTTCTTCATATGGTGTTCCAAATTGCTTGCAAGCTTCTGCATCTGCAACTAAGAGGTAAAACTCTGCACCTCAGTTTTCATGACTGTAGCTCATCCTACCCAGATAACTGATATACTTTACTAGCATGGTCAGTGGTTAGACGTTTTAACTGTTCAGAAATTAATTGTTGCCAAGATTAACCGGGGCGCATTGTTATGCCTGGAAGACAAGAGATGATACAGAAAAGCTGTCCTCAGAGGTTCAGGTCAGAAAGAACTTCAAGTGATAGAACACTCAAAAAATGTACAAAAAACAGCCTTGTGGGCAGACATGAATCTGTAGAAAAGAAGTCATCGACATGGATATAGTGGCAACCTAGGAATAGTTAGGATGATGGTAGGTCACTCTAATCAACTAAATAATAATAATAAAAGCAGCAGACTTTGTACGGGATGACACTGTAAGTACTCTCTTTTAAGAGTGTTTTGAATTCTTACTGACTTTATTGCTCAAGTAGAACATGCTCTAAACGAACATTTTCAGCAGACCATTTCAATTGTCTTTCCCGAATCAAGAAAAATATTAATGCAGAGTTGAGTGAATCTCTCTTACGCAATCCCAGGTGCAGGACTTGGCATTTATTTCTGTTGTACTTCATGAGGTTTCTGTCACATTATTTCTCCAGCCTGTTAAAACTCCTCCAAATGCAAGCCCGACACTCTGCTGCCTTGGCCACTCACTCCAGCTTATCATCCACAAAATTTGACCTGTGTTTCCTTCAACCTACTGAGACATACCTGTAGACATCCCAGAGAAAACTTCCCAGATACAAATATAAGTATCTGGAGAGTCTCTATGATGCCAGAGTCAGGCTAACACAGATCATCTTTGTTACACGGGAGAAAGAAAGGATTGGTGCTGGTTACCCTCTGTATCTCCAGGAAGAGGGAAAGACTCTGTTGTGCAGAACACGTCGTCATCTTCAGTCCTCATGTCAGATGCTTGGAAATCAGTGGAAAAATCTAGGAGAGCACTGGTTGTCAACATAGTTTCTGGAAAAACGTCATTTGTTGTCACAGGAAACACTGGGGGAGCAATGGTCTCCAGCATCATTACTGCTGGAGACTCGGTGATTGTGGTTGTTGCTGGGCGGATGGTGGTTGTCAGAAGGACAGCGGTCTCTGCTGTTGCTTGATGATCGGTGGTTGCAGTTGTTGCTTTGGGGACGGTGGTTGTCAGGAGGACAGCAGTCTCTGCTGTTGCTTGATGACCAGAGGTTGTTTGGGGAGTGAAAGTTGTTTTTCTAAAACGTTTTGGGGAAACAGGAGCCTTTCTTGTTGTGGTTGTCATTACTGGAGGGGCTACATGGAAAAAACATAGCCAAGAGAAAAGCTAGATCAGAGCATTCACAACCAACCCTGAGGAAAGCCAATCCAGAAATGAATGAGAAATACTGAGAATGAAGGTGGGGGAGTCGCTATTTTAAAAAGCTTGTTTAATTAGAAGAAAATATGACCCAGCCAGAGCAATTCCCAGATTTACAGATTTGGGGGTTTTTTTTCCGTAGGTCTCAAATACCACCTCTGGTCAAGAGTGAACTCTTACAGAAATGGAAGTGCCAGAAACTCGCATGGTAGAGCTCAAATACTTGCAAACATTGTGATTTTGCTTTTCAGTGTCCTCATAAAAACAAAATAAATAAAATAGCTCAATTTTCAGCTATAAGCTTCTTGCTAATCCTTTCGACCCGTCCTTTTTTATGAACTCTGTTGCCCTCAAACTCTGGGATTGCAGCATTTTTTCCCCCACTCTTCTGTTATATCACTTACAACAAGCACACAAGAGTCCTGTGTATAATCCTGAATACCCTTTAAAAGTAAGAAAAACATTTGTTTTTCTGCAGTATAGAGGGTGGGTAGCATCTTTTCTTCTGTGTTTTCCAATGCTTTTAAATCTCTTCTTGACTTTGTAAGACACTTACTTTATCCTGCAGCTCAGCAAAATAATAGGAAGGGGGAACAGTCCTTCAAGACACTGAGACAAAATTTCTAAATATGTGGGTCTCCGTGTGACATGAACCAAATGAAAGACTTTTTGGTGTTGGGGTGAACCCCAAATGAAAAACTGAATTTCACTCCAAGTGCTCTTCAAGTGATAAATCTCTTTTTTTTAATTCCATCATCTTTTAAAACATCAAATATAGCTATACAACGAGAAATTAAATATTTCATTTGAAAGGCAAAAAAAGGGTAAAAGTTACTAATTTTGTATCAAAACTGCTCACCGAATGCAATTGAAATTGGCAACCGATTGCAGACCTCCTTTGAAAACTACAGGAAAAAAACTTTTTGCCAAAACAAAACAAACAAAAAAAGCACACATAAACTCCAATTTTAAACTTGTATCCACTGAGAGATTCCTCCCTGTTGGCTGTATCGCGCGGGCCCCAAAACTCACCTCTGACCACCTCCAGTCGCATGTTCTGTTTGATGTCGTTGAACCAGCCCGGGATCTCTACACGGCAGCAGTATGTACCTGCATCTTCTGCCTTCACTTTCCCGATCGTGAGGGACACATCTCCGTAGGAAATATAGCCCCGGAGATCGTACCTCTGAGATTTTCTGAACGTCACCCTATTCCCAGTGGTGTGCAAAATTTTGTTATTGCACTTTGAGTTTGGGCATGGGCCTCTGCCCCAGCACATATCGGAGATGTCCTTATGTCGCATCACCTGGTAGAAACAAGGCAACCGAACAGGTTGCCCTATTACTCCTCTAACAACAGCTTCAGATGCAGTGTGGGCTGTCAAGGAAGAAAAAGGAAAGATGAGCATTGGCAGTCTCCGATGCTCGGCTCTACCTAGGCAACACAATGAAAAGGAAAAAGAAAGCTACTGCTTGAAGGCAGGCCACAGTTAGTGATCCCCTGAGCCTTCCCCAGCACCCTGTGGCAGCTAATAGCCCAGGGCTCGATGGGTGACAGCCAGGAGCTCGCCAGCATTGGCTTGCTGCTTCTGCTGCTGCTGGAGGGCTCTGTGCTCCAGCCCCAGCTGGTTGCTCATGAAGTTGATCACTCACATCAAATGTGTGGTGAGCAAAGGCAAGGTCTGTTGCTGGCAGCCTGAGTGCAGACTAGACCTGTGCAAATAGAATGAGGGGACTCTGCTCCCATCCCATCTCATCTCCTAACAGGTAGTTTGAAAGTTGTTCAGAAACCTGGTATGAAATATGTCTGGATTTCTCAGTCTACCATGGCCTCCTTCAAAAAAGAAAATGGGGTCATAGTTGCCTTTCACTGACAATCTCAATAGCAAGGTCCAAAATACTTATTCATGTGCATAACTAGGGCCTAATTAAGCTGGCAGAGCAGTGGGATCTGTCTATGGGAACCTGTTCTCAGAAAGTGCGCTGCTTTTTCTATTTCTGAGCAAGCCCTGCCACCTGTCCAAATTACCTTGCAGAGCACTGTGTACACAGGAGCTGTAACTGCTAGCGTTAGACTGATGTTAAAAAGAGCAAATGCATGCCTGTCTTGTGCTCGCACCCTTAATGAGCAGCTGTACTTGGTGCTTGCAGCCAATATCCACCTGAGCATCCGGTTTGAATCTTCGCTACCTATTGCTTCCTCTTAACTGTCCACGCAGTGCCCTAAAAGGGATTTCTAATCTAAAAGGTTCCCATACAGGAACAAATATTTTCTGTTTACATTCATGTGGACCATGTCAGTCCTCCTATCTTGTTGCCTTTTTCCCCCATGTTATCATTTACATATGGTGGAGCAGGAACCGAGGGAGCTGGGGAGCACACAGATTTGGTGCTCTGCTGCAGAAAGAGAACCCTCCTGCAGATCTGATGTCTCATGGACAGCTTGCTTACCCCAAAGAGGACTTGCAGCAGTTGCTGCCATTATCACCAGCTTTGCCCCTGGTTTGCCAAACATTTCTATTTTGCCAGCTGTTTGCATGCCTCTCCTTTTTGGCGTGACTCCCAGATAGCAAACAGATGCTTCCAACTGTGTCCATGTCTCTTTTGTTTTGTCTTTAATGGACTATTCCCCAGGTGAGGTTTTAGTCTGTGGCAGGCTGCCTCACGACTTCTTATTGGGATGACATTTCGGCTTTATCATTGCTTCTCCTATTGGCAAGATAAGCCAACTTGTTCAGGTTTTCACAGCTCCTCATGCTAAAAGAGTAGAGGCAGACAAAACAACATGCAATATGGCATGAAGGGCAGAAGCTTTTGCAGTGAAATGAAGGTAGGAAGTGCCAGAAAACGAATTCCTGAATACAGGATAAGGCTTTGCAAGATGGCTGCTTGTTTTAGCCCTTGGAAAGGGTGGGGTCATTTGCCTTGTTACAGCAAAACAGTGAAAACAGCCTCTTTCTGTGATGACAGGACAAAATCGTTCATCCACTTGACCTTGAAAGTATCCCTAGGGAAGCAGAGGATTAGTCACTGAGCAGGTTAACAAATATTTTCAAGTCACTCCAAGAAAGATGCATGTAAAACCAAGACCAGCTTGAACTGTTCCCGAAGTTAAGGTCACTGATGCTTGAGGAGAAATGGGCTTATCTTCTGGTCTTATTTCATGCCTGTCCTGCACAGCACAAAACCAGCTTCATTAAGCAACCCTTCAACAAATGAAAATTTGCCTGCTCTTCCCTTTGAAAGAAGCAGAGCCCTGAGCTCTTCTTCTAAAATGAAGAAGAGGGAAGACACAAGGCACCAGAGTGTCTCCACTGCAGTTTCCCACCAGTATTGGTGCTAGAAAGTTACAGGTTTTGCAGTTTCAAATCCTCTTTTAATTTATGTGAAGCTAATGTTCCTATCGTCCGCCTGCGCTGCAGGTTGGTATGGTGTTGTGGTTTAACCCCAGGCGGCAACTAAGCAATACTGCAACAGCCTTGATTCAACATCATGAACTCTGCAAGGACTAACTTCCTTCTGAGTTGCAGCCTCTTCCACAGACATGTTTTCCAAAAGAAATAGTAAACAGGATTGAATCAACATGTCTTTGAAATTAAGAGGTTCCTCAGACCGTTATATTGTGACACCCTAGTCTTACTGTGAGAGAGCTCCTGCCCTTGTCCATGGCAGTGACCCTCCTAGGCATCCAGATTTGACCCAAGGCACACTGAGCATCAGCTGTGCCTGGGTGGTCCCACTGAAGTCAGTGTCATGCCAAGTCCTTAATCCAGTTGAGAGACAAATGGACTCCAGGTGTTTAATAACTCTCAAAATAGAAAGGGGTATTCATAATTCTTCAGAGCATACCTTGCAGCCTGCTCTAGGTGACCCTGCTTTGGCAGCGGAGTTGGACTAGATGATCCACAGATATCCCTTCCAACTCCTATGATTCTGTGATACTGATATACACATATTTATATATAGTCTCTCATGAACCAATCCTCAGTGACAGTTGGTATTAAGCAGTAACTCCAATAGTTGCTGTCGTAGTGGTCTCCTCTCCCGTAGACTGGTCATTCGATGGGCAATGGCATACATCCCCCAGCCAAGAAGGCTAGTAGAAAAGGAATTTTTTTCCTTGATTGATTTTTGGAATAATTTTCCTTCTTTGTAGAAGATATTTGGCATCTTTTCCCTATCAACCCCATTTTTTTCTTATTTCTTCTTGAGTCTTCTGTACTGATGAAATTGCAGAGAAAATGACTGATAAGCACAAAAGCAGCATCTAACTGCCTGGTTGGCTGGTTTCCTGAGTCTCAAGACTACCCATTCTCAGCATTGAGCTGAGTTACAGAGAAGCTAACAAAAAGGTCATTTTCACCCTTCTATACCTCTGCATATGAGAAAGCTTTTGAAAGCAAGACCAAATGGAGGTGAGTACCTCCAATTTGTTTTGAGGGTGAAGATATGGCAAGGAAAGAGCCCTTCTGTTTCTTCTGCTGAGACTGGCAAAAGACAAAAAAATATTATGGAATTCCCTGAGCTACAGCAAAGTACTGGCGAAGCTCCACTTGTGCAGCACACACCATGGAGGTTGTGATTGGCTCTTGCCCCTCGGCATATCCCTCCGCTGACCAAAATTTTCCAGTATTTTTCAAATCAATTTAAGAACATCGCAGTTGTTGTAGATACTGTATGCAATATTTCATCCTGGCAGAGGATAGCAAATTAATATTTAGCCATCTGAGACAGAACTTCCTGAAATGCCTAAGTGACTTAAAAGCACAAATCCCATCAGGAGCTCAGACCCCACTGAGAGTGGGTGAACTCACATTCCTGACCCACCTCAGGCAATTTGGAAACTGCTTGGCTGACGTCTAAATGTGCATCCAGAAATGCAGCCGATACCAACCACAGTTGCAAGATCCAGCCTCTTAAGTTACTCTTCTTTGACTTCTATCTTGTTTTAGGATGCAGATTTTAGATGGGTGAACTGAGTATGTGGAAGTAAATGGAGAGGAAACTCCAGCTATGCTTTCCCATAGTCAGTTCACAGCAGCAGACAGCCCTCGGAGTTTCAGCAAATCCTTTCTTTATCATCTATACACAGCCATTACTCTACCAATAACTCAATTCCCTAGCTTGGGCTGTGTCAGCACTATAGCATGGTGGAGAGACAGATGAAGAAGCAAAACCAGCAGTACACATTTAAGAGCAGTAAAGAAAGTAGATAATTTGGGAAGATGGGGAAACTAACCAAGCTTACACAGAGAGCAAACCACAAACATTTTTAAAAGGAAAAAAAAAATCTCGATCAGTATTAACCCAGAAAGTTAAGTTTTCTTAACTGTAGTTCTGTATACAGAACTTCTTTCTGTAGTTCTGTATACAATTTTGACCTTTTTCACTGTTTTGTTTTAACAAAACAAGTGTCACTGATTTTAATTTTACGATATATTTGTTTTCTGAGCAAGCACACAAAAAGCAGGTGAAGACTCACCTATAAAGATCTGTATCATAATCCAGTGAAACAGTCCAAAATGGGACATTTTAGCTGATGGAGACTCCAGGGCAGCAAGTGGAAGGAGAGAAAACTAGATGTTGTACTTTCCAAAAATGCTGAGTGAGCCCCACTGAAGTCTCATTTCTCCATTTCCAGATTTTATGTATGGCAACTGCTTCTTTCCTACGCTTCCGGATAGATGCTGGTCAAAAGAGGTGATTGGAGAATTAGCTGTAATCTGCTGTGTTCAGCGATGGTGCGGCCTCACTTTGAGCACTGTGTGCCGTTCTGGGCCCCACAGTTTAAGAAGGATGTGAAGGTCCTTGAATGGGTCCAGAGGAGGCCAACAACGCTGGTGAAAAGGTTGGAAGGCATGTCCAATGAGGAGCAGCTGAGGACTCTGGATTTGTCTGGTTTGGAGAAAAGGAGGCTGAGGGGCCACCTCATTGCTCTCTATAGCTTCCTGAGACAGGGATGTGGAGAGGGAGGTGCTGAGCTCTTCTCTGTAGTACCCAGTGATAAGATGCATGGGAATGGTTCAAAGCTGTGTGCCAGAGGAGGTTTAGACTGGACCTTGAGAAACACTTCTTTACTGAGAGGGTGGTCAAACACTGGAACAGGCTTCCTAGAAAGGTGGTCAATGCCCCAAGGCCATCATGTTAAGAGGCATTTGGACAATGCCCTTAATAACATGATTCAACTTTTGCTCAGCCCAGTGGTCAGGCAGTTGGACTAGACAACAATTGTAAGTTGCTTCCAACTGAGCTTTCTATCCCATGCTACCCTATCCCACTCCATCCTATCTTCCTTTCCTCTTCCAAGACACTCAGCGTGGTACTACCACCAGAAATTTCAATATACTATTTGTTTTGCCTTTCCAAGGAACAGTTAAGGCCCATTACTGTTCTGCGGTGCTGAGCAGCAAGACCAAGCTCCGTGCTCTTGCACTCTTAAACATTTGACTTGGTCTCCACCTCTGACTTTGTCTTCACTTACATTTTCTTAATCACTTGTTTCCCCTGATTCTGCCTTCTGCTTGAAGACTCCTCTCTTTCTTTCCCCCACTTCATATTTCTATTTGAAAAGACAGCCTTGGAGGAACTCTTATAAATGTTTTCTCGCCAAAAAACATCCTTCCCAAAGATCTGCAACACCATCTCCAATATTTTTTACTCTTTCTGACTTTTTCCTTTTTTTTTTTTTTTTACTTTCTAACCAATAGATAAAGTTCTCTGGAAGTTCATCTCTGGAAAAGAAAAGTAATAAAGCAAAAGTAATTCAGGTCATTAAGGTCAGGAGTGAAGAACTACAGACAGACAAAATTCTGTGCAAATAGATGCAGCATGATGCAAATGGGAGAGCAATTCCAAGTTCAAATGATAAAATGAGGGGTTTAGCCAGACATTATCCACTCAGGAATGAGATTTTGGGCTTATCATGAGTAGTCAAGCCCATGAAAACATCACTCCTCTGTTCGGTAGCACTGAAAAAAGCAAATAAAAATTTAGCTGTTATTAGTAAAACCATAGAAAACAAAGCAGAAGAAAGCATTACACCACTGTACAAATCTACTTGGAATCTATGTATAGTTCTAGTCCCCTCAAAAGTGTGTCTTAGATCCATAAAGGGTCCCAGGAAGGGCAAAAAGAATGGTGGAAAGTATGGAAGAACTTCCACAGGAGAATTAGATTCGTAGCCCAAGATGAGTCAGCCTGGAAAAGAGACAACCTAAGGGGCACCATGAACAGGCTTACAAAATCCTCAGTAGCACAGGAAGGTTGGAGAGGGATTAGTTGTTTGATATTCCCCCCCAACACACAGCATCAGAGAAGGACTCTTGTGCTTGCAGACCTGTTGGGCTTGGCAGCACACTGGAGCGGGAGGCTACCTCTCATCAGCATCCTCATCCATCACTCCAGCACTACCTCACAGTTGCAAGAAATAGACCCCCAGCAGACTAGGCTCCAGCAAAGCCAGGACGCCTGGTTTACTTCACCAGCATGTAGGCAATTGATGCTGCCATAGCCAACTTTGTGGCAGATTCAAGCAGCATGAAGCTCCGAGAATTATTCTGAGTTTATTGTGAATCAAAGTGATGCCGCAATGCTGCCCTACACCTTCACATGCTTCAGTGCAGCATAAACAGCAACCAGTGGGGACAGACACAATAGTACAGTGGTGTTCTGTCGTCAACATTATAAGGCAGGTTAACCAGCAGTCGGTAAATTTGCTATATTCTACAGTGCCAAGTACACACAGCCCCAGCTGTTCTGTGAACAGAACTAATGTAACCTGATGTGTCCAATATCCTGGAGACTTCTTGCCTGCAATGATCCCAGTTTCTCCTCTGTCTCCCATCGCTCACCATCAAGCAGTGGCAGTAAGCCAATGCCCAGCTGACGCCAGTGCGGGGAGCAGCTGAATCCCACCTGGGGCACAGATTTGGGTCTTTATCCAGCTACCAATTTCCATGAAGCTTGCCAAAACAGAATTGGTCAATATGTTGCAGGTGACCAGGGAAGGACGAGGACAAACACAGCGTCGTATCAGCTTTGGTTTTTAGCAAGACTGGGCTAAGTGCAGCAGAGTGCATTGAAAAAGGCCACACAAAACCCAAGTGTGCTGGGAAGAACCAGAAAAATGTGGCTTGCTTTCTGCTTCTGTGCTGCTATCTAGTGGCTTCTTGCAGGCAGAAAAGGAAAGGCAGAGAGCTGTCTCAAAAAAATTAGTTTTCAGCTCGTTAGCCTTATCCCTCGCAATGTGCTGCCAGTTTGTGTGCAGCTGGATAATCTCTTAGCGGGTGAACGGGTTCCACGTGCTGCCTGCACATGTCTGGGGCTCATTTTGAAATGTCTGTTCCAAGATCCACTGACACGAGTGGAAGTAATGAAAAAGCACAGGGAGCTTCAGCCTGCGTGTATTTGTATGTATTATACAGCCTATCCAAGGCAGAGCTCTCGCTCTGCACAACGTTTGCAAAGTCTGTTTACCAAATAACTGCACAGCAGAAAGGAAACTTTGATCAAGATTTTGGTTATCAGGTATTATAGAAGTTTATTTCACTTGGAAAACTTGTTGATATAAGGATTAGTCTGACTTAGTCTGTAATATTAAGAAAAAAATCTTTATGGGCAAGCAGTTTTCATGATTAGCAGTCAGAAGGATGGTCCTCAAACTCCTGAAGAGCATGAGTGGTTGGAGTCAGATAATTTTGGAAACGCCACACTTGCCTAACTCTGATTCCAGTAGAGAATGATTTGATAAAATTGCAGAAAGCAGAAATTGCTCAAGACGTTTTCTGAGATCTAGATCAGACACCAGATCAGAGTTGCTCCAGCCCCGGTCATGGGCTAGAGCCCACAGCAGCGACGTGCTTGGCCAGGCGGAAGGAAAGCAACATCTGCAGTAGGGCCAGTAATTTTAGTTTAATGTTACTAATAATCAAATACGAAAACACAGTCTAACATCATCAGGTCCTTTCTAGTTTCGGTACCTTCTTACACAAGGCAACACGTGACATGAAGACAGAAAATAGCCGAGCCGGTTTCCTCCATCGCTGTTCCTGGCCCAGGGGTCAGTAATCACCTAGTATCTGTGCTCCCACACCGAACTCTTCAGTCAACCATGAACTCACCTCCACATTTTCAACCTCTTAGGCCTCCTGCAACAGGCAGCCACAAGACAACGCACAGGACAAGTGAAAATACAAAGCACACCAGAGTCATCTAGCCCAGCTTGCTTTCCATTTCTTCCTTCCTCAACAGGATGAGGAGACTTTCCCTCCTTTGTGAGCCTTTACGAGCATGCTTACCTGCAATACCTCACCTTAGCCAGGCTCTCCAGGACTCCTGGGGGAAATCACTCCCCTCCCCAGCCCTCCCATCTCTACCAGCTGGGGGAAGGACGGGTAACTGCTCTGCCGACCCCAGCTCCCCTTAAAGCACAACCAGACTGTGGCCCTGAGGGTCTCAGCTGTTCATATCAACACCTTCTGAATTTATTATTGCTCCTTCATGCCTCATTTGATAATACAGGTTTGTTCTTCATGTGACTCCTTGAAAACAACAAACTAAATGATTGAAAGTTTGTGGTAAACCTGCAAGACTTCCCCGTGGCAGCAACATCTGCTTTAGGTATTCCACGTTGCTGCTTGGGATGAGCCTCAGGGCAAAGTTTGTACTGACCAATATTTGGGAAGAGTTGGTCTCTCTCCTGCCTGTACTACTTTTCTGCTTTTTTCAGGAAGTCACCAGCCTCTGTTTACAAATGTGTTCTTAAAAACGATTGGGGAAAATTATTCTTCCGCTTAAGCTGATTTGGGTGTATTGTGTCTGTTGCTTAACAACGCATGAAGTGTTGATTCATTGTCATAGGGCTGCCCCCATTTATTTATTTTAAATAAACCCAAGTTTAGTGTTGCAGAGAATAAAAGCTGAGAGCCATGCCTAACCGAGGAGCAATGGAGAGGTGCTAGGCCACAGACACTCCCCATTTATGAGCTAAAAGCCATCACACAAATCTGATATATGACATTAGAGTTGTTCAGTATCTAGAGGGGTGTAAAAGCAGGGCAAACTTTCAACCAATATTTTGTGCAATGTCCATGACTTCTCCACAAGCTAAGCAAAGTAAGAATTTAATTAACTTTACAAAGTAGTTATTTTTTGTTCAGTTTTTTTATAGGCCTGGAAGTGAGACTTTCCACCCTGAGGACTTCTCAGGGCACAGGTGGGCCTGAGGAGAAAGCCCCAGAAAAAGTGATATAATTTACAGAGGAAAACACACTTAGGCATAGTTCTCTGAAAACATACTGTGAATAATCTGCACATCAAAGTAGTGATGGACATCCCACGAGGGGGTGAGCATCAATGGCTCCTCCAGTTTTAACTGTGGGTGGACAGGAATTAGTGCATTACATTACTGAGCTGTTACCAGGACTTTAATGAAAATTCAACTAAATGAATACTGAAATACTAAAACTACTAAGCTTCTCCACGTGCCACCTCTGTCATGGCAGCTACAAGATTGCTTCTGGCCCCCGATGACATACATTCTTTCATAACTGGCAGATACAATACGGAGTGAAGATGAAGACAAACTTTTAAAAAAAACGTGTGTTTTTTCTTTTGTGGTTGAGTAGCCATTCTGGCACTTCTTTTTTCAGAAGGAAGAGAGAATTTGAAGCAGATAATAAATATAATGGTAACTTTCCTTTGGGTTTGATAAGTGGGTTCTGGAAATTTCCATTCAAGCCAGTAGCGCTTCTGTTTCTGGAACAGGCTGATAAAGTTTATTTTATTAGAAGTGTAGCTTTTATTTGTTTTGTTAGAACGATGTGAATAATGCTTCAGGAGTCCAGTCACATTTAGCTGCTGAGCAGAGGGAGCAGCTAACACTTTGCAAACTATTTAGTGTCCCAGCGATGACAAAGGCAGGCATGCATGTAGTCCTTACTGTACTATATAAATGTTTTCCTCTGCATGGTTCTCATTTTCCAGTGCGCTATGGCTCCCTGCACCTTCTGGCCTCCAAAATGCAACGAAGCTGCATAAAAGAGTAAAAACCATGCTGTTAAATAAAAAACAGACAAGAGAAACACAGAGCAGATAGCTAAATCAACCAGCTCACTACAAAAACTTAAAATACGCAAAACTTCTTTAACATGACTGATAATGACTCACTCTTCCATTCATGAGACAACCCACACTTTCGGTTTGCATGCTCCCTAATGCAATGAACTGACAGTTATACACATTTTTGCCTACTAACTAATGATTAGTAGCAGGATTTATTAATTATTTTTGCAATGTTTCCTGTTAACTTGAGATTAAAAAAGAAAGTCAAGGTATGTGGTGGAGTGGTCAGCACACTGACGACATTTTCTTTCTGCAAACTGGTTTGTCCTATTAGCTAAAGCAGAAACAGAATACTTACTGCGCAAAGTCACCCATCTTCTTTGTATTGGATAAATATTCTAAGGACCATCCAGGATGAAAATAAAGAAAAAGAAAGAAAACAAATAATTTTCTTTGAAGCAAGTAAAGTAGCAGGTTCAAAAAAAAAAAAAAAAATCAAGTGTGAAACTAAATAAAAGAACTTTAAGGCAATGTTTTCAGTATAGGAAATCTCCATTATTTCCATGACGTTTAACTCATATGGCTTGGTCTGACCAAAAGCCTCTCTGGAGAAAGTCTGGCAGCTAGAAGAATGTTGGATATAGTTATATGAAATCAGTGCCCCTCCGTTGGGAAGGACTGGGACAACATGGCAACCAAGGAATGAGTAGGAGGAAATGAGTGGGGCAAGGGAGGTGGGCTTCTATCTCCTCACCAGACCCGGGGTCAACTGGTTGCTAAGGAGTCCGAGACACAAAAACGACAGGACCACATTGGCACCTTGCTGTTCCCTACCCCAGAGGCCAAGGGGGAGAGCTGAGCAAGCAACCACAGGGCACAGAGCGAGGCCATCCACACACCTTAGCTCGCTTCTCTGAAGTGGAAGACATCTGGCATCTGCCACAGCTGTGGTTAGACATACCTGACCCATCCTTAAATAATCACCTGTGAAAAGTACTTACGTCTAGTGAGGAACAGAGCCAAAATAAGGATGACTAGAAGTGCTGCACATAAACCAATCCCAATGTATATCCCATTTTCTGAATACTGCTGATTGGGAAGCGATACAGACATATTCTGTCAAACACAAAACAGAGAAGCATTAGTGTCAGTAAGAGCAAAAACTCCATACAGTACCCAAAGGCCGTCTGTGTGTTCTGCAACCCTGCAGTAAAAGTACACTTGAGAGCAAGAGCTTAACTGGAGATACAGGACTAATTTCAAGCAGTATCCCTGCAACAGTTGTGTGAACAATGCTGTTAAACACATTACTGCTTGAGATAGCGAAAGGACATGAAGTTATGACAAATCCCATTTGTTCAGTTTTTATACTGTTTAGTGAATATTTTACTTATGATTAAAATATCTCCAGCTGTCACACTTCCTCCTCCCCCCTCCTTCTTTTTGTCATATTATTCAGTAGTTATTCAAGGCTTTACACCAATAATATGCCTTCTCCTTGCATTGGTCTTTATCCAGGCAAAACTTCCTTCTGAAGCCAGCCGTTAGCTATCCAGCCTCTCATTAGGAACTCAGGCCTGAGAAGATGCTGAAGTGCATTATGGTCCCTGACTCACATTCTGCACCCAGAGCACTACGAATGCCCACAGCACATACTGCCTTGTAGTACGTCGCAGCAGGGCTTCCCAAAGGCTAGCTTGGCTGCCTGCTCCTCCTGATAAAACCTGGGTGATGTTGCTGCCTGTCACCCTGCAACATGTGCTGGAGGGCTCAGCAGGACAGACACAGAGCTGCCTGCTTGCACCCCGCTGCACAGGGAGCGCAGGTGCATTGCTTTCCTCTCAGGCGGTCCAAGTTCCACTCTTCCCCCTACCCTGCCATACCTGCAGGTTTGAGGTTACATCCAAGCAATCGGAGGTGTTTGAGCAGGGTCCAGAGGCCTGAAAGGCAATATAGATGTTGCTAAAGCTCTTCCTGTATTAGTAGGAAGTACTTTATGCATGCAAAGCAAGTTTTTTTTTATCCCCTTTACTAATGACCACATAAGCATTCTTTCATAAACTCTAAACGTGCAGACCGCAAAAAAACCTATTTTGCAATCAGACTAAAACTGTAGGGATAACCCAATAACCTCTTATGTCTCCCCACTCTGTCTAGGTGTGCTATAGCACAACAAAAATACTTACAGTCTGAGGAGCTTCTGAAGAAGAAACTGATGGCCACGTTCTTGTGATGGTGAAGGAGGACTCGCTGCCACTTCCAGGAGCTGAGCAAAGGCAAGACAAACACATCACTTGCACAGAGAACCATTCTGCCTTGACGGAGAGGAGTTTGCTGACTTGGGACCGCCAAACTTAAGTATCCCTCTGCCAGGAGGCTTCGCTCTGCATATTATAAAGATGTTGGTGCCTTCAGAGGGCAGCACAAAACTCTGAGAATTGGAGCCTCTGTTGCCTTTTTCAGAGCTTTGTGTTCCTTCTAGGAAATACATAGCTCTTGCTGTTACCTCAACACAGGGCCTAGAATGAAGCAAGGTAGGCATCTGGTTCTGGAGCCAAGAAGAGGCAGTGGATGCCTTAGGTAAACTTAGGTTATCTTATGAAAACTGATTAAGGTTAGCTCAGGGCCTTGAAAGAACAAGTGGTGCCAAGCTAGAGAAAGCAAAAGATACTTTCAAAGTCCCAGACAGCTACACAATAAACAGATTGACCAAAGTGTGATATGTTTGCATAAGGACCTGCAGCATATTTTGAGGTAATTTCCCCAAGCAAAGCTGTTTGCAATATTTAAAATTCAAAGCCACAAACTTATGTCTTCCATATATGTCTCAGTTTCTCCATGTGTTGCCAGATGATATACAACCCTCCTGAAAACGAACTCTCCTGTTCACATTATGACAACTGCGGCTGTTTCCTTTGATGTTTCAAATTGTGACCCTTTTCCCAGAGCTTTATTTTGAAGAGGACAGGATCATCTGTTTTGCTGTTCTCTTCCACTGGAGATGCTGGAGTATTTCTACATCAGAGGCACATGGCCACCTGTCTTTTCCAGTCTCCCTCTGAGTGAACATGTACATACTAACTTGCATTCTGAACATATTAAAAAAATGTTCCACCAGCATCTAAGGAAGATGTCACAAGGCTAAGAAAACCCATGAGTTCTAAGATTGGAAGCCATGTTATCTGCAACTAGAACAGAAACAGTCTGAGAAAGTTTTCACTTCTTCTTCCAAAACGGAAATGCAAGTGCTGTAACATTTTAGAGCTGCTTAGCTGGAAACACCCGAGATGGAGGGAGAAATACAAATGGCATCCCTGACTCTTCTTTCAAAATCCAGAGAACAAGCTAACATTACACTACAAGCTCTCTCTTGCATACTGGAAATTAAAGTTCTCTTTTTCAGACTGAAAAAGGTGCAGCTAAGTGGCTATACGATAGAAGTCTATAAACTTCTTAATAGAATAGAGAAGTAGAGTGAAGAATAGCCATTCATTGTCTCTTCCACTACAGTGAGGGGCCTCACATAAGACTATTACGTAGGCATATGCTACACAGGATGTGGGCAGCCTCAGAGACACAAGTTATAGCAGTGTAGAAGGAAATTTTGGTGCTGTATCACAAAGTTACTGCCCTGTTTCTATGATTCTCCTTAATTACCTGCTCTTGACTGCTAATGGAGATCAGATACTGAATTAGATGCACTTTTGAGCTAGCACAGAAGAACAGTTCTATGTTATATTACACTGAGCAACAAATAAATTGATTAAATAGTGGGTGCACCCAACTTCTAAAAATTTGTGTTTTACTGCTCACGGGATGCATTTCCACAAGACGAGGTGAGATTTTATACCACAAAGAAAACAACATACCAAAACAACAGCCACAAGGAAAAATATTCTTGCAGCACCAATAAGACATCTACTTAAGTGTAAAACCTGGGAGCAAAGTTCCTTCTGTTGGACACTCTATTTACTGTCAGGCCGAATTTAAATCCAAGTTCTGATCTCTGGTTGTATGGTAGTGTTTAGTAAATTTCAGCCAACACATTTCTATAATGTCATTTTGTTTCCTTCCTAAATTTGCAATATAGCTTATATATACTATTGAGATTAATACTTGGATAAAAGTTACCTGAGGTCTGTTCAGAGGTGTAAGTGTGAGGACTTGCAGTAGAGGTCCTAGCTGATGTTAAAAAACAAAACCAACATACGTTACAATTAACCTTAGTGTGCATTTATGTAGCAAAATCAGAAAGTGTTTCTTTAATAAAAATTTGCTAGCACCAGCTACACATCTGTCAGCCACGTGCTCCAGATTTTATGCTTTTACAAACAAGAGAAAAACTAAAAATCAAAGGAAGAGTCAATTAAAAAAAGTTGTCTATACTAATTTTACATCCCTGGGCTTTACTTTAGAATCAAGCAGGGAAAATGAAGCACTGTTTTCTATGAAAAGAGTGCAAGTAAAATGCTTTAAATGACTTAAGTACATTGTGCTGCCCTTTCTCTTAAATTCTTCAAATAGCGCTCAGCAGTTCTATGCACCGTGAAACAAAGCACCACGTCCTTTTGTCAAATTCAGTGACCGTGCTGAGATTACAACAATGCCAAAGACAGCCTGATTTAAACAGCACTAACAGCAGATCTGCAAAGTCCTAAAGATCAGTCCTCTGGATGATTACAGAAATCATTTCCACCACAAGCTCTGAAATCCAGACTCAACAGCAGATTTACCCCAACGGTACTCACACAAGGGCACAACTTTGCACTCACCTTTCTCTATCACAACCTTGTGATTACTTGTCTGATCATTGAACCACCCTGAGATCTCCACGCGGCAGCAGTATATCCCACTGTCTGCTTCCTCGGCGTTCATGATCGTGAGGGACACATCTCCCATCAGCAGGTTCCCTGCCAGCGTGTACCTCCTGTCGTACCGCTCTGTCACCTTCCATCCATTTGTCCAGATAATGGTCCGATAACATTTTGAAACAGGGCAGCTGTCACGACCCCAGCACATTGATGTGATGTCTTGTGTTGTCTGAACACTGTAAAAGCAGGGCACAGTGACATTCTGACCAACATTTCCTTTCACGAGCGATCCCGATACTGTGGGGCCTGCGGACAAAAAGACAAACATAGCTGTTGAGCACAGCACACACCAGCAGAAGCTTCTCATGCATCTTGCATGGCCCCATACCTCCCACCTCACAAACACCACCAGGCATTGCTGGATCAGGTTTTCCACGGATGGATGGGAATCCCAGCAGGACTGACATAGGGAGGGGTAATGATCAGGCCAGTGATTTGTTCAGAATGTGTCTCTAGCCAGAGAAAGAAGAAATACACTTTCTGTAGCCTCTACAGGTAGGCAAACAGGTGAAGAGAGAACAGAGCTTGGATCTGCACAACTTTGTGGCTTCTCTTTGGCCATGTCTGCTTTGTTAGCTCTTTTTTTTCCTTAGATTGAATCCAAGTCACACATGGTGGAACAGTAAGACATTGACTTTCATTAAAACTACCATGGGAAACCCTTCCTCCCCCCCTTTCAATGAAAAGCCACTGAATGGCAGGTTTCATCAGAGTGATCACTGCTGAGCACATTTCCTTTTTTGCTTTCCTAACCACAGATTTTGCCCGTTCCTATCAGAAGAGATTTTAAAGAGCTTTCCTGAGAAATTTTGCATCTTCTTTCTCCACTCCTTATTTTCTTCCGTCATTCTTGTGCAGTTTCTAACTTGCTTGGTTCTCATTAAAGGTCATTTTTCACATTTCCAGAAGGCTGTGTCACGCTATGCAAGTCAAAACACAGAAACCTAGCAGCCAGTAGCCCATACATCACAGTGAGATAGTTTCTTTTGCTGTATTTAGACCACTCCAGTCAATATTCCCTTTAGGAGGGTTTTAATAAGAGCAGTGTTAGGCACTAGCCAAAATCATTTGTGCTCTGGTGATCCAGTCATAGCCATCTTGTAAGCGCGTTCTTCCGACAGGTTACACATTGGAGCTCCTGAGGTGCACGTTCTATCTGCTTGTACTTCAAAGAAAACTGTTTGCCATATACTCACTACTACACATTTCTTATCAAATCCAGTAACGTGGGATCACATGTGTAAATATTTCAACCTATCTGTATTAACATTTCACAGATGGAATTCTCTGCAGCAAGTACAGGCAACAAATTACCCCTACTGAAAGTCTAGCCCAGTCTATAATTAGGAAGGGAGCTCCCTGGGGCAGGTCAGCCAACATGCGCTGGTGCATCCCAAGCACCACATGGCTTGATTGCAACTGTCGCTTGTGAAAAAGCTGTTTTGCCCAGCTCAGCTCAGTCACTTCCTAACCTAAGCTATTATAGTTAAAAATGAGTCTGCATGCACAGATTTTGCCACAATAGCATACTAGAAACTAATCTCTGAAACTAATGTATTTTAATTCATATAAAAAAGCAAGCTCAAAATGAATGTCATCATAAAAGAACTGCAAGAAACAGTATCTGTAATATCCCTTTTCTTTCTACTAAACATAACCTACCACCTAATTTTTAATGTATCTCTGCGTATACTAGTACCACTCTGCAACCTGTTGTTTTTAGTGCTATTGCCTTTAGCAGTATTTTCCGAGGATTGCTTTCTCAGAATAAAAAGGAGAAATTATCAACTTGTCCCAGTAAAATCTCGTATCAGCAAAAGAACACCAGAAGCCACAGCTGACCTTTTCCTTGTCTTTGCAAGCATTCTTCACAAATCCTGTTGAAGTAAAACACCCTTGTTTCACATCTTGTTTAAAATGATTTAAATTCTCAGCTCATCTCAGATCGTTCTCTAAAAAAACCCAAAAGATCATTCACTAATTAAATGAGCAGACAGCCCAAGAGGCAGTGTCTCCAAAACCAACATACCCTCAACATGATTTTGTTTTAAAAACGAAATAAGGCCATAGGACTATTGAGCCACTGTCATAAAGTTCTATTCATAAAAAAAAAACTGCAGTTTGTGTGCCATGTGGCCACTCTTACTGTCGTAACATAAAAATCTCTCCCTTTGCAACCCACAGAAACACTGATGCAAGTCACTTCCATCCACCTCCACCAATTTGTTTAGGCTCACTCAGTTACCTGTAAACAGGATCAGAAGAATCCAGTTCATGCAGAAGTAAGACGACATCGTGGCTGAAGACAAGGAACGATATTCCTGTTCGCCCTTTGGGCACCCACATTCAAGAAAACTCATCTAGTTCATAAGCTTCTGGTTTTACATCATCTTCAGACCCAGCCGCGAATGCCCTTTAGTCTGATCCGGATTGCCTTTCCTGTGGTTAGGCTGCTGGGCTCGAGCAGCACAGCCAAGCACTGCTGCTGGTAGGGTACACGGCTGAACTGTTGCTGACTGTGGTTTGACTAAAAGGCTAAAAAACTTACCAGTACTTCAGAAATCTACTTCTCGTTTTTCCAGATCTGCTTGATTGCAGTAGATGAAACTGTTGTCAGCACCACTGAGCTGACACAGCTATCAGTAATCCATTGCCCCCTACTGCTTCCCACACACGCTTTTGCCATAATACATAGAATTTGGATAAGAGATTACATGCAATATGTAACAGACTGCGGGAAACGGAAAGGGCTTGGCAAAGTAACAGATTCCTGGGTAGAATTACTCAAGCATTTAATCGTAAATTTCTAGTTCTAATACTTAGAAGGAGCTCACAGCTACTTTAAAGCAAATGCTGTTTTCTTTGTAGGCTATAATTTGGTAGTATTGGAAAGCTGCCCTGTTACACCGTTGTAGCCTAACAGAGTTGCAGTTTCTCATCATCTGACTCTTAAAAATTTTGTATGCATCTGGGATTTTGCAATGTGAAGTAACACACAGAGAATACAGCAGTCACTTTAAATGCAGCGTGGAAACCATGTCGCCCCAGGCTGAAGGCTCACTTTGACAAAATGTTGCTGAAATACAGCTTCTGAGAAACGGTGTTCCCTGGCAACGCTCCCTGCCCTTGGACTACCTAACTCTTCTCGAGGACATCATCTCTTTTTACATTGTTTGCACGAGAACTGCAGCTGTGATCAAGTGTATTTGATCTAAGGCCAACAAATGTTCTTTGCTGAAGGAACTGATATACTTTACACTGGTTTATAGACACAAAATTAAGTTGTAACAAGTTACTTTTTATCAATGACTGAAACGGCAGAAATGCTTCCAAAAACACACCCTCATAATAAGGTTAAGCTAAAATCTGAACCAACAGAGCTGTCTGGCACTGACTACCTCACATGAGGGCAGAGCCACCAAAGTGAGTTTCTTTAAGTAGGGAGGAAAACCAAGGGATAAACGTAGCCAAGAGACAGATGAACGCTAGCAACATACCTGTAGGAAAGAGCCAAGAGAAGCAGGGAGAAAGGGGGATTTTTGCACACAGTGGTCGGAAGCAGGACTCAAGAAAATGCTTCCTCTTCACTCCTCTTGTTTCTGAGGAAACAGGAAACTGCAGATAGCTGCTACAGCAACAATTCTGATTATTAACAGCAGGATCCTGAAACTGCTCCACATACATGGAAAAGGCAGGGCAACCTGGCTCTGGCAGAAGATGGGTGACTGCGTTCACCACAGCCGTGCCACGGCAGTGAATGGTTGGTGAACTTCTCTCAGTGCTTCAGCGTGCAGCAAGCATCCACCCACAGACCATGCCATGGCCCTTCTGCCAGGCACCTGCAGCAACCGGCTGTGTGCATGGGTCCACATGGATTCTTCCTCTGCACAGGCCAGGTCTGAGCTCTGAAATGAGTAAGCAGGATGGGAAAATAAGGAAACTTATCCCAGAGCTCTGCCCGAGCCATTTCTACTCACTTCACCCTGGCCATTTCATTCACACAACAGTCTACAGCAGTTCAGGTGCTTCCTGCTGGCTCTATCCCCAGTAAAGCCATTCTGGTCACACAGTAAGAGCATGCGAGAGCTACAGTTAACCCACTTGCTTTGGATTTCATCACAACATAGACTATACAGAATGCCTTGATATCATTTCTGAGTTTCTACATGCCTGTTTTCCAGCTCCTGTTTTTTGTTTGTGCACTACGTGAACGCCATTTCTGTAGAAAAGGTGCAAATATCATTTTTTCCATGCAGCCCTTAAAGTAGCTGCTCATTTTTTCTTGGCTCAGAGGATATAGCCAGATCGTACTTTGCGAAAACAAAACCAAACCAAAACATTAAATCTTGAAGTAAGTTTAAAGCATTGTTGGAAATCTCTCTTCACTGCACTATTTGAAAGCTGTATCATTAAACAGCTTTCTTTTCCCCCTAGAAGATCAGAGTTACAAACTTCACCCTTGTCCACACTTGGCTTCTCTGTATTAAGAAACTTTTGGAACTTTTCACATAACTGTACCTCTATTATCCCTGTGGTTGTTCAGATAGTGTAATAGAAGGGCTTGGCTTTTTTCTTTTCCTTTCTTTTTTTTTTAATTAAGAAAACACCCAATAAAATGCTGCTTAATACCTGATGTTAACTGTATCTCATCAAGTTTCATAAGGCATATATAATCCAACACATACGGCATACCTTAATGTTTCAGGGGTAGAGTACTTCAAATGTTATCACATCCAAAAATAAAACCAGGATTTGCTGAGGTAAGGAAAGATCTCATCATCAGGAGCAGGTTAATTAGCATTTATGAACAAATTTGCTCATCAGTGAGTCACATCATCCTACAAAGCACGAAATGCCCATTTCCCTAGACTAACAGTCACATGCCACCCACTTCCTTCATGACAGCTACAGGCCATTGTTTTCCCCAAAGCAAAGTTGTTACAGAAAAAGGTAAAACTGTCATTGCTTTGACCTGACAAAGGAGGAAAAAGTCATTGTTTGGGCTGAAAAAAGCCCAGGAAACCTCCCACAGTTTTCTAAGGGTTTACCTTAAACATAGAAAAAAATTGTCTAGAATAAACTGATTATTCATGGAACTTATTGGAAAGTGAATGCAGCCTTAAGTATTTTTTTAAATGACACCCCCATTTACCTCAACAGTTTCACAAAGAAATCCATTGCAATTGTTAGCTGCTGCTAGGACCCAGCTCGTGCAGTATTTTGAAACTATGGTACCCAGGCCTATGACTTCATTAAAAGCATAAAAATTAGACCAAAATCAACAGAAAACCACTAAGCATCTATGGCCATTCTTTTTGAATGGCAAAGTTAAAACATCCGTGACAAACCGTAGTTCCACAGTGCACAACGACTGTTACCCAGGAGACACTACATGTTTCTTCCTATCTTCCACATGAAACAACGTTTACAAAGTACAGCAGAATTAATCTGGTATCACTTGCAACTGTTTTAGTTACCTACAAGTAATACAATATAGGGAGAAGGAAGGAAACAGTTCTGGTTGAACAAAGGACAAGTGTTAACTTTGTAAAATTACTTATACATTTCTAAAAAACATGTTTCTACTTCTTTATTGTTACTTCTGATGTCCTGTGCACTTAAAATAGCAGATGACGTCCTTCAATGAGTCATAAAATCGCTTCACTTCATCTGCACTGAGCTCCATCCCCGCCACCCAACAGCTAAGCACTTTCGCCTGCCCATTTAAGTAACATTTCTGAAAACAACAGAATTACCAAATGAAACAAACCTTGTTAAATCACAGTTAAAACCAGAGTTTGTGCAAGCTCCCTCACCTGTCAGGTTTACCTGTTTTTTAGCTGCTGTACATACTTTGGAAAACATACATACTATGGTGTTACGTGGCTAGAAGAGGGAAGTAGGATTTCCCTGACAGGAGGGGTGGAGTAATGCCACTTCTTCACTCTCGAATCACTCTTTTCCTCTTGCTGTGGGGGGGTTGATCCAGCTCAAACATTCTTTACACACAGTTAATATGGCTTCCACTTGATGTAATACTTGCAGGTTCTCTCAAACTTGGAAGTTCCCAGTTAGTATTGGCTAATTATCCAGACTCTCCTTCCTGAGAAAAATGCTCAGCTGTGCACAGAGCCCACCTAACAGAAAAAATACAAAGCATCTGCACTGCAAAATTATTCACTTCATGCACATACATTAAATATGCAAGAAATGTAAGTTAGGCTAAGCGTCTACTTGTTCAAAAAAAAAGTTGACATTTTTGTAAGCTCAAGAATGGTTAAGATTTACACTGAAGAAAATTAAAATCCAATTAATTTTAATTCATTTAGTTGAGATTCTTGACAGTGCGTTTCTATAAAGCAAACTGCACCACATCACATCTGGAATAAAGGAATTCTTAGGTTCTCTTTAGTACACAGTTATATTACTACTAAACTAGAAAAGAATGGATTTTGCAGACTTCACACTAATTTTATTTTTATTATTGAATTACACATTCCTGAAAGGACCCACTGAAATTGTAAACAACTAGCACTTCTGTGAAATGGAGGAACTGTCAACTGCAATTCCTCTCAGTCAGACCCCTTACTTGCTTCCACTCTACAAAGTAATAAAAAAAAAGTGCAGCACACTCAGAAAAGCAGAAAGTGACAAATGAAAGTACAACAGAAAAAGCTAACTTTAATCTGTGGCTACCACCTCGCATGATACATTTAACAAAAAGTATACCTTTTCTGTTTCTACCAATAAACACACAGCTCACAAAATATTAAAACATTTTTGTCTGCTTGTACAAGAGAACAAAATACAAAAGACACCCTCCGAATGCCTTCTGCCTCTCACTATAGCGAGCTAACCGAAAAAAAAAAAAGTGTCTTCTTCACGTCATTTCATCAATAATGCTACACATAGCTGCATCTTTGTCTAAAACCTGATCTCTCTTGCCACCGGAACGCTCTCTCTGTTTTTCATTCTGTCCAATACAGTTGTTGCCATCATCAGTATCCAGCGGTTCCACTTTCACTCTCAGTCCTCCCTCGGAATGAGGCAGATCATCAGGCAAGGAAGCCAGGCAGTTCTGAATCATCTCTACAACTCGCTCCAAGTGCTTCTGAAATCGCTCTGCTGTTTCCAAACGCTGACGTTTCTGCACCTCCATCATGACTCTCAGAGTCTCCCTAGCTTGGTGAGGGCGATATTCATTTATAAGATGATGGACATGAACAAAAAGCAGTTTCAAGTCTTCCAGTTTCTCCTCTCGCTTTATACTCCCTGGACTCCTTATCAAGATATCCAAGAGGTCCAAGAAGTTGACCAGGATAGACATATTAAGTTTTCTTAATTCCTTCTTGTGATCAAACTGCATAGGATGTAACCGTTCAATACCCTGGCTCTCCAAGGGTCGAATAATCAGATCATCACATTGAAACTGGTTACCAAACATCATGTAACTGTCTTTCACAGGTGGAGGTGGCTTTGGAGCCAGGCCTTTACGGATATTCTCATCAGTATATTCTTTTATATATTGCATTGGAGGTGGAGGAAGGGCACTCACTTGCTGAGGTTCACCCATTTTCACCAGATGAAAATACCTAGGGAATGCCCCAAGAAACATATGTTAAAGAATTTGTGTGACAGCCTTATCATGTAAATAGAAACAACAGCATTGTAAGAGAGCTGGCTGTGAGAAAATAAACCAGAAGAAAGCCACCTCAGTGCGCAGAATACAGGAAACTCCCGAATAAATCCGTGTCAGCTTTGCACTAAGTCATACTTTTAGCAGGATTAACTTCACTAGAAGCACGTTAAGCATTCACCTCCCCAACCACGACAGACCGGCCTGCAAACAGTGCAGCCACGGGAAGACACGGGAGGCCCCTTCCCCGGCTGAGGCCCGGCCCGCCAACACCAGTCCCGGCGGCGGGGGAAACCGCGCAGCCCGGCGGCGGGCAAACACGGCCTCAGGGGAGGATGCGGCCGCACGCTGTGGGGCCACAGCCGCCACCGACCCGCTCCGCTCCGGGCCGGGCCAGGCCAAACCAGGCTCTGGGAAGGCCCGAGCCCCACCGCGGGGCTCGCCAGGTCACCGCTGGAGAGAGAAGAGCCGAGGGCACGCTACGACAAGACTCCACCGGCGACTGACAACGTACCAGGCGGAGGAGACAGCCCCGCTCGGAGCCCGCAACCACAGCGAGCCGCCGCACCTCACCTGCCCGCCGACCTCCCCTCAGCGCCACCACTCCACTTCCGGCCAGCAGCCCGCCTGCCTTCCTCTCCATTGGCGCGCCGGCCTCGGGGCGGCCGCTCTGATTGGCCCTCCCGAACACCGCTCAGAGGCTTCCTCCACTCACCGCAGGGGCTCGCTCGGGAGGCGGTGCCAAGCGGGGCGGGCGTTGCTCAGTGAGGAGGGCGGGGTGCGCATTATGGCGGGCTCTGCACGTCCGGGGTCCTGCGAGGGGCTGCGCTGTCCCCGGACATGGCAGCGCGCAGCCCGGCCGGGGCGGGGGGCCGCGTCCCCACCGCTGCTGTGGGGCTCCCAGGCGTGTGGCGCTCCCTCAGCAGAAGCCGCTCCTGAGGCGGCGGGGCCCGCGGGGGCGGGAGCCCGCGGCCCGGCGCTTGCAGGCCTGGGGTCCCCCTCGGGGACTTCCCCGCCGCTCTGGGACGGAGTTTGGAGGCGGGCGCTGGGGTCGGCGTGTCCCCGGGCTGCTCCGAAGGGACATGCATCGATCGGGACCTGCCAACGCGGCCCTGAGGTGATAACCACCGAGTTGCACAGCCGTCGTCCTGTGGTGCGCGGTGATCCTATGGCAGGGAATGCCTCCGCGGCATCAGAAACGCGGGCGTTACCGCTGGTCGTGACAGGAAAGTTTCACCCTGGAAAGCGGTCGCATCGTTCCTGCGGCTGGACACACGACACCTGGGGGCATGGAGGCTGTGACAGCAGCTGGGCTCCGTCGTTCTTTCAGTTGTGTTTTAGGATGAGCTGAAGAAAAAGTTGTGTGTATTGAAGTTTTTGGCCTTGTGGATCGTGGGGAGCTGGGCTTGCTGGCGGCACCTCGGCAGGGGTTTCTCCCTGAAGCGGCCCGCAGGAGAGGAGTTCTGCCCCTGGGCCCTTTCCGCCCCGTTTCCTCTCTTCCTCAGCAGATGGCAGCAGTGGCCTTTGTCTGGCGGGACCCGCTGCGTGCACCGGCAGGGTCAGTCACAGATCCGCTTTGCAAGCTGGATCATTTCACCAATAAAAGTTTGGATTGAATGATAATTACTCTGCTGTTAATTATTTCCCAAACAACAAAGAAACTCCAGAATGGTTAGGTTTATTTGACTAGAAAACCTGAAAAACATTTACGGCTCACATTTTACTGAATATTTAAATACTCCACACCAAACAACGCTCTACAGCTGACAATGAGCGCAACCCAGGCTGCAAAATATGCTGCTCTGTTTTCATTTGTAAGTCAAGAGTATTTTGGGGAGGAAACAATCCGCTTTGAGACATTTGTTCTCAGATGACTTATCGAGCTTCTGTGACATAGGAAGGAAGGACGGCCTGCAGTGAACTTGCTGAAGAAGTCTCTCCCGTTACGCAGCTTGATGCCGTTGCTCTCTGGCAGTGCTGTACAGTATTTACACATTTCACAAGATGTTGCCGATGGCTTAAACTATTAAATTGTTTCTTAGTCTTACGTCTGTTCATTACTTAGTCTGAGTTAAAGGTTTGTCCTTTTCTCTGCATTCACACAGATCTATGTCATCAGTGTGATTATAGTGTAGTATTTATCCACGTATATGTATATATGGATATGGCCCATATTGTGTTTTGAAAAGTAGACTCAAGGATTTGATTTTTTTTTTAAGTGACTGGGCCTCAATTTATGCACATTGTCCGAAGGAAGGTATTCTTGCCATTTAGTAATGATTTACAACTTTAATTTAGGGAAAACTGACAGTAGATTGATGTAGGCACAATCTGTATTTGTCAATAGTCTCTAGACTGACAGATCTGATGCCTTCTGATACCTGAAGCAGTATCTTCACATTTTCTGCCCTTGATGCCATTACTTAAAAAGTAAGGTAAAGGTCCTTACATGAAGTATTTTATGGTGCCCCAAGACATGAATTAATTTAGTGTTCTCAAGAACACATTCGTATGGACTGAAATGTCATGATATAAATGGCTTGCTCCGACCCAGGAGCCTGGGTACAGAAAGCTCTTATTCTTTGTGCAGAAATATCCCAATGGGCAGCCACGGTGGGCAACACAGTGCAGAGGAAACGTAACAGGATGAGGTGGTTTGCCCATGTTGTGTTCAGTGTTCAGCATTTCAGCACTGGCCCTGGGTTAACCATACCTTGGAAACGTAGGAGTTGTGCTAGTACACAATCTGTTCGTGAGAGCCACCTTTAAGAAAACTGGAAAGCACAAAAGATCATTTGATTCTAAAGTAAATATTGTATGCTGTAATTATTTTGACAATCAATAATTAAAAAACCAAACAAGTTAAAGAATGAAGAAGTTTGAAAATCTGCTGCCTGTCACCACTTTCGTACCATAGCCATGGAACTGAGGGTCTCTGCAGAGTGAAGGAGTGCTTTGGGTGCAGACATTGAAGTGGGACTCTGGCAGTCCCATGTGCCACAGGCTTGCTGTTTGACATGAACCAGTCATTCAAACTCTCCATATTAAACCACAGGGTCCTCTGGGATCAGCAGGAAGATTTAAGAGACCTTTAATCTTCATTCATAAAATCAGAATAGTTTACCACACTGCTTCCTTCATCAGCTGATGATCTTGTCAGTTGAGAATCTGAACAGTTCAGAGCAGAAAATCGTGTACTATCAGCCAGGGGGATCCGAGATGGCTTATCTTTTCGGGTGTTTTTTTTTGACATGGTGGTTGTTTCTAAGTACTACTTCAATGCTCAAAAATAATCATTCTGAAGAAGCGAAAATACTCCGGGATGGAGATGCAGACCTTAACAAGGCACATAAATATGGAACTGAGAGCATAGTTTTCAAATGCAGGCGAGGGTGCTGTTCCATGCTGCAACTGAACAGTTTTCTGTTTTGGAAAGGGAGGTCTCATTCCTTCACCCTCCTGCCTCACTCTTTCCTCCTGGTCCCACTCTCCTTTCCTCCTTCACTGCTCCTTCAGCCCCCCGCTTCTGGCTGTGCAGTCCTTTCTTCTCACTACTTCGTACCATCACTGTCAGACATGGGATTGCAAAGTAAACTGATGCAACTCCAAGCCCCACAGAAAACATTACTGTGATATTTCTGAATTATGTTTTATGCTTTTCTAGTGAGTTAGGTCAGCTCACCGTGCTATCTAGCCTGTGAGAATCAGGTCGAGCTTTTAAGAGAGCAGGGCACATAGGCAGCAGGAGGGGAGACGGTGGGGGAGATGGTGAGGGGAATGGTTCTTCTTGTGTCTGTGGCCACAAGCTCTTAGTTTGTCTCAGATCATCTTGTTACATCATATCCTGAAAGACAAGCAAGGAATAAAAAGCACTGCCTCCAGAGATGCATGAAAATCCCCACATAGTAGGAGGTACTAACACACCTTTGGTTTTATTGGACTTTCCAGACTTTGATTTCACATTCTTTTAACAGGAGCTGAGTTTGATTCTCTGCTGCCTTGCACTCAGTGAACTGTGCAGCAAGGATGTAAAATGCTGTGACTTCAAAATGCAGAAGACAGTGGGGGGGGCCAGCACTTGTTTTTTACATGATGTCTGTGATCTTCTTGAGTCATTTTCCCAGTCTGTATGTAGTGGCCAAGACAGAGGGGATACAACGTCAACTAATGAAAGAAGTAAAAAGGGTTTCAGTCTTGTTCTTGGTAGCATGGTTGATTCTCAGAAGACCCATGGATGACCCTTTCCAGCCTATGGGGAGCTGATAACATTTCTCTTTACAGTGGTTCCAAATGAAACATTAAGAATGACAGTGAGTGTCATGTGTAGCACTCTACCATTTACTTGCTGATACATTTCATCTCTTTTCTGAAATAAGGATGCTATCCAGGAGAAGCCTGCCACTGATAATAACAGCACAATTCCTACAGCATCTCCAAACTGCGGGGAAGAACCTGGGCACCTCTTCAGCAGATGGAGAATCACTACAGTGATCTTCTCTGCTTCAAAAAGACAACATCATAATTTATTACTTTAGTTAACTTTATTTTGCTTTTCTTCATAACTGATTTTAGGCAAATTGGCATGTTTTATTATCAGGCATTCCGGTTCTGTTAATTCAGCAGCAGTGTGTACAGTGTGTGCCATTGCAGCATGCTAAGTTATTTTAGCAGAATTTGAATCCAAGCATTGTACAAGCACAGTAAACACAAACCCTATTTTCATCCATGGTCGTAGAACAGCGCTGCTCTCTTCTGTGCTAGGACATATTTCTTCCATTTTTGATTGCTATTGCACTCTAAATAGAAAATAGAAGTGTGGTGGGGTTTTTTTTCCCACATTGTCTAAAAAATAACCCCAGAATGAAATCAGTTCTAGTTTCTTGTTGGATTTAGGTTGAGTGTTGCATCTTAGAGCCTAGCTAAGCAATAAGCTCAAGAATTTCCTTTTTCGGTGATTGTTGTAGGCTTTGTTGCAGGATACACCAGGGAGGAGGGGAAGAGAAATGGAGCCTGTTGGGGGTGAAGGGGACTTAAGCAAGCTTTATGTCTCCATCTGCTGTGGTTAATTCCCATCTCCCTGTCTCCTGCTGTGGCTTTGGGAATTAATGAATTTGTGGTGCAGTGCTGTGCTGCCTTTTCTTTCTGACCACTCAGACTAAAATACCAGCTGCAGCCTACTGGTGCACCTGCGAATGTAGGAAAGAAGTTTAATGTTCCTATCACGTAAAAATTGGGGCACATCAATCTTCAATGCATGTGACAGTTGAACTGCATTTTGCTTTACAGCCTATTACCACAGGTATCTGAACAGATTAAAATCTCAGCACAGAGCCTGCATGGTTATTTAGCAATGAAACAGATATCTGACTACTCATTAATAAATTGACATGGCTCAAAATCCAGGCACGTTTTGGTAGAATCAGCCAGCACTCTTTCCTATGCTCATAGTCTCAATGTTGTTTCTGGAAGCAACTCCCCTACCTGATAATTAAGCCGGACGTTAATGCTGGGTCTTTACTCGGTCACACGTCTGTGGTGACTGCCTATTCTACCTTGTAAATGAACATCTCAAAAAATGTGTCTGCATGGCATGAAGAAGTAATCCCTATCCCGCCATCAGCAGCCTGGGTAGCTGCAAACACCTTGTACTGCCAGAATAAACTGTGGGGTTTGCAGCACTGCAGTTTTGCCAGCAGTGTAAGTCACGCCTTTGTCTTCAGAAGGAAACAGTAACAGACAGGAGCCACGATAGGTGGGCACTAAGAAAAAAAAATGGAGCAAATTCCCAGTTTGGGTATGACCCGAAGAAACTAGATTTTCCTTTCTGCATTTTTGCCTAAGAGAGAACAGCTGAGCAAAGGATTATTTGTACCTTCATCACGGAGGAGCCTGTCCTAACCCTGTGCAAGTTCACCAGTATAAAACATGTTCTCTGTGTTACTGCCAACGTCAGTAAGCCTGGGAGTGATTCGCTTCAGGCATTCAAATTATGGATAATTCACTACATCCTCGTAGCAGATGCTCAGAACAAGGCATCTACTTTCCCAGGGCTCCTGAACATTTCACAGGAGAATCTTGCTCTGGTTCTACAAGAGCAACTCCCTTGGTTACTGGGAGCAGTGTGAGCAGATTCAAAGGTGCAGCTGTAAAACCTAGAGGAAAGCTGGATGCATCTGGCTCATAGAGACTGGGCTAATTCCTCTCTTTTTCTGCAGCTTACAATCTTGTTCTTTGGGTCTAGCGGAGACATGTTTATTGGGGTGCTAATGAACTGCCAGAGAAGCAAGACAGCTGAGTAACCTAAGCAGAGTTTCTCAGCAAGTAGCAAAATGGGTTGAATTCTGGAAGCTGGGAAGTTGAATGACAATCATCGTATTGAACAGCTAGCAAAAAGCAAGAACTGGCACCTAGGCAGTAAACCTGGCCCAAATATTGCACATGGTAGAATTATACAGGTTGTTTTAGGAGAGTGAAGATATGGTTGGTGTCTTCCGGTCTGTTTTTTTACAAAAACAAAAACTGTCTATATTTAACTTTATAAATTTCTCTGCCGCCTTCAGGACATAAGCATTGGTATCAGAGCAGGATGTGCGGGTGGGGAGATTTCCACAGTCTGCAGTAATAGAAGTGTGAACTGCATAATCTGGGTAAGTCCCCTAAGAAAAAATCCAATCCCTGAAATAACATTTTTAAGAGCAGAAATAGAACCATTTGCAGGAGATAGCAAGGGAAGAACAGAAGTGATTAAAAGAAATATAAGGACCCCACTGAGGCCACAGTTGATAAGAATAACTTTATCTGTCACCTCAACTTGCCCAGCACAGTGGAGTATTTAGTGCACACAGCAGCTCAAACTTTAATTTGAAACATTTAAAATATTTCAGATTTTCCCGCATGTGGATGGAAAAGTGTCAAAGGACATATGGTAGCAGGCTTTATAAAAGCACTTAAGCAGAGAAGATGTAGGATACCTAAAAAATTTGTCAGTCTTTGCTCATCTTAAGGGACAGACTTACAGTGGTTTTAAGATACTTAGAACAATTTTCTATTTAATTCCTTTCTGTTAAGGATACAGAATTTCTGTACCATGCAATATATAGTGGTGCCAAAAACCTTGAACACAAGGTGTGTGCTCATATGTTCAGTGTATCACTGCGCTGTCACCCAAGATCGGGTTCCAGAAGTGAGATACTTGTGTTAGCAGGGTATTCCCGGGCACCCAAGGAGCCCTTTCAGGAGGATTACGCAGTTTGTGTGTAGAGCTCTACAGACTTGTCCTCACATCTTCCAGCTCTACAGCCAACTTGGTCCCAGAGAGGTGGTGTATTTCTACCCAACTGTATGTATATGTATCTCCTGCTCTACTGCAGAAGGGTCCTGAAGCCCTTGAATGACTGAGGCTTTGGTTAAAAGGGTTGTAACCTGTTTGTCACCCACGTGGATGGTGACATATGATTTATGTCTACAGTTCATGTCTTGGTAACAACAAAGGATTTTATTTAAAAATTGAACAAGAAATCATTATCTTTGACATTAAATAAAATTCAAATGCACATAAGCAGGCTACTCTCTCACAAATGTGCAATTAAATATAAATGCAATTCTTAGGCCATATGTTTTTGCATATACATGTGAGCCTGGCTATATATTCATTAGACTTAGAGAGCATTCATATTCTGGTTTTGGCCTGCTACACTCAAATATTTGTGTGTTTGCTACACGTGGAGTTTGAGATTAAAGTGAAAAAGGATCGTGAAAGGGTAGATCTGTGGCAAGAGTGGATACAAAAATACGTGAGTTCCTACCTTCCTCCCCAGTTCAACAGTCAAGCGTTATCAGTTGATAAAGATATTGCAAACCAGAAATAGTTAGCAGCTCTCACTGAAACCAGCACCTATGTTTATATCAATGGCACCCAAATCTGGCTGTGTTGACTTGTTTCCTTCCTTGCAGTCATTCTTATTTTTTTCCCTGTCCATTATTTAAGCTGGCCCATCAGCAGTTTGAACTCACCGTGGAAAACTCAGAATGGCTGATCTTGCCTGCTAGATCCTGCTAGTTCTAACGTAACTACCAGATTCTCTATCACTCCAGGCCAAAATCTGTGATTTTCTGACAACTATGTGTGACTTCTACATGTGTTGTGTCAAACCCATACCTTCTCTTCCACAGCAGCTCAGCCTGTCCAGTTCTCCCACGCGCAGAGCCAAATCTCTTTTGTTCGTTTCTCTCTTGCCTTGACCCTTGCAGCACCTTCCCGTCAGACCTCCTACAACGCCTCACCGTGTAACCATGTTTACACCAAGTGAAGCGCAGTTGCCAAGCCCCCTTATCAGAACATTNGATCAAATCGCTCCCCTCTTCGTGTCCCTNNGTTAACTCGTCTCTTATCTCATTGAGAAATCAAGCTGCCAGTCACTACATTCAAAGAATTTCTTCGCTCTCCCCCCACTACTTAGCACCCTTGCTGAATCTCTTCTCCCCCCACATCCTCTCATCTCCAGCAGCATTGCTCCGTGCTCAGAGATCTACGTGTTGGCATCTCATCTCTTTGCTGTCCTGTAGGCATTGCTTTTTTGGCAGAGCTTCAATGGCACACCCTTGCATTTCTATTTATGGTCCATTTTCTGAGAAGACAACGTGTACATCTCTGCCAACAGACTGCAGCCCCCCTTGGCCCAGGTTACAAAGACTTTTCAGAAAGTCCTTAACACACTTGTTAGTGCAAAGAAGAGACTAGAAAGAATAACATAGTCCTAGTGTTCATAGCTAAAAATGCAATGACATTACAAACTGTGGTTCTAAATTCATCTGTAGTGACACAAATCAAGTGAAATGCTATTAAAATCAACAGCCTTTTTGAGGGGATTTGCTGTTGCCAGCAGAGTGAAGTCCATACAGTTCGTCAGGGCACTCTATTGCTTATGTTTTGGTTTTTTAATTACAAGCAAGGTTCTCACAGTAGAGTTTAAACCAGCAAATTCTGAAGTGTGAGGGAAGTCATATGCACACAAAAGTGATCCTATATTTAAGAGGTGCAAGCACCTAAACAAGGTCTGGAAGTACCCAAATAGCTGCTGTTTACACAGAATGTGATTTTACAAAACTGACGGCAGACTCTGAATTTTTCAAGTGTGTGCATTGCATGAGACAAACTGTTTTGTAGAAGAATTGGGAAATTTGGCCCAAGTATTGACCCTAGTCTACAAATAGGTATGAAATCCCCCTTGGCAGCAGCGACGATTTTTCAGGAGATCACCAGCTTGTGTCATCTTTCTTGTTCAACCACAGGCGTTCCTGGGAACTCAGTCACTCTGCCAAGAAACGAAACGTAGCTTCACCAGACTTGCGCATGACGAATGTTTCGATATATGCTGAGTCTCGTCTTCGGCAACACCACCACATAGAGATAGAGATAGAGGCACAGGGATCAACGGCACAGCAGCTTCTGTTTCTCCCTGTTTCTCTTTCATGATACTGCATTGCCTTTAGCAAATTCTCTCACAGATCTGTACGCCAAGTGCTATTTTTAAATTATATTTTTATGGCAAATGCAGATTCTCACTTAGCATTGAACAAAACTGGTAAGGAATGTTTGATGATCCCTGGAAAATGCTGCCTGAACAATTTAAACTAAAACAGCAAGGAAGGGATATGTCACCTCTTTCTTGGGGAGGGATAACCAATACATTCTATTGAGAAATATGGTTCCCAAGTCTGTCTAAGAACTGCCCTATAAAATCCAAGTCTTCATTTAAACAGTTTGCAATTCTGCTATTTGTGCAGATTATGATCTGAATTTAAAATAATGAAGCATCTTCCTCGGAGTTTGCAAAAAGCTCTAAAAAATACATCAGCAATAGGGACCTACCTCCTTATACCCTAATGCTGCATTAAACTAAAGCTAAAAGTCAGCACTGGTAAATTATTTGCACTAGAACAATTTTCAGAAATACCTAATTAATAAAATACTTGTCTTGCAGTTTCCTCACATTCCACCAGACTCCATCTCTCCAATCCTCAACAGCATCAGCAATGTGATTATACCTCACTAATAAAAAAATACACAAAATATTAAAAACGGAAGAGCAGAGAAAAATGTCTTGCATTTGTTTTAAAATATAACAGTGCAGTTGTACTGAGTGCATTAGGTACATATTAACTTTTTTATAAATCTGCATTTAGCCTGGTGCAGACTGCCGTGAATGGTTCCCTGAAGTCCTGATGAAACGAGTTGCGCTTGGTTTGATGTTTGTGCTCGCTTCACTGCTGGTTAGAGTGGCCTTGATTGGATCTGCAGAGGGCATGTTGTGCCTGTGCCTCCTGGAACACCCAGCCATGGACTAATTAGACTGCACCTGAAGCAGTAAGCAGTAAATAGTAACGAATGGTAATTAATTAGTTATCAGCTATTATAACCAATTGTTTTTAGTTTAAATAGCTAACAACTACAAATATTTATCATTTCTTGTAGAAGTATATCCTGGATATCATTTTCTTTGCTTACATAGTAGGAACTTTCATGTTTACGTGGGAAACTTCCTCAAAATAAATTGTATGAAATCTCTGAGACAGACAGTCAGTTCTTAAATACTCTAAATGGGAAGGCACCATTCCTCCGAAAAAGAAATATGGATGCATGACCTACTTCTGAGAGGACAGGACAGGCACTCATCCTACACATCCGTGTTCAATGCGTGCATTTATAACTGTATTTACTAAATGGGTGAGTAGGAGACAGATATTTAATCATGCCACACCCCTTTTTAATTAATCCTTAATGATTGACTCGCATCTACTGGATGTCCCTGAAGCGTTATTTTTTCCACAACATTTACCTTAGTGTGTATTTCAACATGTGCTGTTCATTTTATGACTTCAGAGAGGATGTGGTTATGGTTTGACAGAAAGGAAGCTTTGCTGTAGATGGGAAGATAAAGCTCAAAGCACCTACGCTGCCTTTTGAACACCTTCTTTTTCTTTTTTTTAAATTAACTGTCTTGCTTCTTGTGTCTCTTTCTTGGACGGGTGCTCAGTGCCTAGGGCAGTCATCCCATGTCCTGGGAGAGGACCATTTCTGGCTCAGCCATGAATAACTGTGTGCTCCTGGAGGAACTGCTGATCAAAAAATCCCAGCAGAAGAGAAGGACTTCACCCTCCAACTTTAAAGTGCGCTTCTTTGTCTTAACCAAATCCAAGTTGGCTTACTATGAACATCGCCATGGGGTATGTCAGCCATTTTCTCTCTCATAATAGAGTAATGGAGGGAAGGATGATTTTTGTTAAATTTTATTAACATTTCTGGTCCTTACTACAGCACCATTCACTCCAAACTGCGGAATGGTCAAACGGGTCATTCTGGCCAGTGGGCATTTGGTGTGCGTGGAGGATTAAGAGTATTTTATAGAAAGGATCTAGTTTTGTTGCAGGAATTTAGCACGGGCTGTTATAACCGCTGTGTGTAAGAGCTGCGTGAGCGTGTGCCTGGCAGCTCACAGGAGTACAGGGGTGACCTGGAGTGGAGTATTGCAAAGATCACGAGTGTACCTTAATTAAGTCTGCGAAAAATATCATCCACAAATGTTCATTCTCTCATTCTTTTCTCCAGGGCAGCAGGCTGATGGCTGGTAGGAGACCAGTCTTGCATTTTAAAATAAATTCAGCTGCCTTGTGTAACATGTCTAGTCTTCGGAGTTAGCTTCAGCAGGGATGCGGTGATGAGATCTGTGCTCAGACTGGGCATCGTTTCCCCAAGCTTGCATTTCCCTGATTTGCTAAATATGAAGAAAATTAGAAGTCAATCTGCGCACCCCATTGTGCTAAGTGTTCTAGTGAAATGAGAATTATTTCCTTCTTCTGTTAAGCTGGATGTATGGTGAGCCTCATTACGGTTGTAAATACTATCGCTTGTTTTCCAACAGTCACTGCACATGCAGTTAATCCATTATGTTCAGGTACTGTTACTGTATGCAGAGCAGAACTGGGGATCGTGCTGCCTTGCTATCCAGCACTGGCAACTTCACACCATCTGATCTTGCTCAGTTGCAGAAAATTAAGTTAAAACTGAACGCAACAAGAAAAGCCAAGTGCGGTGTGCCCTTGTATTTTATCATAACCTACTTGAGGTTGGATATAAGCTTTAAGGGTTAACAGTCATTTTTACTTACAAGTTAATTCTCTGAAATACGCCCAACAAAATGTTTTTCTTGCTTTTATTTTATAGTCTGTGTTTTTCTTACCTCCATATTTAAACATTTATTGCTGTGTACTGTGTTTATATTTGGGTTGAGACTCTCTTTGTGTGGTCTCCAAACTATCTTTCAAAAGTCATTATTTTAAGATTTTAAATTCCATTATAACTATCCCACTTAATTACTTTGGATTAAATTTCTAACAGCGTCTATGTGATTCTGCTGTAGCTATTTAGAGAAATCTTCACAACTAGTTTTCTTCGGTGCTTTCTGAGTCTTGGTGGACTTGAATTCAACATACACTTTGCCTAGATCCTTTTACAGAATCGCAGCAGGTGTCTGTCAACATCTTCAGACACTGAAATAGTTTGGAAAATCTGACTCGGTGATTTTCAGTGGGGCATAGATTTCATAAACTATGTGAGTGTCTCTGGAAATTTTCTCCCCTAGTCTTCCTAAAGGTCAGTTAGGTGGGACGAGGTTTGGTGTATTACCTACTTTATGTTATACATGGTGTATTTGAAACATGCACATATTATATGTGTGTAGACATCTACATGTAAACACACATGTAGCTTTAGGCCCTTATACACATTTGGGGGTTGGTGGGTATGTCTGTAATTATAGGGCTGATTTTCCCTGACATGCTGATTTTTTTCTGACACAAACTGTCAAAATCAGATTGTTACATGGATAGAAGAACTTTATTCTGGGAGAATTGGGAGAAAAGAGTTTGTTCTGTGAAATACTCCCAGGACCAACCCTCAGCCTCTTCATCTGCCCCAAAATTAGACTGTCCTGGTGAGACCTCCACATGGTCAGGTCATTGCTGTTCTGGAGAGAAAAGCTCAGGGCAGCCCATGCAAGCACCGTCTTCTTTTGTGCTGAGAACAGAGTGAACTCCAGCAGTTGAGTTCACAGCTAGGGAAGGGAAGATTACGGTACTGCCTAACACGCGGGCCGTGCCCATCCCCGTGAGTGAGCCAGGACCGGGGAGCGTGCGCAGGCGTTGAAAACAACGATCCGTGCTGCTCATTCTCTAGCGCAGGCCCTGGCACAGGTTTGGCTCTGCTCCGTGGGGGCTCTCCGGTAATTTGTGGGACCGGCAGCGGTTAGCACAGGCTGTCACCACTGCCAGCAGGCAGTTTACATATGGTCCCACTGCTCTGGAGGTTTAGGGCAGAGCGGTAGGGACATCGCTGTGCTCTGCCAGCTGGCTGCAGCGGTGGGGACTATCCTCAGGCATGCGTGCTGCACCATATAGATGGGGCCAGCACCTGTCTGGGCTTTTAAAGTATGTACTTTTCAAGGGAAGTCTGGGTGGATGTTTGCTGTAAGACTTTTCGGTGAGTTTCTTTAAGAAGCCATTACCAGCCTGCCCCGTGACTTACTGTAGTCAGAGTTCAGTACTGTACAGTACCCATCTCTCCGGTCCCCGGTCCGTCAGTGACAACAGCCTGGGCATGAAGTCAGGTAAAACAACTAGCGAACTGCTCAGCAGCTTGAGACGTCCCACGGATTTCAGTTGGGTGGCTTAAAGTGAAGCGTACACTTACACGTTAAGCCCAGGTTTACATGTTTTGCCTGTTTTTAACAGGGTTTAGCACCCAGATCCTTTCTCTGCATTTTGACATCATGGGTACAAAAAGATGTTTAAGAGTTTATTGTAGCAGTCCAAAGCAAGGAAATAAACAGGTCAGAAGGGTACAGGGCCAATTCTGTAAATGATACCAAAAGCTGTCAAGACAATCAACATCATAAAGGCAAATTTTTTCAATAACTGTAATGGCATTTTCATCCTAACAGCCATAGCTAGACAGAAAGCACTGTTCTCCTTAGGGGCTGAGGACACAATCGTCGTTAATGTTAATGAAAGATATTTACATATCTCATTAGGAGAATGAGTCCCCCAATAACTAACAACAATAAGAAGCTGTATTTTCTGGAATTCATTATGCAGTGCACAATGCAGGGCTGTCTTAACATAACGCAAAGCCCTGCTAACAGGCACATGTATTCAGCCCCCGTCTCTACTAAAATACATCAGAAGGGCCTTTATTATAACATGCAAATCAATTCCACAGGCAAAAATTCTTCATTTCCAGGGCCTGATTTTATAGCTACTGTGCATGTGAGCACACAGGACTGATCACTGTAATTATTTCAATTAGTTTGATCTTCACCAGAATAACCGGCAGTGAGGACACTGTGTGATACTCTCAGGGTATCTGAGAGTACTGCAGATGCAGCAGACAAGTGAATCCCTTTGGAGAGGTGTCTAGGACAGAGTTTCAAATGTCCTTACTTAGCAAAAACAAACTGATGAGTTACCCATATCCCATTTGCCTAACTGCTTGTGGTGTTTGGTAAATCCTTCAGGTGAGCAGACAGGAGAGTTTAGTATTTTAGATACTAATTAGAGGTTCTTGCATAGTCTTTGGCATGTCACATTCCTACCTGGATGGCAACAGCCAGAAACGAGCATCTCTCCCTGTGCTTCAAGCTGGCTGTAGTCTCAAAGTGGCACAGATGTCTCAGGCTGATGCCACATGGTGAACAGGCCACTGTCTTCTGGGCTGTGGTACCATGACCACTACCTGACCTCTGCATCAGAGCAGCTCATCTTGGGGTGGCTCAGACCTGCGGAGACTGCTTGGGTCTGTCTGTATCAACTACGGAGAAGCGCTCCATGTCACTACGCCACGGCTTTCCCTCTTCAGAAATCCTCACCTTGCTCTATCCAGGCATTCTGAGAAGTATTGCAGGGCTGGGAAAGTTGCACCTAACACCTGGGGAGTTCAGGCACATAAATATTTTTAAATTTTATATCTTCACGCACTTGTGGGCTATTACCAGTCCAGCTTTTAAAGGCAGCAATGAAAGGCGCACACAGAAAAGGTCCGAGTTCACTTTTTGTTTACATTCGCACTATTCTTCCTACACTGGTCAGATGCTCAAGAGGTCTCACAGCATGAGTCAGCCTTGTCCTGGGCTCTTTCATTCACATCTTTGATATTCAGATATAAAGATAGCACTTCAGTGTGTCTTGGAATTTGCCTTCAGTCCCTCGTTCCAGGAGAACAAAGGAATAAACTTGGCTGAAAAGACTTTTATCAGCATCCTAAAAATGCTTCAGCTGCTTCTGTTGCATTACCTTCATGTTGGGTTACTCGCAACAGTCCAGCTACCCACGGTAACAAAAGCAGCACTTTGTTCCTCGGTCCAGCAGTCCATCTTACCTTGATTATTTTACACAGGGTCTGCCTTGTTCACCTTGCCCAGCAAAGACTTGTTTTTTTCCACAAGACTCTCATGTAAGCAGACTAAGACTCTGCTTCCGAAGATCTGCTTTTTGATGTTCCTGTTAATTAGAATGACCGTTCATACCATTTCTCATTGTTTAATATAAAATTTACTTTGTGTATTCTGAATACCTTAATAGTCATGAAGCTATAATCCTCATCTAAAGTCAATTAATTACGGTTTTAAAGACTACTTTCCAAATAAATACGTCTCTGACTAGATATGTCATTCTGCATGACTTGTCATGTATTTATCAACAAGTCCTGTTTACTTGCCAGAATTTGCAATACCATCTGTCTTCTGATCTCCATCATCTCTTATACCTCTCGTTTATTATTAAGATGCACCACCCACAAAAAAGTCAGGCTTGGCATCTATGTACATCACACATCTTTCAATGATTTTTTTTGTAATAAAATCAGTACAGCCTTTAATAAGATGGAGACAAGGTAATCTGAATGGTGTTACTGGAGTTGAAGGAGGATTAAATTCATATTGTTTGCCACAATAAGCCTCATACCTACTGTGAAATCACAGAATCATGGGAGAACTGGCTGGTGGGCACTTCTTAAATTCATTTAGTCAGACCTGGTGCTTGGGGCCAGACAATCGCCAGCATCAGATCAACACTCGGAGCAGGACTATCGCCAACACCAGAACAACTTGGCTGGGGCACTGACTAGCCACTGGTTGAAAGCCAAGGACAGAGATTTCACGTCTTTGGGCAACCTGTTCCAATGTGTCTTGTCAAACGTTTTTCTGGCTATTTACAAAGTTCCCGTCTACTGCAGTTCTCATTCACGACTTCTGCGGCATGATTCAGGGTGCTGATATTGTCTAGACAAGATTGCTTTAAGTAAAACGCAGGTAGTTCTGTGTCTGGTGTCTGTGGCCTGTCTAACTCTACAAATGTGGGGTAGAGTCTGATAACAAAAATAGCGCCTTTTTGCTGGAACAACTCATTTTGTCTTCCAGAAATTGATTATAATGATTTTCTTTTTGCACCTTCTCTGCATACTCAGTTGTGTTCCTAGTAGATCTTTGCCTGGGTATTCACTGACCTTTAATCTTTCAATAAGTTTTTTTAATTACTTCTGAGCAGTGTCTTCCCAGCAGATGTCAGATACTTCCATTTTCTTTAAATTACAAAGCTCAAATCTTTCTTCTGTCAGAGAACATTATGTGTGTGGCAAAATCTTTAAATCATGTTTTCTTTCATATTTTTAAGAAGGAAGTAACTCCTTCTCATATGAATATATGACAATAAATAGGAGATTTTCTAATAGTTACCTTTTATTAGATTTCTCTACTCCGGCCATTTTTGCTTCCAGTGTCTGCCTTTTCCTTTTGTTGCAATCAAAATTGTAACTCATATTGTTGCAATGCCTGTTGCTCTTTCATCCTTTCCGACCAATTATTTTTTTGTCCTTAAAGCTTATACTTTTCTTAATGAAAAAGCGATGTCATTTAGTCTGTTTAATTTAGCTTCCCTTCTTTCACTGAACCCTTCATTCACTGCAATCCACTCCTCGTAGCCTTTGCGAGAATAGTTTTGAAGAAACTGCTATGGTATTCAGCAGTTGTTTTGTATGCTTTTATGTAACATAAAAGGCTTATTTCCATAATATTAGAAAGCTCATTTGAAAGCCAGGAATCTTCCTTTTTTTTCTTCTGTTTCTTGATGGTGACATCATTGATTTTCTTGTCAAACCGCTTGTGCTGATAGTAGGGATGCGCAGCTTGTCCAATGGGACCTGAGACAATGTGAACATTGGAAGGGGCTTTGTCAGATCTTAAAATAGGAGTTCAGTGAAAATGCTGGGCTGTGGCAGATGTGTGAGGCCCTGTGATGGGCCAAGAGAAAAATGCTCTTATGGCCAAGTGTGCTTTTCCACCAGGTCGCTTTACTTGATTGTTCATACACAGAGCCCATGAAAACGTAGGCTTTGTACCATAGAAACCTCGTAGAAAGATTATGGTTTCAATTTTCCCCTGCATGTCTTCTGTTTTCAGCTCATGCAATTCTGAAAATTGGACGCCTTAGCAAGGCTGGAGGAATGAACAGTGAACGGGCCAACTCTTGGCTAAGTCTGCAGAGTCTGAGGTCCGGGGCTTCAGTGTAGCTCTACTGACTTCTCTGGCCTTTTAAAAAAGAGTTAGATTTCTCTGGTTTTAAATTATTTTGGTGGAAATGCAACACTGGATCTGGCCTATAGGACTTTATAAGGATAGCAGGAATAATTCTGCTGTAGTAGATATTCCATAGGTAAACAGAGAATTGAACTGAGTAAATTGATAACAAACTGAGATCGTTTGCATGAAACAGGCTTTGGCTACAAACAGTATTGGCCTCAGTAAACAAGATTTGATACTGAAATCAGTCATTGGGAGTGACCTTGCATGGTGGGTGAACTGATAGCACACAAAAAGTGTGCGCAGACAGCAGGCAGCACCATTATTAAGCAGCACTGTAATGTGTCACAGGCAGATAAAATAATTACTTTCTGATATCAGAACCTGCTGTGATTCAGCTTCTTTTGTTAGGTCTGTTCCCATGTCCTGTGCTCCAGGTGAGGGTACAATCAAGCGGATCCTTGCAGGTCCCTGGAGACATGGCAAAAAGCAGTTAGTGGCTGCAGCTGCTCTAGTCGGGTCTGGCAGCGACTGAGGACTGCAGTGCCCGTGGATGAGTTACAGCAGTGAAGCAGACGCAGCCCTCCAGCTGCCTCCCCAGACTCCAAGGTGTGCAGCTCCATCTCTGCCCGTTACATGAATGGGGGCATCTTAGGCGCTGATTGCAGTTGATTTTGTCATTCAGCACAATTCAACGCACTGTGCATCCAGGGTATGCCAACCTTTAAACACCTTCATGTTCTTTAGATGTGAAAACAGCTGTAAAACTGATTTATTTTTTTTAATTCAAGTAGAAGTACAAAATAGTCATGGTAGATATGTGAACCAAGCAGCTACATTTAGAAATTTAAATATCAGATATAACGGGGTATGTTGGAGGTATTAGAGCATAACACAACAGTCAGAGCTCTACCGAAAATCCCAGTATTAATAATTAGCACCTCTTTCCAGTTTTCCTTTGGAGTACTTCGTATTGGCAGGAAATGTAAAATCCCTTACAACTTTCTCTTAAGGTTCAAATTGCTCAATTTAGGTTTGAAACTTCATTTTAAAATTGTTTAAATTGTTTTATTTCTCGTAAAACCTCAAACTATCCTAATACTATGCCTAATAAGAGAGAGAACTCCCAAAATACTGAACAATGCTAGGGTTCAGGCAAAATTTCTATCAATCCAGCAATCAACAGTTCTTAATATCCTATTGATGATAAAAACAGCACATATCACAACGTGTAGATAAGGGATATGATAAGGAATAGAAAATAATTGTGTGAACACAGTGTTCAAGGAGGTTCAAGTTCATGCTTGAGTGTTTTGGTCAGTAGAAAAATACTGTAGCAGGAAAATTACCATTAAAAACAAGTCCATCTTGTTCCAGTGACATCTCATAAGCTTCTGGTTACTATTTTCTGTTTTCTTAATTGATATCTCAGCAACAACACATGAGACTCATAGCCTAAGTAGTATATAAACTGGAGACTGCAACACCATAGGCATAAGCAGAATTTGGGCAGCTGAGCAAATCAAGAAATTCCTTTCCAAATTACTGCAGAAGCTAAGACAGACATGAAGAAATTCATACCTGAAAGGCAGTAACATGTTACTAATTTTAAAAGACATTGTTCACCAAACCACATCAAATTGAGCTCTCTGCCACTGGAAAGCGTTACACCTCGCACAACGGTTCTGCTTCATGTTGATATTGATCTGTCTGCAAAGAGACAGACAGGTCCGTTGGAGTGGTCTATGTGTGGACCCATTTATTTCCTACCATGGTTAGACCTGCAATGGTGCCTCTTGCCTTGAATCCATGTACACATATCGTCCATAAAATGTCATTTTAATAGTTCAAGTAGAGCTTTAACACTGTATGGCTGTGGTAAATATTTTTGTCCGGAGTTAAGCCCTCTGCAGAGGTATGTTAGTCCTCGTAAGGCCAGTGCCTGCAGTAGGTGTTGAAGGCACCGGTCTCGCCAGCACAACAGTCTCTCATTGCCACTCTAAAAATACTTCAATGTGCATGCAAGCCTCTCTTCACACTTAGATACACTTTATTCTAGTGGTGTGCAGAAGCCAAAGCTTTTGCTTTTTTTGCTTTTTTTTTCCCTGCCTGTCCCTGAGGGACTGTACATAGCATTGAAAAAAAATAACCTGGTTTGGTTTCACCACCTCAAGCCCACAGAATAAGAAACCCCAAGATCAGCTTCTGCATCTGTCCAGGCTGCACACTGAGCACAGCTGGAGCAGAGGGACGGAGAGCAGGTGACACAGGACAAGCAGGTCATGCCAAGAGCCAAAGACAATTAAGAATGGTACCATCTAGTCAAGACAGTAAGTGAAAACAGGGAATGAAGTTTGGCTCGGATTCTTACAAAAAAACCCTGACGCTATAGAAAAAGTCATTAAATGCTTATATTGATGGAAATATTTTTGTGGTTGAGCTTACAGAGGACTGGAATTTCCTACCTTGCTCCACCGCAGCTATGAATTAGCTTTCCCCTACCCTTCTACCAAGAGAAAATGTCCAGCTGCAACTGGGGAGCAGTGGGCAAACATGGGCTCATGGACAGACCTTGTGGGAGGAGGAGGGACTCCATATCCAAGGGGGACACAGCAGGCCTATGGAGAGGACGGTGCTGCTTTCTGCCCATCTGGGAGCAGCAGCCAGCATTGCAGACGGACATGGAGGCGATGGGGATGAGGTACGGGGAGATAGAGGGGTGAACGCAAACACCCAGTGACACGGGGCACGGAAAGCCCAGCTGAAGTGTGGAGAGCCCTTGGCAGTGACCACTGCCAAGGAGTTTGGGCTGCATGAATCTTAATTGCTTGGTTTTCCCCTCACCAGCATAAAAGAAGCAAGATAGAAGTTCTTATACAACTTTTGAACTGAGCTGGTTTTATGAAACAAGGCGCGCCGCCTTGCTGCCTGGCAGCTCTCTCCTCCCGTGCTCCTTGCGATAAGGCTCTGCCCACCCCTGCCTTACCTCTCCCTAGCATTTGGCCTCCCTCCCTTCCCTCTGCTTCCAGAACTGGTGGCTACTTTTTTGGCCAGAGCCCTTTGGTAAATACAGTGGGGTTCTGCAAAGCCTTTAAGCAACAACCAAGGAACCTTCAGCGACAACCAAGGAACCTTCAGTCGAAACACTTGGTGCAGCCCATTTGATGAATGGGCTTCACAAATAGCAGCAGCCAAGTGTTAGCTAGAAAGTAGCAAATTCCTCAGACTGCGCAGCCCCATATCTTACAAGATCTTAGACCTCTGTGGAGCCTGAGGGCGCAGAGCCGGGGTCAGGAAGTGTGCTCACGACACGCGCCTGTGTCACCTGCAGCACCGCTGACAGCTCGATGAACCTCCCGCCACCGGCTCCATGTCCCCGCTCCTTCCTCTGCCCCAGACCCTGAGCTGGTGGAAAGGGATTCGTTCTGTTGGGTGGCCAAGCTGCCGTGGCGTGGGTGAGTTGCAGGGTTGGTCGTTGTGTGGTCTTAGCATGTGATAAATGCCAGGTGGCTCATGTCCTAAGCAAGCACGGTGAGATGCCTTCCTGTGTTGCAGGGCAGGGCTATGTCAACTGTACCACAGCCAATTGTCCTGATATCTAACGCAAATAGGGCCCATCGTGGTCATCTGGTTTACGTGGTAGACACAAACTAAAAGACTCATCAGTGAAAGAGCTGCTGGAGCTGGGTGGCAAGAGGAGGTGAAATACCAAAGATGAAGAGTGCAATGCCTTGGGCTTCTGATGCATCTGGCTCCATTCAGAGCTGTTAGCTCATCTTCCTGGAATTGCCTTATTGCAAATAACAGACCAAAAGAAATAAAACAGGACAGACTGATCTGCAGCACACTGTACTTCTCCTCGTGGCACAGCAGCATGCCCTGGTTATCTTTGCACACACATTACACAGTCAGACCACTGATGTTTTTTCTGATCGACCAGCTAAAACATCTACTTAACTATACTTGGGGCAGACTGAAAACGACAAATGGAGATCTGTCAGCATGTTTTGTCTAGCTTGTTTTAGGAATAAGCCTCTGAAGTTTTTGGAGACCATTTTTAAGGGGCTTTTCCTCTCCGCTCCCTTCCAAACGACCCAGTTACTTTTGTTGTATTAAAGTGCAGTTGGGCATCACAAAAGCAGGGAGATGTTTAGCTTCCAGCCCAGTTTCTGGGTAATGCCGGGTTTGTGAGTGATAATTCCAGTTGTTTGTGCTGCTGTAATTGCTTTCTATCAGCAAAGTCCCATCTGCTGAGGATCTGCCGGGCAATGCGCTGGCTGTGAGACGCACCCTGACATTGCACTCCGATGTGAGATTCTGGGGCGCTTCCATTGCTGAAATTGCGTGATTAAAAGGAGCACAGTAGGTGATGAGAGCTGCAGGATGACTGCACAAAGCTCCTTGAGAAGGCTGGACCCTGTCTTTCAGCAGAGTCTGGAAAATTATCACCAAAAACCAGTGTGCAGTGAAAGAGCAGAGCGGGTGACTGCCACAGCGTTGCTTCCCAAATCGTCGGAGGAGGAGTGCATGTGGTTAAGCCCTGGGACTTCAAAGCAGTAAGATGAAGAAGGGTTCAATGCTAGCGAGATTGAAGGTTTTTGTAGGAAATAAATGGCTTTGTGTCTCATGGAAGGGGCAGAAATCCCAAGGGCAGAACAAATGATAGTGGAGGTTGTGGAGACAGAGGAAGCCAAGTCTGGAAGAAAAAAGTGAATAGGCAAGAATGAAAGAAAATACATGGTGAAGACAGGGTGCAGTAAGGCCTTCTAAGGCTTGGCAATACTCTTCATAGTTGTATGGTGTTTACATTTAGGGATTCTTTATAGCCTTGGGTTTATTGATATAAAAAAATCCCACTCCACCCCATGTAGCCACACAGGCAGATGGTGTCTACAGGAGATGGTGCTGGCAGTAAATCCAGAGGCGCTGGTTGAATTGCGAGCAAATACAAAAACCAAATGCACCAGCAAAGTTCTGCAAGAGCGATGTGAGACCACACTGTAATCATTTCCCTCTCTTTCCTCAAGTCCAAGCACACAAAGGCAAAGTACTCAGCCATTTGCGCAAGAGTAAGGTTTGAGGAGCCTCGTGGCCCGTCTGACAGTGCACTGTGGAAACCTCACTCCATCCCCAGTGGCATCAGCTGCTTCCCTGTTTTTGGCTAAATTTGCTGCCGGAAGGCAGCAAGGGAGCAGCAGTGAGGGTCAGCACGGGGGTGCCATGCAGAACGGCAGAGCTGCAGGGTCACGGTGACGTGGGGAGCAAGGGGCAAGAGGGAGCTGTGGAGGGTGAAGGCAACCGAGAGTTGGGCTGGGGGGCCGAGGGAGGGCGAGGAAGTTGCCAAAGCCTTGCTGTGCCTCTGAATGATAATGTGCGGCAGGTACAACATGGTCGCTGGAGTTCGTGCTCTCTCCTGTTGACAGTCGCCTGCATTTGAAAAACAGAAGTTTTGCAGCGTTTTGGGGGTTCTTAAATCTCACTGATTTCCGTCACATTGCTGCAAAGCTGAGCTGGGAGACAGCTAGTGTTTAATCCCTACTGAAAACGAACCAAAACAGGAAACCATTTTGCCTCCAAAGAGCGAATGCATTTGTAGCGAATCCTTCAGAAGCCGCAGCAGGTACCAAGCCTTAGCTCAGCTCCCGCCGGCCGCGTGCCGGCGCCCGCCTCAGCCCTCGCTTGCAAAAGCCGAGCGCCGCTCGCCGAGGAGCTGCGGGGCGAGGATTCAGTAGGAAATGGGGTACGCCAAGGTGGCTGGGATACTTGGATGTCTGTTCTTTCCTTACCCTTGCCTAGATACTGTTATCTAGGTATCTGGTATATGATGAATAATAATACAGCAGAGGCTGCCAGAAAAATAGTGCTGTCGGCAAGCTTTTGAGGATGTTATTTACTTCAAAATTTCCTGTCATTTTTTCTGAGCTAAAAACCCAGACAGAACAAAAACAGAGGAGTGTTTTGTTTCTTGGAAAAGAGATGCAGTAAAAATGTTATGTTTTAGATAAAATGCTTAGTTTTGAAACTATCAGTATACAAACTTTTTAAAAAATAAATATTTATTGTTAGCTTTTCAGCATGAAACAGGAGTGTTAGTAAATGAAACATTTCATGAAACTAGTTTTTTTTTGGTTAAAAAGCCATTCCATCTTGTTGGAAGGAAAAGTAAAACCTGAATTTCAACCAAATTTTTTGACTGGTTCTCTAAGAATCCATGTGCTGAGTTGAAATATATGTATGAGCATATATGTACATGTATGTGCAATCCATATAGAGGTGCCATATATATGAATGAATCTTTATACTTTTAAATGTCTTACATAATCAGTTAATTTTCTTCTGCTCCATTAAAATTAAATCCCCTGTGGACGTGACAGTCTTGTCCAATTAGTCACTTAATCATTAGCATTAACCAAGTGCTTTTCTCTGTCTTTTAGAAGAAGAGGACTTTGAAGGGTGCTGTGGAACTTTCCAGGATTAAATGTGTGGAAATTGTGAAAAGTGACATCATCATTCCCTGTCAGTATAAATATCCTTTCCAGGTGAGTCTGTCCATTGACCATACTGACAGAGATATCACATCATCTTGTATGTCAACAACATTCTCCCTCACAGTGCAGTCGTTGAGGAACCCAACACCAAGGTGAAGAACAACAAAGGAAGAAAAGGAAGATTGAGGTTTGAAATGAACTGGGGAATCAGAGACTGACTGTTACTACAAGATCCATAAAGTCTTAGACTCTTTGGGTTTAAATTGGAAAGGATTGTTAGATCTTCTAATCCTACCCCGTGTTTAACACAACATTCAGCTATCCCACTAACTTCTGTTCAGAGAAAGCCCATCTTTCACTCGGGGAATCCACCCAGGGTTCTGGCCAATTTACCTGTGTAGTGCTGAAACTAAATCCGTTCAGTGGGCTTTGCATCGGAAACTGGTCAATGTGATGCGTTAGGGATGAGATACCAGACAAGAACAGAGAGGGCTTTTAGTGGTGAGATAGCTTAACGACCAAGAGATGGACAGTGCTAGCTCTAGGATGAGGAACACATTGTCTAGTGTTAATTATTAATACATATGGGATACATTTATGTTGCCATGTAAACATAAATGTCACAGAGTATTTGCTCAGTTACTGTAACACAAATTCTCAGTTTATTATGTTATTCCCTGTGCTGTCATTTATCAGAATTTTATCATATTGGTGACTATTTTTCTTAATAATTATGATGTATGGATTCCAGCAAATACAGGGCCATCTCTGTTCACAGATGGCTTTAAAAGACCGAATTATATGGACTCAGATTTGCAGATAAAAGCTACTGATTGTGACCCCTGTACAGAATAGATGTTAAAAAAGATACGTAACTTTATAAAAAGAAAAAAGACAACCATGAAGCAAAATCTTTCCTTCTTTCTTTCTTTCTTTCTTTTTTTTTTTGCCATTCTTGTTTTATCTCAAAACCAGCATCAATCTGGAGGCTTCTCTTGGTACTGTCATTCTGACAAATCACGAAGTAGCTTGCAGGGTTTTCTCTAAATCTTCGTTTGAACAGTAAAAGTGCATATGTACCATCCTCTAGTCTGAGCCCTGGAAAATGTTACCTTGCAGAGATGTGAGAAGGGAGAGGAAATAATTTCCCACGTGAGGCTGGGTCAGGAAAATCTCCCTCCAGCTTGGGGTGGTCCCCAGTCAGGATCATAAAAATTGTCCTGGAATATTATAAAATGTTGCTAAGTTGGTGTATAATGAGCACTCAAGAGACCAGATGATCAAAGTGTTATGGCCTTGTTTGTGGGCATTTAGGAGTGGCAGAAGATGCTGCTGTATGCTGCTAACGGCTCTTCAGGAGCAGCCCGACAGGAAAGCTCTTAAGTGGCGCTGGGTGGGAGCTGCCTGTCTGGGGGAGAGTTTGATGGGGGAACCTCAGCTGCTCGTAACTTGAGTGAACGTGGATGAGAGAAGGAACAAATGTTTGGATCTGTTTGTTTTCGGTCTGAATTTTCAAATCTATATCTCCATATCTCCAGTGCTTGTAGGAACAGGAAAATAAAGTGGCCAGTACTGGTGGGATGGTTACAGTGGACCAGTCTTGCTGGACAGTGCTCTGCTGAGGTCATGGTAATCACTTCTGCTTGTAGCACATCTGAATTTTGTCCTACAGTCAGTTTTGTGGTATTTTTTTTTAAATTATGTTGTCTGGTTTTTTTTTAAAAAGTCTTGGCTGCACCCAATTGTAAATCTTCTGTGGAACCACCAGTGGCTACTTGGTTTTGTGTGGCTCATCTGACAAGTGAGCCCCTTGCAGAGAGGCATGAAATGAGTGATCTTGTGCCATTGTGCATGCTCATGCCTACATCTTTTGGAGATCTGCTTCCCGCATATTTCAAAATCTGTCTTAGATTGTCAAAACATTGTACAGACATAACAATAACATCAACAGGAGTGGCTTTAAATGAGCGGGAATTATTCCTCCCCTGTTTTGATTTTTTGTGAAAGAGGTTATAATTTGTCTCTCCATAGCATGCAGAGCAACTGAGTCACACGGCTGTCTCTGGGTGCCTGCAAGGCCTTCAGGCTAAGAGATAGCAAATGTTTCCTGTTCTTTAAACAATAATCGACATTGCCTCATCTACACCCCTGGAGAAAGCCTAAAACACAGCTGCTGTCTTGTAGAAGCCTTTGTTTAAAGACAGCGGTCAAAGATTTTCAAAGCATCTGTGCATCAAAGAGACCAGGTCCCATTTGGAATTAAATTGTTGAGATAAATATTGGAAGAGAAATATAGATTATGCTTTACATCAAATTTTAAGCCCAAATGTAGTCATCCGATTCAGTTTCTAAGTCATTACAGTTCTTGTGATGATTTTACTCCCTGGTTTGAAAAACTTCACAAATGTTCTGTATTTCTGTTCCTTTGTTCGTTCCATTGAGGCCAAGCTGATGAAAACAGCATCTTGATTGCTCATTGTTCATCTGCTCCAGCTTCTTATTTCTCCTCTATAACCCCAATGAAAACTACTAAAAACTTTGAAGAATAATAGTAATTCAGATAATCTCCAGGGAGCTGCTTGAGATTTATACTGACACAAGAAAAGCTAAATTTGGCTCTTAGATGTGAAGTGAAGGTATCTTACAAGAAACTGCCAAGAAACAGACGCCATTTCCCCAGAGATGCTTTAGAAGAATGAACTGCAGTCACCGAGTAACGGGCTGAATCCTCTACAAATTGAAATTGCTACATCTCCATTGATTTCATGGGCATTTCTTAACAGCATAAAATTGATCTAAAACATTGCTTGTCATCTTTCTTGATCAGGGCTTCTATTCCATTTTAAATAATCAAAAATCAATGAGGTTAAGAGATGCTTCTGAACAGGCCCACATCATCATTTTGTGTGTCATTTGTCAGCATGGGGGCTGCTATCTGTTTCCTTCAGGGATTCCTTCATGCCCAGTGTATCTGGGATTGTCTCTAATGGCTGGCTCCCTTCTTTGTTCCCCTCTCCAGATCGTCCACGATAACTACATACTCTACGTGTTTGCACCCAATCGTGAGAGCCGGCAGAGATGGGTCTTCACGCTGAAGGAAGGTGATAAAACGCCTGTGCCCACCAAACTGTTATAGTGACTTATCCCAGACCGTTTTCTCACAAGCTATAATGCAGAGAAAGTGTGCAAGAGGAGTCGATGTCTTGTATCTAAGCATGCAAAGTGGTAGTGGGGAATGAGGTTATAAAATCAAATAGCTTATAAATTTGGTGGGTTTGTTTTCAGCAGCCGTGGAAAATTTGGACATGGAATGCTTTAATTGCCTCTTTCTAGGATAAACTGTTAATATGTTAGTGTAGTTTGAGGTTTCTTATTCAGGAAGAGATGAGGATTTTTATATGACTATATGTTTTTAGAGATTAATCTTTTCTGGGTAGAAGATTTTTCAGCTCTTATTAATAGATTTTTTGTATAGATGACAACCTTCTTAGAGAATCGTGATTATGAAGAAACATTTTTGTGGGTAGCTTTCATTTCCTGTTCGCCTCCTGAAATGTGCTGTGGTTCGCTGCAATGATTCTGAAGTGAAGGCACAAGAACTAACCACTGCAGGCAGAAACGAAGCAGGATACTTGACATAAGGAAGGTGTTAGTTACATGAAATTGCAGCAGGCTTCCATCAGAGCTTTTTCCTGCTTTGTAACACCAGGTGCTGTATTGTTCACCCTGAAAACGTTGTGCCTGACTGAGATATTATTAAGCTCATGCACTTACTCTTGCAGCCAGTTTTTCCCCTTCTGAAGTGCACCTGCTCCAAGCTTCTACTTTATCACCTCTGCTTGTTCAACATTTGGAGACCGTCCCCTCACTTGGACAATTTGAATAGTCTCTTGAAACAGGCCAGCAGAAATTTTTTATTCTTTTCAGGAGAATTATTATTAGAGATAGCCTGAGCTTCAAAAAGAAGGACCTTTAATCACTCATGCAGACATTCAAGACTGGTATTTACATGTGCAAAAAAACTGTTTAGTGCTGGTAAATGCCACCTTGTACAGCTCCTTCTGAGCACCAAACCAAAGCAGCAAGTGTCCGTGTCCTACACATATACATGCTGTAGAGCTGCAGTCTTTCATGGGAGTCATCAGTATATGACCTGCCAGGTTTTGTTTCTCTTTATGAGACATTCCTTCTGTGGTTTTGTTGTTTATCAGTTTAAAGAGAGTCACTCTGGTAGGATTCTGTTCTCCTGCAGTAGGGACGTATGGGCTCCATCACCAGCAGGAAGGCTATTCCTCCACGTCGATGGTGGCATTCACTCATTTCAGGAGAAAGGAGAACTTTAACAGATGAGGCTCATAATATTCACCGAAGCTTGTTCTGAAAATAATAAGCAGCTTCTTTAAAGTGCAGATTATTTCAAATCAGTTCTAGACGTCTTTCAGAACTGATGTGAATGCAAATAAGTTCATTTCCCCCCTCCATTTTCTTCCCCTAACATTTTCCAGAAACCAGAAACAACAACAGTTTGGTTTCAAAGTGTCATCCAGATTTTTGGATAGATGGCAAGTGGAGATGCTGTGCTCAGACAGAGAAGATGGCAGCTGGCTGCGTGGAGTATGACCCCACCAAAAATGGTACGGGATTTGTTAAGACTGTCCTGACCTTGAAAATATTTGTTCCTAGCAAAAGTAAAGGATCAACTCTGTCTCATACAGAGCATCAAAAAATATCATGTTATATTTCCATCAGGAGACTTGTTACTGGCTTGATGGGACATTCCTTATTCTGGCTTATCTTTTACTGTATATGGCAGTCTTTGTTTTGAATTAACATTTTCCTCTCCCTGATGCTTGGTGCTGTTTTTGGAATGAGATGGAGAACTAAGAGCTTGATCAGCTGTGCTCAGTCAATAAGCTGTAACAACTTTCTTAAGATACATGCATTCAACCCTGTGTGTCCTATTTTGTCCTACCCATATTTCCTCTGTGGTTTCAGTGGCCAAGTGTAATCTTTACTTTGTCTCCTGAAAAAGCACACAATCATTCCTCACCCAAGACACCTTTACCTTGTATCTAGGTGATTCCTTAAGTAATCTGCACACCAGCTTCAAACCTGTGCTGTGTGCCTGAGAGTCACTCTGTAGATGCAGGCCCTTGGCACGTCTGACTCTAAAAGACCAAGGCTTGCTGTTCACTGGTTTTATAACACCTTTATTAATTCATTGTGTTGACGGTTTTCCCCCTGGTTTTGTCCAGATCTACTTCAAATTAACTTTCTTGATTTCATTTCAGCTTCAAAGAAGCCTCTTCCTCCCACTCCTGAAGACAACTGGGTGAGTACAGTGAGGCACACTAAGCTGTCGTTAGTGGCCTGTGTGTTTAACTAGCAGTGCTGAATATATCATAGAATCATGGCTTGGAAAAGACCTCTAAGATCATCAAATCCAACCGCCATGCCAATACCACCATGCCTACTAAACCATATCCCAAAGTGCCACGTCTACATGTTTTTTGAACACATCCAGGGATGGTGACTCAACCATCTCCCTGGACAGCCTATTCCAATGCCTAACCACTCTTTCAGTAAAGAAATTTTTCCTAATATCCAATCTAAACCTCCCCTGATGCAACTGGAAGCCATTGCCTCTCTTCCTGTAATATGCGCATTAAGGCTCACCACAGGGCAGTGGCCTAGAATGTCAGATGTGATAACATTCCCTGGGCTTTTCTCTTACCACTTACATATTTTTTCATAAGCTATAAATCAGCAGCATCCCACTAGAGGTAGGTTCAGTCCTGCAAAGACAGCTTGGTTTCACAAATAGCTTTCCAATGGTGAGTGAAGCTTCAAGTGTATGTTTTTTTCAAGATATAGAAAGGGAAACCGGGCCAGTAGGAGGGATATGAGAAAAGCTGCTGTGAAGGGAAACAGAGAAGTGGTATTTCCAAACCCACTTGTGGATGGGACAAAATGTCATCGGCTTATTTCAAAAGAAGGAAGAAGCAGAGGTTGTTAGGGCTGGGTGCCTTACTGAGGGGCAGCAGGGCATTGGGCCAGTCCCTCTAGGGAGGCCATGGAGATTTGTCACTGGAGGCTTTTAAGAGGAGTTTAGAAAACATCTGTGAAGAATAGATCAGGCAGAAGTAATCCTGCCCTAAGAAGGAGTAGATAACTATTTCCTGTGCAACTGAAATTTTTGTATGAAATTCATTGTTTGAAAATGCTAAAAATTCTCATGTTGCCATCATACCCCACTTGAGGCCCTGGGGCGATTTCCTACGTTTGAGGTTTTTGAACCCAGAGAGCTGCTGGGGAAATATCATTTTAGAGAGCATGCCATTGTTTTTTTAGGAATATGAATATGATGAGCCTTTTGCCTAATTTGTGCAGAAATTGTTGCTAGACCCAAAGGAAGCCATAGTCATGGCCATATATGACTATGAAGCCCAGAATCCACAGGAGCTGACATTACAATATAACGAGGAATATTATGTGATTGACAGCTCTGAGGAACATTGGTGGCTGATTCAAGATAAGAATGGGTAAGTCCTTTTCAACAGCCAATTTACAAATCCTTTCTGAATCCAGTTTGTTCTTTCATTAACATATATGCTGGCCTCTGGTACAACCTTTGTGAAACATCCTCTGATATACAGGAAAAATGTGATGGAAGGTTATTTACGGTAACTTGCTTCCCTTTGATGTTGCTTGTATTCAGGCAGCTGAAGAAAAGGATCTGAAAGTTAATTTTAAAAAAATAACCAGTCCTGAGCTCAGGCTGATATTCACTGTCATACACATGGGGGAAAAAATTGTGAAAATTGTGAAACTCTCCAAGTTAGAGGTGCAATCAGTTTGCTTCTCCAGTAACCTGACTAAATACACAACAATCAGCATTTCTGTCATGCAAAGAGCAGGCAAATCTTTCAGTGCTGACTTACACAGATGCAGAGAAAATCCCGTTTGTCTAGCACACTCACTCCGTGTCACATTGTTAACAGGCACGAGGGCTATGTGCCAAGTAGCTACCTGGCGGAAAAATCACCGGAGAATCTGCAAATATATGAGTAAGTTGTGCCTATGTTTTTCTTGTACCTCTAAGTGCCCTGGATTTGTTTGAGAAGCTGCAAGCCTCAAATGTCCCTACCCCACGTAATGTGTCGCTGCTAGTGCGGGGGACGCTCAATTCAGAGGCTTTTCAGCAGAAACTGTAATAGCCTAGAAACGCTGACTCAGAGTCTTTTGATGTTTTCAGATGGTACAATAAGAACATCAGCAGAAGCAAAGCAGAAATACTCCTGAAGGAAGAGGTAAACCAGTGTTCTGTGCGGGGTGGATGGGTAATAATAATTAATTAATGAGAAATGAGGAGAAGCCTTCAAGGGCTGCTTTGTGTAATACAGAGCTGAACGCTGAGTTCCTGCTGTGTTGCCGTCCTTGGCTGTTCATAGTGTGCGATGCAAGATAAAGGACCACGAGCAGCCCCCCCTTACCTCCACAGTAGCTGAGCGTGGGCAGAGGGCTGTGCCATGCTTCTTCGGTCCAACACACCCAGTAACTGGGGCTGATGGAAAACACCGTTTCAGAACACTGTGATTTTAGCTCAGCTTTTCTGTCTCGGCAGGGGACCTGTCGATGCCAGTAGTTCTCTGAAAATCTAACCAAACTCATGCTGCAACAGTTTGGGTGAAAGCCAAAAGTACGGGTTTGTTTTTTTTTCAGTTTTGTATGCGTGTGTGAGCATGTGAGCACGCATCTTTAATTTTTCAGTTGAGCCAGAGTTTTCCAGTGAAGACTGTAGTGAAAATAAAAATAACAAACTTCTTGTTCAAATTTTCCACACAAACACAACCTTAGTTTTTAGATCAGCTCTTACACTAAGAGGAGACATGAATAAATTGTTGTTTCTTGGAATGATAGTATTTTATAGAAATAAAAGCATTTTTGTGCAGTTTAAAAAATCTTTTAGTTCCTATAAACTCCTACGGGATGTATCCACGCGTGGTTTAGTGATTTTATTTTTCCTTTTGGTCCTACCAGCGAAACTTTTCTGTGGTAGCTACCCCCATATGGCTGCAGAGCCGTCTGGTTCAAAACCTCACAGCGCCCACAGATCCCTCCAAAAATGTGGCCAAGCTCACGAGTGATCCTTGGGCAGATTGGCTGTCAAGTAAGGTGGAAAGGCAAGAATAGAATTTAAAGTAACTCAGGCAGGATGCTGTCTCCAGTATTTCCCTGCCTGTGCAAGCAACCCCACTCCTGTCGGGGAGCTAAGTCCTAAAGCCCTCACTGTGCGTGATGTGGATCTGGACACCGTTTTTAGAGCTCCCCTCTGCTAGATGTTGTATAGCACAGATATGGTAGGTTTTGTGCAGACGTGCATTGAAGAGACAACCCTGGAATGTTTAGAGCTCGGTAGCCCGGTCGCACCTGGGCAGAGCTGCACCCTGAAGGTCAGCAGTTCGTACGCAGGGGATGCAGCAGCAGTCTCGGCCCTCTGTTCACCTGGAGCTGAATCAACCTGCTGGGGAGATGGGCAGGAGGCCGAGGCAGGGTGCATTTGGTGGATTAGGTTTGTGCCAAGTGTTGTGGGTGGACAGAGGACATGTACAATGGAGGAAATCTACCATGTAAAGCACTTGGGATGCCAGATGAAAAGCATCTTTATCTGCAAACAGACAAAAAATGCTTTTTTAATTATCAATATATAAGTCAGCACAGCACATTATGTTCACATTGTTACATTAGATCTTCTCCTCTGCCATCTGATCTATTCGTGTTTAGCTCTGCAGGATCATGTCCTATGCAATACGTTTTAGCACTCGGATGAGTAGAAGACAATTACAGTGACAAATTAAAAAGGAAGATTGCTCTGTGGGTGCTAGAGTGGAGGAAGCCTGCTTTCATAGGGGTACCTATGAAAGGGCAGGATCTTGTTCAAGCTTTTCCCATTTGTAGTACACGGGTAAATGATGTTTCATAGACTCCCATATGGAGTCTCCAGCGTTGAATAAATTGTACTCTTGTTCTGTAGCTGTTCTCTCGCTGGAGGGCACTCAAAGGGGTTTGCCTTTCCCATCAGCTGCCCATTTCACTGAATTTGTTGGAAATGGAGATCACCAGTGTTCTGTCACGTAGGGTTAAAGCAATCAATGGGTTCAAAATTTCTAGAGGACAGAGAGACACACACTTATGTACCCACACCCACACATACTCAGCACGCGCGCAGAAGTCTCATTTCCTCAGGAAACTGAGCTAAAAATACACAGCACCCAAGGGAGACCAGCTGGGTGTACCTGCAGGCCCTGGGCAGCCATCAAAGCTGTGCATGGAACAGACCAAGCTCTGTCAGCTGGCTGATGGTTTGTTTTTTTCCTACGTGTTTAGCACATCCTCACTATTGAGCATAGACAGGGCTGAAATGAGCAGAACTTTGCCCCAGGCCTGCTTCTTTTTTCTGTTATGTCTCTAACCAGTTTCCTCTCCTTTGCTTCTGTTACAGGGTAGGGAAGGTGCCTTCATGGTGAGAGATTCAAGGCAGCCTGGCATGTACACAGTCTCTGTTTTCACCAAAGCATTAAGGTACAGCTGAGCTCAACAGCTTTTCACATCAATTACATCAATGAAATGGCTTCTGTGAGAGTATAATCTCTGTAGTTGTTTTGGCATTAAAAAGAGAGAGCAGAAGGCTCATGAAAATGATAGAGGAAAACACTTCCAAAAAAGGCAGAAGAGTTAACTGCCATTCACAAAGTGTACTAAAGGCTCCACTTCTCCCTGCATCTAAATATATGCTTATAAATAGTCCCTTAGACAGCACTGGGGTTGTAATTTTGATGGAATTGTCCCCCCACCTGAAGCGTCGGTAGGATCAACATGGACTATATGCTGGACTCATCAGAGGTGGTAATATAAGACTAGTGAAAGGGTTTCAGTGATGGGGCAAAAAGTTTTGTTTCAGAAAGAAGAAGCGGAGAAACTTAGTACTCAACCTGCTCTTATCAGGAAACCTCAGTGTTTCTAGAGATGAGACCATCTATGAGTGGGAGGGAGAACATACAAGTACACAGCTTTCATTAGCAATTGCAGCTCATTCCTTGCTCCTCTCCCATTCATTCTGCATGAGGAAGCTTCTCCCCTTTCCTTGCTTGCTCCTCTTCCACTTATTCCTCAAATTCCTGACATTTTGCTGCAATCCAGTTTTCCTCAAAGAAAACCTCATCTTTTTCAGCACGGATAACAATCCTGTTATAAAGCATTATCACATCAATGAGACAACTGACTTTCCCAAGCGATATTACTTGGCAGAAAAGCATGTGTTTGACTGCATCCCTGAACTCATCAACTATCACCAGCACAACGCGGCAGGTGAGTGAAGGCTGATGCTGACCAGGGAAGCTGCTGTTTTACCACACAGCCAGGTGGCCATTTTGAATGAAGGAAGGCTCCCAAGCCCTCTGTCCTTACAATGAAATGTTAAATGGCATCACCTTTTCTTCCACTTATCCTGGCACTTGGATGGCAGGAAAATGACCATCTGGGGCCGGCTTCCAGCATTACATCTTCTTCATGGTCCTTCCAAGGATGATGTGACCAACACAGATGCCATTATGTCATACTACAGAGCCCTTTCATTCCTGGGAGTCCGTGGGGGTGTGTCACCGCTGCCAGACCAAGCTATCTGTTTGAGATACGTTGCAGGGCTGCCTTGCGCCGGAGATGATATGTATCCCTGGGCCTTGATTTGACACAAAGTTAGGGACATGGCCAAGATCCATAAGCAGACATGGGAGTCACCAAAGTCACCTGGACTCCTATGGTCCAGGAGTACCAAGGGAAACCTTGGGCGTCAAAAATACCCTGCAAATAAAAAGAGTAACTTGGAATTTTATCAAACTTAACAGACACTCACAGCTCACATTTGCTGACAGAGTGAAAGCAGGAAATGAGCTGAAATTGCTGAGAACTGGCTTCCTTTTAGCAGGCAGGAAATCGCAGTCTGAATAGAGGTTCAGCTGCCCTCAAGTGGAGCTGAGAACTCAGTACAATAAATCTGCTTCCAGTATGCAGACTCCCTTCTGGGGTAGTGACAGCCACACTTCCCATGACTGTGACAATAACTAGAACCCAACTTTTCCTCTGTTATTCAGGTCTTGTCACTCGTTTGAGGTATGCAGTCTCTTCTTGGAGAAAAAAGGCCCCAATCACTGCAGGGCTGAGCTACGGTATGGAGTTACCCTCTTCACCATATGGGAATCACACTCCTTGCGGGTTAGCTGGGTCATCCTGAATATTCCCATGGATGTTGATGAATATTCATGTGGCTATAGCTACAATAAATACCTTTGTTCAGATCTTTACACTGCACCATTCACTGGATTATAATCTTTGTCATTACCATTGATAACTGAATGAACTGATCATGCAGTGCCTTGGGGGAGGTGATGAGAACCCCAGGGTCTCAAAGAAGTCAACATTAAATGCTGAAATGAATGCTGAACACAGCTGATGAGAGTGGAGACATAGCATAACTTGACGAAAGATGAGTCCCTCCTGAAAGATGCCTCTATTTGCAGGTAGTTGTCTGTAGAATTTTGCTGGTATCATCTTTATTGTAATTCTAGGAGACATCAAAGAAACTAGAACCATGTTGTGGTTGGTAGTGCACATATGCATGATAGCAACAATCCTGCCTGAAGAGCTGGATAGACAAGACAAATGGGAAAAGAAAAGGGAAGTTGTTGTTCCTGTTCCTGAATATGATCTGCAGCACGGACTAGTCAAATGAGCTACCAAAGATCAGACAGACAATTTGAGGGAGAGCCAGAGTCCTGTCTCAATGTTTAACCCACAAAAGCTTGTTTGACATTTTACTGCTAGATCCTCACTCTTTCTCCCTTGCAATCAACAGGAAAATTGGTCATTAACCCCTCTGAGCTCACCCGTGTACAGGAAATTGGCAGTGGTCAGTTTGGGGTAGTCTACCTTGGCTTCTTGCTGGAGAAGACGAAAGTAGCCATAAAGACCATTCGTGAAGGAGCAATGTCTGAAGAGGATTTCATTGAGGAAGCTAAAGTCTTGATGTAAGTAGTAGATTCACCCAGAGAATCAGACCCTGTAGGATTCACGAGACTGAACCAAAGTGGTGTGATAATGTTCAGGAATATGAATGGGGAATTTAGACTTGGATTATCTACTATGTATCTAAATAGTATATATAGAGATCGGTGAGCTCCCATGGTTACAAAAGCAATTCAAAGTGTAGGTGAATTATTGTGCTCCTAAGTCTATCAATATCCAGAATGGTCTTTCAGTTCTCTGCTGTTCTGGGAGGCAGCGTTAAATGATGCTGTGTTTTGGAGAGCAAAGTGTTTTTTGTCAGAAATAATTAGATGAAGAAATCTCATAAAATTTGAGGGAAACTTTATTGAAAAACCTTACCTGCACACATTTTTTGCTTTGCACAAATGAAAATGTTTCTCCTTTATTTTATTGACTTTGTATTTTTTACATCTCTCTCCCTTCAAAGTAGACTGAAATGGATGGGGTTTTTTGTTTGATTGGGTGGTTTTCCATGCAGAAAAGTCTTTTTGTGACCATTACTGTTAAAATGGGATCATAAGTAGTGCTATTTGATGTGAGACTTGGTCTACACATATTCTTCTTACTGCTTTCATAGTTGGCCTTTGCAGAGCGAGGTGCAGCAGGGTGACACAGGCGGCTGTGTATAACACATGTGCCATAAGGACAGAAGGCACTGAGCCTATTTCAGCCTCTTCTTCCACCTTCCCTCCCCGTCCCACAGGAAGCTGTCTCACCCCAAGCTCGTCCAGCTTTACGGCGTGTGCTTTGAGAACACTCCTATTTGCCTGGTGTTTGAGTTCATGGAGAATGGGTGCTTGTCTGACTACCTCAGGAGCCAGCGGGGCAGTTTTTCAAAGGAAACCCTGCTGGGAATGTGCCAAGATGTGTGTGAAGGAATGGCTTATCTGGAACAAAACTGTGTCATCCACAGAGATTTGGTACGTTGGTCCCAGGCAAGTTTTTCCTCTGCTCCAGCTGGGCTTTTCCCTGTGCTTTCTCCCTTCCTTAATTTCAGCTTTCACACTCCTCCTGCCCATCCATTGGCAGGGGATCCAGTATCGTCCCTTACTGCAGAAGCAGCATCAATACTTTGGGGAAAAAAAAGCATCCCTTGGAGCGCTGATTAATCTATTTCCCTTAAATGTATTTGACAGAGAAGAAACGAGGACAGAAAGTTTGTCTGTTTTTCTGAGTGGACTCTTTTGCTCCCTGAGAGCCCCAGCTCCCACAGTTCCCAGGGACTGGACACTCTTCGTGTCTAAAGTCAGTGAAGATGCCAAAAAGACCTGTTTTAACGTACACATAAACTTGCATTACTGATAAAATTGTTTTAAATACGTGGTGTTTGATCAATCTGCATGAGTCGCTGCTGCTGTTTCATTAGGGGAGCAAGGACTGGGTAGCTGTGGATATTTTAGGGTCTTTCTCTGCACCTTCTGGGCGACAAGGGCCTGCAAGTCAGGCTGATGGTTGAACAGCTTCCTTGGCAACAGGAACACGCTGGCTGTAAAATATGCAGAAAGCATGAGAATCTCAAGTTTTTGCCCTCTTGGTACGCTATGATGTCACTTTGAGTCTCCTTTTTTTAAGCTCTATCATCTTCTCTGCCAGGACAGAAGCAACTGAGTGGCTGCGATAGCCTTTCAGCTCTGACCTTCTGCCTTTGCACCTTCTTTTCTTGCAGGCCGCTCGGAACTGCCTGGTGGGGGAATCCCACGTGGTCAAAGTGTCCGACTTCGGGATGTCGAGGTAATGCCACCAAGGCTGCGCACACTCCCTGCGGGGCTGTCATGGGATGGGGGGTTACTCAGCACTCTCTCTTCTTTTCCTTTTCCAGGATTGTCCTTGACGATCAGTACACCAGCTCCACGGGTACCAAGTTTCCAGTCAAGTGGTCAGCTCCAGAGGTTTTCTCCTACAGCAACTACAGCACCAAATCTGACGTTTGGTCATTTGGTAAGAATTAATTGTCAGAATGGAAAAAAATCAACAAACATCAGCTCAGAAAAACCTCGGGACTCAGTCCTCAAGGGAACTCTCCTAAACACTACATCCTCTGGGCTCCAAGGGTGTTTTGCCTGAACAGTGGCTTAGGAAAGCAAGCTGAAGTCATTTCAGTGAAAGAAAGGAAAGAAAAGCAAACTATCTAGATGCTTTGGAACACTGCAAATACTGGCAACGTAATGTGTTCTACCTATGCGGTGTTATATAACACCAAATAATGAACTCTGCTTCGTGGTGACATAGCAGGAGTGTTCAAGGAAAAGTTGGAGAGTCACTGAGAAGATTGTAGCAAAGAAAGGAAAGGAAAGGAAAGGAAAGGAAAGGAAAGGAAAGGAAAGGAAAGGAAAGGAAAGGAAAGGAAAGGAAAGGAAAGGAAAGGAAAGGAAAGGAAAGGAAAGGAAAG
>Ga0065711_1026571_pt1 | contig 65563 bp, 37 predicted proteins | sample Hoacrofraction12_FD_59098 | JGI IMG/M metagenome (GOLD analysis project Ga0065711, IMG submission 59098) | Hoatzin crop microbial communities from Cojedes, Venezuela - Epithelial fraction 12 v2 (version 2) | ecosystem: Host-associated > Birds > Digestive system > Esophagus > Crop | place... | reverse complement strand
AGGCATTTATAAGGTCCCCTCGCAGCCTTCTCTTCTTCAGGCTGAACAAGCCCAGTTCCCTCAAACTCTCCTCGTAGGGGAGATGCTCCAGTCCCCTCACCATCCTCGTAGCCCTCCGCTGGACTCTCTCAAGTAGCTCTTCATCTTTCTTGAACTGGGGAGCTTTAATAAAAATGTCTAAATGCTGTACGATGCTCAGCTGGAGAACTCCATTTCATGTAAATTTAAACTTTTCATATTTATTTTGCTAGTCCCCGAGTTTCCAGTCTCCCTTGTTATGACAATATTTTCTTTGTCTCTCCCAGAGGAAGCCAGGACTTGCACATAAGAAAACAGGGAAATAGAATATAGCCAACTTTCATCAACCATCTTAAAAGCCTACTTGGGTGGCAAATTATTGTTTATCATCTTCTTTTTTATGCTGTAAAGAGTTCTCTCTGCTCATTTTCTTTGTGAGTTTTTCAAGACCATATGTTTCCCTGTACCAGCAATCAGAATAGATTTTACTGCCTGTGCGTTATTGTGCATATATTTGCAATATAACGGAAGCTCTTGACTTCAAATATTCCAGAGATAAGCCATGAAGCTTTCTCTTCTGCTTAATGCAGAAAATTTTGCTCCTTGGACTGAAGAAATTCTCAAAAAGATTGCATTTTTTCCCTGAAGGATTCAGCTTTGCATTTAACCTGATTCTTTCAATCTCATCATAATACAGAAATATCATGTTGCAGGGTCTACCTGGGACCAGGTCAGCCTGGGAATTCAGCTGTCTCTGTAAGCATGTAGGATTCTGACACTATTACAGTTTTATCCTCTTTATCTAGGGAAAAATCACGGTGAGATTTTAACTGCAACTACTCTCCATATTGAATATCTAGTGCCTCTTTCATATATTATGTAGACATAACAGTTATAAAAAGCATAAGAGAATATCTTCTGGTCCCTAGGTCTGAAAGATCAATAAGTTTGAAATTAAAACACCCAAAGACATTTTAAAGGTAATAAAGAAGGCAAGTATAGTTGATAATTTTAATTAAAGTGAATTTGAATTAATTGTATTGGAACCTTATGAAATATAATATGATATTGGAAAGAGTATGCTTAATGACAATTACCAATATGTGCAAGTAGGAAGTGCAAGGAAAAGAGTCCCATGTTGCAGATATACCTAGACTGCTACCTACGTCTCAAAGAATTCACAGTCTAACTAAAAAGCTCAAACAAACAATGAGAGGAAGGATGGATGTGTCAGTTTCTGACAAACTGAGACACAGTCTCAGACCATCGCCTTGCAAACAGCAATTTGGTGCACAAGTGCATCAAAGGCAGAGGTCCTGTTCCAGATGCTATGATTATTTATGTGTTTAAAACCTGCAGCAGGGCTGGGAGGTAAGGGCTGTCACCCTTCCCTCACTGACAGCACATGGCACTTCACAGGCTTTCTCCATGGCTGAGCATTCGATCTGTCCTCTTCTTTGATAAATCACCATTCATCTAAACTGTTCTGTATGGCCAGAAAATTGTCTGGGAGAAAAGAAAAAGAAAAAAAAAAAAGAAGCTCAGGTTTATTCAGATTTAGAGGGATCTGAGTTTTTACCAGCAGGTATTGCTGAAATGGTCTTGGCATGTGGGCTGGCTAGTGAGGAAAGCAGGCCAACGCGACCGCCTGTGGAAACATGCGTGTGTGCTCTTGCTTCTCAGCTGTTTGGAGAATTGCAGCCAAATTGGGCAAAGAGGAAAAGAAAAAAAAACGAAGAGGCTTCTGTAAGCTTCATGAAAACAGGCTGCTGAAAAAAGGAGAGGGTGCCTGCGAGTGCCTCGACTGACGGACGGGCTGGCGTCCTTATGCAAACCCTGTTAGACTCTGCAGAATCAATGTGGCATAAATGCCTTACCTATAGATAGGTGTGTATATATACACATACCTATGTAAACACTGCAAAAGTTGTGGAGGAGCTCACACTCTACTACAACCCGTAAAAAACTTACTTCTTATGCCCAGAGGATTTTTCCTGGAAACATTTGGGAATGGTTATTACATTGATTGACATGTTAAGTAATTGTTAATTAATATTAACTATGACTTTCTGCAGAGATGCCTGTCAGAATGCAAACGCCGCCACAAAACCAAACCGCTGGTGAGCCATTGTGTGCGGGGACACAGGCGGCCCCGCACCGTGGCTGGGCGGGAGGCCTGGGGGTGGGGGGAGCCCCAGCAGCCCCCCAGGCAGGGACCCACTCGCCCTTCCCAGCGCCACAGGAGCCCCCAGGGACCCCGGGGCCAGGCCAGAGAAGCTTTAAACAGTGGCTCTTACCTTGCCCTTTTGAAGCACCCCATTAATGTGCTCTGCTCGGTAGCATGCACATACACCATTCCTCTCTGCCGGCTGCAAAAAGAAGCAGGTGACAGCCCCGTGTGGTATCCAAACCTAACAGAGATCCCATTCTTTCTCTGCAACGACCTAGAATTCCAGCTGTCTGTTTGAACATGACAGTATCCTATTTGTTGCAAGATGTGTGGATAACTCATTGCTAAACTTTGACACACGTGCAGTAATTTTCCAAAACCCAGCAGCATTTTTTGTACTTCGGTGATAATGCGATGCGGGAAGAGTACTTGCAGTTTATGAGAAGTCTGCGTGCATTTTTTTCTTAATAGCTGTAGGCTCTGAAAGATACACCTAATAAAGAGGAGGAACAAGTAAGAGCATCATAAAAGGACAGTGTTACGTGGCACTCATACAGAATTCACCATCAGAGTAAAAACATGACACCTTCTAAGCCAATCCCAAATATAATATCATACACGGTTTTTTAGGGGCACAGCATAAACATTTAAATACTCGAAAAACTAAGTGACAAAAGCAGCTCATGTTTTCTTCTAAATTAAACATTCATGCAAAAAATTGTTCTGCCTGTAATACTAATCAGGAAATAATAATCAACTTTATAATTACATGTAACAAGCAGCTGTGAGCTAATACATAAAGCGGTAAGTCTGCAAAAGGTTTAGTGATCCAGCACTAAAGAGTTTTTTTTAGTTTTATTCCTAAATTTATTTTTTAAAAATTTACTTTGAAATATCCTGTACAAAGAAAATAACAAACTTTTCCAACATTATTCTGCAAAGATTTTTTCCCCTTATTAAATTTTAGTTCTGTTCCCACCTGCCATTTTTTATCCAAAACTTGTTTCTCCCACATCGAATTGTAGTTCTTCCTCCTTTTATTGCAGTTTCACCAAACTTTCTTAAAGGGTTACTCTTTAATCTGGTGTTTCTTGTCAGCTGTGGTTCTGTAAAGATGGTCCTCTGTGTAGTCATCTAGTAAAGCTCCAGTGAAAGACACCCTGTCTGCCCTAATTTTCTCCTGTTTTTTCTTGCTCGTACAAGCTGGAATCCATAATTTTTTTTCTCCTTCAATACAAGTAATGCTGTATAAAAATGAGTAGAATCCAAAGTTTCTTAAAGAAATCTCATAGTAGGAAAACCTGGGGGTTAGTCCAGAAAATTTGTTCTCTGTTCTGCTGGATGTCTAGTAAAGTTGCAAAATACTCCCCTGTAGATTCCATGTAGGCTAAGGACTACAGGAGATCTAATGCGGTGAGTTCAGATTTGCAAAACACACCTGATGTTTAGAAGTTTTGCTGCAGAGGATCTCGGGACAATTGGAGAGGAGGCAACCTAGTAAAGTTAGCAAAGTCAGTGAAGATATTTGATTGTTGTCATCTGTGTATTGGCTGACTCACAGAGGACAAAACAAAGCAGTCATCTAGTAAACTAGTCTCCTGTAAACTTTATCTGGGGCATAATACAAAATCTGTGAGTTTACACTAGATTTGGGACTCATCATCGTAGATGCCAATCAGGCTTCCTCTTCCTTCTCTGCACAGCACGGGAGGCTGAATTCTGTCAATTCATCTTTAGACCTCACCACTTAAATCTGGTGCATAAGAAACATAATTTTGCTTGTAAGAAGGAGGCTTGCTTCACATGTGTGCCTGCAGTCCTTGAGAAGTTAATGCAGTAGTGAGCTATTCAACGTAGTGCTTAGAAATAGACCTTCATCCTCTCCCCTCTCATTATTTGTGTAAAATGAGCATAATAGAAGCATAAATAACCATATTATACACTGACTTGGTTTACAGAGGTATTATGGGGAAAGTGTTGAGTAAATACTAGCATTAGTGGGGTTATTCTTTTGGCACTCTAACCACCAGGAGATGTAGAAGGCTTTTGTTCCTCTTTTCAGTGAAAGAACAGATCTTAAGAGGAAGAGGAAGGAGGAGAAATCAGAGCAGAGTTGAAGAGAAGAATGTTGTGGAAAAAGAGAAAATACAGGGAGAATGTGGGCAAGAATCATCATTTCCTGTGTCCTATCTAACCATTGAAATTCTAAGTTACAAACGGTGGGTGAACAAAAGAAAATACCCATCCATTTTACCTAAAATTGTTCACCCATCCCACTAATGCTGCTATATGCATTATTGCGGCTATTAATATATATTAATGATGCCATTCTTATTATAAAGCCACAATTGTTACATAGCCCTCAGAGAAAATGTCAAATGCTGTCATTTGGAAGAATAATTAGGGAACTTACTGAATTTAATCAATTTGTATATGTGAGGCAGAATAAGACTTAACAATTTGCTTTATAAATTTAAAGACTCTATCAATATACCTCCATTCTTCCAAAATACGAAAAATCTTTCCACCACTCCTAAGAACAGTTGGAGACAGTCAGCTAATGTAAGATAGATAAGAAGTCACAGTATTGGCACTGCATTAAACTTCAGAAGATACCTACTGGGGAAAACTTTTCCCAGACACTGCCATAAACTCAGGCTGATCTGACTGCTTCCGTGGTGACAGTACTGTGCTTCACTTCTAGCTGGCAGGACACCTCAACTCATCTGGCTTCCAGCCCTGCAATACGTGCTTCACGTACAAAATCCTCTGCTGTGGAAGTGTGTAGGACTCTTATCTTTACAGTATCTCCTGAAGCATGGTAGAACACCTCTAACCAGGGGAACGCATCCTGATACTGTCAGTTCAGCATCTGCATAGCAGCCTAGCAATAGTGCTTCTGTGCAGTGGTCAGCTTGCTGGAGGAAGATTAGCTAGGAAATGATGGCACTGAGAACAGCAGGCAGCATTTGTCAAGAGTGCTGTTATCTTGGCTAAGAGCAATAAGGCCCTAGTGTTTCTGCAGCTCGAGAATAAGGACTCATTCCCTTACAGAATGATCTAAAATGTGCTTGCAAGGAAATGATCTTGCTGAAATACAGAAAAATCCTGCCTTTCCCCAGACATTTGTCACCCATATCAGTCCTGGGCTTAAATTCATAAGAAGTCCCAAAGAGCCCTGTGGGCAAAACTGAAGGCATCCCTCTCACTTGGGGGCTGGAGAAACAGGGAGAACAGTATAGTCAGGATGGTAGGAATGCCTAATGCTAAATATTGCCCATGAATTTGGGCCCTCAATGTATATATTACAATGGTAAAAGTAATAATTTTCATCTGGCATTTTACCTGTATGCTCAGAGGTTGAGGCTATCAGCCTGTCCTGGTACCTGAGCTTGGTCCCTGATCTAACAGTGCCTGGCAAGGAGCAGACTGAGACTGCAAGCCACAGAGCTGGATCAGCCCCAAGCCGCAGCAACATGCACTCTGCACCTTGGAGCCTGCTGTGCAGCCAGAGCACCGTGCTTCGTGGCACGCCAGCCGCAGCCACATGGCTGCAGCTTCAGAGCAAAGACAGTCTGCAAAAGGCCATGTAGACAGCCTCAGCAGGATATGAAACACGTAGTGAGCAGTAGTACCTCCTGCTGCACATCAAGAGCTAGAATTTCAGGCTAGATTGTAAAGAGCAAATAACAGATTTTATTTCTTTGCCAACATTTCTTTGCATGTTTCTCCAAACATGTATACATCACCCTGACATTTTCTATCAAAGACAAACACTCACTGAAGATGAGCATTTTACTTGTACTGTAAGCATCCTTTAGTTTTCATAAGTACATTTAATAAGCCATCAGAAAATCCCCAGCACATCAAGACTGCTTTTTACATAAGCTAAGAGGTCACATTATTTTATAACTAATCCCCACTCCATCTGTTGACACGCTTAAACTGAGAAATGCATCAGAAAAGAGGAAGCATTCTTTCCCCTTGTTCTCTGTTAAAAATCTGATTCTGCCAACTTGACCCATCAGGAAATCAGGAGCTTGTAATTCTGCAAGCAGCCCCCTGAGTCTGTGGGGCTGGGTTTACTGGTGGAGCAAAGCAGCAGTCAGCATGCGCAAGGGTGGAAGGGTTAGGTTATAAATAAGTTGTACAAGTGTCTTGTTTTGAGGCAAATGGTCATTTATTAGCATACTAACAGTGGTTAGGAGCTGGCAGTAAATTATGCTTTTTCAGGACTGGATCTAGCAAGGCTAAGCACCCTGTACGGTTACTTCTACAAAGCCTTTTACTTCTTGCTAAGTGTTTTTCATAATTTCTGCTTTTCAGAAATTGAGAAAGGAGGAATTTCTGGGGATGGAAAATAGAGTTCGAATAACTCTGAAAGCCTGGGTCTGCTACAGGACTGTATTACCACCACGGAATCTCTGGCTGTAATGGTGTAGTACTGAGACATCTTCTTCAGCTTTTGGCACAGAGCCCTCCATCTTTTCTGGAATGCAATCTTCTTCAGCTTTTGGCACAGAGCCCTCCATCTTTTCTGGAATGCAATGGATACCAAAAGAGCACTTTACAAACATCGTATGTCCCCATGTGGTCCTTCACAGAAGAGCTCAGAACAGCATTCTGAGGAACAAACCCCGTTAAACCATGCTCTTGGAACAATTCTCTGGCTGTATGGGTCACTGCGTTTACTAGTTCTTGTATAAGCTGTGCCCACTATGTACAGCCGAGATAGTACTCACACAGTGCCTTACCCACCAGAAACACCCTTAGATGAACAGTTTATCCCAACACGTTTTACTCACAGGGAGTCAGAGTCAGCTCAAGGGCATGCCATTGCTTTGTTTTATGCTTATAGTGGTAGTTTTCAAGCTGTGGTTAAAAAAATCCCGACAGTCTGGGATCTATGCTCAAGGCGCTACACAATAGGCAATGAAGTCTACAGTTCAGCACATGCTTTAGATCATCATAAACCAGCTCTTTTGGCAAAAAAAAATCCACCCAGCCACTCAGTTCTGTTCCCAAATTACCTTTTGCAATGTTCTGGCACAAATGTTTATGTGGTTACTTGGTAAGCGAGCATGAGGAGCTGCCCTGACTGATTTGCTTTAGGCAGGCTGCTTTTCAGCCAGATTGGTACTCTGGTCCAGTTCACTAAGCAGTTATAAAAATGGACATGCTGACTTAAATTATTCATCAAACAGCAGATTAATAAAGCCAGTCTAGTATCAGTAGGTTTAAATTCACCAAGCAGAAATTCAGACACACCGGCTTGCCATATCTAGGGTCTGCAAATGGAAAAGCATTGAAGACCATGTATATATAAAGCATGATGTGCACTCATCTGTATTTGCAGTCAGTGTTGTGACAGACGACCTGCTCCCAGCAGGGGACATGGGAGCCTGTGGCAGTCACAGCTCGGGAGCAGGTTAGTGCTGGACACGCTAGTTATCTCCCAGGGGCTGTTTGCTAACAGAAGAAAAATTTGTCACTAACCAGCAGCCAAGGCTGTCTGCAGTCAGACAGCCCCATCTATTGCCTCTGTAACGCTCCCAAGCAACTCTCTACGGAGCCAGGATGTCATCTGGTGCCCTGGCCGGGAATTAGTCACATACGCTGCACAAGGATGTCTGACAGGCCACCCCAGGGCATTCGGGAGGTTAATCTTGTCACGGAGCCTTTTAGTGTTCCCATGGGACATTTTTTCTCCTAACAGCTGCCAGCATCCTTGGGCTGTGGTGAGAGAGAGACATACCCTTCAGGGACACGTGCAGAGAGAGCCCTGTGAGCACCAGGGCTGTGGGTTCAGCTGGTACCTCCTTGGCACTCAGGGATCAAGATTCTGGACCCATCCACTCTGCAGTCAGCCACAGTCAGGTCCCTGTTAACGTCTTTCACAGTAGCTTTTTTGCTTTGCTTTCTTGGAGTAGTGTTTGAATGCAGAGAATACAGTTCAGATGAGATTGCCTGCTGCTAGAATTGTTAGTGGAAATATCAACAGTGCCCTTCCATAGTTACTTCGTTTCCCTCTCCTCCCTGTTGATTAAATGTCAGCTCTCTTTCTTTGTTATCTTCCAAAGGAAGCTAATTCTGTCCTTCAGCTGCAGCAGATCCCTTTAGCAGAGCAAAGCGATGCTGCCCAGTGGTTTTACAAACCTTTCCAGCACACTGTTCTTCCCCCGCTGCCTCCCCAGCCCCGTATGAGGCAGCCCAGAGAAAGGCCAGGCACTTCTTTTTTATGATATACCATGTATATGCCACCACAGGACCCAGATGGCTAAACAGATTAGAAAAGTGCAGCAATGACTGCCCAGAAAAATTTGTTGTAATACTGCTTGGAGAGCAGGGGCCAAACTAAGCATTAAACATGATAGTGAATATAAAAGCCTGCAGCTTCTTAAGAATACAATTTGTAAATCTGCCATTCTGCTGAAAATTTCCCTTTTTATAGTGCATCTGTCCTACTGTGGTTTAAGTTTAGTGACATTTCCTAAAGCTAATGTTGGTCAATAATTTACAGTGAGGGATTTCACTTAATTTTGCTTCTGTGTTACATGAAGCAGCTGGGGCAAGGTCCAAAGAGCACTTAGCAGCTTCCAGAGGCATGTGAGTGAAATTCAGGCACCTGAGTGATCCCATATATTCCACTTAGTTTATCGGAGTACCCAGATGCCCACCTGAGATACCAAAACATTGCTTATGTGTTTAATGCTTTGCATTTGCACTTTCCTTGGAAGAACTGTTTTCTTGCGTGAGCTAAGCAAGTAGACGGTGGCACTCTCAGATGGGTATCTGGTTCTGTGACCAAGTCTCTGGGTTTTTTTTAGGAATATTCATCACTCAGAACGCACTCTGCTGTCTCAAGTCACCTCTACGGACTAGGATGTGTGCTTCGCACATCATCATTTACTGTGTAGAGCCCCGCTCCACGATTTGGGGGGGGGTCTGGCTTCTTAATTGTAACCACAATCCCAGCCGGTAGGAAGGCTTCTTACCCCAAGGTTTAGAGCAGGAAAACATCTTCTAGCTCTCCCACTGGAGTCTGGTCATGTTGCAGTCCTACGTCTGGAAGGAGAAGAGATAATGCATGAGGAAGAGCCGAAGTAACAGATAAGACACTCAGCTAGGAGTATAAACAGCTTACCTAGGTTTTACTTAAAGTCTCATAAAAATAATAGCCATCATCACCCATATAACAAATCAACTAATTCCCTCTGCTCTCTGCAATCCAGTCCCTGCCTGGGAACACAAAAGAACCTTACCGAAAAGTTAAAACTAGGAGAAGTTTTAATAACTAGAAATGACACTGTATGATTGGAACATTTTAGAAATAGTAATGATGGGTTTCAATAGGCATAGCACCCGCAGAAGAAAGATTGCCTCTCCTGCTGGTAAAATCTCTGTGGATTTTCTCAGGAGGGCAATACAGCTGGCATTCCACTCCAATCATTTTATGCAAGATGATTCAGAAGGAAAATGAAATACAGGTCCTTTAATTGCAAGAATAGAGGTGGCAATGAATTTTTACTAGTTACGCAAGTTGTTATTTGGTAAGGGTTTATCATTTATATACCTCACAGAAATAAGAGATGCAGCGGATTTTGTACATTTATACATTTATGTCTTTGAAATCTGTAATATAACCAGAACAGAAGAAGATTTACACGTTTTCATTGAACTGCTGCAGTGTTTCATTCAGCATATGCAAGGTCTTACAGTGTAATGGATGAGCATCATACAAACCAAAAACAGGGAAAGCAGCATGCTGTGGCATATGGCACGTGCAACACTGATACTCAAAAGGATTACAAGGTACTACTTGCTTCTTCAGTTGTGGGTTGCACCAGAAACAACTTCTTGTGATAATAATCACAGCAGATCATCAGCAAAAGACCTGTATGTTGGTATTTTGATCAGCTTTGCTTTGGACCCTGCTTAAACCTTTTTTTTTTGCAGAAACAGAAAAATAATAAGCTGTTGGAAGAACAAAGTTTATTAGAGAGGAAATGTGGGAAGACCTCAGAGATAGTGGTAGGAGGTCAATGCAATATACATGTTATGTAAGGAAAATGTATAGTGGTAGGGATCCACCTAACAAAGATAGCTCCTCATAGGAACTATGCTGCAGAAACCAGAGATATCTGTGTTTAGGTATGCCTTGTTTGCACCAAGATTTTAAAATATGATTCAGCTAATAACCACGCACTATTGCAGCCATTAACGCTTACTGATATTTTGTTTGTTTTTCCATATCTGAAAAATACCTGATATTAGCTCAGCAATTTTGTATTTTCCTATTTTTTTGCTTCAAAATCCAGAGTCCAACAACTTCAATGGATGATTTTTCATTGCCTGAAACAGAGCTAAGACCTTATAGCTGTACTTTTGAAAGTCAGAGAGACTCCTGTATTATATAAACCGAAGGATCATGTCCCCCAGTCCCTGAAGTGGAAGTTTTTGCTCCTTCCAAAGCAATTCATCACTTCTGGGTTCAAGAGCTACGGTTCAGCTAGAACATCTTTTCTATAGCAAGACACGGTGTGCTGTTAGGAAGACTTAGAATAACCTTGAATATATCCATCTCATTCTATCACCTTTTTCTTGTCTTTTGATTTGCTACCTTATGCAGTTTATGCCATTTCCTCCAGTTATAAAAAAAGAAAAGATATGCATATGCACATATGTATATGTACACACACTTTCCATTTTGTAGAACAGCTGAAGATAGCTTAAGGGACACATTTTGCCTGTATAACCTGCCCACAATAAGAGCTGGTGTTGCACCAGGTGCAAACAGAGCCTAGGTAATAACCCTTCCACGCATTAACACATACATACACTCACATGGTCCTTCATTGGATAAGTTGTACCGTTACCTGCCTTTGCCTAAAACACACACTGGGACAACCCACACACTGGTTAATTTCCCTGCCATCAAATCCATTCACAATGTATTCCTTACCTGAATCTCTTCAGAAATGCAACCTGCCCATCCGCAGCTGGGAGCAGGAGCAGTAATCGCAAGGAAATTGTTCTGTGGTGTTGTGAAGGCTTAAAAAGAAAACCAGAGAGGCTTGCATGGCACAGTCCAGTTCCAAAGAATTTCGCAGAAAGAGTCATGCATAACGGCAGGAAAACAGATTAAAATCAGTAGGATTTAAAGGGACAATGAAGAGTAAATAACTAAGTGCCCATAAAGCAGTATACATAATACAAAGTCTAAGAACCATACTGAAGGCAAGGGAATAGAAATGGTAATTTAGGTGACTAAAGTCAGAGAAGATAAGCGTCGTCTTTGCACCGGTAATTGCATGATGAAACTCCTGGGAATGAATCCTTTCTTACTTACTTTCTTTCCACCTGCCATTGGCTCTGCCTCCAGTCACACAGACATTAATACACAGGCAAAGGGAAAAAACTACGGCCCTTCCTCTCTGCCACGCCCATTGTTACGGCTTGGTGTGTTACACATGCTCCGGCTTAGGTGATATAGCCATAGAGAGCTCATTTCGCTTTTCCAGGTTACCAGTGAGACTGGCCATGGTCCCCTCAGATCTGGATCAAGTCACTGTAAGCAGAGTTTTCTAGTATGAAATATCTGGTAGACTTTATGATAAAGCAGCATTGACAGTTGTGTTAATGGTATATCTTTTTCAAGAAACCTTTTGGAGTGCTCCATCATTTAAAACACAGAAAGTAAAAACCCCGCTCAAGCTAACAAGGCACAGATTCAGTTAATAATATACGGGTTGGAGTGATAACGAGACACTTTAAGTGAGGGAGTGATTATTTTCCAGTACTGGTAATTAGGGAGTCTTAATAAATGAATGACATCAAACTTCCCGCTAAACACTCTTCCTTAGAAATTATTTGTAAAATAAGAGAGAATATATGAGATAGTGTAGAATTCTTTCTTTGTCCACATAAGAAACTTCTAAAGATTATTTTAATAAGATATTTAAACATTAAAAAATAAAGAAGTCAACTAAATAAAATGAATTCCACTGAATTTAATTACGCACTAAAAAAAAACCCAGAAAACTTCAAAACTTTGCAAATATATTGATTCCAGTCCTGTTTAGATATTGAATTACAAAACAAACACAGGTTATCAGCTCCTTTATCGATTTCCCAAGGTAAAACACTGATACTGATTTAAATAGGGTAATCCTGAGGCCAAGGTTAGCTCTGCTTCTCTGATTTTATATAATGGTGGTTTTATCCATTAAAAATTGGTATGCTTAGTTTCTGCCTTGTAAGAAACAACAGTGCAGAATATTGAACAATCTCAAATCTAATGGTGTTAAAGACATGTTTACTTCAAATTTATAGATATAATTTCATCTTTCTGAAAAACAACCCCCACAGTTTAAAGCTAGTGTGTTTTGTCTATTCATCTATATTAATTTTAACAGTCTGAAGCCAGTTCCTTCCATATAAAATAAAGTAATTTTGGTTTTATCTTCTCTATTTGTGAATTTTTTAAAAACTCACTGAAATTTTTTGCAGAGTCTATTGTTTGCTATGTGTATAAAATTCAATGCATTAAAACAGAGTATATTATAAGTAAATTGTGTATTTATATGTAAACTGCAATCTCTGTCTTTTCTGAATAAAACTCAGAAGGTATATTCACTGCATAGTTGATATTAATCTTGTGATTTCCCATTAGATTTTAGTACAAGTGTGTCTTAGCTCAGTTAATAATACACATTCCCTTGGGTTTCTAGGATGAGTTATTTCATAATTGAAAAAATGCAGATGAGCTTAACAACAAATAGCAAGGGCAGGTGCCGTCATTTTCATATTTCTTTAGAAAAATGACTATCACATTAAACAGAGAACAAGAGCTTCACTTATATCCAAGTAGCTAATTTCTGTAATCCATCCATTCATTTTATCTACCTCTTTATAAATTAAAGCAGTCAATAATATGGCACGAGCTTTTTAGCACTACAGGGAAGAATGTAAAACATTTCGAGATATCATTTACAAAACTTTTTTTCTTAAGTTTCTAATTTAATTTCATATAGACAATGGTAGAAATTGCATAAATTTTCAAGTATTGAAGTGTTTCTAGATTATTTAATATAGTGGCTTGCGGTTAAAAGGGGGGCTCTGTCACTCATAAAACTTGCAGATAGGGACAGAGCTATCCACACGTAAATAGTCAGTAATTGATGCTGTATGCAAGAAAGGATACACAAAACAAACTTCAGAGAATTTGTTGGATGAATGTATTTACAATTCCATCAGTGTTCTACACCATAGCCATGGTAATAAAATTAATTGTGATAGAGACACTAAGTAAAAGGCAGAAGCAGAGAAAGAATGAGAACCGTAAGCCAGCAACGGCTTCCTTGGTTTATGATTTAACCCAAAGGCTTCCACTGACACTTCCTACCCTTTTCTAATGATTTTTCTGAAGAGCTGTTGGGACCCAGTGCAGATCAGGTTGTGGGGCTACTATTGTAAACAGATCTGTAGTTACTGGAGTCTTTCTAATTTTATAAAGAAAGAGTGACAGGTCTTACAAAGTGATATAAATCCTATGGGAGGTAGCATTTATAGCCCCATGTAATTTAAGGGATTCTAGCTGGTTTCCATAGTTGAGTCAGTTATTCATTTTACAGTCGTTCTCTAAATAATAAAGGAAGACTCACTGAAGTAAATCTGTCAGGAAAAAATGTCGTGCGGAAGTAGTGAAGTTAGTACACATGTCTACACTAGCAAGTTTTAATAGGAGCATTACTGCTGCCATCTATTTTCTGAGTATCTCTATTTAATATTGATATTCTCTGAACATTTCTATCTTCAGAGCACTTGCTTCCACCTGTGTAGTGCAGGTTGCCTAGGCTGGCAGAAGATACAGTTTGCTGTGCTGTGGAGTGGCATCCCTTATTCCTCATTTTGCTCCATGTCCTAAAAAATGGTAGAATAGCAACATTACGTGCAGGGAACTGAGATTTTGGTATCCATTTCATATTACTCTACTTATTCCACAACATGATCTCCACTTTTTTTTTCTGTATATTTTAAATAGTCGTGCAGCTCTACACCCAATAGTTTTCTCAGTGTCAGTCGCTTTGCCACATCATTGCTGTGTTCATGGGCGAGACAGTGCTGAGGACATTCACATCTTTTTCAGAGCTACAGTACATGACACTACCAAGCTGTGAAACATTAACTATTACCTTAGAGGCAGTCCAGCATGTTCTGTCCTACTGATCAATCAAGATGTAATATTTTCAGATGACTAGAGTCCTGTAATTATCTAGCAATCATGTCAGAGTCTTAGTACTGAGGAAACAAAATAGAAGTTTTGTAAAAGATACAACCGCAAGAGAAACATAAAACTACACACTGATTTCAGGCAGTAGATGATCAGTTTAGAGTTGGTTAATCTTTGCAAGCTGGTGAGAAGTTGAAAGAGGATTGATTGCCATCACTCCTGCAGAAACTCTGTTTCTGGTCAGAATAGAATGTAAAAGTAATGGGGTCTTTTAAAGAGGCAAAAATGTTCTAAAACCTGATATGTGGGGCTTTCAGCTGGTGGAGTAAAAAGGTAGAGGCCATCTCTACTTCCTTCTGCCTGTACCATTTTTTGCCGTGTTAAAGTGTCCACTGGGCATTATGGAGACAGACACGATACCAAAGACGGAAATTCAGACTGTGCCTGTGAGAGATTTCGCCACTATTCTCAAGTCACATCCACTCTTGCACTCTGTATTTCTGGCATTATAAGTCTTATGCTCCTACTGATGCTGATTCAAATAAGTAATGAAAAGTTTTTTTTGTGGATGCAGAAGTGAAATCTACTTGCCGAGAGAATTCTGGTACAGAATAGATTAAAGTAACCCCAGATGTGGATGACCCCAGAGCACTAGGCTTTTCATGTTGCTTGGAATTAAGGCATTAAAATCTGACTAAATCCTGGATTTGTTGTCTTTTAACTCTGAACAACTAGCAAGAGAAAATGGTGACAGAACTGAGAATTCAACCCAGGTCTATTTTCTATCAATGAAGTTCTAAACTTCTAGAGCCAACTTCTTGTTTAGAACTCGGAATCTTCCAGTTAACATAAGCCTCATATTATGTCATACACAGAGTTACGATTGTTCGAAGTCAAGCTTATATTTTTATTCAGATTTTTTCATCTCTTTTATGTCAATATTGTTATTTGATTTTTCACAGTCTAGCCCATCTTCAGTCAAAGTCTTGTGCTAATGTACCTTGTAGGTTCGCTTCTTATACAGCTAAGAACCTGTTTAAGTGATACTGCTTTATTTTAAATTACAAGGGAAGGTCGCAGTCATTGGACTTTCTCTACTAAGGCCGTGAAGAGCCAAGATTATAATGAATAAATATAATAGAAAACCAGAAGCCTTAGGATTATTCTGAGAAGAATTTATAATCTATCCTAAAGACAGACAACTAGAGTTTGACCAACTAATACAAACTATGGAAAAGAGTCTGGGTTTCTACCTATAACCTTCTCAGTATTGTATATGCAGATTAGCTTCTCCTACTATTTTTTTTTTCTCTATAGTTGCTATAGCTTTCAATGAGAAAAGTAAATCAACATATATTGTGGGAGCTGTGAAAACATCAGCATGTAATTTTCACCAAATATAAAAGGGATTTAAAAACTTGTTCTCAGTATTGCTTTAATGGGACTACAACAGAGTTATAAATTGTTTGTTAGCTAATATGAGTAAATGGAATGAAACAGGGTAAAAAGCAGTCAAGCAGCCACACCCTCTCTAAAACATGCTAATAAACATCTTACATACACTTTAAAAGGCAGAATGAATCCAGAATTTTCATACTAGTTCACGTTTTGGATAGGCACAAGGAAGACAACAGTGTTTCAGCCTGCGTGGAAAGGTTCCTTTGAAGAGATGTTTCCTTGTACATATTATATTCCAGTGAAGCTCCTACAGAAGTGAGCGAGAACCACTACAGACAAGTGATTTGGCTAGAGCACTGTCTAGCCGTGTAACCGGAAAATAAAAGAGCAGTATTTTTCCTGTATTTCAGACATTGGAGTATACGAAACATTTTATCCAGAGGGTTTCGATGGAAGCTGCTGAGTATGTTCCCTTTTGTACTCAAGTGCAGCAAAACAAACCACTTCAGGAGAAAAAGTAGTACACTCACTCCAGAGAGTAAGTGGAACAAGGCAAAGGAAACAGTAGGAAGGAAGGAAATGATCACTTTTTACTACTTTCTGTAACTGCTGTGTCTCCATGGCAGCATGAACAAAAGGCAGGTGCTGTCAATTAAAGTAATATTACTGCCAGAGAGAGAGTTGCATCTAAAATACTGAAGATAAACACATACAGGCTTTCCTAACCTTGAAACCGTTCAGAATAAACCGGCAGAGGCGTTTAGATTATTTTATTCACCAGAAGCGCTTTGAACTGGATCCTGAGAGTAACTCTTCATTTACTAAGACTTCTACTAGGATGCTGCAGGGGCATACCTCATGAGTGGTGACATGGTGCAGGTTTCCACCTTGTACACTCACTGAACAATTCTGATAAAATTACTACCAAACAGCATTTGGCACAGGAACTGCTGCTTTCTTCCTCGGTGCTAAGGAACAACGGACAGATTAGCAGTCTGGGAAGGGATACCTCTGTATCTGGGGAGGTCCCATACAACTGGAGGCTTACCAGTGTGACACCCATCTACAAGAAGGGCCAGAAGGAGGATCCTGGGAACTACAGGCCTGTCAGTCCGACCTCGGTGCTGGGGAGGATTATGGAGTAATTCATCCTGAGTGCACTCACCAGGCAAGTGAAGGACAACAAGGGGATCAGGTCCAGCCAGCATGGGTTCATGAAAGGCAGGTCCTGCTTGACCAACCTGATCTCCTGCTATGACCAGGTGACCTGCCTTGTGGACAAAGGAAAGGCTGTGGACGTCATCTACCTGGACTTTAGTAAGACCTTTGATACTGCCTCCCACAGCAATCTCCTAGAGAAGCTGGTGGCTCATGGCTTAGACAGGTGTAGTCTTTGCTGGATAAAGAACTGGCTGGCTGGTTGACTGCAGAGAGTGGTGGTGAACGGATCAGTTGGCAGCCAGTCACAAGTGGTGTTTGCCAGGGCTCAGTTTTGGGGTCAGTCTTGTTTATCATCGTTATCAATTATCTGGATGAGGGGATTGAGTGCTCCCTCAGTAAGTTTGGACATGACACCAAGCTGGGCGGGACTGTCAATCTGCTTGAGCATGGGAAGGCTCTGCAGAGGGATCTGGACAGGCTGGATCAAGGGGCTGAAGCAAGCTGTATGAGGTTCAACAAGGCCAAGTGCTGGGTCCTGCAGCTGGGTCTCTACAACCCCATGCAACGCTACAGGCTTGGGGAGGAGTGGCTGGAAAGCTGCCTGGCAGAAAAGGGCCTGGGTGTGTTGGTCGACAGCCGGCTGAAGATGAGCCAGCAGTGTGCCCAGGTGGCCAAGAAGGCCAACGGCATCCTGGCTTGTGCCAGGAATAGTGTGACCAGCAGGAGTAGGGAAGTGGCCATGCTCCCCTACTTGGCACTGGTGAGGCTGCACCTTGAGTACTGAGTTCAGCTTTGGGCCCCTCACTACAAAAAAGACGTTGAGTTGCTGGAGTGTGTCCAGGAAGTGCAACGAGGCTGGTGAAGGGTTTTGAGAACAAGCCTTATGAGGGCAGCTGAGGGAACTGGGATTGTTCAGTCTGGAAAAGAGGAGGCTGAGGGGAGATCTTATTGCTCTCTACAACTACCTGGAAGGAGGTTGTAGTGAAGCAGGTGTTGGTCTCTTCTCCCAGGTAACTAGCAATAGGATGAGAGTCAGTGGCCTCAAGTTGTATCAGGGGAGGTTTAGATTAGATATTAGGAGAAATTTCTTTACTGAAAGAGTGGTCAAGCATTGGAACAGGCTGTTCAGGGATGTGGTGGAGTTCCCATCCCTGGAGGTGTTCAAAAAATGTATAGATATGGCAGTTCAGGACAGGGTTTAGTAGGCATGGTGGCGTTGGGTTGATGGTTGGACTTGATGATCTTAGAGGTCTTTTCCAACCTTAATGATTCTGAGATTCTATGCCTTTAACACAATGCACTATTGTGCAGAGAAACCCTAACTGAACCAGTTGCCGTGTTTACAAGTTACTATTGTAACATAGCCTTCCACTTACATTAATGAACCTTTCTGATGAACTACAGAAAGTGGGAAAACCTTTGAAGATTACAAGGCAGTAAAAAGGAAAAATAAAGAGTTAGAGAAAGACAGAGTAGCACAGTGAGACAGCTGCATGACCAGCTGGTTTCTGTCAAGATCTCAGTCTTATGAAGAGTTTGACTAGTAAAGATAAATATGTAGTAATTTTAGAAGAAAGTGTATCGGTTGGAGCCCAGCAGCATGTCATGAATTAAGAAATTAAGCTGTTCTTTTATTCCTTGAAAGCATGAAAATTGTCTTGTGACCTTATATATTACAGTTTATAATTCAGTACAGATTTACATGGGCCCAGATTATTTTAAACATCTGTTAAAAGAAATGTCACTTTCGATGAATGACAGAGTACCTTTGGGAATGGTGGTTAGTACCACGTGCATACCAAAAGAGTTCATTATGACCATTACTGTTAGACCGAAAGCCAAGCAAACTCACAGTGGCTGGGCTGTTAAGTGTGTCTTAACCGTGTGATACCAGAGAACGATGCTTTTATTAGTACGCCTGCTGCGTGCTGTTAAGTAAAGATATAGTCAAATTGCCAGCCATCACTGTGAGCTGGATTTCTCTAATTGAAAGTAGACATTGTTAAAGAGTTAAAAGTTAGTAATTGTCATCTGCAATAATTCAGAGTTTCCATAATTAAGATTACATTCCCATTATAATCAATGTAGATAAATAGGCTTTGACTAACCTTTGACTATAAGAGGGGCTGAGGTGACTAGGCTGGAAGGAGATACCTGTATTGCAGATCTACTGTTACAATATTTACATTTACAGTGTATTTGTTGTATTCTGCAAGCTAGTCTTCATCTGTACACCCTCACTACTGTAGAAAGCAAAGGCAATGGGACGGAAAGAAATAAAGGAATCTTGTCTTTATTGAAGAGCACTACCTCTCATCTTTTTAAAGATAGCTCTTTCTTTTTGTCTGTGGTTATCCACTCATGTGAATCAGCAAACACCGTATCAGCCTGACACAAATCATCAGAACCACACATTCACCTGAGTCGTACGGGCAGATGGCTAGAGTGAAGGAGAAAGAGCTCTCTTTAAAGCTGTCGGTTGCCACTCTGCAGAAACAAATGCGCCCGCATTTGTAGCACTCTTGCCAATCCCTTCTCCCCCTGCAGCAAACGATACACATACTCATAAAAACTCCAGAGGATTTATCAGCTCATACTGCGCATTTCCCTGGAACGCAGAAATGAGCTATAAAGCTTTTACTTCAGAGAAGACAGTCTTTTCCTTGTTTCTGTTCCTCAGAGTGCCACACTGCATCAGATATAAAGGTTTCAACAATCCATGCTTAGCAATAAAGCGGTCTGATGTGCTCCAAGATCTAATTCAAAATTACTTCACAGAGCAACTTTGCAGAGCACTGAGGTTGTGTTTGTCATAGTAGAAGAGCAATGTGAAATACCTACCACCAATTCAGGTATTGGTCCTAAACCTGTGCAGTGCAGTCGTGTGAAACCAGGAGCCCTCCACCCTGCAGAGCCCCAGAGGGAGAGATTTAGTGTTGCTGGGATGAGCACAGGGATTGGTGGTTGAACCACCTTGCAAGCTTTATTCACCAATGTATTAGTCTACAAACTCTTTGTCTTAAACTGGATCTGCTTTCTAGTTTGATTTTTCAAATATGCTGCTAGGTGACTGTTACTGCTCCAGTCTTTTCACCAAACTCCTTAAATACATTGAGTGAAATTACAGTTCTCAAAAAAGACTAAGAACGTAATTAATTTGATTTTATGTAATTCAAATTCAACCCACACATGCCTGAACATTTTACAACAGTTCAAATTAGAGTCATTGCAGTTTTAATTCCTTCATCTTTGCTTTATGTCACAACAAATTAAGTTAGATTTGCTGTTTTGAGATTTTTATGGCTTTCTGTGTTCCTGCTACTTAAATTAAAGACCCTTCTAATCCATGACATGATGTCTAACAACCTCAGAAATAAGTTAGGATATCAATAGGATTATGCTTTTGTGAAAATGATGGGAAGTCAGAATCAATAAGGCATTCCACAATGTTATCAACAAGAAGGAAGAAATGTGAGCAACTTTTGAGAACTTAAACACAAATGAGAGAAAAGTAATATGAATATATGCATATATGTATATTTTCACTTGGTATTTTGGAGGTTGTAATTATAATTAAAACCTGATAAATTAATAATAGATTGATATATTCAACCAATTAAACCTCTTCTGTAGAATAACCACAAAAAGACAGATACAGCATCGGAAATAATTTTTTTTCGATTTGCAATGCTTGTCTGGTTTGTTCTGAGCTTGCTTAATGTATTACTTAGGTGCAATGGGTCAGAGAAGAGATATATTATGATTCCTACTCATTACCTGGGTAAGCAGCTTCCCATAACTTCTGAAGAACACATATGAATTTGGTAATAGAAAACACATTTTCTATGATTACTTCCAAAATATGAAAAAAATAATTTTTGCAATTCTTTTGCATAAAAAAAGGTTGCTTGAATAATTATCTGAGCTCTTTTAAAATGTATTTTCTTCTTCTTTTGTTCACATTTAACTTTCTAACATCCCTACCACAGAAAAAGCTGTCTGGTCTTGATGTGGCATTTTTGTGATGTGTACAACACCACTATGTTTCATCATCAAGCACAGCGACAGACCAGGTGTCCTCTGCTTGTAGTTACATGTCAGTGCTCAAATGATGGATAATTACCAGTGACAGTCCCAAGGCTGGAATGGGAGGAATCAAGGGTCAGGAGGAGAGATGGAAGTGACAGTGCAGAGCACTCAAGGCAGTGGGCTTAGAGACAGGCAGCAACAATAAAAATCTCTATGTAGGCCACATTATTTATTTATTTTTCCAGGAAATGCGATATCATAAGCTAGAAGCTGCTCATTCTGCTCCTGTTTGTGGTTTGTGGTTCAGAAATTCTTGACAAGGGGAAATCATCGCTTTCTTCTTGCCTGTCTAACAGGTAGCAATTAGCTACAGCTGAGCGAGAGGCATTTCTGTAACCGCAGGCAAAGGTAGCTGGAAAACTTGTCAGGGAGTTTTCTCCACTGACAGCAGAGGAGATAGTAACACTTTCCAGCTCCAGAAATGTAATATCTTTTGGATTACAACTTACCCATAAGGACAGACTCTGTTTACGATAAAAATGTTGTCTTTATAAAAGAGCGTTAGCAAAAAGTAAATTGTATAGACTGTTCCCCATGAGCCTGCTGTGAGGTAACCCTGCGTGATCAACAGGGAAGCAGAGCTGCAAAGGCACTTGTGGCCATCTATTGTAAAGAAACTCCGAGAAAAAAAATGTGTTCCAGGGCTTGTTGACTTTGAGCTGAAGAAAAAAACAGTTCAGAAAAGACGGAGCTGATTGAAAGCACAGCACTGGTTTTACTGACAGTTCCTAAACAAATATGAATCTGTTACATGGGCCACTTGATCCTGCACATGGGCAGTAAATACAGCTGCTTGGAAAAAAAGGCACTGACAAAGTTGTCTTTTGTATGCAATGCCTGTATCATGGCTGTGCACTTGCTGGGCACAGAGGTTGCTTCATTGCTAGCAGTATCAAGTAGAAGACAACTGGTTGTAAAATTCTGCTGTTATCCTAATTTAGTGGTCTAATTAGTCATGTCTGACTATGCAGGTGCGAGTAGGAACTTCTACCTTGGTCTGAAAATACGAAGGTGCTTCTGATGTTTGTGTGTTCTATGCATTCCCAAGAGGATCCAGCTTCCTGGGAAATCCACATACACGTGTTATTCAGATGATAGGTTAAAAATGTCATATTTTATGACAAAAAGACTTAGCAAGGGAAGCTTCTCAGAAATAGCAAATATTGTTGCATCCTGGAAGGTAGATCATAAATGCAGAGAGCGAACACCATAACCTCCCAAAAATCCACCCCTTTTGGTAAGCATGAAGACCTTTCACTGAAAAGCTCCACAAATGTCAAGCGTTACCTCAGCAATAAAGCTTGTAGCTCTCCCTGCAGACGAGTGCCGTCATTTACCAGCTGAACAATGCAAGGCAGAAGGTTTGTGAGGATGGTGACTTTCCCTGTGACTTCTGCAGTTTCCCTCAAGTGAATTCCTCTGCTTCTCACATCCTCGCTCTGTCACCATCACTTCGTGATCTTAGAGAAACCAACTGCCTGGAAGCTCTGTGGAGGGAGGAATGGAAACTGAAAGACCCTGGAGTACCAAAGCTGTGAAATCCGAGAAAGCTGCTTGCCTGCCTTCTGAAAGCCTGCCATGGGACACAGCCAGAGCCACCAGGGCTCGTGGGCTGCCTTCGGGCTGGGAGACCTGCAGGCTGGGTTTGCCCACTGCATCTGCTCAATGTGTGCAGCTGCCCATCAGCTGCCTGAGGCTTGGCCACACGAGCTTCTCCACGGGGTCAGGCGAGTGCAGGCTGCGATTGCTGCTGCTTAGCACAGGGTTAGATACAGCTTTAAAGTTAGTGGATGGGAGGGAGAAAAGAAGCTTTGAAAGTATTGTCCAGCAGAGTGGAAAACCATGTGTAAGTCAAATAAAATAATGGTTTTACATGTAGGAGGGTTAAAAAGGGACTATCCTTTAATTTTACGGCCTAAACATATAACTCAGAATCTGGGAGATAAATATCCCTAACACATGCCAGGAGTAGAGGCAGCTGCCATTAAAGAGAAAAAGGTAAGCTGCTGGAGGAAAATACAAAATGCTAGTCAAATTAAGAGTATTTATTAATTAACATTATTTTAATGGCAAAGGATTTCAGATAGCCCCTTCTGCAAACTCTCAATAATAACTGGGAAGGGTTTCAGTTATTTGACTCTCCATAACACAGATTAAAAGGAATATTCCTCATATTATTCCTCTTATATTTGTGGTGAGTAGTTTTATTTCCCTTAATTCTGCTGGCTTATCTTGGTATCTTCTTGCCTTTTACTGATTTCGTTCTCAGAATTTAATTTGCCTGAGAGGGTTTATAGTGTGATGCTCTTACATGCACTGTGTCTTACCCATCATCATCAATATAGGGCTTACCACTGTGAACTGTTATCACTACCTGACATATAAAGGTATAATACAGAAGCTTCTTGGCATGTTTTGAGTTACTTTTAAAAAAGTTTTTTCCATATTTGCATAACTGCGTAACTTCTTGAAGATAAGATTTCCTTTACATCATCAAATATCTTTTTGGCCATTGCTCATTGCTCATCTATGCTAAATGAAATTCACTTCATTTCCAAACAGAGCAATATTTAGTCATTTTGCTTTCATTAATTGGTTCATGACCCCTAGAGATATTTGTTTCACTCTCATCTATTTAAAGAGAACTCTAATTATTCTGTCTTTTCCTAAAGGCCATAATAATTTATTTAAAGCTTAGAAAATCAACCCAAAACTTACAAACTTAAGTTTCTCATTGCTGGAAAAATATGATGTTCAAAGAACTCTTTTCTCAATAACAGAAACTTCAAGGAGAATGAAGAGAACACAGCATGTTAGTTTTGTGATATAGGGGAAAGGCTGATTGGAGCTTACAATAAGCTCATGTGTGGACATGCGTAAGGGTGTCAGAAGTTGAGGTTTTGGACCAACACTTTTGAACACAAAAGATCTCTACATTTTGGACTAAGATTCAGGTCCAAAATCTTCTAAAATAGGAGGATTTTCTGCCTGTCTTGAAGACAACATATTCTGTTCCTGAAGATCTTCGACCAAATTTCTTTCAACTTAACATCCCAGAGTCATTATTTTGGTTGGCATTTCACTTCATCTTATTTTGATTACTTGTCATCATGTTTTCTCTTGATTACAATGTTCTCTGCTGCTCTTCTGTATCTCCTGTAGTTTTCAAAAAGTGAAAGAAATCAAACTGAGTTTCATGTACCACTGAAGAATTTTCACTTGCAGTTAGAAGAAACATATACTGCTTTTAATGTGTATATAAATCGAAGAACTAGAAAGTGTTGTTACACAAAGCACATCATCCTATAGCGTTATTCGATAAAATCCATTTTAAGAGTAGAAACACATTTAATCCTAAAGATATCCTGACATATTTTTTATTTACATAAAGATTGGTCCTGATAGCCTTAGTAGCCTACATGTAAACTCTCAAGTAGACATTAATTTTCATTAGTCCCTCTATGATTTTGACATCCTCTTAACTCTTGCGATTGAGAAAGAGTTTCATCCGTGAATATTGTTTTAGAAAATGCTTATTCTGAAGTGCTCCACACACAAATTATATCATTAAAATAATAAGAAAAAAGAGCTTATAGCTGTGTGTGACCTGATGTCCTTGGAACTACCACAGCCCTAATGACTTCTAAGCATCTCTTTTTCCTCGATATCAGTAGGAGAAATGTCGTCCGTCTTTTCAGCTATGGCAGCAAACTGGTGAGCCGGATTGAGGAGGGAGGCCTGGTGCACTCCAGCACATCCCCTGCCCCACATGATGGGCAGCAAGGTGTGTGGACACTCTTTTGAGCCCCTGCCCTGCCCCGTCTTGTAGAAAAACCTTTGTGGATCTCTTATCATATGCTTCAGATCTTTTCAGTTATTTTAAGCATAACTTTCTAATATAGTATGTTGATTTGTAGAAAAAATTACAAATCTGGGAGTTTTTATATGAGTTCCTTGTTCCACATTTTCCTTTCAAAAATTCAGGTTGGTGTTTGCTGAATATGATGACTTGCTGGAATATCAGTGTTTCCGAGTTTCTCTATGGACAGAAACACAGATTTTATAGTTTCTAAGCAGAAGGGTTTTGGTGTATGGTTTCTGCTGCAAGGGGATTTTAAAAAAAATATTTTAAGAATATCCTTCACATTTTCTTGAGACAAATTGTCCTGAGAGTTTAGCCGTAAGGTGCATGGCTCAGGCGGTTTCTTGTTATTTTTTTCTGAGCTTTTTTAATTTGTTTATTTTTCTGTTTTACATCACTGAAAGCATTACATGCCTATCCACTTCTTTCACACTTTGAAAACTATAGGAGATACAGGAGAGCAGCAGAGGTCGCTGTAATCAGGGGAATATGGGAGAACATTTCATATGTTAGGCATCCTGTGAAATGAAATAACTTCAATGTTTTCAGACTTTTTTTTAAACAAAGGTTTAAGTTAAGTAAGATCTGAATGGGTAGCAGCATTGTGTGCAACATGAATTGCACTTCTTTAAGTTAAGGATGAATTTGGTCCACTCATGACAATATACAGGCCGGTGCAGTGCATGCAATAAATAATTCCCTTTATCCTAATGTATTGGCTTTCAGACCTGACAAAAGTTGTAATCTGGAGACCCTCACATTTTTCTAGCTATGAATTACCATGTACAAGCATTGATTTCAGTAGATCTTCATTTTCTATCATTATTGAGGAAAGACATCTCAGTTTTTCCATTCATCACAAATTCTTTGTCTGGTCAGTATAACAAATGTTTTCACATGATCAGGATTTAAATGCTGTCACATTTGCAGTGTTAGCTCTTCTACAAGCTGTTTTCTTTATTGGATTCATTTGGCCACATAATTCAGGCTCTAAATTGCAATTTATTTAGATGGGAGACTGACCTGACAGTTAGGGATGGTGATTCAAGCCATTAGACATTTTTCTGTCTGTTCATTTCAGCGTCTGCCAAAATCCCTTTTTCTAAGCATATATTTAAAACCCTTTCATTTACTTATTTACTTTTGGCTTTCTATATGGATGGATACTGATCTAGCTGTCTTAATCAATAATTCATTATACTCTGGAGTGGAAATCTTTTTTTCTTGGCACCAATATGTTATGATTATGAAAACAAAATGAAATAAGAAAAAGAAAAAATATGGGCCCAGATGTATTAATTGAAATTAAATTATATTTTATTGAAATTGTTCTTATTTGAAGTTGGATATTCCCATGGTGGTTGAAATGGCCATATCTTTTAAATGTGTATTATGAACATCCTTTCTGAGGCAGATTTGGCACATGGGCTACAAAGCAGAGTTTCAATTTGACTCCTGTATTTTTAGAAAACCATGTGCAGTTTAGGGATTCTGTTTGATATGGAGGACTGTGTACAATGTCCATGTAACGAAAAATTTCATTTGGAAGAAAACACAGGTCTGTTTTCTTCACCTATCTGATATAGCCTTATTACAGTAAAAGGCTGCAAACCACAGCGATTTGATGCAAACAATCAAATTCCAGGAAAGGTGCCTGATCCTCTGCCCATATGGCATGGTGCTCAGGCAGGGATCTCTCAAGCCTAATTTCTAGGGGTCAGGCAGGCACACAGTAGATCGCTGAGTAAGCCTGACCATGTGTCTCATCTGACAAAGTGTGTATTTGTCAGGGCATCTGAGGAGAGCAAGAAGAAACAGAGCAGAAGGAAACCAGCTGCACAGGAGACAGAGAGAGCCTGCAATTTGGAGGAGAAAAACAATGAAAGATGGAGAGAACAGATTCTTTGAGATTACAAGATTCAGAAAGCAAATGATACTTTAAGAGTGGTAATAATGTTAGTTTTCATTTTTTTATAGTCCTTTGCTCAGTAGTGATTAGGTTTTGGCACCTATGGACATCTTTGGTATTTGTTTGCTTCAGTTGTGACACGTGTCGGAAGAGGGGAGGTTCGAACCCAAACCTCCCAAAATACCTTCAAGGTCTCAAAGAAGGTATTCTCAGGTTTCAGGGCAGCCCACACAGCTCCTGAACACCTCAAAGTGGTGATGGACATGACCTGGTTGTTGCTGTCCCCCTTGCCATCCCTGCCCATCCATCCCGCAGTGACAGCCATGTAGCGAGGGAGCCTAAGGCCAGCCACCTCCATCCTCCTCGTGCTGCAGCCTGCAGCCTGGCACAGGTGTGCAAACACGTTGCCAGTGAGCAGTGTGCCATGGAGGGCTTGGGACGGTTGTGGGTAGGGAAGGGGAAGAGATGAAAGGCTGACAACCTTCCTATTACACCAAGTGTTAATGCACTTTCCATTGTACAACAGGGCACAGATTGCGTCTCATCTCAGCCCACACTAGGGCTACTGCAGGATCATGCCTAGACTTGTTTTTTTTTTACAGATTTTGTAAGAGAAAATCATGCTTTAAAGCTCTTCCTTGGCAAGCGCAGCATCAATCATCGAACGGGTTGTTTCTCTTCTCCTCACCGCTGAGACATTGAGAGTGATTCATCAAATATTAATAAGTCCTCCAGGTTGCTTGCCATGAGCTATAAAACTGCAGCCTGTAATTCCATGCTTTGAAAAGAATATATCTCTCTGTCTCAGTATATGTTAAAGGTGCTCTTTAAAATAATTAAAGAGCAGAAAGACAGGATATGACCAAAATGTTAAAAAGAGGAGCCCAGTAGCTACCCATGTTATTCTTCAATTACTTTTTTGAAACCTTTTCAACTCTACCCATGATAACACCTCTACACAGGTGTGCCAGACACTGTAGGCTTGCCAGTGAAATAATATCTAGAGAAAACTGAGTTGGTGAGAAGCAGGTTTAGAAGCACACTGCCTGGTGGAAGAAAAACACTTTGTCAATGCATAATAGATATGACTTGTCATACCTGATACGAGGATGCTCTGAAAATAGAGCCTATTTGGGCTTATAAATTTGTTTGATAAGCCATTAAAAGGCAATTAAAAATTCTAATGTCCTCTGATAAATAGACTTGTAAAAATCCCCATTAATTCAAAGCTCTGTCAGTGAGCATCATGTGTGCATACTCATATGTGTGTTCACATATCACAGCGCAGACGAAGAGACCATGTCTGAATAGAAAGCCTGATGTTTCAAAAGCTGAAAAATCAAATGGGGGACAACAACGACGGCAGAGGTAGTTTCTCTCTACATTTGAGTACAATGTGGAGGTTAGAAATGCGATTCTGGGATCAGAGCCACAGAGTGCTCTGGGGAAAATATGTGTGTTAGTGTTCTCTTCCTGTAACATTATTCAAGATCTTTCTGTGTCATTTCAAAATACAAATGTAGGCATATCAAACAAGGCATTATTGGGTTTACTCTGTTTATTTCCTTACTCCCAGTAAACCTTCTTATCTCAGTGAAATTGCTGTTCAGACAAACTGCCCTTGAGGAGCAAATCAGCCTTCAGAGGGAGGCACAGAAGGCAAGCGATATTCTAGTTTCTGATGGCTAGGTGATGCAATAGCTGCTACTGCTACAGTAGCATATTGTCAAATAACTAGGGTAGCTAATGACCAAAATTTACCCCAGGACCGGGAAGAAGGATAGAGGTATGAGCAATATTTGACATGCTTTGTGTTTCTTAATAGTGATTAGATTAATGCTCATATAATTTCATTAAATCTCAGACCGCTTATGTTTCCTTTAACTACTCCAGTAACACTCTCAGTTTGAAATAGCCATCTGAAGGAGAGTATTCACAGATTAGGAGCAATATAATCCTCTCCCTAAGTTCCAATCACTGCTATGAATATCCCATCATTGTAAAAGCTTCATGAGAGGGGCCTTGATAAAATAAGAACACTTTGAGGATGCTCGGTAAAATAGAAACGGCTTATCTGTTGAAAAGAATATAGTAATTCAGCCCAAATTACAGGTCTGGACTTTATTTTCTGTTACTGACTTGTGCTTGGGGACAAAAGTTGTGGTTTTTTTCTTCATGTTTATATAGTTCACGGCTCTTTAGCAGTAGTCAAGAATTCACAAAATAAGGTAATAAAATGTTTAAACTAGCATATTGGTCATTTAATGCAATTCATAAGAAGTTTCAGAATTCTACAACACAAGCATGACTACAGATCAGATATTGGTTATTTTTCACAGTTTATGGCCCTTTTCGTGAATAAGTGACAACATTATTCTAAAGGTCAAATCTGAAATGCAAGAGGCAAAAAACACCAAACATATTTTCTTCTTGTTGAACATTTTGTTTGTGCTGTGCATAAGTTGCCCTAAGGATTTCTTGCTGTCCTCGGAAAGTCAACAAGCAAACAATTTGAAAAAAATTAATATTGATTTTACAGAATACACTGCATTTCTGCTGGAATTCTTCTGTCTACAGCAGAAAGTTCTATTTATTGTTTTGAACAGAGAACAACAAATATAGTAGAAGTGAACCCAGAAATATTGATCTAGACTATTTCCCTTTTTTAAATTGCTCCATCTACTTCTCTTCAATTGGTTTTATGAGTGTGGCTGAGAATAACTAATACACTTGGAAATCTCATTAGGGATTCAATCAAAGTTTAGTCAGATTAACACATCAAGGAACATTACACAGAAAGTTCTGGGTGTTCCTGAGGTTGATGCCGAAGCCTCTCACTGCAACTTGTGCAGGGTGTGTTTGGCTGCAGCGATACAGATACTGGGCTCAGTGTAGTATGACTGCAGATTGGCTCCAAAGACACTCCCAGGGGATGTCTTCTACACGGAGAGGGATGTTAATTGAGAGTCGGTTACTTCTATGTTCAGGGCAGGAAGTGTAAAACTGTTTCAGTACATGAAGGCCCTCTTCCCATAACTTCCTAGCTGGGAAAGCCCTACCTCAGCTTTGTACTGACTCAGCTGCCATTGCCAACAAGTGCTGATACCCTAAATGCAAAGCCAGGGCCCACAGGAAGAACTGACAAACACTAACACGAGGCAAGCAGGGCGGCAAATAATTTGTCGCTCTTGCTTTAGCCCAAGGAAGACCAGTAACAAGGATCCAATGTGTGGATATGAAGTCTCAGCATGGCCATGGACCCTGGCATGTTTTAGAACAGGCTTCAGCTGCCCCAGTCCTGACAGCTGCAAGGCTTTGAAAGACATTGCAGAATCCTGATATAACTTCCCATGATCTTGCTTTATTTTTTTTTCCGTTGGGAATACTGATAACCAGCTAACAGCCTGAAGTTTGGTTTGGCTAATTCATTTTTCCTTGAAAACTCTTTCAGAAGATAAGCAGTTTTTTACAGCTTAGTTTAAAGAAGGTTTAGTTCAAACTCTTAGGTTTCATTGGAGCTCCTTCACATCCCTGAGGGAGCGGGCTCTTCCTAGCATTGCCAACATCCATCTGTTACTTCTGTTATCAGTCAAAGGAAAGGGTGTAGACCCATTGTCAAAGTCAAAGTAAAGTGAATAATCCACCAGCTCAACAAAAAGCTTTTTCTATGGAAATCTATTTTATTTGTGGGGTTTTCCAATGTAATCGTAGATTTACACAACCTTTGCACTGGATCACATCTCAAGAAGTAATACTTGCAGATAAGCTTATTGCAATTTTACACTGACTATTCAAAAATCTCATTTTCTATGAAGGAAGTATCCATTCTCCTTGACTGCTTTCTGTCCATTTTTGATCTGTTTCATTCAGGAAAGATATACAAAGGACAACAGCAATTATATGATATTTGAATATAGTAATTCAAATAATTCTCATCCTCACAGCTGCAAATTCACCAGCAAACAGCTTTTGAACTCTTTGTTTCAAATACGTTAAGCAGAAGATAGTATCCACTGGTTGAAAAAAAAAATGCTTCCAACACAGTGACAATTTCTTGTTTCATACAGTCATTATTTTGGTAAAAGCAGAGCAAAAATTTTGCCACTCCATTCTCCCTCCCATACTCTGATTGAAAGTGAAACACAGCCGGTGAATTTATTGCTACTTTAAAAAGGAATCAGGTTTGATACCATGTTGACTGTTTTGCCTTCTCTGTCTCTGTCACATACATGCAAACTTTTTCTTTCCTTTTAATTAGCTCATAAATTTTCACCCTTATTTTCTACACATCAAGACACTACCAGTGTTTTAAAATAAGTCCTACTAGAATATTCGAGATAGTTATGGAAAAATGTCATACATGTAATAGTCTACTGTTTTCAAAGAGAAGAAACAAGCTTTTATAAAATGTTAAATAATGACCACACTGAAGCGGAAATTAGCAAGGAATTTTATTTCTGCCCAAAGAACTAATTTTTGTGTCAAATCAACAGTAACATTAACTTAAAACTAGTAATATCTGAAATAACAGAGCACTTCAGGAATACATTTGAGGACTGAGGTACTGTCTTTTAACTTACAACAAATCAGTATTTAAACACTCTTGAATAGTTAAACACATCAACTTTAGTATTATTGTCATTGGTGAGAACAGCAGATGGCACTGTTGCATGTTGGTGTCCAGGTTCTTCATGAGAACAAATCTTGAATCTTGGGAAGACAGGCTGGAAGTTGTTGTCCATTTTTGCTTTTATGAGTTATGTTATGTAAAGCACAATACAGTAGTTGTTAAAAAGAAGCTGCACAAGCAGCAGTTCACTTTCTGATAACAGTTCTTCAGCCAGCAACTTGAGCATTGAAATAGGACCACCAGGGATACCGGAAAGGGGTTTATAAGTAGCATTTGTCCATCTCTGTTCCTTGAACACGTGTCTCTAACAGGAAAGTTATAAATAGAATATGTCCACACTCCGATTCATAATTTCTCCTCCACTTCACATTGCTATTTGCTTGACTAGGTTGACTGTCAGCTTCAGACATTCACCATGCTGAGAGAACAAGGCAAATGCCATCAGTGTATCGAAGGTCTACTTTAAGCAGAATGGCGTACAATACAATACTACAAACAGATGTTTCTCCTAAACTGTCCATCAGCTGAGCATTGTTAACAGTGAAGAGTCAGAACAGTCAGGACTCAGCTGTGCCAGGCACCTGTGGAAACTTAAGGAAAATGCCATTTAGCTGTCATTCTTCCGAATGGAACTTTCCATTTTTTTAGAGGGTTCTTTCGTCAGTGTTACTTCTTCCTTGGGATTTTGAGTCACTTCCTCAAGTCTTCTAGGCTTGCTTTATGTGCTACTTCAAGTGCCTGATAGAAATAAACAAAAAGAACTGGACATGGCTTCCTAAACTCCATTATTTCCTCAGAAAATATCTGTAACATGGGAACCTAGTCAAAGGCAAAACATCTGGTCTAAATCCACACCGAACACTCCAACTTTGCTCCAAGGTGCACTGTTGACTGAGGCATGGATACAGAAGCAAAGACACTCACTGCAGCTGTCCAGAGCATAAAGCCACCCACAGCTCACTTTCAAGCACAAGCTTTCTCAAGTCCTGGGGAAGAGAGATGACCCACTGAACTTAAGAGCCTATGCAGACAAATCATGAAACTCCACTGTCACCAGCAGTAATTTCACCAGCTCTGATACCTTACCAGTTTTCTGTGAGGGAGCCGTGATCTCGCTTTCTGGCTGAGTGACGGAAGCTTCCTGCTCACAGAGGAAGCATGAATAAGCTGCTTCAAAGTGACTTCTCTATTGATCCAGTAGATCTTGCATCCTGCCACTCTGCCTATCACAGATGTCATTCAGTTTAATAGAAGCTATCAAACTTATGTCTGGCTTTTAGAAGGCTTTCCAAGTTGAACATGATCTTTTCTGAGCAATGAGTTGACAGTATTCTAAACTTGAAATCAGATGACCTTTCTTTTTTTCTTGATAAACATCTCTGATGACACTTACTGTGTGGCAGATCCTTAGTTGCAATAGCTACTGCAAAAATCACCTCACATGTGATGTTTGATAGGTCTACTGGGCAGCTGTCAGCACAGGTGGTCTGAAGTAATATTGTTAAAAAATTAAAAGAAACTGAAAATTCAGACTTTGGAAATGTCAGAAAGTAGGTAGCTACCTGACAGCTTGACGCTAATACGATCGCTCCATTAAAATCTGTTACTTTATCTACTAGAATGTCAAGATTGGGCAAACATTTTTACCAGGAGAAAACTGTTCCTGGCATCAATTATTCTATCTACTCATAAACTTAAGTTTGTAAATCACCATTGTCTTCTAATGACCAAAGCAATCCAAATGCCACTGTTCAAATTGGTACAAACTCTCTCGATTAAACTTGAGGTAATGGAAGAAGTCAATAAACATTGTATCACTGGGAAATGTGAATCCCAACAACTGCTATCTATACCTACTCTTCTTCTTGTCAGGTTTCTCCAGCGTAACTGGCTGGATGACCTAACCACTTTCTACACACCTATCAGTATAATCCAAAGTAATGATGACTGCTCTTTCCACGTATCAGTAATAGTAACTGCCAGTTCTTGACAAAATAGATGAGTCTGTATTTCTACCCTGAATTTTAGCAGAAAGACATACCACTGTGATCTGAAGTGACCCTGGCTGGTCTGAAATCAATTGTAGATGAGTACTGTAGGGTTACACTGTAAGTAAATAGGCCCACTAAACATACAAGCCCAAATACCATTTTGGCATGGAGAGAAAGTAGAGCAGCCAAGCTCCACAGAAGCAGTCTATTGATGAGGCCTACAAACAGAAATGATTGACTATTTCAGTGAGTTTCTCTTTTTAACCAGTAGTTTTCATCTGTTGTCACACTAGTTTATTTGAATTGGTACTGAGAAAATTTGGGACTCTTAAAGAGTCGGTAGCAAATCACTATTGAAAGATCATAATTGACACATTCATATGAGTTTGATGTACTTACGGCATGTTAAAAGTAAAGTCCAGGCATTAGTGGATTTAGGCACTGAGCAAAATGGCATCTGGCCCAAACTTGAGCACACCTAGTTTACATGCATTTTCATGTCACACATCCATTTTACGCTCACAGTGTAAGTTATTCAGTCTATGTTGCCTTCCACACCTTTATAAACTCTTTTAGAGAGTCTTTTAAATCTCAGATTCTTAGCTTTACTGTATTCATAATTTTTAAAAACCTAGGCATTCTCTCAACAAGCTGCTCTTCAGCATTTCTAGGCCAGGGTTCTTTGGTTTAAGATTTTGCCTAAAAAGGAAGAAGGCAGCAGATGTTCTGATGAGAGGCAGCCCAAACACCAGTTTTATATTTTGTGACTGATATGTTTTTACCAGAATGGCCTGATTGCAAGATTTTCTTGATCATTTACACCTCAGAGGGAGGTAAAAACTCGTGTCCATTTCAGCTACAAGACTAACAGTCTGGTAGTAGTGGTGTTTCACAGACACATGATCGTGATATGACCACATCAGTCATATCCTGAGGGCTGGAATCAAGATACAAAAGATAAATTATTTTGTCAGATCAAAAAAGTTACTATTTTCAGCATGGTTTATTTTAGTTTTACTTTGTACTGTAATACAGTTATTCCATTCATATATCAACATTGCCAGCCAGAGATGTATAATATATTAGGTTCTTGCAATCATATTTCCTAGGGGTAGTAGAACTGGAGACTCAGTGAATGAAATAATTAATTTTATTTGCAAATAATATTAGTCATGGAACACATATTATTAATCAACATGATGAGAATTTGTCCTTTCAGGAACTTCAGCACAGTGTTAAAACAATGTTGCCCAAAGAGCAATGATAACTAGAGGTCAACACAAAGAGAAAATACTTCTATTGCTCACAGCAGACTCAACAGTTTGAAAAACACAGCTGTCTTGGCAAGTTTTTATTAAGTTCTTGGAACAGTATTTTCTTTTTATGTGACTTTTACATGCAACAAATATTAAGTTGATTTAATGGGCTTAAAATTAAATCCAAGTGAAAAATAATTCTTTAATTCTTTATTCAGGTCAATAAATTAATGTATCTGTTGTATCTGTAAAGATGCTCCATAAAATGCTAGCTACATAATCTAAAAGTAAAGTATTAATCAAAACTGAGTAGATGGAAAAGGACACTTTATAGACTCTCATCTTTTTAGACTCTCAGCTTTCAAGAAAGTGAAATGTTCACCATTCATTTCCATTTCTTTCTGGTGAAAATTCTTTGGGAAAATCAGTGTGAAACACTGTGGAAATGATCTTTCTTGTATTTGGGAATAAAGATATTAATTGATTTTTCAGTATTTACATAATATCTTTCTTCTTTTGACAGTGAAAATTCCATTAGTCCATTAAATATGAGGCGTGGTCAACTGATTTTGATTTAATCTGAAATGATCCTTTCCTCAAGAAGATGTTAATATGCCTGGTCTTGTATCTGTTTGTTTTCATTCTATTCTTCTGGTCTTCACTTAATTTTAATAGTTTGTAGATACATATGGTAATCTACCTTCTGCTGCTTCCAACAATGCAATAATTTACACCTTTTTTTTTTGGTATCTCGTTTGGGAACAGCACATATTTTTGATTTTTTATCATGCTTCCTGTTTCTTCAAACAAAAGTTAACTATGAGATATACTTGGATTCCAGATAACATTTTCCTTCCTCTAACTTCTCTGCATTCACATGCGGAATGAGTTTATAAAGTCCTCCAGATCCTATCACGAAAAGCAAATTTGGCAAATCCAAATCTGACATCTTTACTAGCTTACTGGAAATGTAGGTCTGAATGGAGAATGCCAAAAAGCTTCCTTCTTCACCAGATCTTTTGAGATCTTTAAACATCACACAGAACTATTGCTTTGCCTGAGTGCTATAATAATCATTTTTAAAGCTTTCTTGCATAAAAATTATGGCATTTTGTAGAATCATCACATAAATCTGTGAGTATATTTTAGCTGTCCATTTCCATTTATTTCCAGAAATACATTTAAAAAATACTTGACTTACCTGGCCCTTGTTAGGTTTAGTTTGCATATTATAACTTCAAGAAAATAAAAACATGTAGATGAAATTTATACATAGTCATATATGTATAATTTAACCATAATTACATAGGATGGCTCCACTGAGCCACGACTCTTCGGCAGTCCTCTCATCATCCCTTTTAGATATGAATCTGTTACATCCTTTCATCACAATTTTGCCTGGAGAATTTTTTTCAGAGCAGTGGTTCTTGCCAAATCTAATATGAAACCGGCAAATAGAAATGCTGTATGTGTCTGTGAAATCCAATCTGCAGCAAAATTTTTCAGACAAAGAAGCATTCAAATGCAATGGTAAATTATTATTTTAAACGAATTCCTAGCGCCCTGAGAAGTACATTCTTAAATAACACAAAATACATTTTTTTTCTTAATATTTGTATTTAGGATCTGTGTAGTGCTGAACCACTGCAGCCTCTCTGATGAGAATCTAAATGAGTTCACCTATGGAGGAAGATGATATTTTTTTCGTTATCAACATGCACATTCAGTTTAACATTTTTGTTATAAAATCTAATCCTGTGAAGAAAATCAGTCACTGTGTCAGTCTTCTGAATGCTTCTCGCACCTAACATACGACTCGCTCACATGGCTGCATCAAAAAGGAGAAAGTTGTTTTTTCAAAGGGAAAGCAAGTATGTACCAATGTGATTCACTAACAGTTCCTGGGAGAGCAAATAATTGCCCCAGCCAATTTCATCTTTCCCCAGCAAAGAAGATTAAGAAATAGCTGAAGTGCACAAGTGGTACTGTGATATTAAGGAAAAATTCACACTATACAGATGTGTAAAAAAAATATATAATATCTCTTTGGGAAAAGAAGAGTAAATTTAATGTTTGTGAAATATTTAGCCATGGAGAATAAAGACTCCACAATCAAAGATTAAGCAAAGTGTTCCTGTGGCAGTTCAACCTTCCCTGATATTAGTCAGCTTTCTTTGCAGCTGGGAAATCACACCAAGGAATGAAGGGGCACCCTGACATTTCGGTTTCTTTGGTAAACTAACCCTGAAGATACCTGGAGTTGCAGTGCTTCAGTAATGTGGGTAGCATCTGCCTGTTCGCTAGGGTTTGGACAGAGCCCACCGTTTCTGTACAAGCTGCAGAAGACCTAACAGCAAAACTATTTAGTCCAGGCCTACTGTGTCAAACAGATGCTTGGATGTGTGTGCATGCAATGAGAGAACAAGAAGGACAATCTAGGGGATCTGTTACTCAATTGTGACACACCTGCAGTGTTGCCAGGAAGAGACACCTGCCTCTTTCACCTATGGTCAGACAGTTCTAAAAATGTGAAGTATTAATTGAACAAAAATTCACTTTTCTTGCCAATTCACCCCAGAAAACATCCATCCAAGAGGCACTCTATTGATGTCTGCATTATTGCTAATGCCTACGCTGTATCAAATATTTCTTTATTTGGGGGGAAAATGTAGTTAAGACTGTCATACTAGCTGAAAAACAAATGCTTCTGTGCACATGGTTAATTCTAGTGCTGAGAACTGGCAGAAATTACATTAGTGCTAACAATTGACCTCTTACGATGAATACTAACAGATTTTGTGTGACTGGTCCCTTCATTTCTCTCTGTTTGCCTCTCCACCCTTCCCGATGCTGTACTGTTAGCATCACAGAAGCATCGTCATCAGCTGCCTGCTGCTACCTTTGGCTGCCATCCCTTTCCTTTCCACAACTGGACTGTGCGAGTCGTTCCCAGTAAGTGTTCCTCTAGGGTCTGAATTGCCAGACCTCAAGTACCATGTACATAAAAGGCTGCTAGAGAAGTCAGTACAGTGCTGCTGTCTACATTGCAGCTCACCGTGTTTTGCAGGGTGGAGCAGACAATAGAAGTTGGAAAGGCGTGGAATTTTGGACTAAAGGTCGCTATTTCCAGTTTGCCTCAGAGAAGGCTGAAAGACGAAGGTAGAGCTTTCATTTGGAAAGACCTTGATAAGTAATTTCTGTCACTTTTCTGTTATGACATGACATTTCTGCCACATTTTCACACCTAATTTTTACTTATTTTAAAATTCTTTAAATACATATAAAGCTAAATGACTTCATAAACAAAAATTTAAATGCATAACACATTTCATAGATTTTAAACTGAAATGAAGACTACTCCTGCTCTTACTGAAGTCCCTGAGGACAGTGTGAAACAGATATTTCACAGTCTGAAAAGACACAGTAAGACTTGACAATGATCTTGTGGCAATACAGAACACTAATCTGAGACACAGGAGACTGTGAAATGTGTCTGCAATAAATGGAAAATGAAAAAGTAAGGCAAGGACAAATATATACATAAAGATTTAACAGAATTATTATTAACATCAGGAGCTGTTAGCTTAACAAAATTGCTAATAGTTTTACCAAACAAATACAGTATCCATGCAGGAGTTACTGTAATCAATGCCACTGGAATCTCTGAGCAGCAAAGGATTAATTACCAAAGCAATTAGTTTTTAATTTTATTTTCTCCCCCCAATAACCAGACTTTTCCTTGTCAGTCTCATTATAGAGTGTATTAGTCTTGCAGCTCTATCATCTCTGATAGACAGAAAAGGGCAGGCAGAGTAAGATGGTGCTTTGACATCAGCTATTCCCTCACAGTGTACAAGGGCATGTAGTACATCCTTGCTCGTAATCTGAAAGGAGAACAAATGTTTGGGTTTTTAACCTAGCCACTGTTCACTCTGGCTTTTTTTTTTCCAGAGCTTGGAGGATGCCGTGGTTCCTGCCACTGGCGCAGACAACAGCAAGCTTATCGTCCTCAGTAAGAGATAATTTCAACACCTCTTTGTTGGGCACCTATTATACGTACAATAGAGCTGCCCTTGACAGGTGCTGCTCAGCCAAAGTGGCCCCCGGCCCTGGTTGCTGTTGCCGCTTTTCAGTCAGCCCCAAGGGAAGCTGCAGGTGGTGAGGTGTCCCTACCTGGGTCTCCAACCCCTGGCTTGCAGTCAGCACCACGGAGTTCAAAGTGCTTTGGTCTGGTCTGCCTAAATTCATGGTCATCGGGGATGTGTCAAACATGAGTAGTACTCACTGGCCATCACCGTATCTGTTCTGCTCCAAAATATACAGGGCATAACGGCCTTAAAGGAAATAGCCTGGAACTTTCCTTTCTAAAATGTTGATTATCCAGAAAATTTAGCTACCTAATTGTCAGATTAAAGGCATTTTTGTACAGATTAGATTTACCTCAATTTGTCATTTGTACTCAAGGAGATTCTCTTTGCTATTTAGATCAAGCCTTCACTTCTGAGTACCAGGAATTTTTTAGAACATCTGACAGAAGTCTCATCTCATTCTGATCAAAGAAAATGCAGAAAAGTTAAATCAGACTTAAACTGTTTATAATTCATAATGAATAATTTGACTTTGATTTCTTCTTTATTAATTATGAGTTTTATTAGTTTATGACCTGTGTATCTGTTTTAATTATGTTTGCCATCCATACCTGTCATATCCACAGTGTATTAGTGCATAATGTATCTAACACATATGCGTGCTTGAAGGAAGAATTCATAATCTGTTTCAATTAAATCTCCATGTTTGTGTATGGATATCACTACATACTGGGTCTGGCTGGGATGGAGTTAACGTTCTTCACAGCAGCCTGTATGGTGCTGCATTTTGGATTTGTGGCCAAAACAGTGTTGATAATACAGGGATGTTTGGATGTTTTAGCTATTGCTGAGCAGTACTTGCACAGCATTAGTGCCTTTCCTGTTTCTCACACTGCCCCACCAGCGAGGAGGCTGGGGGTGCACAAGGAGTTGAGAGGGGACACAGCCAGGACAGCTGACCCTGACTGATGATAGGGATATTGCATGCTGTATGCTGTTGTGCTCATCAATAAAAATTGGGGAAAGAAGGAAGGGGGGACACTGAGAGTTGTCTTCCCGAGTATCCGTTATGTGTGATGAAGCCTGATTTTCCTGGGGATGGCTGAACACCTGCCTGCGGATGAGTAGCAGTGAATTAATTCCTTATTTTTCCTTTGCTTAGGTGTGAAGCTTTTGCTTTACCTATTAAACTATCTTTATCTCAACCCACGAGTTTTCTCACTTTCACCTTTCTGATCCTCTCCCCCATCCCACTGGGGGGAGTGAGCAAGCGGCTAGGTGGGGCTGAGGTGCCAACCAGGGTTAAACCATGACACACTATGGTGTTAGAAACCTATATTAAAGTGTATTTGATTTCTGTGTTGATTTGGGGTTGGACTAACTTTAAAAGTTCTTCTTTCATGTATTTAAGTGCCCTTACACACAAGACACTCTTGTGGTTTTTTTTTTCTGGTGAGGCAGTCTTGTGAGATACAAGGCTTGTAAAACAGAAGGATGAAATTTGCCTGAGCTCCAGACTTCCTTGGAAGCTTATTGCTTTAGAGATTTCTGTTCAGCAAGGAGACAGAGGACTCTCACCCCAGACTCCCAATATCCAACTTTTCTTAGTGACTCCTGGTCAGAGTCCCCCAACCGCAGCACACACAATGAGCAGCCAACAAGTGTTGCAAACACTTCTTAAGCATTAATATCTATGTCGGTAAGTAATTCTAAAACCTTTAAAGAATAGTGACAACTGTGACAAATTATGTACCAGAGAATATTCCTGTGTGGTGCCCCATCTCCTTATAACATTTCTGCAGGTAAATTATATGCAAGGATAGGTCTGCATTCAACAGAACAGTGGTCACGGTGGTTCCATTCAGTATTTACCCATCACGCTATCCTGCTAATTGGACCTTGTCTGAAGTGTGCTTATTGCTAACAATTTAATACTACAAACATCAATAAAATCACTTAATTATAATTTATTTTCTTCAAGCATAGCTTAGAGTCAAGGATTTATTTTTTTTTAAATAAAAGAACTTGAAATCACTTGTCTGTTAAAATTTCATTGTTAAAATCACTTCATTCTAATTTCATTATAGAAAAGAAAAGGCTGAAACAGAAGGTTGTTCCCTTAGAGGACTAATTTTCATTTATGAGTGAGTCAGCAATCTATGTGGCTTGTAAAATAATTCTGTACATATAAAACACTTGTTATGGGTGAAAGACAAACAGTGTTTTACACATGATGAAAGACAGAAAATAAAAAAGATGTTGAATCAATACTCTGAGTTCAACAGAGCTGATGATATGCTGATAACCACCCATGTGGGAGGTGCTGTTAACTCTCTGGAGGGACAAGAGGCCTTGTAGAGGGATCTAGATGATTGGCACATTGGGCTATGGTCAGTGGGATGACATTTAACAAGTCCAAATGCCAGATTCTGCACCTGGGACAGAGTAATGCTGGGCACAAGTATAAACTGTGAGAGCAGACCTGCAGAAAGGGGTCTGGGGGTGCTGGTCATCAGCAGGCTCCACAGGAGCCAGCTCCAAGCCCTGGCAGCCCTGAGGGCAAACCACACAACCCTGGGGTGCATCAGACTCAGCACAGCCAGCCAGACAGGAGAGGGGATCGTCCCCCTGCATTGAGGACTGGGAAGGCCTCACCTTGAGCAAGAGGTGCAGGTCTGGGCCCCAGAATTTAAGAAGGATGTGAAGGTCCTTGAATGGGTCCAGACGAGGGCAACAAAGCTGGTGAAAGGGCTGGAAGGCATGGCCTGTGAGGAGCAGTTGAGGACTCTGGGCTTGTCTGGCTTGGAGAGAAGGAGGCTGAAGGCTACCTCATTGCTCTCTGCAGCTGCCTGAGGAGGGGACGTGGAGAGGGAGGTGCTGAGCTCTGCTGCCTGGGATCCAGTGATAGGATGTGTGGGAACAGCTCAAAGCTGGGCCATGGGAGGTTCAGATTGGACTTAAGGAAGCATTGCTTTACCGAGAGGGTGGTCAAACCCTGGAACAGACTTCCTAGAGAGGTGATCGATACCCCAAGCCTGTCAGTGTTTAAGACGCATTTGGACAATGCCCTTCATAACATTCTTTAACTTTTGGTCAGCTCTGAATTGGTCAGGCAGTTGGATGAGATGATCATAGTAGGTCTCTTCCAACTGAAATAGTATCCTATCCTGTCCTATCCCATCCTATCCCATTGTACCTAAAGAATCAGAAACAGTACTACTATCTGTGCTTCTGATATCAACAATCAACAAAATGCAACACACTATACCCAGAATTATTTTGTTCTTTTTCTGATATTTCAGATCCGGTATTTGATAAGTCTCTTTCTGGACTTAAAATAAGATTTGCATAGTTATTATATGCACTTTTCTATTCTGGTGTGTGAGTTCCAGTACTCAAAAACTAAGACTTTCTTTATTATTTGATATTTTTGTGGGTGTTAATTTTTCTGGATATGCAAAAAATATTTTGCAATTTTTCTATTCAAATTAAATACAACCATTTATAGCTGCAGGCAAGTTTGGTATGTTTGATTTAATTAGCCTGCAGATTTAGAATTGATTGTTGCAAGTTATAAAGGGTTAATACTGCGGTTCATTGCACTGAATTTTGAAATACAACATATTTCTAAACCCAGAGGCCTAACCAGAGAAACTCAGCTTCATCACTGACTTCCTAGAAACATCATGATTGACCTTTTGGTGTGAAATCGGAGGAAACTTCCTATCTAGGTCACCTGAAAGGTATAAATGGCCAATGTGCAGAAGAGTTCCTCTCAATGTATTATGGAGAAGGAGCGCTTCTTTGATACATCCTGTCTCACCAGCATGACAGCATCTGGCATGTGTCTATGAGACATTAAGTAGAAACTAAAATGTTCGTAGCCCCAGCTGACAACCCCCTCCACTGACAAGTGTCCTAAATAACACTGGTTGCAAGAGTTCCTGGTCAGCTCTCTCCTCCTCCAGCAATGGCACCCCATATCATGCTCTTTTCTGTTCACTGACATGGCGATGTGCTTCTACCATCTTCAAAAAAATCTTGTTGATCCCCTTTTCTTGCCTTGCTATGCAGCAGTAAGCTACATTTTGGGGGGTTGTGAGGTAAAGGTTGTGTTTTAAATGCTAGCATGAGTAGAGTAACAGAGGTGTTGCAGTAAAACATTAGTTTGTCTATGAGAAACTTGGACATTTCTCAATTGATTCAGGGGTATAATGCAATTTAAATACCTCAGGAGTCTCCTCAGATCATTTGGAAAATGCATACAACTAGTTTTTAAGTATCTGAAAGAAGTATGTGATTAATAGTTGGTAATTATTTTCTCCAGCTATAAGATACACTTTCAAGAACGATTAATCTTAATTAATTGTTAGATGGAGTAGAGATGCTTAATAGATGTCAAGTGCTGGATCTATTCTGCTTTTTTCACAGTGTAGAATAATATGCTGCAAGTGGCAATGACAAAATGCAAGCCTGTGTTAGATGAGTTTCTTTAAAAACCTGGGCCAAGAAATTACTAGCAAAATGTGAAAACCCAAGTTTTTGAAAGGTATCTTGCATCGCTTTGGAGACTATGGAAAGGCAAGCACTGCAGAAAGATTGTTGTCATGGAAGAACGTGCATTAGGACATGGTGGCTAGTCATTGGTGAGGGGATTTGATGTGACTTCTTGATTATGTATAGCTGAATAATGATTAGAATTGTAACTGGCTGAAAGGAGGAAGCTGAGTCTCTTAGGAGCCACAGTGGTAAAATGGAGGGAAGAAAAGATAATTTTATCGCTGAGGAAGACGATATGTGAGAAGGAAGGGGCCATACTTACTTTAGCATTCTTGACCAGCTGGAAGTGGCATGGGAGCAAAAAATTGGCAGATTCGGGTGCTTAGCGTCTATCTGGGGCAGAGATATCCTTTACATGAATGAAACAAGCACATACATGATCTTTCTCCCAGAAAGCAACCAGGAGTGCATACACTGTGACTATCAGTGGGTAACTGCACATCCTTCATCCTTTCTAGCCCTTCCCTGCCCCTGGTATATCAGTCCTTATCCATCCCAAGGAACAGAAGTTTAGCAGTAAAGGACAGTATTGATCGGCATTTAGTTGTTGAGACACTTGAGACTTTTCCATTGCAACTGAATGGCAGTTTTGGTGATGTGTGAACGTTGATTGCTCAGAGTGATGTTTACATACCCAGATATTCCTGTCAACCTAATGATTTGTTTCTGGGTAAACCCAGGTCTCAGTGGTGGCAGCCACTAAGTTAACTAAGTTAACTTACCGGACATCTACTGGAAATACAACGCAGCAGAGAGGAAACAGTCTAGGAGGTGCCTGGAGTGTGTGGAAGCTAACTTCCTGACGCAGCTGGTAAGTGAGCCTACCAGGGGATGTGCCTCACTAGACCTGCTGTTTACTAACAGAGAAGGACTGGTGGGAGGTGTGGTGGTCAAAGGCCATCTTGGGCTGAGCGACCATGAAATGATAGAGTTCTCAGTTCGAGGTGAAGTTAAGAGAGGGGCCAGCAAAACTGCCGCCATGGACTTTCAGAGGGCAGACTTTGGCCTGTTCAGGACACTGGTTGAGAGGGTCCCTTTGGAGAGAGTCCTGAAGGGCAAAGGGGTCCAGGCAGGCTGAACATTCTTCAAGGAGGAAGTCTTAAAGGCACAGGAGCAGGCTATCCCCATGTGCCGCAAGACGAACTGGTGGGGAAGACAACCAGCCTGACTGAACAGGGAGGTCTTGCTGGGACTTAGAAAAAGAAGGAGGGTCTACCACCTATGGAAGAAAGGGCAGGTGACTCAAAAGGAGTACATGGAGGAAATTAGAAAAGCAAAAGTCCAGCTAGAACTCAGGCTGGTCAGTGTTGTAAGGGACAACAAAAAATTTTTCCATAAATACATCAACAATGAAAAGAGAGCCAATGAGAGTCTCCATCCCTTATTGGATGTGAGGGGGAAAATTGTCACCAAGGATGAGGAAAAGGCTGAGGTAATTAATGCCTGCTTTGCCTCAGTCTTTAATAGTCAGACTGGTTATTCCCAGGGTAGTCAGCCCCCAGTGCTGGAAGACAGGGGAAGGAGTGCAGAACAAAGCTCCCATAATCCAGAAGGAAGGAGTTAACAACCTGCTGTGCCACCTGGATACTTACAAGTCTATGGGGTCAGATGGGATCCACCCAAGAGTGCTGAGGGAACTGGTAGGAGGATTTGGCCAAGCCACTCTACATCAGCTATTAGTAGTCCTCGCTAACAGAGGAGGTCCCAGATGGCTGGAGGATAGCCAGTATGACACCCATCTACAAGAAGGGCCGGAGGGAGGATCCTGGGAGCTACAGGCCTGTCAGCCTGATCTCGGTGCTGGGGAAGATTATGGAGCGACTCATGCTGAGTGCACTCACCGGGCGTGTGAAGGACGACCAGGGGATCAGGCCCAGCCAGCACGGGTTCATGAAAGGCAGGTCCTGTTTGACTAACCTGACCTATGACCAGGTGACCTGCCTAGTGGATGAAGGAAAGGCTGTGGACGTCATCTACCTGGACTTTAGTAAGGCCTTTGACATTGTTCCCCACAGCATCCTCCTGCAGAAACTAGCTGCCCATGGTTTGGATGGGTGTACTCTTCACTAGATAAAGAACTGGCTGAATGGCCGAGCCCAGAGAGTGGTAGTGAATGAGGTTAAATCCAGCTGGTGGCCAGTGAGGAGTGGTGTTCCCCAGGGCTCAGTTTTGGGGCCAGTCTTGTTTGTCATCTTTATCATTTATCTGGATGAGGGGATTGAGTGCTCCCTCAGTAAGTTTGCAGATGACACCAAGCTGGGCAGGAGTGTCGATCCGCTCGAGCATAGGAAGGCTCTGCAGAGGGATCTGGACAGGCTGGATCGATGGGCAGAGGCCTACTGTATGAGGTTCAACAAGGCCAAGTGCTGGGTCCTGCACTTGGGTAACAACAACCCCATGCAACGCTATAGACTTGGGGAGGAGTGGCTGGAAAGTTGCCCGGTGGAAAAGGACCTTGGGGTGTTGGTTGGCAGCCAGCTGAACATGAGCCAGCAGCGTGCCCAGGTGGCCAAGAAGGCCAACAGCATCCTGGCTTGTGCCAGGAATAATGTGGCCAGCAGGAGTAGGGAAGTGACTGTGCTTCCCTACTTGGCACTGGTGAGGCTGCACCTTGAGTACTGAGTTCAGCTTTGGGCCCCTCACTACAAAAAAGACATTGAGTTGCTGGAGTGTGTCCAGGAAGGGCAATGAGGCTGGTGAAGGGTCTATAGAACAAGTCCTATGAGGAGCTGCTGAGGGAACTGGGATTGTTCAGTCTGGAAAAGAGGAGGCTGAGGGGAGATCTTCTTGCTCTCTACAACTAGCTGAAACGAGGTTGTAGTGAGGCAGGTGTTGGTCTCTTCTCCCACGTAACTAGCAATAGGATGAGAGGCAGTGGCCTCAAGTTGTATCGGGGAAGGTTTGATTAAATGTTAGGAAAAACGTCTTTACTGAAAGAGTGGTCAGCTAATGCAACAGGCTGCCCAGGGAGGTGGTTTTTAAACACCATCCCTGGAGGTGTTTAATAAATGTGTAGATGTGGCACTTCAAGATATGGTTTAGCAGGAATGGTGGTGCTGGGTGGATGATTCGACTCAATGATCTTAGAGGTCTTCTCCAACCTATGATTCTATGATGATTCTATGATTTTATTGTTGTGTCTATATGGTGGTAGCTGGGAGCACTCCCAGCCCCTGGGCCTAGGGGAAAGCTCTAGCAAGATGACAGGGCTATATGTCAGGACAAGATCAAGGCAGTCCCATCCCTTCTCAGCACACACTTAACTTATCTTGAGGAGGAAACCTGGGCTATGAATGCCTCCTGTAAGATCATTGCTCTGGACAATCAAGGCACCAGAACAACAGAGCGATGCAATTTGCGTTAACACTAGCCATGTGAACACAAGTCCCTTCGGTATGCTAGGAAATGAATATGGTGCTTCCCAGGTGTGTGTCCATGCCACAAAAATAGCCCTTGCTAAGATGGACTCTTCTGACAGGTAGATGTTTAGCTAAAAATCATGGCATCACAAGTAAAGGATCAGGATATATCCTCTCTCTTTCCAACCAGGAAAGTGGGATTATGCTACCTATGCTCTGTGGATTAAATGAGTATCTCACATTCCTACAGGCTTCACAGGACATTGAATACAGTTTACAAAATGAAGGCAACATAGGAAGAAGAAGGAGCCAAAGCCGAAGTTTTTGATTGTTCTCTGCCTTTCATATTTCTTCCCTTTAAGACAAAGAAGTTAACTCAGGCTGTTGTACAAAATGAAAGCAATGCAGACACAATGACAGAGCTCAGGGATAGCTTGAAACAATTGCTCTGAGCAGTGAATACTCATTCAATGGGTTCTGGGTCAAAAGCCAAGGACCATCATTCCTGGCAATATTATCCGGCACATTTTCTAAGACCCATAGACCCAAGTCCCAAAGATGCAAGACCCAAAGTCCTGGATTCAAGAAAGCACATAAAAAAGACATTTCTAGGTGTTGTGGTAGTTGTGAAAGACTTGAAGATGTGAAATAAGAGTTTCCTAAAGACTTCAAAGCTATAATGTGAAGTAAAAGAACGTTGTTGATTTTTTTGACAGAGGATGAGGAAGGGAATTATGAAAAACTGGGATTGGCACGCTGGCCACATTGTAGGCTGTTTCACTGTCACTTGCAGTGTTTCTGAGAAGTGAGAACAGCTTTTCAATCCCCATGAGAGGACTTTGATGTACAAGTAGTTTCGTTTTGCTGCGGGAGGATTCAGCATTCAAAGTTTGAAACATGAAGCCTTAATTCTCATCCTGCAAGTAGTGAGGCAACAAAGGATAATACCCCAGCTCACTCTTTTTTTCCTCTGCACCTGATTTGTATCCCTCTCTTCATTCTCACTGCTCTTCCCAGCACTTTTTTCCTCTGGAAGCTGTCCAGATAACTCCTATCTTCTTTGAATTTCGTTGCTCAACACTCAGTATTGCTGCACTTCAGCCGAGGTCAGTGCCGAAAGGAGCAGGATTATTTCAAATGCCTTGTTAGCTATGACAGTTTATTGAACAGTTTATTTTCTTTTAGGTCCTTAGAAGTAGTCTGTATGCTAATTAATCATATGGGGTTTGCCTTTACAGAATCATTTTAATTCCTGCTGAAGCTATGATTCACAACAATTCTAAATATACTTCTGCAGAGCACTAACTTTGCCCTCTGTTCCCTTTCCTATGTTTGTGCCGTTAATTATTCTTACCCAAGTTCATGGTCTGGTATTTGCCCTGATTAAACAGTACCTTTTATTTACAGCATTTCCCTGTGTATCAGGATCCCATTGAACTTTAATCCCATTTCCTAATGTACACTATGAGCTTACTGGTGTCTTCAAATGTAATCAGCACATTTTATATTCGACCATCTAGATCATTAAAGAAAATATCTGACAGTGCCACTTCTTTAAGACTGATCCCTGCAGAGCATTACTCAGTCCTTTTCAGGATGTACCTGAAACAGTGTTAATAAATTCCCACGTAGAGTTTTCCCATTATTTTGGCAACTGCTTTATTTCATCTAAATAATCCTTAGTTTGGTTATGGGAAGTCTATGTAATATAGTGTCAGAAGTCTGATATAAGCCAAGGTACATAGCATGTGTTGCTTCTCCTCTCTGTTAACTTGTGGGAGAAAGCAGCTGGTTTGATTTGATACGATGTGCTTTCATGAAATTCACTCTGACTATTACTCCTCTCCGTGTTTTCTTTTAGGTCCTTAGAAGTAGTCTGTATGCTAATGTCTCATATTGTTTTTGGTCCACAGGTAAGAACTATTAGAAACTACGAGTTTCTATATAATTGTTTCTGATGCCTGGTACCTGGCAGCAGACACGCAAGCACTTCTAGCAGTGACAGCAGTGGAACCCAGGTTTCACTAGCTTAGGCTGTGCACAGTTAAAACTGTTACCGATACTGCGGGGAAATAACCACCTACTGGACATGACTGCATCAGCAAAGGTTTTACTGTGATCAGAAATGTAACAATATGAAAAAAAGAACAAGCAACTCACTCTGTTTTGTTCAAATGAGAAGAAATCCTCAGTCTTTGAGAATGAATCTGGGCTGGTCCTCAGTCCTCATCTGTTCTCTGTGTTTGTCCTAGTCTGTTTTCCTCTGCAGAGTTTGGTGATTCTTATGATTCCACTAGCAAATACATATTCGAGCTATTAAAAAAATGAATGGCAACACCTTCTATGGCTGGTGTGTCAATAAAACTTGTTTCTACTGCTAGCCGTTCTCCTAGCCCATGCGGTGAATATGGATCATACATCCTTAAGACTGAACCCTGATGATAATTTTCCTTTCTAAGCTTCTTCACGTAGCAAAATGTTTTGAAGTATTTTTTTAAAATCACTATTAGAGTGCTTCTTCGGAAATACAAACTTATTTATAAAATTATGTTTCAACTAATCCTGTTTGTGATCTCTTTTTAAGATGCAGGTCTTAATAAAATTAGAAGAAACTGTTCATCAAGAAGTATTCTACATTCACTGCAAAGCAGGAACAGTGAATGTGATGAAGATAAGGCAGAAGAGAGATATATTCTTGTTTCAGGTGTCTGGGCTAGGATGTAAAAAGAATTTGGTGATTTGTTTCATAACATCACTGAGTTTCTCTCCAATGCCAAGCACAGTTATTATCATGCATGCAAAAAGTATCAGTCTTAAAGCTGGCATTTCCTATCTTCTGAATGCTTAATGAGCAAGACTACTGTTCTTTTAGAAGCAGCATTACTTTTGCTGGTTTTATTATTTTTTATTCTGTAGTTTATTATTTGCAAACAGTGAAATTTCTCAAAACAGTGATAGATTTCTTCCTGCCTTTGTGGAACTGTTGAGTTTTTAACTATGTCTTGATCTGTAAAAGTTTTTTATATTTTTCCCTCTAGATATAGAATGTTTTTGTTTACAAAATGTATAGAAATATATGTTAGAGAAATATTTTCCAGACTCAAATTAAAAATGATAAGCTTTCCTATTCTTCATATGACTGTCTCAACTGTAAGAGAAGAATAAGATCATTTTCAATCTCTAATAATATTTGAAAAGTGCTCTCTATTGTGTCAAGATACGCCATGGGAGCTGACTGTCTACATCCCAACTCAACTTTAATGTCTTATGATATCCATGAGCAACTGTGTCAAGACACACTGCATTTATTTATTTATTTATTTTCCAAGTACTTCCAGATGGAGAAAAGAGTATTTCTGCGGTTTTGATGCAACTGATTGTAGGCTTTCTAATATTGTTTATTTTGAACGTCGCAAAATAGAAAGTTAGAATTTTGGTACTCAGAAATTGAAATTTGCTGCTTTCATACAAATAGTACTTCTAAAACATAAATAAGTTTGAGAAAATTAGTTCTAAGGAATTTTATATTGTACACAATATGCATATGGCTTGTGTAGATGTTCAATGTATAGACTCAACTTAATGTTCATGCCAAATGTGACGAAAGTGTTGCTTTATTTACATAATGACACTGGAATGTATACTTTTTGCTATCAATATTTAGTTATTGGATTTGATTTATTGTAGGTCAATATGACTCAATATAGGAAATGACGTTGCATTGTACTGGCTTGACAAGACTTGTCACAGTATTAGAATATATTAGTTGCTCTTTAGTAATTTCAGAAAGATGTTAGGAAGTGTCCTGGGAGACAGGAGATAAGATGTATAGATCTTATTAAAACTGCCTTCTCAGCATTCATCATTATGGCTATACATTGGCCAGCCAAAGCACTGTTTAGATCTGCTGCTTTTGCTTTTCCTGCAGCTTTTCTTGTTGTTGTGAGACATCTTGACAAGTTTACTCTTCCTGACACCTTCAAGAATAAATTGTCTACAGGAGTAGAGAATATTCCAGTGCAAAAAGGAAAGAAAGACATTTCTGTTTAACTTGATTTCCTCAGTCAGATCAGTTCTGTAGCATATAAGGACCCACTTGTCATTAACGTCAGGACCTCTTCACAGCAAACATTATATGAATTGCAGCTATTCCTGCTGGCCCTGACATGGTTATGGTGGTTCAAAGGCTGCAAGAGAATTTCAAGCCACTTGTTCACCCCTGGGCGTTGTGAAGGACCAACACAGGACAACCGAAATTGCTGCTGCCTCATCATCCGCCTGAGCTGGCAGCAAAGTAAAAACTAGTTCATACCTTAGTACAGTACCAAAACCACTGGAAGGAAGGGAAGGACACGTGGGAAACCCCTGCAGACATGCTCCCACCATGTGCAGAGTGCACACGTGGGCACAGTTACAGCGCTCTCTGTAGTGAAGAAAGAAATAATTTCTCAGGGACAGGTGTACAAAAATAATTCCCTTGCTCAGAAATGAGCTTGTTCCCTAGCACAGCCCATGAATGGAATACCACGCTCTTGCAACTCTTTGCAGTTTCATGCGCACAAGACAAAACTTGTTCTCCTGCTGTGTGTGTCCAGAGCAGGTGTGTTGGCCTCAACGTCCTTCAATACTTCTCAAAACTGTGTCACAGCTGTATTTGACTGAAGAAATGAGCGTCCAAAGAACAGAAAAACAGGACAAGGGAACACACGTAAGGTGGAAGATGTCAAGATTAAAACTGTCTCTGTGACCTCACTGCAGGGCCTCTTGGGGATGTCCATTACGTGCACAGACTTCTTGCCCCCCTGCAGCCCCTGGCTGTGATCGGTGCACCAAGCTGTGGTGCAATGCACTCACAGAGACACCAAACTGACACTGAGTTCTGATACTTCCTTAATTTGAATGTCAGGTCTTGCTTGCACAAAATGTCAATATTTAAACAACACCTTCGTTGCAGTTCCTGAGGCTAAAACAGGTGGGGGAAAAAAGAGGTCCACCTTGTGATGGCACACTGATTCCCAAAGGACACATCCACAAGTCTGAGCTGGTTCAGAGTCAGCAAGATGCAGCTGAAAAACTTACTCAAATGTGTGCTTACAAAAAGAGAGGGATTTCTGCCTGGTAGCACATCAGTTTGGCTCAGCTATGTGCATTACTCTCTTAAGACAGTCCCCAGCAGGAGTGCAACGCAACCTTAAGACTTCCTCCTGCCCTGGTGCAAACTGGCTGTCAATGGCTTCAGCAGGGACTTCGCGTACATATCAAAATCTCAAGCTGGACTCTGCCAAGAACAGCAGCACAGTTTCTCCTGCCTTGTCATCCTTCTCCTCTTGGTAGCGGTGCCAGAAGCACTCCTATCAGAAAGCCTAGGCCACAGCTGACCCTGTCTGTGCATCTACCACCCCGCAGTCCCTCTCCCCATGGTCCCTGCCCTGCAGGCCACTGGGATGCTCGCAGGGTCCCAGTGCCTCATCAGCTTGGAGAACAGTTGTGTTCAGGCTTTGGAGCTTGTGCAAGTTTTCTTCTGTGTGAGAAAAGATAGATATTGTTTTCCATTTCCATGCATGAAGGATTTTTTCAAGAAAGGTTGATTCCATGGACCTACATAGTTATGAAATAGAAATCCGCTTGCTGTATTTGGGGGTTAAGTAACGTATGTCTGCACTTCTTCACTAAGCAGACACTTCCATCTCCTTCTTACTGCACATAAAAGAATAGGTGGAAAATCCTTTATATTGCTTTTACATTGCTTAACAGGTTCCAACAATGACAGATTTCCAGAAAAACGAAAATGTTCTCTCACTCCTTTTTATTGTAAATAGGATATTTGCACCATTTCTGTGAGTGTTATTATTGTCGATGCCCAGCGTTTGTATTCTTTGTCGGTATAATGCTATTGGATTTTTTTGTGTGCAGGAAATTCAGCATTCTCTTCTATATTTAATCTTCAGAGATACACAGGCCTGTGCGTTTCTGCAAGGAAATGAACATCAAGTGGCTAAATATTCTGTTACTGTTAGACATTTCAAGGTCTGAAAGGCAAAATCAGAAGATAAGTATAGGTTACAAGAACAGACAAAAAAAATAGATCCCTGTAAAGTTGTTATTGAACAGAAAAATGTATTAATTTGCATCATATCATTAGGAGGGTGAGTGTTCACTAGACTTTCTTCTTTATGACATGTGCTGGACTACACCATTTAGAACAAGAAAGGTACTGTAGTGTTGCACCTGTCATTCATCAGAGGAAACAGAAGAAATGTGAATACAATGGATTTTAAGAAAGTGTAAGGGGACAGTGACTAAACAATTTACATTAACTGAGACAAACTCAGTTTTATTTGCTATCATAATTCCAAAGGTTTCATTGAGGTTAGGATAATTTTGACATGAAAAGATTCTGCTTCATTATTCTAACAGCAGTGTGTTTGTGTGAGTTTTCTCTTAATACCGTGTACCACCTATGGTTAAAATCTGAAGGAGCAAGCCTCATTTGCCTCTTTGGCCTACTTCTCCATTTCTGTTTCAGTTTTCTATTTTTTTAAATCCCTTTTCAGAATAAAAAGGAAGGAGAAGTTCTGGGGGTGATGGTATAAGGTAGCCAGAGATGAGTGAGGCTGCAGAGGGTACCATGGCCTTCCAAGGCATCCAGGGATTCATTTGACTCTACAGGTTGAAGGTCATCCTCGGAAAAATAAGCAAAAGAAAGCCTGTATCTATGGGCAATCTAATCTTTTTTTTCCCTTTCTCATATGCTCTTGTGGGAGGGAAGAATCTGGTCTACTGAAACAAATATTATTTTACTATCATCTATTCAATAAATGTTTAAACAAAATTTCTTTACCAAAACGCAACCTATGAATGTTAAGGAATGATCACATATCTAGGTCAGGTTCTTTACAGCCGAGACCAGTGAGTGTATACATCTGATCTAAAATGCGGTTCCTCCAATGATATGTTGCTGCATGCTACTAATACAAATTATAGAGTGGGGGCTAGATGAACAAAGAAACAAACAACCTGAAAAGAGAGACAACAGCAATAGTGGTTGAAATTTATTTTTAATGCCTTTATTGTTTTATATCCATATAATTGGGTTTCATGTTATCTGCCTTGGGCTGTCCTTTCTTCTTGACCTTTGTGTTTCCCATGGGCCTTGTCCTTTGGCCAATTCCTCTGTCCCTTTCAGAGGTCCAAGCTAGATCAATTCTCAGCTAGTTCCTCTTGAATTTCCCCCTACTAATGCCAGGTGTTCCCTCAGTGGGCCGGGCAGAGTCAGCCTTGACGGGCTCGTCAAGGCAGAGGGTCTCACTCTGCCGATGGCGTCAGCCTGGGGACGGCACGCACACACGCATGCATGCACACCTGATGTGTGTGTGCCATCTTTACATGTGTGTGAGATTTGCAAGTAACGTGCAACATTCAAACCACTGCGTTTTTAGGATTTATTGCTCATACCGAAAACATCTTCTGCTTCTGCATTAAGCCATTTTGATAGGCCTCCCTTGTCAGAAACACTTTGTAACATTTAGTTTGATGAAACCTCAGTTTAACAAAGAGGAATGGACAAAAACTTTCCAGACTTTTGTACTGAGAATGGGTAATATTAATATCTCACAATAAAGCAACCTAATTATTTCTACGGGGACCCTCATTTAGAGGAGTAATTTGCAAGTCACATGGGAGTGTTTGATCTCTTCATGTAAAGAAGGGTAGGACTCTGCTAATTTCAAGCAGAGACAATCATGTAATTAATTTACCCAGCAGGAAAACAGAGTTCATTGCGCAAGTGTGCCCAGAGCTGTCAGTGGCAGGGAATGACCTCTCACATCTGATTTTACACTGTAATAACTAATGGCACAGCTCTCTGCAATTGCATCTTTGTTCAGCAAACTTAAAGAGAATGCACTTCTAATACTTTTAAGTGTAGCTTCTGTTTTGCTCCTTCCAAAATACCTGCACCTGCCACAGTGTGGGATAGGAAATGCCCAGAGAAGAATGTTTCCTCTTCTGAAAACTTGCTTTTCACTTTGGTTTGGTTTTTTTGGTAGACCCTGCTTTTTCAGGAAGTATATTGAGGAAAATTGATTACATATTTTCCTCTTCATTTCTTCAGGAATCCTGTCACATTTGAAGTAAATTCTTGCAAATGATTCTGATCTCATCTTATTTTGTCCCAAAAGGTCCCAATTTGTTAGGTACAATTATCATCTTGATGGGAGCACCGGGTAAGAATAGAGCTGCTTCCTGCTGCTGCACTTCCCATTAGTCTCTCAAAATCTTGACATACCAGGGGACACTGCTTGTTTTGATCTTTGTCTTCCATGCTCTATTTTCAGAACCATTTACAAAAATCATTTTGGGCTATAGTTGTGACAACTGATCACCTTAAGTTTCCACCTTGGTTTTGTTTTTACTGCATCTCCTTTAAATCTGTTGGTACATAGTCTGCCAACTGGATGCTATGACTTCAATCTCATATAGGGTAGTTTTTATAAAAGAGTAGTTTTGCAAGTTCAGAGCAATGTGAGTCCACGCACAGAGGTGGGAAAGAGTATTTGACCTCAGAGAAATAAGTTCCTCATGCAAATGTTATGCATTATTATGCAATACAGTAAGTAGTTAAAAAACAATACAACAGAGAGTATGTAGACAAACCATGAATTAGTAGATTAAATAGTGCCAGGGGATATTTCCGGACACTGAAACTTGAAAAGCATTCTCTCAGACAATCCCTGGGTGTGCTTGGGGAGATAGCGTAGGCCAGAGAGCATTTCCAGTAGGCAGTAGGATCTATTAGAGAGTGACAGAGTTCAATAATATAGATATGGGCCGCCCTTTGCCAGTTGTTTCCAGTGCCATGCATTTAATCCATCTAGATATCTGTACCTCAACTGGGACTGTTTGCCTATCGATGTACTGGATAGTTGTAAGGATTTGGGAAGGATTTCCTCCAGGTCCTGCTCTGACAGACAGAGACACAGCCTTTCAACCTTCTCACTATGAGCACCTCTCCTCTCTCTCCTGTTGGGTGGCCACCACAGGCCTGACCAATGCTGCAGAAACTCTCTGGCTCTGTTCTGGGAGGTGAAACATGGGCTCGAGTCCAAACATTTGTACCACCCTTTCTGCTCAGACACAACCCTGTGCTGAGGCCAGGTGAAGTTGGACCAAAAACTAGTAGGAGAAAGTTCACGCAGAGCAAGTTCAAGCTGTCAGTCTCACAGTCTGGGTGGATCAGGCGTCATTAGTATTGCATGCTACAAGCAGTTAATAGTCTAAGCACCACCTAAGCACAGCAGCTCCAAATATAAACAAATCTGCAGCCTTCAGTGGAGGTCCAAATATCAGAAAGCCGTACCTTTGACAAATCTGCCTGACACTTTAAGCCTTTACTTCTAACCCACAGTAGTAACCCTAGACCACCACCTGCTATACGCCCCTATGCACATACACGTACAAGAGGAAAGCTATGAAAAATGTAGGCAAATTTAACTGGAATTTTCATACCTCTACCCATGGGACAAGAGATTATATTTTTTTTCTTCTATAGGTCTAACATTGTGGGGTTTGATAAAAGCTGGCAGGAACATAGGGAAGGGCCTCTACTCTCCTCAGCGTCTTCATCCCTTTAACGTTTTCTTCTACTAGAGAGTACCACATAGACCGTGACAACAGCAGAAACAGATAAGGAGCAGAAAAATATCCTTTTAACTTCCTTTTGGTTTAAAAATGCAGTACAGGCCCATCAATGGCCATTAGCCTTCTCATTGTGATCTCATTTGTGGGATGTCTTGAGGACGCTCCTTCCACAGGTTTTACAGAATGTATCAGAGGGCTGGTAAGATGAGGCTTCAGTGAGATATAACATCCACATAAAAGTGACAGATTGCAGTGACAAGCTGGCATTGGTAGCTTGGGAGATAGTGAAATGAAATCTCTTCAGAAGACAGACTGCACAGAGAAGTTCTGCTGAAAGCTTCCGGTGCCGCAGGACAGCCTCACACATCTGATTCCCCACCAGTGAAGGCAGGTGGGACTATGTGGTGTGCTGCAGGCACTAGGTTGCCTCCTGTGCATGATCAAATGCAAGGGCTGAAGCAATGACTGAGGCAGACAGTAGTATGACCTGCCACTCCCATCTTCAAACAGTCTGCAGAGGATCTTATGAAAAAGAAGTGATCAGGAGGAAACAGAAATGTATAAATGAAGATAATGATGCAGACATCTTTTACAAAGTGCTTCCAGATAAGCAGATAAAAGCACTGTGAAAACTAAGCATAGTATTATTAGTAATATTATTTGACAGACTAATGGATTACAATGTTTTGAATGAGGAAATTTAGAGTGATTGCAACTTCTAAAGCACAAAAAGACCTCTCAAGAGACAGGTACAGAGTTAGCCTTTGCTCACAGAAGAAGTAACACTAGGCTGAAGTTTGCTTAAAACGTGCTGTTCAGCAGCCCATTAACTCAATTGCTTTTCACATTTTCGCTTCTCATATTTAAGTCCTTTTTGAAAGTACGTGACATCATGGCTATACCAGCTGGAGAATGGCACAAACAACGTGTACTGGAACAGGAGTGACAGACTGCAAGGCAGCTTGAATTAATAAATGGCTTGCCTTGCCAGGCGTGAAGCAGTTGGGTATTGACCAGCCAAAGAAATAGAGCTTTTCCATGAGTAATATAGTACTAATTAAAACAGTGTATATGTGTTTTGAGAAAGTACATAGCAGGGGGCTGTCTGGAAGAAAGAAGGTTGCTGGGTGTTTTTTTTTTTGTTTACTGCTTCTTCCTTTCTTCCTTTGCTGTGCGCTTGTCAGTCTGAAACTGGAAGATGGCTAACACGCAGTTATGCTTCTGCAGTAGCGAGGGGCTCAACCACAGCCCTCATGCCTATGATGCCCTCACTTTCCTTGGGCACTCATTTCAAGAAGAGACCGGCACAGAGCACTACCAAAGTGAAAAATCTTGCATGAGGTTACAGGTACTTCCTGGAGCAACAGTGAGCCTTGTGTGTATTCAGAGTATGATTTGACATTAGAAAGGTTTATTTATGATGACCCTATGCAGACCTTTGTTAAAATGAACCATCAAATGTCAGTATAGGTTTTACTCCATTCTGTGTATGTTCACTACTTCCTACATGTGTGAAAACTTGCAGGTAGTCATTACGCAAAGTGATGCTTGTGAAGTGTGTTTTCTTTCTCTTGAGCAACCACACTTCTTTCTTTGTTGCTAAACTCTCTCTAGGGATCACTAGAACTCCTGTTTGGGGGAAGTATGCAACTTTTTCAATGCATAAAAGGGACTGAATAGAAATGCGAAGTGATTGGCTGAGAGCTGGATGTTCAGCTTTGTGGCAGCTGCAAGGCAGGGATGCTTTAACCATTGCAAAGTGCAAATGCACAAGTTTGGTTTCAACTCTACTGTGTATTAGCAGATGGATATTGGGGATCTTTCAGGCTGGAAAGGCTGAAGTCTACAACATGTAAGCACTGGGATAACAATTCTCAGAAATTCCTTATAATCTGCATTTTTTCTATTCAGTATTTCTTTCCAGAAGTTTCACAAAGCTGACTAAATTCTCCTAGCTCTGTGGGCCTCTTAAGCTCGGTATGGGTATTTAAACTCCCTACAGACGATGCATATACCAGAACTTTTACCTTGGCTTGTTGTGCTCACATAGCCTTCAGGCAAGACTGTATTTGTCTCGGGCTTCCTGCAAAGTCCTTTGTCCACAGCTCTCAAATATACCAGTGGCTTAGCAATATTCCTTTCTGCTTCTCTGTCCTCAGGCTGAGATGGTTTGGAGGTTGCCTATTCTGGGAGACACAACAGTGGAGGCAATTGGTGTAAGCACTGGAGAGAGGTTTTCAACACAAAATGTGTTGTTCAAATAAGGAGCAGGCAAAAGAGTAATAATAATCTATAAACTGATCCTGGTCTCTTTTTATGCATAACTAAGGTATTCTTTGGGGTTTGATCAGTCTTGTTCCATGATTCCAGACTATCTTGCTCTGAGGTTTCTCAGGTATTTGCCTGTGGATTAGGAGGTTTTTTCCCTTGTCCCACCTATAGCCAGCTTGCCTTGTCTGACAACGCTATTCATTCACCCATTTCGCTGCACCTAGAAAAAGGCTGCTTTTCTTTAACTCAAACACACCTTCTTCGTTGGTGGGGGGGAGGGGTGCCTATTGCCTTGGTTTCTTATTTCATGGCTATACTAAATGTCGTGGTAAAGATGAATTCTGCCAGGACACACACCTATCAAAGAGCCAGACCAAAAGTCATTTAGTGCAAACAGTGTGTTTTGCCTATTCTGGAGCCTCTTCCAGAGACAACATCTAATATGTGCTTTTCCAAGGGCCAGTAGTGATTTATTTTAAATTGAAGGTTGAGTTACATATGAAACTTACAATTATAAATTGATAAAAAACCTTTTAAAAAAAAAATCACAAAAAACCCCACACAACACCTTCAAATTAAATTAACATAGAAAGGCCTCTAAAACATTATTTCCCGACTTTATATCAAGGTTAAAAGTTAAACAGTCAGTTCTACAACCTCTTCTCACACAAGTGGGATTGCTTGGGTAACACAACCCAGGTTAGGATCATGGTTTTAGAGCCTGAATTTATGCCACTATCTGCAGTCATCTGCATATACAACCACATATAAGCTCTCTGGTCACCCATAGATAATTCTAGAGCACAATTTAGCTGTACTGTGGGGTATATTTACTTGCAGATCATCTTCTACAAGTGCCTTCTTCACTACCTTGAATACAACCCCTCTGGGTGAGTATCTCAGGAACCTTGCCTCAGATCTTTATGACCGTGCCTTGCAATTTCAAAGTTGCACAGTTAAAATGGTCTGGGGTGATATTTCCTGATAATTACACTGGAATCATTATCAAGGACACATTTGTTTCCACAGTTGCAGCAACAGAATTACATTTCTGCCATAAAATTGGGCTCTGTTAAATGAGATGCTGATTTTCCACCTTCAAGGTGCTGCCAGTTTCCATATCCTATTTCCTGTGTGCAGAAACTCATCTCAGATTTTAACAGCTCTGCTGTTAAAATTTCCAATTCATGCACCAGCACCTCTGTAAGTTCTTAGGCAGCAAATGGGGTCGCAAAGGGAATCCTGACAAACAATGGCAAGAAAACAGTTACACAGGTATAATAAGACCTGTTTTCATTTACAGAGGGTTCATGAGATGATGAGCACTTTACTCAGGATAAGGCTTATCAATTAAGAAAAGCAAGGCAAGGTTTACAGAGAGAACACATATCATGTACAAGACTCACAGCTGTTTCTATGACTGTATTTTTAAACACAAGTACGTAGATTTTATTTCCACATATATTTAAAATTAAAAAGGGCTCTTTCTATAATAAATATGGAAATGGATATTTTATTTTCAGATTTATTACCAAAAAAATATAGACTTGACATTTGGCAAGTACTTACCTGTTACTGAACCTCCCAGGCATGTGCTGAATACTCTTTTGGTACCAGGAGATGACATAAATCTTGCAATTAGAACAGAGAGTCAACACCAAAGAGGTTAACTTAATACCTCATTTTAGCACAAGAAAAAGTACCATTTGGAAAATCTTTAATCCACCAGGAAAAAATGACAGATATTGAGAACAAAGAAACAGTTTAATACTTGTATAATTTGTTTATAATTGTAAATTTGTAATTGTCATTCCAAAGAGCCACTTTGTTGTCATGGAGTCTGCTCTTGTGCCCTGTGTCCCAAGTGTCTCAGTTTTAGAATTAGCGTGTAGAGAACCGGTTTCTTAGGAAGCTAGCATAGCAATTTCTATTACATAAATTATTTTTGTTCATATTTCCATCACAAATCTTGAGATAGATCTGTAATGGGAGTAGGACTAATCCACTGCCAGGCTAGATCTGCTAGGAAAGCCTTGTACCCAGTAGCAAGTAGTGCGGCACAATAGGAACCATTTCCCAGAGCATTAGTTGCTGCTGAAGACCTAACATCCAAATTACATGCGGTTTGGTTTTTCCTTTGGATAAGGAGCTGTTTGCTTTGGATTAGCTCTAGTTTGGTCATGGTGTCTGAATATCCACCAAAGAGTGCTTTAGGCTCATCTTTTATTTTAATTTCACCTGAAAATAAGAGTCCAAGTGCTGTGAATAGTCTCTTGACAAGAGCCAAGGTGTAATAGGTGGGGAAATCAGAGGATTCACTTCCAAGCCTCAATTCCAGTTTGAACAGAAACACTAATGCAGGTGCACCCAGTAAGAAGTATGCACAAAGGCTAATTTAGCTCATCTCCCCAAACTCCTTCTGCAATAAATTGAGTAAGATAGAAATTAAAGTGATCTTGAGCTTTATTTCTGGGTGTACCAGTTGCAGTGTCTTCTCTGTAGGGATCTGTGGGCACTTACTGCACAGTAAGCACAGAACTGTACCATCGAGGCACACAGGAGTAACAGGGTATTTAAAAAATCCTGGTATTTAGCTGTTTTGCTGGACTGATCTTGGTCAGGTTATCTTCGTCCTTAAGAAAGTATTTTGCAAAGCCACAAGCTGCAAGAAGCAGCATAGCAAATCCCAGTCTTTCTTGGGTGCACAAGAGGTCGATGTGGTGTCCACTGCGCTATGTTCAACCGAGGTCCAGTCTGGGCTGGCTCCCAGCACAACCAGGCTCACCTTTGGCCAGTCTGTAAGCAATCAGAGAGCTCTTGTGTTGAAATATGGCTTTGGCAAGGAGATGAAAATGTCTTGCATTTTTTCCTTATGCACCCAGAAGATCCCCAGTGACAGATACGAGACCTAGAACTATTGAAACTCCACTGAGAAGATAGTTGTCCATCGAAACATAAATCTGTCAGGATTAGTATCCTTTTACATGATGTTTCCCTGATAAAATTAAAAATAAGAATTACATTAATTAAGCTTATTTATCTAGATTGCTGCATTTTAAAGTACATTAAAAGGCATTTAGATATAATTTAGTGTTCTATAGTATGATTTTTTTCATACTGAGACACAGAAATCTTGGTTTTCGGAACTGAGATCGTATGGAATTTCTTATGGGTCCATGAAAAATTTACTTTCAACTTTTGCTGTAATTTGGAAAGGAAACATGGTTTGAAACAGATTTCACATGAGAACAAAATTCTCTTACCCGTCCATCTCTAGACCATAACTCTCTGTTCTTCAAATTTTACCTATAATACTTCATTATGGCTGGCTCTAGTGAGGGCTTACAGAGTGTACTGAATCCTGCCTCTGTGTTTTATCTACTTCTCACCTCTGTTCCTTTGTCTGTACTCTGTATGACTTTAGGCTCATTCAGCAGCCTTTGAAGGTAAGAGTAAGAGATCAGCAGGAGCAAAGCTAAGGTCTAAGGCTCTAAGTACATGAAGTGACAGCTCATGAACTGATTGATTCATCCTCAGCTACCCTTTGTCTTCAAGGACACTCCGTTTAGAGACAACATTCCTCCTGTGTGTGATCAGTGGCAGGATCATGGCCACAGGCTTTCAGTAAGTGCTTTGGGCAGGGAAACGTCTCCCTGCATTTGTCTGAAAAGTGACATTAAAATCCAAGGATGTTGTGGCAATGAAGTAATAATAATGTTGAATTTTAACCAGCGTGCACGTTTTTCATCCTTACCCCTCCAAATTCAGTGCACATTTTCAAATACATTATGTGCGGCCAAGTTCAAGCCTTTAGAACCTGCCCTTGAGAAATGTCTACTAATGGTGTACTTTATCTCAGTAAAATTTACTTACAGAAATCTACATCGGAAAGCTCTTGTGCTCCTTAACGTGTTTAAATTCCCATGTAGAATGAATTTTAATGTACTGTTCTTACACCATTGACATATTTCAATCCAATATTTTGCAATATTGATCAAATTGATTTGAGAGTGCTGAAAGATGATGCATTACGACATAATTACTTCTACCTCCAGCTTACATAAATTCGGTTTATTTAAAATTTGCAATAAAAATAAGTGATTTGCATCTAAATCAATTTTTTTTTCTGGAATAAAGGTTGGCTGTGTAGTCCATTTCTACCAGGATCACATGCACCTACCAACACTGCTTTTCTGCTCTCTGTACAGATTACTTCTAAGAAACCAGTTTACTAGGGATTGAATTATTAGAACAATATAAAAACAGTTTTCATGGCTGGAGTGAGCACGCACAGATTTTCAGTCCTTGAGTAGGAGAACAGGTTTTGTAACATTCAGTCAGGCATGCAGATGTGAAGATGCATCATGGTCCTTTCACTTGGCTTACCCTGCAAAACAATGGTTTCTTAATCTCCCCATTGTAAAATCTTTATCTAACAATGCTTCAGTAAGTTATAAAGCATGGTCTTTGAAGGTGATCATTCCCTTAATAAAGGAGACTAAGCAGCCTGCCAGAAGGGATCCATAAATGTTGCTGCAATTATCTCATACAATAAATGTTATTACTGTCTATAAAGGTTTTATTATACAAACAGATGAAAAAGCCTACTAGATTTTAACATCTTTGGAGATTACCTTATAGGTGACACTTCTCTCATGACACACAGGTATAAAATGTATTATCTGCAAGAGCAGTCTAATGTTCCAGAATCCAACCTTAAAACAACACTGAAAATGACATTAAAAATGCAAATATCTACCTCCAGTTAGTTTTATGAATGCTGGAATCCAAACTACGCTAGCTGATCTGCTGGAGGCTGGAAAGCTCCAGAAGAAGCATGAAGTTGGAAATACGCACTACATTACTCCAAAGAGCTGGAAATAATAAGTGATTAAGTACGATGAGGGACCTGAATGTTAGTATTCAACTCTGCAACTTTTAAACACTGTGACACTGCACATTCCTGAGACTTCACTCTTTGAAGTAAGTCCTGCTAAGTATAGTACGGACTGCAGAACTGTGTCAAAATAATTTTTTTTCTCATGAGGACTGTTGCTTCACATTGTTTTTCCAGCTAAAAAATACTGTCTGTCTTTTAGCTTGAGAAACTTCTGCTGCACAAGAATCCAGATTTGCACACTCTGAATTGCACTCTGGAGGAAGCTGTTTCTCTCCCTCAGCTAGGCTAGCCAGGGAGATGAGGTTTGCAAAAATAAAGTAGTCTTTTAATTGAGCTCATAAGAAGCTTCACTTTCTAATTATTTTTCTCTGGTTGCGTTTTGTAGACGATGTCTTCCGGGACACATTCTTAGTTTCTGCTGCAGCCCTATGGCATAAATACTTGACTTCCAATAGACCTGCACTGTTATCGGTGAGCATCTCATGAAGTCCAGTTTCCTCATAATATCTATGCACTCGACTGTCTCTAGGCAGTATCATCTAGGTGAAAATGTGACTAGAAATGAAAGAATAGTATTTTAAGAGAAATCCAGAAATGTCTGTTTTAATTTTCAAGTGAATTTGCTTTGGCAGTCTTACTCTTCTTTTGTGTTTTGTGTATGCGTACTCCAAAACCCAGGATGGTAGAAAAGTTGGCCAAAAAAAGCAGATTGGAAATAAATAGCAAAATATGGAAGAAAATTGTTATCATATTTTAATTAAGGATACTCGCACTGGAAGTCCAAGTCTATATGAGGTGTACTGAGTTATGAACATAAATATGCCACACGATCAACGCAGCCAAACAGCATATATCAAACCAAATAGCCAACACACCAAATGATTCTTCAGTTCAGGAATCTCTTCCAAAAATTGCTGGGGCAAGGTTCATCTCACTTGGCAGTAGTTGTTGAAAATGCAGGAATGTAGGTTAGATCAATTGGACTCTCTTTACTTGCCCTAGTCAGTGGGGAGAAATAACTGCTCTAGAGAGCAAGTTCCCCCGCAGCCAGCTGTAGATGTCTGTATGAGAAGAAGATGATGAGCTTTCTAGACAGAGGTTGCAGTGGCTAGTTTATATTAAGAAGCTTTAGAAATTGAAGTGAAGGCGTCACCAGCAAATAACTTCCAGCAGTGCACACTTACGAGTCCTGGAAACTGTAATCTGCTAATGATGAAAGCCAGCAAGCTATGGCTCAGAGGATCCGATGTCATCCACAGATAATAGAAAACACAGAGCAAGAGGCAGAGGAGATGACGAGAAAATGGTAAAATAAGGCACTTGAAAGCCAAAACAATGGGAATAGCACTACAAGTTATTTAAATAAGTATAACCCATTTTGTTCATATGAACCCGCCTTTTGGGGAGGATGAAAGTGAAGGTACTCTTTCCACAAAAAGGGTGCATTCATATCTTACAGTGTAGAAACCCAGCTGGCATGTAGCTCATGGGGATGAGACTACAAGACTGATCATTACCATTTAAAACCCCATTTTTCATTTCTTGTTTCAGATAATACTGTTGGTGGGAGATATCACTGATATTGGATGATAATGAGAAGGGATTGGGACAATGTGAAGGCAAAATGCTTTTTAGGCTGTTTCTTTGGGAACATTTACTATTTAAATGAGCAGAAACTTACCATTTGCTTGTACGAAACCAGGATTAGGCTCTAACTCATCTCCAGTAATGTTTGGTCTATGAAGAATACAGTACACGGTAACACTGCTACAGCCATTCGCACTGATATCTCTGGCAACCCACGCATTGCTTCAAGATGAATCTCCAACAGAATTTCATCTACTTGATCCACTTCAATTTTCATAATTTGCAGTGTAACTATCTATTCTCATATACAGAATTTTCTAACAGACAATTATTCTGTCAGAAAACAGCAGTCTAGTAAAAGTAAAAGATTTTGTGAAGATTTTTTTCTAATTCTATTTACAACCCCACCCCCCTCCAAAAAAAAAAAAAAAAAAAAAAAAAAA
>Ga0065711_1026570_pt1 | contig 65571 bp, 26 predicted proteins | sample Hoacrofraction12_FD_59098 | JGI IMG/M metagenome (GOLD analysis project Ga0065711, IMG submission 59098) | Hoatzin crop microbial communities from Cojedes, Venezuela - Epithelial fraction 12 v2 (version 2) | ecosystem: Host-associated > Birds > Digestive system > Esophagus > Crop | place... | reverse complement strand
TCTGTGGGTCATCTAGTCCAACCCCCCTGCTGAAGCAGGGTCACCCAGAGCAGGCTGCACAGGACCTTGTCCAGGTGGGTCTTGAATATCTCCAGAGAAGGAGACTCCACAACCTCCCTGGGCAGTCTGTGCCAGGGCTCCGTCACCCTCAGAGGGAAGAAGTTCTTTACAACAATGCTATTTAAAGATAACATTTGATAAATAACTGGATGAAGTTCATTTTGTCTTGGCAGGTAAACATTCAAGACAAAACCCTGCAAACCAGCCCACCAGGCATGAGTTGCCATTTGGTGACCATGGTGCAGCCAGGGGTCTAGCAGCTGGCACAAGGTGAACACCTGTTTCCCAAAGCATAGCGGGTATTCCCTCACCATGACACACTGATTTAGGTTCTGGCTGCTTTTTTGCCCGTTTCTAGCTTGTAAGTGTTATTTCACTTCTCTGGATCACTAGGAAGATCTCATCTAAGCATCAAGCTGACCTGAATAGTGGCGATTCTTTGTCCTGCTCCAGTTGGGTTAAATGTGACCAAGAGACACACAGCAGGGTGGCATCAGCATATTCAATGCACCGCAGGGAACCTTGTCCAGTTAAAACTGCCAATAGTGCAGCAAGACCACCCTTTTATGCTCACAGACATGTTTAAAAAAATACGACAGGAGCTATTCTTACTTTCAGGATGATTTTCACAGTAGGTAAAATTCAAACCTCTGCAAACAGCCAATGCGAAAGTTATGAACTACTTACAACTCTATTTTTGATGCTTTCAGTAGGACTTAAATGGTCAGAGGTCTCATACCAGTTCTCTGCACAGTGGTGATATCGCCAAGCACTTGCCACTTGATGCACTTTCTTTAAGAAAAGTGCAGACTAGCCTTGAAGTAGTGAGTGTATAGCATACGGCTTGTATTTGAGCCACCTCACGAAACACCAAATGTCGATCAAAAAGTTGAGAGTTACATTTGTGGGTTTTTTTTTTTTTCTTCAGAAAATACAGGTAACCAGCACATTTCACGACATAAACTCACATTCTGAAACATCACCATGTTAAAATTTCTAAACTGAGCCAAATGTGACAAGTGATAGCAGTTATTTTAAGTACTTACTTGTACTCATATTGTCAGACTTGCTGCTTTTGGGAGCTGGCCTCTCACACTGTGTGCCTGACCAGTTGGCTGAACATCTAAAAGGATCCAATTAAGATGGCAAAATTAGTAGATGCCAGCTGTTAACACACTAACCTATTAAAGTGACCACCAGCATCTCCTCAAGAGCTACACAAACGACAACAGTGATTCTACAAAATAAACAATAAGCTTCATGGAAGGAGTCAGCTGTACTCTGCCATGGCACTTACAACATTCTGAGCACATTTTTAGTTTAAAGCTACACCTTGGTGTCTTCTTTTCCTGTTATTATCACTGCAATCTTCATTCCAGAGTCCTTTTCTAAAATCCTTGACTGGAAAGACTACAGGTATAACCAACAGTATATTAATGTTCTGTTCAACCAACTACCACCTACAATGCAATAACGAAGGACAACCTGAGCTGGATCCATGCATAGCCAACTTAGTCCAGGCTTACTGGCTGAGTCTCTTTCTTTGCACCATATTGTTCTAGGGTCAGCTTTGATCTAGAAGTTCTAGCAGCCATGTCCATATCACAGAAAGCATCTGACTGGACATAAACCACTACACACATCCAGCAACATGCAGTATCCATACCAGCTGGCTCCTTCCCCAGTTCTGCTGTCCCTCATTGCTCTGGATAATGCAAAGTTTGCTGTAGAACAGCTCTTGCAGACCTGGTCATTATCATTTACTTGAACAGTTAAGACCTATCTTTGACTAATATTTATAAATTAACTGAAGTTCTCTTTTTCTTTGCTTTCAGATTCTCTAAAAATTCCACAGTTTAACTGCTTTATCTTTTTAAATTTTGAACTCTATAACTAGATATGTATTTGCAGAAATACATATATAGATATATATCTGTGCATGTGTAAGCAGGTGTGAGAGTTAAAGCACAAAGAGCTGTCCTGAAGGGCAGCACCCTACTTGCTTTGGAAGGCCCTGAATTCTGTTTATGTTAAGAATATATGCTTCAGGAGCCAGCTGCCTGGGCAAGCACAAAGTTATTCTGCTATAATTTCCTTGGGTGAATACCAATATGCAAATATTTCTTCAGTTAGGATTCAGAATGCTCTCCATGCGTACAAGCAAACACAAGGAGTCCATGTATGCAGATTCAGCAAATCCATCAAACATGGAAACAAATACCTGAACGAAATTCAATCGCGTATTCATCCTGCTGTAAATATGATTAAGTTTACTACAGAACCTGAAACTCTCCTTGTGGAAACGGCAGGAAGTAGCCACTCTTCCTCTGCCTCTGTTGCATATTGTGCAATGAATCACAGTTTTTGTAACTGTTTTTGAATTATTTATGAATTTCTATGTGGGTTATCTTTAGGAAAATGCAATAGAGCATTACATTGCATGCAGTTCTAAGAACTATTGTTATCTGAAGCCTCTCTAAGGATTTAACAAAGTGCAGTTCGGAGATGGAAATGCTTAATGAGTGACATTGTTCTAAAATAGAAAAAGGTTTGGAAACGTACAAAGTATTCCAGACAAAAACTGTGGAATTCTTAAAGGAGAGTCCTAGCCAGCTTTGCTGGTGATGCTTTTGACTCTTTTGTCTTTGCACATCACGGTGGAAGAATGGTTAGTTTCTCTCTTGGCTCCTAAGCCTATTCCAGGACAATCCAACATTCAGACAAATATCTTTGCTGGGTTTGATATTAAATTTGAACTTTTTTGGGGATCTAGTTTCATTTTTGGTAGGATATGTTATGAGGGTGGTTACCTCAAACTCTACAGGGGTAAGGCACAGGTGGTCTTTAAAGACATGGTTATTAATTGATAGTTAATTCAAAAATTTTGATACAACAGATAAATTGTATTATAATTTCGTAAGTTCATGTTTATTGAAGTAAGTTTGTTTACTTAAATAAACATGATAAATAAACACTTAAATTTCCTCATTGCAAAAGAATCCCCCAATTACTAATCAATTACACACATTATGGTTCACAATGACATGTTTTAAAACTGAACCCAACTGACATTTCTGCTCCTGCTTACCACCACTTTAGCACATTCTAAGTCACAGGGAACACTTGATTTTAATCTTTTAAAAGATGCATATGTCCCATTTTTACAGATCTCTTTTAGCAATTACATCAAATGGAAATGATTGCACTGACAGCCTATCTTACTAAGATACGATTCAAGGAACTTGTTTTTTCAAGAGATCACTAACATGGCTGCAAAATGAGTATCTCCATTCTTGTAGAGAAACACCATAAATCTTTATACTTTGAATATTCAATTGGGATCTAAACTGCTGGCCTGTGACAACAATGAAACAAAAGCTTTATGTTTCTTAGTGGAAGTTCTGCATCATTGCTGTTGAGGATTCAGCTCATGTGATTAAAGCTGGTTATGAGAGGCAATTTTCATTTAACATTACACTACTGAAACAGGAAGATTTCTTTCAGAGTTAAAAATATCCTAACTTTGTACCTAGATCGTTGTATTGAAGGTTTCAAATGCTTCTGCTGTATAAGAGAATCATCACTACAAACCTGCTTTAAAATAGTTTAAAAAATGTAAGATAGTGAAACTAGCAGAAGAACCACTATGAAGCCTGCAAGTATAAGCTTATTAGAATATTGTGTACAATGTACAATTATGCTCTTCAAAATCTTACAGCAGATATGACACCACAACAGCTGATGAAGAAAGAAATCCTACAACTATAGATGTAGTAAACAGAGGAACAAATTAAGATAAGTATATAAGCAGTTATTTACCTATCTTGCCATTTTAGTTGTAAAAGTCAGCAATATTGAAACACGTCTAAGGCATTTGATAAAAGTTTCATAAAAATATAATAGCCAGTTGCCACATCATTTTCATTTTTTCCAAATGCTTGCTGTCTCCAATAATCTACAACGGGACTGAAGCTGACAGGATGGCAGCTGTTGCCTTCTATAGTCAGAGGCAAAATGATTGCCCTTTTATGGTCCGGCAAGCCAGTAAAGACTTGTCTGGGCAGATAGAATAGAAAAAACGAATAAAACCCATGAGAAAGGTGTGTTGTCTGCAAGGGAATTTGACACAGAAAATTAGCCATGAGCAGGCACATGAATAATGATGGAGTTGGGACACAGACAACTGTTCGCGTAGGAACATGGGAAAGATGAGCAGGTCTTAACTGGTTTCAATTGTCTTCAGACACCGTAGACAGAAATTGCTCTTAATAATAACATTTTCCGCTATTAGGACATTTAAACTCAGACTATTCATTATCTGTCATGGGAACTGACTTCTAGTTCAATTTGATGCACAGCATTTTGTACCTTTCCAAATCACTTGGTCCCAGGAGCTTTTGTTCTGTAGCACGGCCAACAGTTGTATGGTCAGACACATGACATTTGCAGTACAGGCAAACAAAAAGGCGTTTGTGAAGCAGAACTACGTAAAGCCCTGGGTTTCATTGAAGACATTCATGTTATCAAGAACTGTGAAGAAAGACTGCTAATGCCTAATCTGAGCTACACATAAACAAATGGAGATGGAAACAGATGGGGAGCTTGACAGCGAAGGACAGGCTGGAGTCAGCTGAGTGGTGCAAGGCGCTACAGCGAACATCTCAAAGTGCAAATCTCCAGATCCCAACAGAATCGGTGAACAGATCAGAGAGCAACACTATCGTGGAGAATGCCAATATAAAAACTGAAAGCGAATGTAATAAGCAAAGATTGTCCATGGTCTGTTGCCAAGGTCATTAACCAAACTGTGTTACAGCTCACTCTGTTACAATTTAGTTCTACATTTAGAAAGAGATGACTGCTTGGAAAAGAAGTTCCGAGATACATAATTTCTGTTGCATAGGCATTCTGTATTTTGAGAAAATAGTATTACAGAAGAGAGATGTTTTAAAAACTTTAAATTGAAATTATAAAGGAATCCAACTTGTCATGAGGAATATTTAGAATTAAGATATTTACATTTCAGAGATCGATTGTGCTGCTGTTACAGAATCTATTCATGAGAGAAAATATCTCTTTCCTCTATTTTTGTATCCTAGTTAAAACCAGGACACCCTTACAGGTCAGTGCACTGAAATACTCAAAACTCAATTGTAGAGGCACTTGACCAAAAGGAAACATTTGCCTATGAAATGTCTGAGCAAATATAAAAAGCTAGTAAAAAGGCTAATGTGGTGGTAGTGTGCAATTTTTTCACTTTTGTTTCTCTTTTTTCCCCTTTTTTTTTTCTTTGTGCCACAGGCATTGTCATAAACATATAACACAGCAGGCATAATATGCAGTTAAAAGAGCTTTGGTAGACAACTGCTTTCCAACTCAATGTACCAGTGTGCATCAAAAAAAATGACAGAAAGCAGCATTGAAAGGTTAGTCTAGAAGTATAACAATCTGTGAAACAGTCATTATAAAATAGAGGTGGAAGGGGAATTGAAATTGTTTCTCACCTATAAATGATATTTCTTCATCATACAAAGTAATTTTCTAACTTTGCTTTTCTTTTTAGTCACAGCATAGACAGTAATGTACAGTAAAACATCCTAATGAAAATACCCAGCCTCACTCTTTTAAGAACATTTACATTGAACACGCCTTATCATTAATATTAAAACTATGTGTAAGATGAGAGAAGATGACCTTGGATTACAGTTATTTACTATTTGTATTCAGTTGCATTGAAAGACTGAAATAAAAATAATCCCCTTTCTTCCCCAAACTGTAGGATCATATAGGATGACAAATCCTTGCACTAAACCAAATCACTAAACTCTTCCTTATAATAAATATAGCAATAGTTTTGGAAATGTGTTTTCTTCATACAGGACCTGATATTATAGAGTTATACCGACAGATACACCCTCAAAGATATGAAGAATTTTCCTAACAATTAAAGACCAAATAACTCACCCCACCTTTGATGAATAGCACATCTTGTACCTTCTCCTACATTGTAGGTTTTAATTATTTTCAAATAATAGCTTTTCCATAATTATTTTATACACGTACAGACTACATTTAAGTATTTTTGTCTAACGAGCATCTCTTGGTATCTTTGTAAGGAAAAAAAAGTGAAGGAATTCAATGTAGAGACTAAGGGATAGAAACTTTACAACCTTACTTGAAAATGAAATATGGATTATTTTGCAATACAATAAATTAAGAACAGGAAAATTGCACGATCCAAAAGGAGGCAAAACAACAAAAAATACTTTTGAGGAACCAAAAAAATCTTAAATTTAGTAACAACATACATGAAAAAAAAGAATGTGACTTTAAACGTGAATTTTAATTTGTGCGTGACATTACTGTATACAAATCATCATTCACAGCTGCTGCATGGTGTTCACTGCAAAGGAACAAGCCGCTAGATACATCTCAGCCTCTGTCATCCCAAGGTAAGAAAAAGAAGTAATTGAGGGTCATTAAACATCGTGCTATCAGCAATATGTGTACAGTAAATATGTTCTACAAGTATCAATATTAGCATAAATATATAAAAATCAAGCAAGTCTAGATGACTACTACTGTAGCTGAAATTACACTGAGCAACAAAGAAAAAGGAAAAGAAGAGACTGAAATGGTAAAAAAAAAGAATGAGAAATGACTGGATCAATAGGCAGATGACAAACCACGTTCTTCTCTCCTCACAGAGGCAAAGTAAGTAATGATGTACAGCAGCAGCTACTATGCAAGTTTTATCCAAACAATTTTAAACTCATGGACAAAGGATATCTGCATTACAGCCTAGCTAGTAAATGTTCAATGAAAAATATGCATATTACTCTCTTCCAAGGTCTTCTAGTCTCTTCCTTTGACAACCGCTCTTCAAACATCTGTTTGCATTTAATTCTTGAACTAGTACTAGTTTGTGATACAAACTGAATGAAAGATCTTCTATAACCTGCTGATCCTGTTCAAACTCAAGACATTTATAACAAAGGTATTTTTACTTGAAAAAGAAAGCTCTCAAAGAACTAGCATAATACTGTGAAATTCCTGTAGTAATTGTAATTGGGGAGCTCATTAAATGTACCCCAGGAAATCATATGGAAAACATTTATCGCAAGATACTTGATAACATTTTCTGTTCTCTGACTCAGTGCTGCCTGTCCTGGTTACAATTGCCTTCTACTCTTTGGCAGTCTTCTCAATGCTGCGATTGTTCTACTCTGCAGTGGCTTTTTCTACTCAGCTTTCAGAAAGTGCCAGTCAGGAGACTGCACGCCGCAGTCTCTTTCTTGTCCACAACCAGAATATGGATGTGCCTTAACCTTCTTTTGAACAAGTTTGCCACAGTTATGAGTTCTACATTTACTTGTGAACTTGTATGTACTTACAGCCTTTGTACAAGTCACGTGTGTGCTTACATCAAAACTGTTCATCTTTGAAGATTTTTCAAGGTGAAAGGAATGTCAGGAGGAAGGTACAGCATCACAGGAATATGAGCTGAAGGGAAGTTCCTCCATCAAGAGGAATGCCCTCTTTTCTGAGTTCCATGACATGGACACATGCACGCGTGTGTGCACACACACACACACACACACACAGTGTCTCTCTCCAACCTACTGGAAATAAAGCTGGGAAGAACATCTTCCCTGTTTTTTCACTCTTGCAGGAATTATTATTTTTATTAATTTATCCACGTCTCCACTTCCAAGTTCAAGCTTCCTGTTATCACTTTTAAGAAATTTCACCACTTGCTCTCTCCACTAGTGTCTTTAATGTATTACTCAGCCAAAATTCTCAGTTTAGAAATGAAATCATTTACTTTCTCCACTCTTCACTTTTCAGTCTCTTCTGTTACCAAAGTTATACTTTCTTTAAAGCTCCTGTATAGTATGTGCCTTTTAATTAATCTAAAAAAACACTGATTTCTTGATCTAATTTGCTCTTAAAATCATGCACTTGCTTACTGCAAGCAATTAAACTATCCAGGATGACTTATTCTTCATTACAGAAGAAATCATGCTCTTTCTAATGGAGAAATGCAACACACATAACCTGAAGCTTTCTGAACAGTCAACACATCTGGCCACAGGCAACTAATTTAATGCTGTACGCTATCCTCTGAATTTCGCTGTTTCTGATGATGCCTAGGAAATGGAACCTCCAAACTGTAGACACACAGAATTGCACACACCTCTATGCAGAAAGTAACCTAAGGAGGAATAAATTACTCCCCTCTTAATTAGCCAGCATAATATAATCTTACTTGTTTCACCTTAAAGTCCTCAGCCACAGTCATGCAGCATTGCTCAAAAGCTCATTAGAGCATTTAAAAACTCTCTTTAAATTTAGTTGGCTTTAGGTAAGGATCCATATGATTTATATCTTTCACCATTTTTGACTGTAAGCTTGTAACAGAAACTATCCTTCACTATATCATGTCTAGTGTAAAGGGGTTATGATTTGATCTCATTTATTTGCAGATGGTAATAATAATCATAATGACACAAATAGACCAGATGTATACGCAGATGCAAATAATAATAGTAATACTAATAAAAAGATGGAATTATAGCAACCTATAGGTACAGTGAAGGTATAAAAGAAACAAAGATGAGAGAGGGCAATATTCTGTTTTACAGAAATTAATAGAGTACTGCCTATGTATCAATCAATGACAATCTTGTGTACTTGAATGTTTTAATTTTTTCCAACTCTCTTCATTGGTATCACACAAGGTATTATCTCTCCCTAAACCTTGCTCCTCTCGCATGAATATATATGCAGTCAGATAATTAGTGACAAGGAAACAGAGAGACAAATAAAGGTAATTATCAAAACAAAAGGCAAACTGATAGAACAGATGGAACTGACAGTTTGGGAAATAAATAGAAAAAGCATTTCTTGATTATATCCCATCTGAATCTGATCTCCTGTTCATCTGTTTTCAATGAATTTGTGAAGTTACTGGAGCAATTCCGACACATCTCATATGCTTCTAGTGTTATACACATCACACACACTCCCAAATCATTAGTGAGTAGTACTAAAGATATCCTCAAAAAAACTAAATACTTGAATGCTACAAAGACAGCAACTATATGCAAGATAATACTTCTTTAAAAGACACCCTCAGTTTATGACTTTCAGAAAAGGTTAGTACCTCAAATTTTAACATTTGGATACTAAATTCTCTCGCAACCTTTGTTATTGAGCAAGCAGGACATTAATGGGGGGGGTGAGGGAAGAATGTTATTGATATTCCTAAAAATAATGCTAAGAATTAATCAACTAGATTGCGTAGGACCTTATATCCAAGTAGAAATCACAGTGTGTTCCGTATCTTTTAAAACACGACAGAGCATTCACCGAAACTGGAGACCGGCTTCACAGACCCTTCCTTTTTTGGTGGCTTATATGCAGCCAAAGTGAGGCCTTAATTCATTCCTAAGCTGGTTAGGTGAAAAGCACAACTTCTATTCCCAATGTGCACCTAATATTTAGTGCACTCAAGTTTAAAAAAAAGAACTTGAGATAGGAAGATAAAGTAAAACTGTACCTTAACAGTACGGGTTGGGAAAAGGAGAGTATGTTCTCACAGGCGTACAGCTCCTCTATATAACTGTGGCGTTAGGATTGCCCTTTAGAACAGATGAATTTTATTCTCTGTTGTCTTTACTGAGCGATAAAAAGGGCTTGATTATGTGTAAAGTTTGCATTCTCAACTGATCTGGCTGTGAGCGAGAGGAGTTCTTGCTGAATGACAATAAACCCAGCCATCTCCTACTTCTAAAAATCACCCGTCCACGAATTGGAGACTGGTTAAGAAAAGCGTTAGCCCTTAGATAAGTGTCTCTCAGAGACCAGAGACAGATGTCATACCTCGCGTGGCCAGACACGCAGGTTGGAGGGATAGACCATTTTCCCTAACAACGGAGCAGAACTTACAGAGAAAAATCTTTGAGACTCCCATTCGCTGACATGACGACTCTCATGAAGTACAGGATTACTTCACTCCTTCCTGACGTCTGCTATTTGGCGGTATCAGGTTGGTAAAATTATAAACAAGCTCCAGTTAAGAACTCATTTGGCGCCGGAAAAACACTAGCTATCGGTAACAACTGGAGCTTGAACTGAGGTTTGCAAGAACTGAGACATCTGGAGTTACACTTCTTCCTGTCCATCACTAGAACTGTCTTGAACTCCATCAAACAACTTCTATTTGCTTCTCTTCCCCTTCCTCTAAGCCACATTGGCTTTGTTAAAAAAGAAACAGTTTAGATGATTCTCTTAACAATTCCTAGACCCAGGCAGTGGTGGCCATACTAACCCAACAATCAGTCTGAAGAGACAATAGCAACACTAGTCCTATCGATGCTTCTATTCTGAATGGGAAGGAGTGAGTTATGTACTTCTGTGTGACACACAGAGATACAAACTGTTCCAGGCAACCATGTGCCACACAAATGCTGACCAACAGATCCACTCCATACTCCTCAAAGTTTCAGAAGTGGTAGTTAGAAGAATAATCCACTTTCCAATGGATTTACAACAGCTCAAGTTGTAGAGTTGCATTACTTGAGAATACTGACAAAGGAATTGTGATCACCTTTTTCAAAAAAATTAGAAGATTATTCGCAATACCTAGTCACTGTCATTGCTACCCACTGGACAACCGCTTCATATCCCCACGGCATTTTATGTTTTTATAAACCATGCATTTAGATGAGATAAGATTAAACCTGTTGGAGTTTCATATTTTATCCCGAGTCTAGGTCTTTGGCTCATGATTTCTATTCTGACTTTTTGCATCACAATTTTTGAGTAAAGCTATGTTCATCTTACTCGTATTTCCTATGTCTGTGTATGTCTGCCCTACAGCATTTTCAAAGACTAAGGTGGTTCTTTCCCTGATGACGGTTAAAATTTTCTCTTTAAGAAACAGACCTAAAACTCTTCAAAGAAATACAGCATACAAATGTATATATTTTATATATATTTTTTTTTCAAAGGAGAAGTCAAAGTTATGATGTAGCTCACGTATTCTTCTTGAACAGTTTCTATTTTACTGCATTATTTCTATACAGTTAACAATAAGACTTATGAATACAAGCTTAACTGAAGTGGTACCTAAATAGCTCTTGTGTTCCTTCCCCATGCAAGTAAGAAGTAGGAATTGAGTTCTGGACTACAGAATACGTGTAACATCACCGTTTGTTAAACTTTCTGCTGTGTAGAATTAACTTGGTAAAATATCTCTAAATATGAACAACAAAAGCCAAGTGGCATTTTCAGTATTTTCAACTCACTTATTAAAAATAAAGCTTTTTATTTCTTCCTCCAATTATATAGATACGCTGAAAGTATGTTTAAATATACTCATCAGTGCAACTGTCAAAGGCTAAGCGTGTATTATAGTAATGAGCCCCCAGATTAAGTATATGTTGTGAAATGTATGTGAATGTGCATGACTTGAACCAATGAACTGTGGCCTGAAATGATGTCACAATGTGCAGCATTAAGTGGAAGGTTAAACCTACTTGCATCTTGGTTCATTAAACGCAGTTAAAGTGCAAATTCCCTCATTCTGACAGTAGTAATCACAGGGGTTCACTTTCTGGTCACAGCGCTGACTTTTAAACCCCACAGAGCATCTGCAGAATTTCAGTAAAATAGACCTATATAAATATTCTGCCTTTTGCTGAACAGATTTTAAACGCATTATATAAAATGATGGCAAGACACGCACACATACACAGGCACACACCCACAGATAACAAAATTAATACACTGTTTTTCATGGGAGGTCCAATCTGCCCGTACTGAAAAGTTTGCTCATCAGCGTTGATCCAACTCTTCTAAAACTACGGGCTTATACTAACTGGTGGGTTCAGGAATCTAACATTCTTAAAGTATTATTGTCAAATGTATTATACATTTGTATTGATTGATCCAGAGTGCAGTGGCCTTGAAAATGTTCATGACTGTTTTCTTATCATTGTTAACAGCATTTAGATATTGTAAATCCATACACAAATTAGTGTATAAAACTGATTTTCCTTGAGATGCTATGGTGTTCCATATGAATTTGAAAAAGAATAAGCCAGTTTTATTATAAAAAGAAAAATCACAAGCTTCCAAAACAGCCATTCTAGGTGTTTAAGCAAATCAGAGAGTCATAGAATCACTTGGGTTGGAAAAGACCTTTAAGATCATCAAGTCCAATCACTAACCTCACACTGCCAAACCCAGAACTAAACCATGTCCCTAAGCACCACATTTACACGTCTTTTAAATACCTCCAGCGATAGTGACTCCACCACCAAATGAACCACCAGACTCAATTATCATATTAGGCCTTACATATTAGAGCTGTGATAGTCTCCTGTTGCTGAGATCTACAAGTCTCTCTAGTCCTCAACTAAAGACATTTAAAGAGATACAAATAACAGGTAGAAAGGGCCAGATCAAAACAATTACGAAAAAAAGATATAGGCACTTAAAGTATTCGCAGCTGAATAAGGACTACAGTGCAGAACTGCATCCCGCTGTCTCTAACCCCAAAGCTGCGAGCATTTATCTACAACTTCTTTTGGACAGTAGAGCAAGTGCAGTTTTGCCCCTTTACACATTCAGAAGTGCTTGAGCTCTCACAGGGAGGAAGTTTGTCTGTCTCTTACACTGGTCAGACTATAAAATGCAGGCCTTTCTCTCAGTAACTTCCCCGAGAGCCTGAATACAACAGGCACTCTTCTTTAAGATCACCTTAGATGCTCTGACCTCCAGATTGTCCTGAGAAGTGGAAGACTATCCACAATGGAGCTTTTCGGCGGTGCAGAAAAGGTCAAATCATTTATTAGGCAAAAGAAAAAAATAAAAACCCTGAAGTATGACTAGGTAGCTCAGTGTAACTGAGAACAGGAAAGAAATTAATTTCTTGCTACAGTGACTACTTCTGTATTTTATATTTAGCAGCTGAAAAAGAAGATACACCATAGCTCTCAAGAAGAGACTAGAAATGTAGGCTTTTCTAACCTCTTAAGACAGTACTTCACCGTCTAGACTACAGAGTCACACTTCCTTTGGTATTTGACATCTGGTGGAAAAGCATTCTGAATTCTTCTCTCAACAGTGGTGCAGAAGGGAGAGAGCAGTCTCACCACCGAACAGCCAAGCTGCCGTGGGCAGTGTGAAGGTTAGGGCAGAAACAGGAAATACCTGAGCATCTCCTCAGACCCATAAATGCAATAAATGCTGACAATACCCCTCTCACTCTCTAGCCACCAGGTTCCTTACAGGAGTGCACCGCTCCCTCCTCTGACCATCTTTAGAGGAGAAAAGACTTTATCCGCCTTTGAGAAGCAGGGCAGGCAACCAGCCTGTACCTCCGGATTCCGTTCAGGAACAAATGCCTAAAAGGGCTTTAGATCCGGCCTGAAACTATTAGAAGTCTCAAAAGACACATCTTTGTATCTGTAAGCATTTAAAATATATTAGTTATACCTTTCAATACATATATTGCAAAAAGGTAGACAAAGTATTGGGTTACAGAAATAGCTAGAAGAAGTACTGCAATGTATGAGTGCAACCAGCACATTATACATCCTAGAGAGACCAAAAATACAGACGCATACATAGCAATTTTAATATAGTCAGCACACAGATACTTTAAGGATCTACACAATGCAGGATACTCACAGACAGACTGGTATATTTGTCTCTGGGTCCAGTTGACATGTACCACCATTGTAACAGTAGTCATCACATAACTGACAGGTAGAGGCAATCTTCCCATTAGTGCAGCTGTCATGGTTAAAAAAAAAAAATACAAATAGCCATTTGTATTTTACTAATTCTGGTGAATTCCCTTATATTTATCTATATATCGAAATATTGATTTTGTGATATGTATAAGATCTACTGATTGCAAGAATTCTGGGCTTCCACTTTGAAAAGCTAGCACAGGCAGTGAGCTTATTAGACAAAATATTTTTAATCTTTCCTTTCATGGAAATAAACTATTATTATACAAAATAATCACTCAGCAATATAGCAGCATATCCAACTACATATGCTTTCATTAGTACACAGTATGTCTCTATCACTGTCACAGATACTGCAGAATGAACAAATTTCAACAGCGTGGTAAAACTCTACTGCTAACTTTATTAAATATTCCAGTTTTTCCAAGTGAAGACCCATTCAGTCTCCTGCTACATTATGCTTCCCCCAGTGAGGAATGCTCCAAACGTTGGTTTAAAAAGGCAGGAGCCAGTGGGTTTTTGCGTGGGCAGGGGCTATGCAAAGGAACGGTTCTGATGTGACTGGTTCAGGGGCTAGCCACTGTGTAAGAGATTTGAAGGACAATGCAATGTAATTGCTATTAAATATATAATTTTGGACACAGTCACCGCTCCCACACACACTTACTTGCATACTATGTCATTACTGTCCTTGTTTATTATGCAGTGTCCCCCATGGCATCTGATACACTTGTCCACTTCACATTTTGGACCTTCAAATCGTACTGGACAGACACATTCTACACTTCCATCATCAGAAATAGTACACGATTCAGAATTCACACAATAATGGTGGCAAACATCTGCAAGCAACATGAAAGCTAATTACTAAAAGACATTAAGCAGTATCATATAAAAAATAATACCTTAATTTTCTATGTTTTCAAAGGTACTATAATAAAACCAAAATGATTAATGAAGCTGGTGGCTCACTGGCAACTTCAAGAATCAAAAATACCCCATAAACAGATACATAACATATTAATGATGTAGTCTTGAGTAGTGAAATGGAAGGATAAACTCATAAGAGATTTTTTTTTTCCCTGCTAGATGTCTAACCATTTATGGCATCGTACCACATAATATAAAGACTACTGATGAGAAAAGCAGAGTAATGTTAATGTATTTAATGGGACATTGGCTGAATAAAAATCTTTTGATACATTCACATTAGCATTAACAGCATTATGCTAAACTGAAATGGAAACAGTATTTTGAAATAATTAAGTTTTATTTTCATTTATCCACATATTAAAATTTCATGAAGTTCTAATAATAATATATAACAACATAATCCATAAGTTCTAAAAAAACCTACATACATGCTTATTTTTATAGACTGTGTAAGACCCCATTAACTTCTCCAACTGCTTAAATGTCAGCAGGACTGAGATTTCAAGTAGTGAATTCTTTAACTCTTTAGAAGCACCAGTAACTGTCTCATTTTTTGTATCCCTCTAAAAAACCCCAAACTGTCAGACTGAAGAAGCTTCCAGAGCGACAAAATACTGGTATCTTAACATTTCAGTTCATTTTTAGTTATGTGGTAGTGACAACTTTCTTTTGATTACACAGGTGGTGCTTTTTAAGTCTTGTCATTTAAATGTCTTAATGGGGCCAAATCATTCAAAGTCTCTATTTCTCCCTCTTTTTCATGCTTTCTCCAATTCTGCGTAGTTAATATGCTGTGTTGAGCTTTTGGTGGTGTTCTGATGAAGTAATTGATATATGAGAAAATCTGAACTATGCAACTGTCTTAGCTTAGAGTTGAACTGGTCCATATTAATAAACTGTTAATTTCCTGTCAAAACTAAAAAAATCAAGTCCTTTAAAGCACAAGATACAGCTCAGGGTGAGTCAGTAGTAGCGAGAAGTAAGGCATTGTCAAGCTGTTCACTAGAGAACGAAACCTTGGCCACATGGCAACTTCAGCCTTGAGTCTGGAAGCGTAAACTTCAAGCTGCTGTTTGACTGGGGGCAAGTTGTAATAGGCAAATTGGAGACTACTAAAATGGATATATTTTACTGAGTATATTCAAGATGGATGATTTGTGAGGGCATCTCCTAAAGTGAGAAATATTTTGCTTATGCTTCTCTGTGCTGTTTTTTCCTCCCTCTCAGAGAAGGATGTGCTGACTGCCATACCATCGGCATTGACCATGCTAGAAGACATCTGCTAAAGGACGATGGTTGACTATTGGTGGAGTTATTTCTGTTTGATTATTGTATGTCTCCACCTATGTATGCAGGCTGTAGACTCATATACTTATGGAATCACTACTGAGCAACCAGAGAGGCTTAAAAGACCCTAAACGAAGGAGTTCATTGATTGCCATTCCCTGATTCAAGGTAGTAATTTGCAGCAGGGGGGCTGTTTTTTGAACAAAAACTACTGTAGGTTGAAAGCTAATATTGAGAGACATTTTATGAAAAAAGCCTTGCAAGGGGGAAATCTTTCCATGTACATTAGGCCATCCCCCGCTTCTTCAAAACCAGGGAATAGGAAGCTCATACTCTAAAACAATTACTGTTTTTCAGTATTGACTATAGTCATAATCACCCTTAATCTCCTGCTACATCTAACATGCATATACTACAGTTGGACTGAATGACACAAAAATAATCCCCTCCCCCCTTTTAAAAAAAGGAATTTCAGTTTCAGAGAAAGTAACAGCTTGTGAGAACACTAGATCCACTTTGAATGATCGTATCCACATAAAAATGTTTTCTATTTTTAGGTTATTTGGGCCTCAAAGGATACAAGAAATGAACTTTAATTAGTCTGTATGTCTTATTCCAGGAATTTAAAATAGAGGGTTAGATTGAAATACATCAAATACCTGTGGATATAATAATGTGCACAATGTTAGTGAAATTCTATGTAAATTCATTCACTTAAATTTATTTCAGCAGTGCCAGTGACTTGACACAGAGCACACATTTTGGTTATTAGCCCTTATGTGAGCTAATCACAGGAGAAACTCTGCATTGGGTAATTGGAAACGATAAGTGTGAGGCAAATAAGGCCTCTGCAATCTGGCAAAACTGCAAGTAAATGTCTTCTTCTTGCCATAAAAAACTCTAATAATATTTTCAGCGTGGGAGCATAAGTAAAATACCTATGCACGTTGATGTATCATCCTTTGCGTATGAACTAGTTTCAATCACATCACAGAAAGACTGAAAAAGGTATCTTAGAGGCAACCAATCTTTGCAATAATGCTGTATTAATATATTCCAACATGCACACAAAGTGACTGTGATTAATAAAGCAAAAAATCATGCATATGTGTGAATAAAGCAGAAAAAAAATCACAGACATGAATTTATATACACATTATAAACTATAAACCTGTACAATTTCAAAGAACTGTTATTGGCTAAGAAAAAAATACTCTAAAAGACTGTATGATTTTTTTTCCTATAAGTATTAAGGTTTAATAAAGAGAAGCTTAATTTTATTTTGTATTTTATAATGTGCTTGATGTATTGTGGCATTTTTCCAAAGTGTCAGCAGACAATCCAAATCTGATAATAAGCACTGTTTGGAAAGTACCCCTAAATTTACATTTAAATTAATTCCATAAGGAAAAAAAAAAAAAAAGATGTTTGCAGAGGCATTCAACTAGAAACAATTTGTTTGGTTTTGGGTAAGCCTCAAGCAAATATTTTTCCTTAATCTGTGTGTCTGTCTGTGCATGATTTATGTACTATACTGTTTTCAAACACCCAACTGTGTTTGCAGATAGTTATTTGTGGATCCATGTAGTTTGTTTAATACCAAGTGGGAGAGAATCACAATTACTGCTGGTTTTCCATTCAAAGGTTTCAATTTAATTCATAGTCTCCCAACTGGAAATACATTCAGTTTACTTCAGTGCGAATCCTAGTTAAGACACACACTAACCCTTTCCTTGTTTGACGGACCTTTCACTAAAACTAAATACTTCTTGCATCTTGCAGATAATTCTAAACCAGACCTTTATAACACCTAATTTCCCTTCCATTTTTTTTTAAATCTAGCCTTTTTCAGCAAATGAATTACGTACAAAAGAGATGATGTTTTTCACATTTAATGTTCCATTCTATAATAAGCACTATGACAGTCTTCTATTTTAGACTGTTAATAGTCAAAGCAACGCAGGAGTAGAAAAGAGGAGACTAAAAAAAATAATTCCGATGTCAGAAAAATAATCAGTTTTAGGTTAGGGCTGCTAGTGAGTCATCGTGTTGAAGAGACATGAGGAAGCCAAACTGTAATTTTGACATGAGTGACCAGAAGAAGAAATTCGAGATTATGTTCAAATGTCTTGAGTTAATGAAAACAGATCACAGTGATCCATGCTGAGGGAAAGCACAGAGAGAAAAGAAAGATAAATGGAGTAAGAACAGAAGGCCAATTGACTGATAATCTTTTCCCTCTGCACTGCAAAAGAAGTAAAAAATCAGAGAAAGTTCTAAAAAGCAAGAAGAGCCTTTCTAAAGGCATGGAAACCTTTGGAAAACAGTATCTCAATGAGAGAGACTGATGGGTCAGTGGAATGAAAAACTTTGGAGACCTTCATAGGCAGAGGACAGAACCTAAGCCCTGAGAATTAAACAAGAGTAATACTTCGAAATCCTGGTTTTCAATACTAGGAGGGAGCAGAAACCATACTGACAGTGATCTTCGACTGAGCAAGGTGAAAGAATACAGAGGTTTGAAACGTGAAGCAGTAGTTGCTGCTTACTGGGGTTAGAAATAAAAACTATAGGTAAGGTAGCAGCTGGAGACACAAATGTTGGTCTGCAAAGATCAGGGATACCAGAGAAATTTTTTAACAAACTGTGCCAATGTCACACTATGTTTAGGTGTTCCACCAGCATTAAATAACAAATATGAGAAGCGGAAGCAGAAAATTCTAACACAATTATCTCATTTCTGCTGACAAAGTCAGCTGTCTTGTACACCTCCACTGTGTGTATTAATTAATGAAAATAATATAAAAAATAATTTGTAAAAAAGCTCTTTCTTCACCTGCACATACAGATGGATATTGCAGAACTATGTTCAAAGATCACTTGAATACATCGGATTCCATTCCTTTAGCAGTATGACTGATTTTGGAGCTAAGTTTACCAACACGTGTCGTAGAAAAATCCCTCAAATCATGTTAAACTTCCATTTTGTAGAAGTTTTACCATAAATCCAGATTTAAGAGTTTGGGAGGATGACTTACAATACTGACATCTGTCTCCTGTGTAGTCAGGCAAGCAGTTGCAAAAGGGTTGATTCCCAGCGGTGACGCTGCAGGTTCCTCCGTTTTGGCAAAAATGACCGCAGACCGTCCGATTGCAGCTTGGTCCTGTAAAACCCAGCGCGCAGTTGCAGGTAGGCCTCCCTGTTCAAAACAAAGAAAGCTATTTTATGATAAAAATAAATAAACATTAAAATAACAATCAGAAGTTTAAAGACTGACACACTTCTTATAACAGTAGCAAGTAATGTATGAGTCCAGCTGCATTTCTCTAGACTCTAATAAAATGCGCCTTTGAAAACATTGCTTGAGTTCAGACCTTTTTAAAAACAAAGTCAATGCCGTAAGATATGGACACCTCAAAATCCGCATCGATGCATTTGACACTTGCACGTGTTATTGACGCATTATTTAGAAATTATTTTCAAAGATGGTCTTAAGTTGGAATTTAAGATACGACTAAGCCTCCATCCTGCCAGGCTGGGTTCCTCCAGTCGCAGCGGATAAATGTTTGTATCATCAACATTGATCCCTCTTCAGAATTCACACCATTATTCTCAAATCTACAAACCTTTACATGTAATCACATGAACATACAATTACTCACCAATGTGCTAATAGCCAACTTTACATAACAATTTTTACTAAAACACAGATATCTGTGCCTATTTTGTTATCCTGCCCCTCTCATACAATACATACTGTAACATAAAAGTTGCTGTCTTGCTTCAGAGCAGAGATGTCTGTCAGGTCAATATCCAGTGTCTGAAAAGTAGTCAACAGCTAGCGATGAACATTTGCACAAAATGAACTCCTAGTCTATAGCTTCTTTTTAAAGTGCTTTAAAATAATGTTTAAACACTGATGTGTTTTCCTCCCATGACTCTTCCTTACTTTAATTTTCTCAATTTTTTTCCTTATCTAAATCTCATGTCTAAAGGATTTATAGCTTTGTTATAATTCCACTGTTTTATTAAACTCTTCCACTTTTCCCTGACTTTTCTTATGTCTTATCTTCTTTGAAACAAACTTCTAGATCCCATAAATATTTTTTCCATCTAGTGACTTTGCTTTTATATCTCATTTGTAATCTTCTCTTCAAGTAAACAACCTAATGTGTCCAACTAGCCATCTTCCTCCTCACCTCCTAATAATCTATTCTCATTCTTATTTATCTCTTACAAAACATTATTTTGCCCCCACCTTCCTTCCAGTTTCTTTCACTTAGCCTTTAGGGTTTTCTTAAATTTAGGGAAAACAGACCTAGTTTAACACTACTTCTTCTTGGCTTCCAAGATGGGTAAGGAAAGAGATGGAGATTAATCAGGACCTGAGGACCCTTCTGAAATAAAGGAGTAGACAGGATGGTCTTCATTTGAGTCATAAGGAACACAACCTGCCGGCAAGTACAATCAAGAGTTTAACTGGGTCACCGCAGAGTGAGGGACAGCTGACAGGCAAAGACTCATCCCTTGGAGTGAAGTCACAGAAATACCATATCTCTGAGTAAAGGCCCACGCATGGGGTAGCAACAGTCAAAGAGTAAACAGGTATCAGGCAAAGCAAACGCCTCCTAAGTAGACTACAGAAAACCAAAACAGTAACACGTGTGCTTTACATAAATGGTAAAAGACTAAGAATTAAGATGAGAGAACCAAAATGTCTAGTCTTGAATGGGAACATCAACATCGTTGGCTATAGCAAATCTGGAAAAGGCAGGCAGCTAATGGGCTGTTGCAAAACTAATACACATTTCCTTGATGTCTAGTCTTTGCCCGTGATGGAATAGGGCTACGTGTTAAGAAGTGTTAAAGTCAATCAGGGTAGCAAGTTAACTACATATTGGACTGTCTGTGCGATGCAGAGGTCCTTTGGACAGGAATTACAGGGATAAACAGGAAAATAGCCTATTAGATTTTATTATTGACAGCCCAATCAAGATAATGATATGACTGTGGAATCTCAAAGAGGTCAAAGTCAGGGAATACGTTAATAATGAGAAACTCCAGTTATCCCCACATTTACAGCTGAAAAACTTCTCACCACGCCGTAAGGCGGAAATTAACTTCTTGCATATAAACAATCCGACTTCACGCAGGGGTGGGTTGGCAAGCACATAAGAGAAGCTATGCTTGACTTGGGCCTGACTTGGTTTGAAATGTACAGAAGAGCCAAAATCCTAAGTAGTGAAATGAAACAACATTTCAGGGTTACTTTTTCCATAATAATTATCTCTCATTTTCATACTGATCTGCCAAGAAATTCTTACCACAGCCTGATTTACTGATGCATTATGACTAAGTCCATTCCTTGCTGTCTATTGTCTCATTCATTGTTTCCCCATTTTAATACGACACCTGATGTAGTTATCCACAACTACTTTCCAATTTGCCTCCTGATGTCTTTTACCACAGCTGCATCTAAAACTCTGAAATGTGCAGCCCTTCCGAGTGTGGGCTTTTTTTTGTTTCTTCTCTATTTAGTGGGCTGTCTCGTTAAAGCAATGTAGATCAAACCAAATATTCCATAAACTGCACAATTTTAATTTTCTTCTGGTCTGCCTTTGTTTTAATACTATGTAATCATTTAATATCATATTTGTTGGACAAATTTTCAATGCAAGTGAAGTGCCCTCATTTCTTCAACTGATTCATGCAGAATTATTTATTTATCCTTTTTCCGTTACTTACTTCTTGCTCTTCTTACACAAAACCCTTCACGTAATTCTTTTCTGTATTTTCTATTTTAAGCTATGCTAATTTAAAGTGTTTTGCAAATCATCCTAAAGGCCATGAGATCACTTAGTCTCTTCCTCTAATGAGTACAGCAGGAACAAAACCATTGACTTAAAAATAGCTCCAACTAGTTTAATATGCATCAGCCTGGTTATTCATATCTGTCCCCTGTGATCCAAGCATTAAATCAAAGATGTTGAACTCAGATGTTAGCACAGACTCTTTTTGTTTTTCCCCATTTATACACTTGTACTTAAATTTCTGCCCCCAAGCCAGGGGGTTGCACAGAATCCTTCATCTGAATCCGTGATTCAATAAAAAACTTGAAATAAAGCAGCGATAGAGAATAGATCTGGAGGTCTGAAATCAGTTTTTATTATTAATGCTCCTCTGTTTTTTAAAATTATGGGGCAATGATATTTTCCTAGTTTGCAGAAAAGATTACTCTATTCTTTGCTAATATAGGCTTATAAATATGCCAAACTACTGACAGTCGTATGAAAATTTAATTCAGTATAGCCTAAACCCCATTTTCGTCACTCAATTTAACATGACTTTTAGTAACGTTAATAGTTCATTGCCTATTTATACACAGTCTGTTGGCATCTAAAATAATACTAATAATGACATTTTAATCTGCCTTTGTTCTCATAAACTATTTCTGATACAAAATGGTTCCAAGAACAGTTTAATAAAATTGCGGTATTAAACAATGACAAACAATGCCATCAGGTTTTGCATCATAGAATTAGAAAATCGGTTCATGCTTGCAAAGGAAATAGTCACGTTAACCAAGACGTCACATATCCTAATTAAAAAACTTTACATGGTGATCCCGTGCACAGAAAACACCGGTCATGAAGTTTCGGGATTAGAGCTGTACAGAGACAGAAGTAAAATTCTCTCTGAATTCTTGAACTTCATCACTACAGAAACATTCACAACACATTACGGTATAGAAAAATATTAATTAAGGAAAGTGGTTTATGGAATGTTACACTGTTTCAAATTCAGCTAACCATTTTATGGTGGTTTTACACAAAAAATGAACAAATACCATTTTCTGAAATAAAACACACAAAAAAAATCCCTATTTTGAGGTCTTCCTCCTTCAGTGCAATCCTCAACTGGATTTACTCTATGAGAATACTGTCACTGTCTTGTTTTCCTCTGCCTATTACAGCTTAGCATCTGAGCTGTCTCCTATCCTCCTCTTTAGTCTCTTCGGCAACATAATAATCCCCTAAAAAATTTCCTGTTTCGAATATCTGTGTTGAGTGTTGTTTGTCAAAGTGTCAAGCAGGACAAGGTGGCAGCACATTCTCAGCATCTCACATGTAAATGTTTCAACTTGAAAACTACAGAAATAATATCTAGAGAGCAAGAAGCACATCTATTTTGACCAGAATATATCCATTTTCAGTGTTTTACAATGAACATGCATGCACTTTGCTAGTTACTGTCTCTAATTCAATACTTGTACAGACTGAGTTTCTCACTATATGTATATGCATCATGCATGTAGGCCCTACATTGATGAGAGTAATTTGTATTTAGAATAATTCTAAATAACAATTCTAAAGAAATGCATTGGAGAGAACAGATTAAAAGGTGCCTGATAAGACACCTAAAACAAGTAACAAAAAAAATAATGAAAATTCTCTGGGGAAGCAACGTACTTGAAAGTCATTATTACCTGATGACTCTCTACGTGAATATTAATTTACAGAATTCTTTGTCTTAATTCTAAAACTGAACTTGAAACAAACTTACAAAATTGTCACATACTTTGCAAATGTTTTCCACAGAATTAGTAAATTAAAGGAGAATACTCTATGGTGACCCTAGGACACACGACATTATTTTTGACAGTAGGGTATGAACAAATATATGAAGTTTTTGGCATGAAGCTGAAATGCAGTTTCACCTTTCTTACAAAGAAAAATTATCCATAAGAAGATGGCAGTGATCAAAATCCTAAAATGTTCAATTAGGTTTTGATTACACAGGCTGTAGTTACTCCTAGTTCGCCAATTTAATTTGCTATGTAATAGCAAATAACTTGCCAAATCAGCTTCAGAAATAGCCAATAAATATTTTTGTGCACAGTCTCTGTAACATTTAGGTGATTTCTTCTGGGAACCTACTCATACGTCTTAAACTTCTATTTACATTTATTTTGTAATAAACAGAACTCTTAACGAGTTCATCTTTGATTCATGCTATTGCCTAACCAACAGAGAAATACTATGTATTTTGTATGACTGCATAAGGTATTTTGCAATTAAAAAAAATATCTTTTAGAGCAATAGCACTATTTTTGTAAGTTTTCTGAAAGTTTTAAAAAATGAGATCATCCAGATGACTGCCTACACACCAAGACATAGATTATTTACTTCTTCCAGTCAGTGGTATATTCACTACCAGCAACGCACATTTTTAAGTTGCTATATGTGAATCTGCACACTTAACTTGCATATTTCACTTGCTGTCACTGTTAAAGAAAACAACGTGGCACTACACCAGCCTACTGTAAGTAATACCATGTCTTCTGGAGTAGTTACCAGCAGTCTGTAGGTATCACAATAATTAATTTCTGTGTGGCCGATGAACCGTAATTAGCTGTACTGAACCAACAGTAGTGGAGAGAGGCTGTATTACTGTACGTAATTAGTAAGTGAGCTGATTGGGATCAGTCCCAACAGAAAGACATTCTCTCCATGTTGGGAAAGAAAGAAGAGCAATCTCAAAATACATTAGAGCAGTCTCAAAGGCTGCTCTTACCAAGGCTGGTTACGGTGGTTCTGTTGGGAGTCTTGGATCAGCTGTGAACCAGAGCAGACATTCTTGACACCCCGCTAGCTGCCACCCCTCTCCCCTTCCCGTGGTCCCTGCCCTGGTGATGAGGTGATGCAGCGTGCACCCGCAAGACTACAGGGAGCGACACGATATCAGCACAGTAAACAGGTTCTTCACTGACAGCATTTTCAGTAGGCACCATCATGTCCCGCAATCAGCTTGCTTTGCTTATAGAATACAATATAGAATAATATCTACTTTATATATAATTCTTTTTTTGAGAATGTCATTAATTTTCATTTAGTGGAAAGACTTAATTTTTCACTCATTTTGATACAAACATCACAATTCTACATGGTTAGACATACTCTTTGTACTATATTACAGTACAAATATGTATTTAATTTTGCGAACTAGTTATATCTAGTTAATGTGTTCAGGACATTTAGTAAATTATTGCTTCAACATTTTTACTTTAAACTGTAAGTAGAAAAGGAGCACATTTTTATGGCAACGCTTAATTTTTTTTCCAAATTCCCGTTAATTTGGCTTACTGGAAAGCATTCATTATTACCAAACTTTTAATTACATGTCTCAGATGTGTACTTTTAATTAACTGATGACATTTTCTTTGTTCAATTATTGTAGTTCAATACAACTGTCATAAACTAATAAATTTTAATTAAAGCTGCCCCAATCTCTAGCTATATAATGTGCACATAGGAATTTGCCAAAAGGCTTAGCAGTAAGTAAACCAACAGTGAATAATCCCTGAATTGCCAGTGGGATTTGTCTAACAAATTAACATTTGTGTGCAGATAATGAGGTTCTACAACATACCACATCCAGTCAAGATTTAGCACAATCATGTTTTAAAAAATGAGTAATACTCTGCAATTTACTTAATTGGTTATCACATTATTATTATATATCAGGCGGTGAATGAGAACAGGGTTTACACACTCACTAGAACACACACGTTCACTAGAAGTGTATTTTACATGCTGCGTCATTTTATTTACATCAGAACATGCTGGAAGGTTTGTTTGCGGAATATCTCTTCCTCGATTTTTGAGCCAGAAGCCAACAGTAAGGAAATTCCCTGGCTCCCAGGGAAGTCTCCCAGCAGCGGGGAGCCTGCAGCAGCTCATCTCCCTGTGAGGTTACATCTACCAGCAGTCCCCACGCTTGCCAAAGGGCATGCGTGCAGAATGACACTCATTAGATTGACTACGTCAAAGCTGTTTGAGTTGGATGATATATGAGAATCGATAAGGGCAATCAGAGCTTCGAAGAAAGACAGAGTCAATCAAGCTGAAATTACCACAGGTGAGTTACACTTTGTGGATAGGATTCGGATTGGCACTTGCACACATATGCAACTTCCAGAGGAAAAAGCTTCATCATTTTGAACAAAAATAAAATTTGAAAAAGGAGAAAATTGGGAAAATATGTGCAACCTGATTGCATCAGTTTAACAGAACAGTTTGATGAGCCAATTGTGTCACGGATCAAAAGCATAAATGCTGCTTTTGGAGGAGCTCATTGTGAGCATTGTAGTACGGGAGGTGGCATGCACAGATAGCAATAGCAGAGTAGAAGAAATTAAGATGATATAGAGCTGACTTTATTTTAAAATTTTATACGTTCCAGAAATATGAGAGAATTCTCTACCAAATAAAAAGAAGCCCCAAAAAGTGTGCAATGTGCTAGTGGACAGGTCAACCTGGTAGGATGTAATATCATAAATCTAGACACAATATGATGCTCAAGTTCTACAACTGTTAAAGAAAACCTGAGCAGCTCCTGGTGATAGGAACATTTTTATTCCTACATGTAGCAACATGCAAGAAGAAAGGAACATGCACACTAACGACACTCATGTGAACCTGACAAAGCAGATCAGCTCTGCCTTGGAGGCTGAGACAACGAGAAGGAAGTGGGTGAACGCTGCTCTGTTCTGGATTTCACACCCTCAGTCCAAACCGGCAACGGCGTGCGCAGCCCATGCGGCTGAATGAACACGCACTGATGCAATGACTGAATGACATGCTTTGCACAGCAGTATGTTTGATATGGAAAGAGGAAATGGTTGTTGCAAAAACACTTCAGGAATTAAGCTTTGTTGACTTAATTACAGCTTTCAATACTTTAGGGGCGTCCATTTTAGCTTCCCTCTGTAAGATACATAATGGCTTTAGTATATCATGGATTAGATTAAACTAGGATACGGGAACATCTCACTCACATGCTAGTTTGTTTCAGAAACACAAGATTTATGGCCTGATACAGATAAGAAATACAGTCTGATAAGAAATAAAGATTTCTTCTCAACAGAATATTTACAGGGTCCAGAGGCTAGGCATGCAAGGATGACGAGATGTGGATCAATTTGAAAATTTTATCTGGATTGCAGGATGAGTCACTTTGATTTAGAAAGATATACTGTCTTCCTTCCCACCTCTCCAGCACATGAAAGTTATGGCACAGGCTTCAAGGCATGGCTATCCTCATGAACTGGAATTGGCAGATAGGAAATCCGGTTAACTTGAAATACGATAATGAAAATTTGATTAAACTGGGCAAGTGGACACAGCACACACATTTCTATTAGCAGGTATGCCCATTAAGAGTCATCAGAACCAGTTCTGTGTTGGTCTTGGCTCGTAAAGGCTTGGCACTCTTTGGCCATGTGTGGTACAGTAAACTTCAGTTGCAGCTAAAGCTCTGGATTCCCCAAACCCAGGCAACTGAACAGTGTGATGTGGACTGTGGCGACATCCATGCTGGCTCTCCTGATGCGTTTTTGGTGCAGGCGCATTTTTAAGACCGAGCAGAAATAAGGCTAACGCCTGCATCTCCAGGCCCACTGTAGCAGCTGGGGCCATCATTAACAATTTAGCAGAAGTATATCATAGAATCTGCTCATCTCTCTCCTTTACTCACTGGTGACCAAACCTACTACACTCATTATTTCTGCAAGGCTGAGAGATTTCAGGTGCTGGATTTAGCGGGGGGAAGAGGGAGAGGGGGGCAAAACAAACCAAACACAAAAAAACCCCAACCCAAACCACAAAATCCAGGCAACAGCACAGCTGTGTGAGCACAGCAAGTGTTCACTGCCTGGTAAAGAAAACACGAGCTGTTGGAGGTGAGTGAGCCCTGTGGCTGCTGCCAAAAGAAAAGGATTAAATAAAACCCTGAGGTCTCTGCAGGATTCAGAACTGAGCTGACTTCTAGGGAGATGAGTTATTAATTTTATGAAGCCTTTTAACTCCACAAAAGTATCAATTAAATGCCAGGCATGTAAAGATGTGGGAGTAAACATCCTCTCCTCAGACGCCAAGGAACTTCTGCACGTCACGTAAATCACCCGTGACTTACTCTAATTCATTTGCAGGTTCTCACTAAATATGTATTGATATCACTACATTGATCAAAAAATCTCTGCTTATCATTTGTGTCAGTAGTTCCATCAGCTGTTAGAAGCAGTTTGAAGTATAATTAATCAACATCAAGTACAAGTAATTCTCATTTTCCAATATTCAGTCATTATTAGGGATGTTAACTACGAACAACATTATTAACCCTCAAATACTCAGAACTGCAAAATCCTCTGCTTGGCACACAAGAGATTACTAGATTTGCATTCACTTGGATTTTTGCCATCACATCTCAGTAAATAAGAGGAGGCTCCAGAGAAGCCGGCAAGTGAAAGCTGTGTTACTAAACTATATAAGCTTAAGTTAATTAGTAAGGAGTGCTAAGGAAAACATTGAGACCTAAGCCCCCTCTGTCACAGAGACTAAGACACATAATTCTGCGTTATGGGGAGCTCTCTCTGGTTGTGCTAAACAGTCACAAACTCCTCTTCTAAAGTCAGGTGCCTGCACTTTCCTTACAGAGATGAGGGTGTTGGTCATTTCATCACCCAGGACAAGATGATTCACACCACCTTCAGCAGCTGATAGGCTTCCAAGCAGAGATGAGACAGGAAACTCTTCTCCAGCTGTTCTACTTTGAATAAAATATTTAAATATTCCTTGGAGCAGGACACAGAATTCGTCTTCTCCTTTCTCACATAATTACTAAATTTTAGACTACTTCCTATCTTGCTTTCCCTGTCTAGCCCAAACACTAATTGCATTACACAAGCTGCAACAGCTTACATGTTAGGGACAAAGATCAACTGCCAAATATCTGCATTTTGACCGTTAGGATCATCTCTCTGAAGGTAAGAGATGTGATTTAAAATTCCTTCAGGAAAACAAGGGATCTAATTCTAATCAACCAAATCTTCCTGAGAGTTAGATGAATAAAATGCCTTCTTTGTGAATGCGAGTAAGATAAAGTTAAAAGGTTGAGGTCACACAACTCTAACTTAAGGAAGTATCTCTCTGCATGCATCCAAAAATTAAGAGGAAGAACTGAGATAAGGAGAGAGCAAGACGTCTGGGGTTGTTCTAGGTATAGTTTGACTGGACTTTACGCTTTACATTTCCATTTCTACACTGTGACATGTGTGCCTTTCTACTGAATACTTACATGCTCCCTTTTGTGGGATGCAGCTTAACTCTACTTAACCACCAAGACAGGTGAATGAAAAGCACTGTTGATAATAAAGTGTATGTATGGTATACACTGCTATATTGCACATAGTTTAACTATGGACAAAGAAATTAAGTTACAAAGAGAAAAAGATATCACAAGCAAGGAATAAATTCAAACATTAGAATCAAGGCAGGTATAACAGTAAGATACAACTGCTCAGAAATATTTACCGAGGAGAGAGGCTCCACAGGTTCCTCCATTCTGGCAGTAGTTGTAGCAATGATTAGTTTCACACCTTTCACCGGAGTAACTTGGCCAGCAGTGACATCGAGGGTCCCCCTTCTCGTTTATAATGCACTTTCCTCCGTTTTCACAGGTTAATTTACAGGTATCATCTGCAGCAAGAGCGCACACAGAATTGTTTTCAGCAACTCCATTTCATGTAACTGGAAAAACAGAACCTGTTTGCAACTTAAATAGAATTACAGATCCCTATCACTGGGGAAAAAGAAAAATCACTTTTCAAGTTGGAGAAAGCAAACTATAGCTTCTGTTTACACCTCAGCCTTCTTCTATTTGATTTTTTGGATCTCTCTTCCACTGTCTATTAACTAACACCCCTAACTAAACCCTATCAAAAATATTTAAAAGGAAATTACTCGGCCTTTAAATCCTCCTCAAAAATTGTTATTTGAATACTAACTTGTTGTTCCGAAACTATATTTTCTGATTTATTCTTACTCTTCTCTGCTCAGTCCGTAAAATCACTGGGATACTGCTCGCTGCTCTGCATTCACCGAGTGCTCAGGGCAGGAGTGCCACCGTCTTAGCGGTGAGGTACGAGGTGACACAAATTCTGATTAGGCCAGATTCAATCTTTCTATAAAGCTGCTTTGCAATTAGAGTTGTGCCTGTCTTGGAAACACTTTGAAAACTAAATCTCTGTTCATTTCAGTGAAGAAGATATAAAATCATTCAATGACAGCAACGAGAAATTAATTACAGACTAGCATGCATACAATACTCAAACATCCAAATAATTGTAATCCCAAAGAAATAGACAGGCACTTTTCCAGCCCAAACCATGCTTTCAGCAATAAGACCTTTCGTTTCTCACATAGCAAAACAAATCCTGTGAAGCCAGACTGCTGCCTAATTAATCCAGCACTTGAACCTAGACAGCTTTTAACAAGAGGGATACCACAAACACTAAGAACTCTTCAGCGATATATCCACCGGCTGTAGATGTTTTGCTGAATTAATCTGTTTTCGTTAAATAACTAATGAAAAAGAGTCAAGGTTCCCATTTGTCCTATACTTGCTGACATCCAACACTGACTGACACCGGCACACCAACTCCATTTTTTGGATGTTTAAAGAAACCCATTGCGTTGTAAGTGCAGACTTTAGGAATGTCAGGTATCCTCTAGCTGAACGGTTCTCTCCAGCACAGACTCTGCAGAGACCAGTAACCCAGTAAGAGAACTGTGCTTATGCAGCAGCCTTTTCTTTGGATGCACCCAAGTCTCCCTTCCCTGCCCACGCACATCCCTCCTCGTCTGGGTCGGGCTGTCTCCGATCACGGCCAGGGCTGAGATGGCGCGGACATGTAACCTGGGATCAAACCTATTTAAACAAAACTTCTGGGAACTGATCATCTTTCAGGCAATTGCACCTCTCTCAAGCTGAAACCAGACAACAAATCTAAAAGTTATTGTGGAGGACTGACTAGCACATCATTATTTCAGGTGTTTTACAATAAAAACATGAAATACCACATGTGCTTAATTTCTTGGTATTCACCCTGGATACATACATCTGTTGTAACAAAGCTACTTTGTATTTGGGAGTTTGAGGATGCCTCAGTGTTTTATTTATTTGGGTGGTTCATTAAATCCTTTGATGTTCCATGAACCGTTCTTCAGTTACTCATTACAAAAGTTGTTTAAATGGATAATGTAGCATATCTTATTGGAGAGAAGGTCTATTTTTGTTTTGCTTATCTTATCTATTTTACTTATCATTAGTCATGAGTTTATAGAGCAAAGCTTGGTAAAAATGGAATAAATAACATTGAAGTACAGACAAGTACTCATTTTTATGAACCTTGCTGATAGCACATTAATAACATGTTATATTTATCTTCTAGAGCAGTTCTGCAGAATTAAGATACCAAATTTGAAAATATATGGAAATTAAGACAGACTATGAATTTGAAAGAAAAACAGAGTATCAAAAGACATATTTAGAACTACAAAACACGAACTACAAACCTGAAAGTGACCCTAACCACACCCAGAAATACATGCCTTCAGATTTTCAGGAAAATGTACTGAGCCAAAAATCACCCACAGTAATGATTTTCTAAGCCACTTGTCTTTCAAAGATTGGGACGCTTATGTCTTATACTTCTAAAATGCAATGTATGTTATAACTTTAAGCAATAGTCAGCTCCAAAGGTTCCTGAAAAAACATTAAATTTGTAATATTTTGCATCATCATGGGATTATTAAAACTCGCTACTGAATTTGTTGTCTATGAAACAGAAAATTTACTACAATTTTGGCTTTTAAATAAGCTAAGAAATAGGATTGAAAGACGTAATGGGTAAGCCAGTTTTAAAGTCTACAACTTTAACAATATAGTGGTTTTAATGCTCCTGCTTTGTTGTCTGAAGGTAAATACAAGAACCAAATTACTCCTGCTGATTCACATCAACCGAGTACAAAAGGGGATCAGACGCCTTTGTGTGGGAGACAGGAGCAGAACATTCCCATAGGAGAAGACAGGAAGACAAATAATACAGGAGAGAGACACAGCAGAAATGTTACAAAAAGCTGAATACTTTTAATTTAAATTACTGAACAAATACCTCTGAAATAAGAGCTGGGAACAGCTCTAGTAAGTACCTACTACTGGAACAAAATTAAAAAAAAAAAAATCAGAAAAGTATCTATCTGGAGTCAATTCGATACTGCTCTGAGCTTGCTGGAACTCGGACTCAAAGACCTTTCAGCTGCTCTTTTTGCTTCTGCAATGACAGAAGTAAATAAAGTGGTTACGGGTCATGTAATTTTATATATTCTCTCCTAGCCTGGTTATTTAAGCTTCTCTTGCCTTGACTTGCCTACTTCAATCTTAATATATCTTTAATAAAGAATCAAATAACTTTGATTTGCAGTTTTTCTTATGTTTTTCTTCCCGGTATGACTGTTTGACACAACATTAATGGAGTGACGGCCTATTTGCTCCATCTTTGACTCTTTCCTTTAACTGAAAGTAGAAGAAAAATCTTACAGGGAAGAAACACTGATAAAGCAGCAAAGCAAAGCTTTGTGAACTCTACTGGCATTTTTTCCTTGACTTGTTCAATTTTTTGATATTCCATCCCCCTCCCCCAATCACACAGACACACATCTTATTTTTGGCATTTCTATAACAAACCTTTCTTTCTTGAGAAAAATGCATCTTCCTTTTCGCTGTTTTTTCCCCTTTGAAATACCCACTGATTTCAGGACTAGGCAGTTCAATGGAGAGGCGAGGCTATGGAGCACAAGGTTAATGAACTTCATTCTTTGGGACAAGAACAGTTTACCTCCCCACAGTGGAAAACACTAATATCATGGGACAGAAAGTTATTTATTCTTGCCTAGCCTTCAGACAAGAGTGTAGCTCATCCTTTTCTGAGCTGAACGCACCTATCAAAGACAGAGTACGGAGTTCTAATACTACAGTCAGGTTGTATAAATCTTCCCGTCTCTCCAGATGAGGGTCTTGCTGTCTGCCAGTTTTCCATATGCTGAAATTTATCAGAACAAGTTGTAAGCCCCAAATTTCATCTGAATACTGTAAAACAGACCCTCCTCTGTTTTCCCTTCACATTTTTTTTTCTTTTAAAGATCTGTTCGGTTTACAATTTTAAATGGAAAAGAAGGGCTAAGAAAAGGATGCACAGGAGGAAAAACTAACCGAGATCTGCTGTAATGTAACCCATTTTCTTCTGTCCTGGGAAACATCAGTCCCAACGGTAACCCCTTCGTAAATACAGAAGATATGGCTGTAAACAAATTATTTTTTTCATACCAGGAATAGCCTTCTGTATTTATCACCGGTTCTATTTGATATCTAAGAAGACTAAAAGCAGGACAGAAATCAAGACGATAGCATGGACTGAACTGCCATAGCTTTAGCACAGCTCCCTGAAGCAGACTTCATGAGTGAGAAAGAAGGCGTATAATGATTAACCTCTTCATCCCCAGCCAGAGCACTTGGCCTGCCTGCAATCTGTGTGCGCAGTGGGCAAGTCCCCACAGAAACATGCTGAGGGAAACACCATGATAAATTCGACGTTTCCACTCTGTTCAGAAGCAACGTCAGATGTGAGTCTTTATAAATTTTTCTCAGGCTTTTTATCCAGCCAAGACAGCACAAATATTCCCTTCTTAAAATTAAAGCGATAAACATGCAGCTTCAGAATACCGAGCTGCTGGAAGTGTCCGTTGCTCTTGCTCATTCAGCTGTGGTAGACACCGTCTTCCTCCAGTGCAAGTCTCTGCATTTTCATCCCCTCAGTATGTTTTTAGCTTCATTGTGCTACAGATGATTATACACAATAAACTTAATGGATACAAATCCTGTGGTCTCTTTTAGGAAAATGCAGTGGTATTCTACCCATTTGAAAACTAAAGGTTAGCTTCTCAACTGAAAAAGTCAGGCCTGCTCTAGTCAACAAATAAACTACAAAAGAACTGTGCTCTGTCAATCATAATCACCTAGGGAGAAATGAGATGGAAGGTTATCTCAGAACACACAGGAACTCACTTTCATTTTGTTATAAAAACATTCTGAATGATACAACACACATGTTGTAATAACTCTGGCTTGAAAACTCCAAATCAAACCCAAAAGCTGTCTCTCATCAGTTGTATGAGACGCTGGTGAAACAGCTGTCTGAAGCAATCTGGATTCAGTTTTACAGAAAGCCACAGAGGATTCAATATTTAGAATTCCTCACGTAAGACTTATGAAGAAAAATCGATTCAATGGATCAAGCCAGTAGCAATATTACACAGAATTTCAAGACTTACCTCAATTTTCTTTTGTTAAAAAAATCCAAGCCAAAACAAAAAAACCCCACAACAATACAATGAACCAGAACTTGAGTCAATTTTTGGGATCTAGTCACAAGAAACAGAGCAAGACTGAGATTACCTCCCAGCCACCAACCTTAAGGTAGACTGACCAATAAGAAATTGTACAAAGCGCGCAAGGCATATTTTCAACAGTCATGCCAAAAACTACCAAAATGAAGAACGGCACAATAATATTGAAAATGATCATTCTTTGTTGGAAGGAATTTTTCACAAGGATAGGGATGCAGGCATTGTCAAAACAGAATCTTCAAACACAGACTCTCCTGAGGGAACTATTCAAGATGGATGGGAACTGGAGACGGCTGTCCCATTATGACTCTGTCAAGTCATGGAAACGTACCACTAGATTCCTTACCACATTTCAAAAGACCCAAAACACTTAAAGACACTAAAAGGTATTATGAATGTTCAATATATTACTGTTTACTGTTGTAACTTAAATTATATATTATTTTAAAAGTACAGTTTAGTCACTTTAGTTCTTGATATCCACAATTACTACTATTTTGTGGAACTAAAAGACTTCTTACATGACTTGAAATTGATACTGTACAAGAACAAAACAACCAGCACATCTCAATTCTATTGCTACATGAACAACGTCCACTAAAACAGACTTAAAAAGTTGAGTTTTCAGACCTGTAAATAGGTGGTAGTGTATTTTTTAACACCTAAAATATAATGTATGTAAACAATTGTAACCTATGTACTGTACAACTACTGCATTGTGATCTAACCAGTAACAAAACCGAATGAATACATCAGTTAAAAAGTGTTTTGTGGATACTCATATCTCAAATTAAAATCTTCTGGATTTCATTCTTTGAGGGACAAACCACAGGAATATTTCAACTGACTTTGGATCAAGATTTTATTGCAGAACTTTGGATTAATATAGGTCACTCTTCTACAACACACAGGGTTTGACAGCCATGTAAGGCAGGAATTGCTGTTTGGGGTTTACTGACATCTATAACCATGCCAAAAATGCTCTGAGACAATGAAGACAATCTAATGCTAGATTTAACAAGTTGAATGTATACAGTTTGGAATATTTCATATACATTTTGTAGCTCTTTATCAGAAAAGAAAAGGAAGACTACAGCTCCTAATGTTTTTATTCCATGCTGTACAACTTCCTAAAGGAAAAGAACCTGTTTTAGAACTTGACTTGTCTTTTGTTTGCAGGCTATTAGCGACCTACTAATGGCAAGTGAGTTGTCAGCCAGCTATTAACTATAAATATGTATTAATTCACATGCCTATCTTGAGGTCGACTCTGATCTTTCCAGGAATCTCTGTTGATCCTCGGAAAAATAAGTGGAGTGTCAGCACGAGACAAACATTTAACATCCCCTTCATACTTTTTTTAAAAAGTCAAACAAGTGCAAACCCACACACTTGTTAGTGTGCCATGATACTGAGGCTTGTTGCAATTCACAATTTATAATCCGTGAGGCTATAAAACCTTCAATGTACTACTACAAAAATTGCATACATGAAAAAATGTACAAACAAGCTTATGCTTGAAATATAATTATAATCAGAATACTAAGAAACACTTCTTTAGCAGCCCTTTCAAAAGACACAACAGATAGAGCAGTTGTGGGAAGATACTGACAATTATCAATATATTAAAAAATGCTTCTCTAGCCATTTTCTGTCTATCCATAAAAAATTACAACCAGCAGTGAAACAATCTAAAAGCTTCTCCAGATCTTCCTCTAATAAAAACACCCCTTCCTGAAAACTCCACCACAGCACAATCCTCTGCCCCACCAGTAAAACTGTAGCACTACTGAACTGCGGGTTCAAATTGCTACCAGTCACCAGTGAAACACAGTATGCTTTCATTTGTCCATTCTTCAACACCTAAGTCGTAACTATGGGTCATTTGCAATAATTTTAGCTGGTACCGTATCAGCAGAAAATCTTGTCACGTTATCGCTGCATTTCTGGCTCCCGACGACAAGTCAGGGGTAGCCGGGCAGACCAGCACCCGTCTCAGACGAACACAAGCTGACACTCGGAGGGGCAGGGAGGGGGGAAGCTCTCTGAAGACAAAGGGTGTTTAGATTGATGTGTCTCAAGAGTCAGAAACCTCACACAGTATACTAATGGTTTCTGTTACATCTACTTCAGTGACATCACTTATCCCCGAACAGTGGAAATTGTTATAAAGGAGCTGTAAACTACTTCAGAGTTGTATAACTATTATATAAATACACATGGGTGGGTATTCAGCCAAGGGGATACAATAAATAAAGCTTTCATTTACTGTATTTTTGCTAGAGCAAGGTGTAGTACATATAAAAGTTAGTACTGTAAATGCATTGCATGTAATGTATTCCCACACAAGCAAAAACCACGAATGGATTTGTTATCTAGGACAAGTTTACTAATATTGTTTTACTCCCTAAATTATTCTTTAATTTCTTCATACAGAAATACAAGATACAGAAAAAGAAGTGCTGCTAGACAGGATAGATTTATTAATACCACATCATAAAACACTAAAACACAGCTGTATTAATTCAGTATTTAAAGACTACGCAGTATAAATGGGTGTGATTTTCTCCGCAGAATGATGACATTTCAGGTAAATTAATTTAATTGCTAAATTGAGCATTTTAAGTACTGAGAATCTCACCAAAATATGTATTGCTTTCACTTCTGAGCCTGAAGTTAAACATTAGGAACACATCCTAATATACTTTGACTTCTCGTACACATAAGAAATCCTATTCTATGATACCTGGAACCTTTTAGAATTCAAGCTGGCTAAAATTTCATTCCAGCTGTCTGACCACCTTCGGTTCAGCCTCACAGTGGGAATAGTTTTGGAGTACGTAATAGTCATCTTCCATGGAAAAGACAACTTATGTTTTCCCCCCCTAAAACATAGCAAGAACTTTGTAGCTCTTTTACCCTGAAGTCTGGTTTCCTGTGTCTTGATATTAGTTAGTATTAGATGTTACCAAAAGATACAATTTTAGATAAAAATATTTCTGTGGTTTTCTTCTTTTTTGTCTGTTACTTCAAAGCCATTATTATTTGCTCTGCTGCCTGTACTGCCTTTTGACTATTGCTGTAGTCTAAGCAGAGGTGTTCCTTGACGGTCTTTAATGTTATTTTTTTCTCTTGGATGGTTAATGTTTAATTAGGAGTGCAAACCACTTCAGAGCTTTTAAAACTTCTTTTGGTCGATATATATACACATTCACATTTAAATATAGTCTTGTATCTGTTCAGCCTGAAAGCTCATTTTTCATTTTGATGAATATAAACAGGTTTTTTGAATTCAGCAATTTTGCTTCTTCATATTTAGATTCAATTTCAGATAAGTAATTTGTATGTTGAACAACATCACAAAACTCTTGACTCCTGCACACCCTAGTCTTTTGCAATGACAAAACCTGACCAGTTGTTTATTTACTGTTTCCCACGCAGTTTTCAATACCTACCTAAAAGGCTCTGATCAATGCATGTTCCATTCACCAACGATTTTCCCTCTGGACAAGCACATGTTGCACCAGAAGGGTTGAGTAAACAAATGAATTCACATGTCAGGTCCAAGCATGGATTAGGCACTGTTTAAGAAGAGACAATATTAAATACATATATATATATATATATTTAGAATTACACTGTGTTATGGAGCTAGGAAAAAATAAATAATCAAATATAAAAATTTTGATACGCTTCCAGTTTCCAGGATATCACCAGCATGAATGCAGTGAACACACTCACTTAAATGGCAGTGCAAGACTCACACCAGGATAGAATGGAGTCCAGTAACAAAAAATGTATTGGTAAAAAAACTTATATGGTTGAGGCTAGAGGTATTTGTTTCCAGCTTCCTTCTAATTTTTTTATGCCTCATTTACAATGTGGGTACACAAGACAAGTTTTTGTCCAGTGTCTTTTCAAAGAAGAGAAAATGCATCAAAAAATCTAAATTAATCTTTTATAAAGAGATATGACTAAATCTATTTTCAGTCGTACAATCAGGCTCTGGTTTATATTTGTACAACTTAGTTATGTTTCCCCCCCCACTCCAAGGTGAACTGCTCAATATTGAGTTTAAAGTAATTATGCTTACTCACAGTCCATTTGTTTGTAGCGGTGAAAAATCAAGGCACTCTTTGCTTTATCAGCATCCACACTTAGATATTCTACAAGGCTCCTGCCAAATTTGTGTACTCTGAATGCACCATTTTTAGGACCTGCTCCATATATGTAATCCTCAAAAATGTCAATTCTATGTGGATGCAGTAAACCTTGAATAAAAATGAATAATAAATACAAATATCTATTCATATTCAAATAATAAACAATTTTATTAATAACTTCAGTTGCATTATTGCAATTACCAGCTAAAAGACATTGTCATTCAGACAGCTTGTTTCGTACTCACAAAGACTGCCTTTTAAAAAGCAATCTTTTAAAAAGGAACTCTTCCCACACTACAAGCAACTAAAATCTCAAGCTCCGTATCAGCTTTCCACACAATTCAGCCTCAGAAACTGGTTGAATACTGCAAAGTAGGGAAATCCCACAGTAACAACTAGTTAATTAGAACATACTTAGCTGCAACACTTTAACTAGAAGTACGTGACAAGAAAGAAAAAGATTATTTTGGTGTACATAAAAGAAACCTACTCTGACAAAACATTTCTTCAGCTCCTTAACATGTTTGAAATCCTAGTTCTCACACTACACTTCTTTTAATTAATAATTATAGTAAATTAATGCAAAATAAAATGCTAAGCCTCTACCAAGTCCTCATTTTTAAGAGCTATGAGTGCCAATTAGATCACATAGCTGGATTTCCCAGCTGCACACTTTCCCATGTAACCAGGCAATAGCTTCTGACTAAAACTCCTTTGACAGAGATGCATCTCTTCTTCATTTGAAGCCATGAAGAAACAGAGCTTATCATTCCTCGTGATACCTTGTTCCTACTATTATTCCCATTACTGTAAAAATGGTTTTGTATTTCACTTGTAATTACTCAGTTTCAGTCCTCAGCCTTTATTTGTTCCTACTGTTTTTCCGCTCTGTCAATACTTGGTACTCAGTATTTTATTTCCAGAAATACATTTAAGAATTCTAATGAATTATTTTATTTTTGTTTAATTAAAAGGATTGAAGTTTTTAGTCTCTTTGCAAAAAAATTTCTAAACTCCCCCAATTTTACTTTGGTCCTATTTCTCTAATTTTTCCATAGTTACTACAAATGTCCACAGGAGACAAAAAGTGACACTGCTTTACTGATCTTGTGTTTCAGTATTAAATGCTACGTATGGAATCAAAAAAGTCTCTACATTCCACTTCCTTCTTTATAAACCCCAAATTTGCTGCATTTGGCACAGGGTTTTATAGCCTTTCCATGCTATAAAATAGTTTTAAATTCCTCAACAGACATACCTGCTATACTGCAACACTGTCATGTCTTTTATTATTCAAGGGTATTCCCCTGAAGCATAACTTCACATTTATTTTTAAAATACCAATGTCTATTGTGACATATTAAACACAATCTAGGCTACTCCATCACTCTTTGTACCAGCCACAAGCACTGAGCACAAGCACTAAGTATGTATTTCGTGACAGATTAGAGCCTAGCCACCGTGAAATGGTGGCCTTGAGTTGCATCAGGGGAGGTTCAGATTGGATATTAGGAAAAATTTCTTTACTGAGAGAGTGGTCAGGCATTGGAACAGGCTGCCCAGGGAAGTGGTGGGGTCACTGTCCCTGGAGGTGTTCAAAAAGCATGTAGATATGGCACTTCAGGACATGGTTTAGTAGGCATGGTGGTGACGGGTTGACGGTTGGACTTGATGATCTTACAGGTCTTTTCCAACCTTAATGATTCTATGAAATACTGTAACCAAAGGAGGTGCAAGCAAAGTTATTAGGAGTTACTGTCTTCTAAAACCTCATCAGGCACCTGTGTGGTATGGTTCAGTATTACAGGAGGTGGTAGTCAGATCCCTATACTCGACAAGGTGATCCTTCTTGAGGTGACTACTTCAGTGTATACTGATCCAAGTTGTGAAATTAAATACTATTAAACCAGAATAAGATGATGTAAATCTGGTCCTGCTCAATTTGGATTATGGAAGATTTTTCCTAGTATCTTCCAGAATGCCTGGGTGAATTCCACATCACTGGTTACAACACTCAGCAACACTAGGTGTAATATCATCCTGATGAAAATCCACTACAAACTGCCCACTAAGCAATTACCCCACTAAGCCTGCTTTCAAATGTTTAAAATTTTAATGTTTCCTCTCTTTTCTATTCAAATTTCATAAATTGTTACATATATTCTCAAATTGTTAAAAAGCCAACATGCAAACATATAAAAACAAAGCTTGTTTAACCAGAATCTCTTTTCCTACGAAAGGAACTTTCCTAAAACACATTCTGTTAGTAGAATTCCGTGATTACTTAACTGACCTGAAAGCCAAATCCATCATTTTGCCCAGAACTGATCAAAGTCAACTGTTCTATAAACTATACGGTTCCTGTGCTATGCAGACAGCTCTAATTTCTAACTAGTCAAGGTCCTCTTGTTGCTGTGTAAGTCCAAGCGAGGCCAAGCATAAATATTAACCACTACATTACTTGATAACACCTAAGCTAATGATTAGATAACAATCTTGGAGATTTGCACGTATCATTGAATCTTTGTTCCCCTAATGTGACTTCATCAGATTGTCTTAAAGCTTAAATACCTATTTGTTTTGATAACATCTGAAGTATTCTCTAACAAAAGCCATGATTATTACTTAATAATCACGGCTTTTTGCTTACATAGTTTCCCTGAATAGTGAAACTTCAGCCAAATAAAACACAACAGAAAACATGTTCTATAAAAGCTCTTCATACCTTGTTTAGCGCTCACAGACACAACTGAATCGGAACCATCAAAAAGAACGCTGCCGATAACAGATAATTCAAAATCAGCCCAGAACAAACGTTGACTGAACTGATCAACTACAAGACCTACGAAGAAAATAAAGTTCAAACACGTACATAAAACCTGGAAAAAAAATATTTTTATGTAACCATTCTGATACTTGTGAACACAAAATATGGTGACAATGAAAAAAAAATGACTGCAAACCAAGGAGAATAAAATACAACACCTCCTGCTTAAACTTTCCCCTTGAAGCAACTGTGGGTTTTCTTACTTTCTTTAACTTACAAGGTCAGTACCTTTTCAAACCCATTATCGTCAGCAGGTAGAGTTCTATACCAGAGGGAATTAAATATAGAATCTAATCCTGTAATTTGCTCTACCAACAAAAAATCTATTATGTCAATGGATTTCTAAGCAGTAGCACCACACATTAAAAACAATGCATTCAGATTTCACAGAGTCTTCCTCACCTATCCTGTTTCCACAATAATATAATTGTGGTTTTTTTACTATCACAAATACTTCACATGTAGTAACTATTACAGAATTAAAAATCAGACTATTTCATTAAATTAGTGTTACAAGACTTAAATAGGAATATTGACAGATGTGTATATTCACATATATATGAAGAGAAAGCACAAGAGTGAGTGACTGAGAGCACTAATGAGAATAAAATATACATAACATTGTGACTACCCAGCCTCTAGGCAATAACTAAATAGTTAAATCAAGCAGTCCATGTTTCTCTAGAGGACGATGAAATGATTAATACGCTATTTTAGGTCATGTCAAAAGCTTCAGCCTGGAAAAATATTTGAACCATAAAATAATTTAATTCTGAGCTTTAAGAATGAGAAAAGGTATTTTTCTTCTTATTTATGTAAGTAGGTAAGTCAGAAAAAAACCATCAAAAGAAATTATACATTAGAGCAAAAAAATTCTCATCTTAAGATTATAAATTAATCAGCTACAGATAGATGAGAGGAAGTGGAGGAAGTCTGATGCACAGACCAGTGAAATATATTTACATTTGTAACTCTGTTAAAAAAAAACTCTTTAAAAAAAACACTAGTATTCAGGCATACAGCTGAAGAGAATAATTTCTGGTAAAAGACAATCACAATGTGTCGACTCTGTGTGACACTGGGTACCTGTAAGGGGGAATATTTCAGCAGCAGTCCCCAGTCTCCAGCTACAAATTATTTGCATTTTAATAAGACTATTTAAATATCAAATAATAAATAAATAACATTATCTATGTATCTTTCACTGTATCAGAGATAACACAAAGTAAAAAATTACTTATTTTTGTTTTATACATATAGCAGTCCTGTGATAGTCTTTTTTATGTAAATCCTGTGAAATCAAGCCCAAATGCTCAAACTCCCTCTCTCTTTACTTGAAAAAGGAAAGGCATAGTTAGTAATAAATGTAAGAGCAGTGGAATACAGATGTTCAGTAAAATCTTAAACTTCATCTAAACAACAGTCGTAAAGTCTCATTGGGGGGAACTATTAAAGACAGGAAAAAATGGCTTGGAGTCTTTTTTTCCATTTCCTCTACAAAGATATAGATCTGTGTCATATAGCTGACGTCCATAGACGTCTACTTCCTCCCATGAAGCAAAGGAAGAGCAGCACAGAAAGATGCCACAGAGGCAGTAGGTATGGGAAAATGCAATACTGTGGCAAGGCATTGGTGAAATCCCCTCGTTGCAAAGCCTGCTTGTTTTTGGTAATTCTGCTAATTTTCTTAATTTTCATTTTATTCATCCTTGTAAGGAGATGCAGGTCTCATTAAACATTTATATGAAACTTTTCTATACAAAATATATCAAAGAAAATTATATGAAGAAAAGCTCTTGCGGTTGCTCTTCTGGCCAGGGAAGAAGTAAATACTTGCATTTTCAGATAAGTTTGATACCATTGTTACTTACAAGATTCAATAATCCAATATCAATGGGGAAAAAAAGGGTTTAAATGCTCTTTAATGACTAAGGAAGTGGTGACTGGCTCTGTAGGACATAATATTGGCCATCAACCAGACCAACAATGAGAAACCAAAAAAGCACAATTCCAGCAATTAGAACTAAATCTAATGATTTGTATATCCAATATGTTCACAATGTTTTATATAAGAAGTTCAACAATAAATATGTAACAACTCTGATACACACAAAATTGTGTTCTCTTTCAGTCTGAATAACCAGAAGTTTTATAATGAATTTACTATTGACTATGTATTTTTTTATTATTATTATTGTTCTTACTTACCTAAGGAGCATAAGCTTCCTCTCCTCAAAGCTTTCTCTATCACATATGTAATTTCTTAAGTTGCTATATTTGAATCTAATTATGTCAACAAAGAAAGAGCGTTTCCTTTAAGGGATGAATGTAATTTGCATACGCAACACCGTAAGCCCTCCTTAGCATGGGACTTAATAGTCTGTTAAACTATTTTTACTTGTTGCTGTGATAGTGGCAGCTTCCGAGACGCTTAGATATTCAGATAGAATCCTGTTGAAAGAAGCCTATGTTTCAACAGGTACACATACCAAAGTTGGACAACCCCTAATTTGCAATGCAAGAATAACAAATTATCATTATAAGCCTGGAGAAACATTATATATTGCATGAGAAAATGGGTCATGAACAAATCATTTCTGGTTTCAATACAGGGTGCTTTCAGAAAGACAAATTTCATTCTGGATTTATAATTTCCTTTGTCATAAAAATTACTTTTATCCTGCCAATGGGGTCTTACTGGTAATTCACAAGATCTCAACATGTACTGTCAAGTTTCAAAATAGCTCTGTAAGATATTGAGATAATTAAGGTGTTGCTTCTTTGAATATCTAAAGCTTGTTTTATGCTATTTTGCAGTGTATTCAGGGAAGTAACTAGCATAGGCTGTAAGATTTCATATGCATTCTCAAAAAATGTGTGTCACCACTAACTGGTGTTCCCTTAACTGTTCTTCCTTGTTAAGTGTTATTGAACAAATCATATTTTCATGGATTATATATAGTCCTTTGGTACTGCTTTGTAAAATCGTCACGTTAAGCAAACAAAAGTTTAAGTCATATGTATCATTCAAAAACAGAACTAAGAATTTCTATTAGTAACTGCATATGAATAACCAGAATACATGTTTTAAAAAGCATATAATTTTTTTTGCAAACAGAGAAACTGAAATTCAGCCATCAAGTCTACACTGAGCTAGCAAGTGCCATGTAACAGGAAAAATGGATAAGCTGTATACCTGTAGGTCTTTGTAAATTCTTTTGAACCAATATCCTTCTCAGACTACCATCCATAGATGATTCCTCTATATGAGAGCGATCCCCAATTACTGTCCAGTACATCATCCTGAAAGTATTAAATATACAAAGTAAGCCAGCTGCCTATAGAGAACCTCAAAACACTTCACTGATTAAATTATTATGAACCTTCCAACCTAACTGAAAGACGGGAGATAACTGATCCTGACTCACAGACAGGTAAATTGAGCAGGAAAGTTCAGTAAATGACTTGGGAAAGTCTAGACATTTCTAAACGCAATTTTATTTCTCTTACTCTACTTTACACGTCTGTCTGAACTACTAAAACAGAGTAACATTGAAACACACCTACCCCTTTTTAGGATTTACAGCAATTGCATATGGTTCTCCCGCCATGCTTGTAAGGAGTCTTGTACAGTTAGGTCCGTTCAGTTGACCTACGTTGATGGAGTATCTCAGACTAGTCCAATGAGTCGTATAGTAGCTAAACCAATGCATTCTGGAATGATCAGTCCAGTAAATATTTCCAGCAACCCAGTCAACAGCAATGCCCCTAGGTCTTTTGAATTCTGGACACTAAAAGGAACAGATGTTAAAGTCAGACTTACAGAAATGAACTTGCACAGCAGCTCTGTAGTCACAGATTTATGTAACGTTTTACAGTTGATTAACTTTTACTTTTAATATACATGGTGAAATATTTAAAAACAGTGCATTGGAAAGACGTAATTCCAGCTGTAGGAGATAAGGTCTAAGCGATGTGCTCACAGTTCTGTTCAATGCAGAAGAACAAGACAATGGTTCAAAGCTGTTTTCTCAAGTCTAAGGCCACTAATGTTGATAAAAAGGCACTTTGGCTATTGATATGGAAGCAAATAAATGTTAAATACTGTGATTCAAAAAGAAAGGAAAAGGAAGAAATCAGATTTTATGGCTATTATACTCTATGCAGAACTATGGTATGATGTCCCATCCGAAAGACCTCATTAAAATGGGGCTTGAGACCATCCTGAGGTATGGCTGCTCAGCAGTCTGCCTAGGATCAACAACATCAATGCATTCAGAATACTGCATAAAATTACCTCTGTATTTTGACCAATACTAGTAAGCAATAGTAAGAAAAATTTTAAAATATTTCTCTTCCCATGCTGTTATTGTGTTCCACTACGGATTAAAACTAGTTAGTGCAACACTAGGCTTCACGTATAAAAGAGGTGGTTTGACTGATTACAAGTTTAATATGTAAACTGCAGTATCTTTATTATGATTTCACAGGTACGATTAAGGCATAGATCCTAAAAAAGGTCCTAGGGATAGATCTTCATATTGCAAATAGGAGATACATATGAACAAGTTTCTTTGAAGTTTACTGTAATTCGTGCAGAAAGGAATAAAATCTGTAAAATAGGACTACCCACCTATTTCTGATATGAATGCAGCATATCATGAAAAGTTCAAGATTTGCATGACCTAAATACATATACAATTGTTTGCCTGTTTACCTACAATGATATCAAGTTAAATTACGAACAAAAAAGTTCTGTCTTTTGACAAACACAGTAATAGAATGCTACTAAACTATGTAACTAAAAATCAGGAAAGAAAATCCTAAAATAACTTATTTTCCTCAGGTATCAGAGTTCCCTAATACCACAAGATATTTGTAGACTATTTTCATCATAAAATAAAGGTCATTTCATTCTCTAGGTGAAATAATAGGAGTGCAAGGATGAATTTAGATAGTTCATTTATCATAAACCTTTAATTCTGCAAAAATGTCATAGAATGAATGTTCTAAAGATATACGGAATCCTGACTTTCTATTTAGATGAGCATTAAGGCAGCAAAATCAATCACTGCATTTGCAAAACAGTATTTCTTTAAAAACAGGGTCATAGTCATTTTTTTAAACAAAATAATGTACCACAATTCTTTGCCATAAAATGATGATACTGGCAGCATATGCTTTCAGAAATACCACAAAAATAAACTATTTTTTTCAAGAAATGTAGCATTTGCATGCAACAGCCTCTTCTTTTCTTTGTTACATTATCCAAGCAACATTCATATAAAGGACAAGATACCCAAAAGTGTGGGTATTTGCTGATAAGCGTTATTGTATTTTTAATGCAGACTCCTTTCAACTCTGAGTAATATTCAGGCACCTGTGTCAAGAAGCCTCTCATCCCTTGAGGTCTCCAGTTACTACTTCAGAGACTTGCCAGGGTTAATGGCACTGGAGTACAAGGCTGGACCCAAATATTCATTTAAAAGGACAGAAGCTCTCACGGACAGCACAGTCCCTTGCCTTCCTTCAGACGGTTCAGGAACCCCTGTTCACAGTATGACGGCTTTCTTTGGAACCTGGTAAGCACATGCTGGGTGTTACCATGCAGAGTGAGAGATGGTCTCCAACAAGCTGGCAGTAGATAAGACAAAGGAATGTCCTAGAAAGATCCTGGAACAAGGTAGGGTTGCTTACTAACACTGATCCTTTCTCATTCTTCTCAGCTATGCTGGAGAAACGAAATTCCAGTAATGCTGGGGTACATACTAAAGATCAAACGAACAAGGAAACAACCAGAAGAAAAGGAAAGCCGTCATCTGGTGTAAGAGATAAGAAAGAGAGAATAAAAAACACTCTAGCTGATGCTACAGACATGTGATTCTGAGTTGCGTTCATTAAGTTTCAGCCTACCTACATCATATTTCTGATGTCTTATGCACCTTCTCATACTGTCTAGGAAAATTACTTACTGTAAATGAGCTTCTACCTAATAGCTTATTTGGATTATGTTAATTTTAAAGAATGATTTTGCATACAGAATACAGATGAAAATATGGGAACAAAATCACATTAATATTTTCTATGGTTATTTTATTCTATTCTGATGCTAAATATAATGTACTACTAATTAGAAAAATTGGGTTTTGAAGCCTAATCACCCTTTATAGCATAGTAATTTCTGCACAACTACAGATCATGTCAGCTTGATGACTTCTGATCAGAGTTGCTGCCTGTTGTCAAATCTGTTTTAAAGGTAGAGAATTTAAAAAAAAAACCCAAAACAAACAAAAAAGAAAGAAAGAAAAAAGAAGCTGCAGCAGCAGCAGCTAGGATTTGGAAATCATTTTGATATAATGGTAGATTACAGAAAAATTTTCTATCCCTAAAGTTGAGTTTGACTGAAGAAAGCACATGCTATGCTTGCAGCAGGAACCCATCACCTTGCAATGCTTAGCATGTTAACACTGGAAGATTAAATTACAACTCTAATTTATATCATAAGCACATGTGAAGCAATATTCTCTCTATTTACTTTACAGGTGATTTTGGTATAGCATTGCTGTGGAATAAAGTAAACCAATGACATCTTGTTGTTTAAAATACCATCATTAAAAATAATATTTTCTCTAATGATATATTATTATTAACGATCTATTATTACTAGAAAAGCAAAAAAAAAAGGAGAAACTCTAATACTAGAAAACTTTTGAGACTTTTACTCGCTGAAACAGAAAACTTTCCACAACAGATGAGCATCGTTTGTATTACATAAGTAGGATCATTTAAAAATCCCACCCAGATGATCCCAGACAGAGAAGGTCTCCTAAGTACATAGTTAAACTTCACTCATACAGAGCTATAGCTTTAAGGTAAAAACATAACTTAATGCTACTACCTTTAAGAACAGTAAAACTACTTTGATGATAAGCGCAACTGAAAAAAAAGCAGAAAACCTGCTGGAAGCATATTGTTTAAATCGCTGAACAGCTGAAAGGAGCAGTGCAGATGTTCCTTAAATATTCCTGGGGCCGGAATACTTGCTATCATCAGCAAGCACTCACATAGGAGCTCTCCTGTAACAAGGGTGTCATGGTGTGCACCTAGACATTCCAATGTGTGGATCTGAGCAGGAAACGCTTAAAAATAATATCTCTTTGTCCTTGGAAAACATCTTTTGCATAATTAACACACCATGAGGCAAAAATACCCAGGCTGGCTAGATTAACAGAATAAAACAGAGAAGTGACAGAAAACATTTCTAAGGGTAACCTGGAAAATGTTTGTAAGCTAAATCTCACATTTCGTAGATTTCAAACTAGTGTCTGCAACATCAGTTAAATACTGAACTGTCCACCTAATTCGTACAGTGTGTATTAACAGAAAATATTTAAGCTATGATCTATTTTAGCTGAGGTTGGTAGAAACAGTAAGAGTTTGGTCATCTCTTATAGGGCATGGTTTTCAAATATGAAACCTCATATTTTTGGTAAATGAGACATATTGGATTGTCACATTTTGCAAAAAAGTGTATTTAGAGATAACAGTCTAGAAATTGTTTCCATTCACAGTGAGGCCCTGAATTGCACTGGGCCCTGGGGCAAATGTTGTGAGTATACACATGGATGTATCACGAGTGATCAAGGGTCTTTGCTAAGCTCTCAGAACAGTGGGGCAGGAGCAAGCTGCTAAGATACTGACAAAACCTATGGTTTTCTTCCTATTATACGGTACAATTATTTTAATGTTCAGCTTTGTGCTCTCTTCCATGAAAAACAGCACTTGTGTTTAAGTGGCAAATCACTCTGTGCTGAATATTCCCCTCAGATAACTCACACACCTCTCTCAAAGGATTACGCCAGTAAACTGCTGCACCAGTCACCACCGACTCACTCGCACCACCTTAGCTCGACTGGAATGCAATCCTCTTTCGCATCTGTCAATAAACTCTAAAGAGTTGATATTTACTGTTTTCTTAAATGCTTCGATTTGTACCACGCTTAAACCCCTTTTCACCGAAAAACACAAGAGATACTTAAAGCTACTCTCAGGAAGGCTCTTGATATGCTAATTCCATGGAGCAATTTCAGATGAGAGTGATTTTTGCATTAATGTAATTACCTGAAAATGCAGGTGACTTTGTTCAAGTTTACTGTCCTGATTTACATATCAAAGTCTAGATATAAAATCTATAATGTAACCTTTGAAAACTTATCCATTAAAAAACCCAGGTTAAAATTAAGGATTTCTCAAGCTTTTCAAAACCAAATTTAAGTGACAATATTAAAGCAACACTATAAAACCAATTAACCTACTCATCAGTTATATATAAGGCAATGATAGTTGAGTATTAATGAGACAATCCTGGGAAAATATGCTAAATAGTTTAGCACAATGAGAAGTAAATGCTTCACAACTGTAAATGAAATGTGTCCAAAATATATTCAGATACAGCCTGTGCATTTTCCACGTACCAATTTGCAAAAAAGCTTCGTATGGCTTGGATCAAGCATCTTCATGAGCACCTACCTGCGCTGAAGAGTTGGGGGAAAATGGTGTATAAAAAAAGCATAATTTTTTCAATGTTCTTGAATTAAGAGGAAGTGACTAGGTTGTATTCTTGCATAACAGTGAAACAGAGATAGGAGAAGTGCAAAGTACTTTGGTACTTCAGAGAACTAACAGTAATTCTAAAAACATTTTATCTGTATTAGTGTAAACTGGGAGACAATGTCAAACCAGTTAGGAAAATTTCAACCCCTGGGCTATGAAGAAGTCTTAAGGAAGCTTATGTTCAGGTTTTTGGACCTGTAAGGAAGAAAGTCTGTATCCATTAGAGAGGCTGTGGGTCAGCAGACTACACTTCTCCTTATAGAAGGCACCTGCATATTAAACATCTCCCAGTGCTTTAATTTCAGAAGACTTTACCAGTGTGTGATTTTCTCCTGATGATACAGAGAAGTGCCTATCAGGATTTCTTAGGCACAGGTATCCGCTGCATTCAAATCAGAAAAATGTCACAGCAGAATTACTCCACGTCTTCAGTGCATTCTTAGGTCCTCAAAGTATCCTTCCCCAAAACTCAAATGACATACCTGACCCGCTAAAAATGCTGGGAGTAATTTTCTACTTTAGATCCACTTTCCGCCAGCAAAATCTAGACCTTCTGCTAGGCAGATGGAAGTGGTGGTTTTTAACCACTCTTCCCATACATCTGCCATCACAGACACAAAGTACCTTCAGTGACCGCTGGTGTCTACATCCCCAGGCTTTTTGCCCTGCTGGCAACAAAGGTCAGGAAGGTCGTTCATTTGCAAAGGAACTATCCTTGGATGAAAGGTACTTAGAAGTGGTTTCAGATGTGTAAGAGTTGAATGATAAATGAAAGATGAGGTTACTGTTGCTTACAGCTGTTTATTCTACTGGGTATATAAAAGCATTCATGGGATGTGAGGTCATCCCTGTTACCCCTCCTAAGTTTAAGGAAACAGCCAGGCAGCTATTATTTCTAACCTGATTTATTACTGGCCAAGAAAAACCCCTAAAAATTCTCCTCAGCCATTCACATTTCATAAAAAGTAAAAAAAAAGAAACGCCAATGTAAAGATCACGCTGTTATATCCAGTTCAGCACTAACACTTGAGAATTTTGTGAAAATATATTTGTCAACATGAGTATCAAGCTGCGTTTATTTTATTTTCAAGTAAAGACCACTTTACCTTAGGTTATAAAAATCCACGCTTCTGTTGTAAAGTGCAAAATGACATTTGTACTTATTCAAAAGAAGATGCTATGCAGTTCAACATATAAAGGAATAAATATTTACTGTTCTAGTTTTTAAATCTTTGCCATAGCTTTACCAATATTATTTACCTAGTCATTATGGAAATCAGCCCTGCCTTTGGCCTATCTACATTTCCTGTTTTCCAGTCACTTGTTGCTTTTATAGGTCTATTATATCTTCTATTCTTATCTCTCTTAAAATAAAAAATCTTCATGGCATACAGTCTTTCCAAGCCTCTAACATAGTTATATTTCTTTCTCTGTGGAAAATTTTTCCAAATACTACAATTTTGATCTCTCAGAGACTCAACCAAGTCTGTCAGTCTTGAATGGAAAGGCATTAGTAGATATATATATATACCTTCTGAATGAAACCATTATCAGATGGAAGTTTTAAATTACTAAAGCAGTACATTATAGACAATCAGAACAGAAAAGTATATTGAAAGAAATTTTTATCATGTAATCTTTGATTTTGATCACTTACTATCAAGCCACTGTTACTTTGCCTTCTCTCTCTGTCATGAAGTTTTCTGTAGAAAATTCCTCCTGGATTAAATTGAGTACTCCAAATAATCATGTCCCCTTGAAAATATGCATCCAATCCAGTTATCCTTGAATTATGTTCAATATGTGATATTTGCTGATGAACATCACTGTAGTTGAATGGATATGCAAAACCCAGGATGTCAGTGTCATTAGCAACATAGAGAACTTGATCTTCAGAGCCTAGGGATTATTATAATGAAACAAAAATAAGGTAAATATCAACTAATGCAAAATCAGTATTTTTCACTCAAGCTTTTTGGTGTTTATCTGATATAATTTCTTATGTTAAAATTTTTTTCTGAATGTTTAAGACTGCAAAAACACTCACACTCTGGGCAATAAATGCAACTCTTCCTACTCTGATACCAATATGTATTACTTCAATTCTCTCCAAGCTCCCACTGTGACATCTAGGGCTGTATTTTAAGGATTAGGTAATATAAGAACTTGAACTCTTTAAGCAGTAGACAAAAATATGGGATATTATGTTTTAAACTCACATGAATTGCTACATATTTTCATACACATGTTGTGTTTAAAGGGTCCTAAGTGTATATATTAAAGCAACACAAATTTGCCAATAAGCATTATTGTAAATTACTTAACTGGAAATTAGAAGTGGAATGATCCTATCTTTAGTGAAGGCAGTGAAGTTTTGAAATGGACTGCAACATGAGCAAACTAAACCAAAGCTGCTACAGAACATGTGCAGGTGTGCCTTATATCTCCTCACTTCAGATAGTTAACATTTATGGACACCTATGAATGCGTAGTATTTATGGATACTCAGTTACCACCTTGATTCAAATGTTATAAAATATGTTATTCATAAGAAAGCCTTCTCTGGTATCTATTCATTAAGTTTTGAGAAACTTTGAAATTTGCTGGATACATTAGAATGCACTTGCAATTTTTTACGTTTCAAATTTATATCACATTTATCCATAGAGAACCAATTTATAATTATGTCTGTCCAACACATTTCCTCCTTATCAGCATGAAGTACCAAAGAACATTTATTTCCTCACTCCTACTAAATAGAAGAAGAAAGAGGAGTTCCATTAAGCAAGTATCAATGAGGGAAAGAGGGAATCTTTAACTGTATCACAAAGGCAATGAAGCTTGTGAAAAATTCAGATGCAGGATAACGATTCCCATAAGCCCTCACAATTCTGTCTGTGTTTCTACAATAACAAGCCACCATCCACAGTTAGGAACTTTGTTCCCTTGTCATAATCTGACTGCTCCTTCAGTAACAGGAAACTAAGCTAAACCCTGCCAGAGTCCAAGTTACACCTAGATGAAATTACTAGTGAGTCATTAATGTCATCTTCCCGTGATAAGTTTGCTTCAAGAAAATGTGAACGAATCATGTAAGATACCTATCACCATCTAGCCACCCAGCATGTGTGTGCCTCCATTACTGACTGGTGCACGACAAAGAGGGAAGAATTCAGACCCACGTGGTATTATGGTTCTAGGACATGTCTACAACATATGCTTACTGGCCACAGGGTTCAGATAGGGTCCAGCTCATAGGTGTGCACCAGATATGCACAGAGATGTATAATGAGCCACACCTTGTAACTGCAATGCCGCTTCTGCCCTGAAGACTCCCAGTGTGGGTGTAAATCAAATTCACACCAAAAATCTCACTAAACAGCAGGTGAGATGCTGGGATCATACGTTCAGTTATTCAGATACAGAATCGTAAAGATTACGTTAACTTTACTCAGGCAGCTGGACTGTTGCTTGTTTCATCTCTAAAATGGTTTCAAAGTTACAGAATACCCAGACTTCTCTCCATTTTGTCCAATACCTCTGCCTTATGAAAGACAGAGATAACATCTATGGGTGCATATTTCTTTACCTTCAGCGGACCACAATCTAGGCAGCTGATTTATGTGAGGAATATATTTTCTTAGGTGACTATGTATGACTTCTCAACAAGACAAAGCAAAATATGTTAACTCCAAATTCTACTTAATTTATTTGTAAAGTTCTGAAACATGTTTCTATCAAAGAGTTGATTCTTCTCTCAAGCTTCAAAGCTTCACCAGAATGCTTACATGCTTGCTAATATATAATATCTGTTTTCCTTATTTGTGTGTAGCTGCTTGTAAATAGAGAAAGCTGGAGTTGGAAAAGGACTTTCATATTAAGTATGTTAATTTACATGGAAGCAATAAGAATTTACTGCTTACTAAAACGAAAAGTAAATCTGAGTGGCTTAGAGAATTATTTCTGTGTGCTATTCAAGAAATATTTATCTGAAAATAAATGGCATACGCAACGCACTGCTGTTGCCAACCATGTACGTAACTTCGTACTGCCAGTCTATTTTGATTTTTTTAGCCTTACCTTTTGCTATGCAACTGTTATTCCTCTCCTTATAATTTTTCTCGCACGCACATTTATATGACCCCTTAATATTATTGCAGTGTTGGGAGCAGGCGCCAAATACCATACACTCATTAATATCTATAAGAAAAAGAATTGTAATTAATAAACCTATAGTTTAACACACTCTTATCTAACATGGTTGGAACATCATGGAACAACACACACGAACAAAAGGAACTCGTAAGCACTGGTGTATCTTGCAACGCCAAAAGGAAGCCTTCCACAATCACCACTAATGTTATTTCTGCTGCAGTCAACTTATCTCAGAAAGGTATTCTATATTATTTCTCCATCCTTCTTGTATCAATATATTCTAATTAGAACTTGGAGTCAACTCTGAGAATGAAACTGTTACAGTTTTCTCCAACATACCTATCTCTGTTACAGTCAAAACTACACGATCACCCCTCAGTGGAAAAGCTCCTGTGCGTACCTTGTTCTTAAGAGCCACACAATGACGTTTTTGTATGCAAGTATCTATTCACTTTGATAGTCCCACTGAAGTGATCGCCACTTTTTCTGTAAGTTACTGCTCACCAGTAAGAAAGTGAATTCACAACCCATTCTTTGGGAAGGTAGATTTATCTTCTCTTTCTGATCAATTCTTTCATCATAATAACTGTGTCTTTTCTTCTGACCAGTGTGGCATCATATATATATAAAGACTACATTTTCTAACGTATTTTACTTTCAAATTGTTTATTTTCACTTCAATTTGCAGTTTTATGCACCTTCATCATTTTAAGGATCTCAAAATATTCTCATGTATCAATTTAAACACCAATCCCAATTGCTCAGTTAAATAACCTACTAGATTTTAAATCACCCATTTACCCCTTAAATTATAAAATCGCTTAATGGTCTGACCTGAACGTTTTGACATTCACAACCAATGTTAATCTTTGATAACCTCTCCAGGTACAATGCATAAATCTACATCCTGTAACTCCTTTCAGTTTCTTTTCTTGATTTCCTAATCCCATAGCTATGAAACAGTTTTTACACTGCGGAAAAAAGTATGCGATATGTATCTCCTTCTCCAGCACAGAAAACTGACTATGCAGTTGACTTTTAATACTTTACAGCAAGGGATGATGGAAAAGATTCGCACCTTCACATTGTCTGTTTGTCTTGTTTCTCTGAAAACCAGGTTTACACTGACACAGTAGGGATGTTTTTGTTTGGTTACAGTATGCATCATCTCCACAAGGGTTCACGTTATCTTCACACGTATATTCGGCAACACCTAAACATAAACAAGATGTCTAAAAAACCACTGATAGATTTGTTTCAGCTGTTAAAAATGAGATCTACAATAGCAGCAACAAATAACAAATTTAATCTTTCTGTCAAAAGAGTATCTGTTAAATAAATACATGACATTATAGTATTTACCTACCTATGAATACAAATTGACAGTATTTAATTGAGATACTTCATTTCACATCAACAGGTTAATACTTAAATTTATCTTGTTGCAAATATGAAATAAAATTCAATCAACTTATAGCTAAGGTACTTTAAAAACGCAAGAACTATCTAAAAACTACTACAAACTGAATTGCCATAAAATTTGCCTTCCTCTTGTGGTACGTCAAATAGGATTAACTCTTCTTTTTAACTAAAAATCCCAACTTTAAGTTTAATTAACTTCTGTGTTGTTGAGTAGGTTTTGCATGGATGAAAGTCTCAATTATTTCTATTTTATGACAACATATCTTGTCAGCCAAACTCACTTATTTTGCAGTCTTGCTCATCTGAACCATCTCCACAGTCATCAAACCAATCGCACTGTAGCTCCATTGGAATACATTTCTTATCATTACAAGCAAATTCATCTTTTTTACATGGTCTTGCTTTATATGTGATTTTATCTATATAATTACAAATTAATAAGAGAAAAATAAATCAGTATCTAAGATTCTTAGATTATTTTAGACACATACAAGTGGAAACAACCACAAAGCATTAAGCAACTGGAAATTATTTCAAGCTTAATTTCTTTCAATTTCAAATTCTGATCTACTAACCTCCAGTTAAGCTCTACTGAAGGACAAGCAGATCCCTGTATAAAGTTTGCCTTCAAGTTGTTATCTTTGATCTGAATGCCTTGAAAGGTAATATCACCTACCACAGTGATCTTCATCCGAGTTATCACCACAGTCATCAACCTCATTGCAAATCTGCTCAGGTCGCAGACAAACCCTGTTGTTTCTACATCTGTATGGCCTTGTTGGAGGGCACGGAAACTTAACTGTATATTAAGAAAAAGAATCACCTATTACCCAGCTAGTATTCTTGAACCTTCTTTAATGTCTCCTTATCAGAGCAATAAGCAGGCATGGGAACACAGTTGTACTTGACATATGATGGTACTTGATTTTAACTTCTGGTACCTAATGGAATAACACTTGAACAATGTTTGCAATATAAGTTTTTCATTTAAAGAATGAAATTATTCTGTGTGATAAGGGTAATTACATTTCTTTTTGAGAATCAGTAAATATGACAGAATTAAAACAAAGAAAGTAGGAAGTTTAATGATGATCAATATTTCAATGTAGAAATAACATTTTCCCATCTGTGCATTTCCTACAGAAAGATTAATTTCTCACAAATATCTTAGCCGAAATCATATGAATAGCAGTAACAACAGAAAACTATGTCCCACATTTAAAGCTAATCTTTTAAAAGTCCAACAAAGAAAACACATATTTCATTATATATTTACGTATGTTACATGTCATTCCTTGCTTTACTATATGAAAAGCGCTGAAAAAATGAATGTCATACCACACATTTCAGCAACTTCATCCGAATTGTCTCCACAGTCATCCTCGCCATCACAAACCCAAAAATGTAGTTTGCAGAGGGAATTGTTGCACAAAAATTCATCAGCTCTACATATATTTCCCCCTGGATGATGAAAAGACGACAGAAAAAAAACCCAGGAGAACAGGAAGACAAAGGAAAGAACGTCAGTTCTTGATAAAACCAGTACAACCACGTCTCACAGAATATCCGCAGCGAATGACATACGCAGCGTAACTAAGCGCACAAGTCCCACATGAAAGGGCTGGAGACGCAGAGAGAAACACCCATTTAAAAATCTCTTCCTTGACCGTGCACTGCTTTCACTTTCTGTTCATGACTGTTAGCTAGGAATTGCCTATTGGCCTGACTAGGAAGGGCAGTTACCAAAGAGAAGACATCAACAGCTCACCGGCTAGGCATGTTCTCCTTGCATCTAGCCAGGAGATGCCTGAACCGTTTTTCTGTCCGTAACTTCCTTCGGCGATGCTGCGTTTCAAAAAAGACCTGGCTGGGTACATCAGTAATTTGTGCTATCAGAGAACGGCACAAACCAGAAGCTTGTGAAAGACCACTTTGGTCCAGGTTTGTTTCACAGGAATGTCTGACCATCCAACCATCCCTACGCCCACTCATTGAGCCACACACTGTTCTCAGAACCGACAGAGTGATTGCAGTCCCTTAGCCATGAGGTAGCACCTTTTTCTTCTCCTGAGGAGTAATAGGCTTGTCCAGGCTTGTGGTGTTCCCATCAACTATAAGCTCTATAATTAGGGAAGATCCCACCATATAGGCACAGAGTAGGCAAGACTAGGTGAACTCTAACAGTCTCTTCCTTTTTGTAACTTTTGAAATTGATCATTAGGATATTTACTGAACATAAATGTAGCCAGAATAAATTCTTCCATGTAACTTCAGTATTGATTGAACTCTGAAGCATCTAACAAAACTGAATAGAGGGTGAGAGAAAATGTTTTAAGCTGGAGTGCTCAAGCTTCAAAAACTGGTTCAAGCTGGATACAGTTTTAATACGTGTAGTAGTAAGAATGCATGTTGTTCCAAACTTATAACTGAATTTTACCAGTTCCAGTCAACAAAGTTATGTAAACTTCTTGAAATTATTTTTCTGCATAACACTTTTTTATGGTAACTGGATTCTCAGTTTCCTGAGAGGAGCAGAGTATAAAAGAAATAAAGCTGTGTACCTGAAGAGGAGGAAATTATAAAATTTTACACGGTAACACCAAAACTCTCACTGAGGTTTACCTCTGTGCATTACACCCATCCTGATTGTGGGACCAGGCGCCAGTGGCTTTTTACTTATTCATTCAGCACCATGTTTGCACCACATTAAAATCAACAGAAGGCTTTCTTTTGCTATAAAGGGTTCAGAATAATTTAATTCTTTTTTCCATAATATTAATTTGCATGAAATACTCACTGTGGAAGAGGATGTTTGGAACTCTCACACTATGTTACCAAATATAATTCACTCCCATTGCAAGTATAACTTATGAACATTATCAGAAATATTCTTTATGATTAACCAATGAAAAACATATAAAATTCAAATATTCATGATGAAAGACAGGAATATAAATAATTGTGTGTGTAATCACAATAAAACCATAATTCTAGTTGTATAATAAGATCGAAAAGAGCTATGTTTATAAATATGCACAGCGGGCCACAAATAAATATTACAGAGATTGCTTTAGAATGCTGTAGAATAAAACTCCTTTTGTCTTTGCTGTATTTCCAAAGAGGCAAAAATTAGTTATCAGCGAGATAAACTAGCATTTCTTTCACATGATTACTCTGCTTGTCATAATTCCTTCATAGAATAGTTTTCTACAATAGAAATCATAATTATGACATAAATACAAAGTATTATAGCAATAACCAACTAGGCAAAAGGTTTCTTATTGCATTATAAGCAATTTGCTGTTCACAGAAGCTCCATTATGCTATCCAAGAACAATGTGGACTTCAGATGAAACAAACGCTTTACTACTTACTTACGCTTCATTGGTTTTTAAAGAGATACAGTCCAGATATTTTAAAAGCAGTTTTAAAATGGACTAGAAGTTTTTTGAAGCTGTGTTATCTCAGTCTTCTTAAAACAATTCATTCTTCAATACTTCATACAAATATGACGTTTTCCTCTTTGCATTTAAACATCTCTGGAACATTCTTCCCATTTTCTTAATTTTCTGGTCTCTCTTTTAAATGTAATTATTCCATATAAATTTTTTTTTCCTAGTGGTAAGTGTTGCTTAATAGACTTTCAGCAAAATAACAGACGGATATTTTACTCCACAATCACTTGCTTTGTCTGTGATTATTACTATTTATTATTGTACTTCATCATGCTTTTGAAGTTACATGTCATTTGATTGTAGATGACTAATACACACAACTACTCACTTTAAAGAAAAAAGAAAAATCCGGGAAAAACATGAAACTGTCAAAATGCTGACTAAAATTTTGCCTTTTAAAAACTGTCTCCGAGTGAGAAGTTCTGTGTTTGTCACAATTACTACGTTCCTACACTTTTTAAGAATCTTGTGCAGGGTTACACTGCTACCGTCTCATAGCTGAACAAAGGATCAGTTAAAAAAATAATCAGAAATAAACCTTTTGTATGGTCTTACCCTCAGAAGGAATACTATGGGGAACTTGTTTAATAGAGTTTAATTGCAAACATCTATGTGTGCATATGTATATGTGGACATATATGTAGATTTACATGAATGCTCATTTGAAAAGATATATTAAAACAAGATTTGTGAATTTGCAGCAACTATGAAAGTTAGACCAATGGACATATTTCTCAAAAACATATTTGGAAACAATCATCAGCAGCCAAGTCTGAGCGTAGTGTTCAGCTTCACATTAATCAACTTCTGTGCATAGCTCTGCTCTCTAAGGAGTGTGAGAATTCAAAATGTGGTTTTACGGATAGTGGTTATTCGCAACATTTCATCTCCATGGAAATAAACAGAAAACTGTGGTCTTAAGATGGTTTATTTAGCAATTTTTCATTTTATTGCATGGCTTTAATTTATTGTTGCCTATAAAACTGTAAATGAACTGGACTTATTAGTGATTTCTCTGATGAGACAGAATATGCTTCCAGTAATAACATGATCTTTTGGTCCTTGGGGAAGGACACGCAAAGAAGGAACAATGAGCTGTGTTATAAACAATGTAAGTTTTGCTTTTGCCTGCAAATCGCTTCTGAAGCTGCTATACGGTCTTTGTCAAAAGAGGTCACAGCTTTCATTTCCTCACTCACAATGGCCAGGGTACCACTAAATTACAAACTGTGCTCATACAAAACCCAGTAAAGTAAGCCTTTTAAAGAAAAGTGTCTCTTGCCTTGGTCACAGCTGTCTTCATCACTGCCATCCACACAGTCATGGATCCCATCACAAAGCCATCTGACAGGGATACAGTAGGCTTTATTTTTGCATCGAAATCGATCTTCTCTACATTCTGTTACACAATCCACCTGTGCGAATACAGATATGAACTAAGTATTCATGAACGAGAACGACAACAACATACTTAAACACAAACCTAACAAAATTTACTATGACTTTTTTATTGTCCTAAGTATTTAATAAAATAAAGTTGTCCCTAACAACAGAATGTACAATTTAAATAGTTACTGAAGTCCAAGTGAAATTTTACCCACCCGTTACACATGTTCTGATATTACTTCTTTATGCTGCTTAGTATTAGCAATGGAAACAATGGCTACATTCACGTCTCTGAAGTTAACTGCCCTACAAGAAACGACCCTAGACGTGAGGCCACTTCGTGCGAACTGGCTCTTACCCACATTGAATGGAACCAGAAACCTCCAGAGTGGACTGTCTTGACCTGCACTGTCTGGCATTTGGCTCAGGCATCCTCCGGGCTCTAACTGGCACCTTTCTGGCTCTGAAAAATACCAACTAATTCTGGTCTTTTTTCTTGAAGTTGTTCATGAAGGTGGTTAATTTTTTAAAAAGATACTAACAGTTCAACATGGGATGAAGGCCCATAGAGGGTGAGGTGCCTGCTAGGATTTTATTAGGTGAATCTGGAGGACAGAGGGAGCCAAATGTGACACCAACTTGTCCACACTGCCAGTATGGGGCTGTCCCTCAAGCAAACTCCCCCAGAGCGACGCTCAGATTATGACTTAGGGGAAACAAATTTGTCTACTCCAAAAGCTGGCCACAGAGCAAACAAACATAATGCAGTGCATCTGCCATGGAACCAAAATCATGGGGCTAAGTTCTCTGACAGTGTTCTGTGAATGCAAAAAACCCCTTCACTTGCACTTTAATTATTTTCAATTCTAAAACTGTTAACAAGTTTCAGGTCAAATGGTATGAAACAAAAAAAAAAATCAGTAGAAATTTGTCAGCTACCTCATCAGATCCATCAGCACAGTCATACTCTCCGTTACATTTTAGAGATGCCGAAATACAGCCTCCACTTGCACACACGTACTCACTTGGAGAGCATGTTGGAGATGCTGGTTACAAACACATATTTAGCATTAAGAAAAAGAGAATTAATAAGTAAGTTGCTTTAGAATTTAACGTTTTCATCTGGTTAACATAGTGAGCAAACATGTATTTATAGCTGACCAGCGCTTTTCCAAACGTTCATGAACTACAAGGAAATATTTGACAAAACTTAACTGTTGTATCCTAAGTAAAATGTATCATCATAGCAAATGGATATTTCGTTTTATCACTGAGAAATTTCTTTTTATGTTTTCCTTGTGCTTGGTAACAACGGTTACTATGCACGTACACAGTCATAGTATAAGTATATTAAAAAAACTGTATCTTTAAAATGTGCTTAGAGTTCAGATAAGGTTATGCAAGTGCTTACAATTAAATAAGCTAAATTTATAAGAAATCATGACTTTAGAAAGCATATGTTATTTCAATAAAAATAAATGCATGTCAATTGGTTTTATTTAAAATATAGATGGATGTTTCCATCAGTTGCATCAATTGCATCCTTCTAGATGAAGCTTACAAAAAATTTAACAAAATATCTGCAAAAACAAACAACTACATTTTCCAAGACACTAACAAGAACATAAATGAATAACAACAAAAATAATAATTTGCTAGAGAAAACCTTTACCTAAGGACTAGTAAAAATTGAATGAACACCACACAGCAAAAAATCCCCAGACACACTTTAGTAACCTGCCAAGAATTAGTGCTCTTTTCAGAGCAGAGTTTTATAAGCTGAGTATACATTATCAAATTATATTTCAATGTAATCAAATTAAATACCATTCCCTCCAACAAGCTTCACATTGCATAGCTGTACAGAAGTGGGGTTTTCAAAACCTGAGTAGGACGACACAACGATACACATTCAAAAGATAAAGTACTTCAGATTTCTTTGTACTCTTCCCTACTCCCACTGCACCAGGGATCTTAATTTGTTGATTTATATTCTCCTTGTTCATTCTGACTTATTCCTTGCTTCACTGTATTTCTCAGTATTATTTAAAACAATACCTGGTTCACAATTTTTCTCATCATCCCCAAGTTTGCAGTCTTCATGGCCATCACATTTCCATCTTGCTGATATGCACTGACCGTTGGAACACTGGAACTGATCTCGTGAACAGCCTGTTTCACAATACCTCTGGTACAATAAAAACAACATACATACGAGATCAAGAGTTTAATATAATCACTGGTAAACACACAGCTGATCAGAGAAGTTACAGCCTATACTCCACACTATGAACTACAGTAATGCTTTGTGAAATACAATAGATTTGTGGCTTTAATTCCTGAAAGGTGGCTTTCACCCTCTCCGTAGATGGGAAGCACCCAGCACTGATGGGAAAGGAGAAGGGACAAATGGTACAGGAAAGAATAGAAAAATAGTAAAGCAAATCCAATGAGCTTCTGCTACACAAGAAACAGGCTGTATTGTTTTCTCAAAAGAACCCCTCACAAACCAAACCAAACCAATGCTGCAAGTAGAAAGAACGGTTCCCCAACCAGGACACAAAATATATCTAGGACGGGAAGAGGTCCAGATCACTGCTGGGCCGAAAAGATGTAGACTACCGTTAAGCATGACTTGATTTTCTTTTCATATTCTCTTTTTAGGGTAACTATTTCAATAGTTTAACTTTTAATTTAGTAAAGCCATTTACATACATAGATTGATGTGTAGAATTCCCATTGCTGCTTTTTAAAATATTCATTTGTGGGAATCCATTTTCCAACAATAAAAAAGCACTCATTTTCTAAAGAAACATTTTTCCTGAAAGAAGCCTACCTCATCCGAGCCGTCTGCACAGTCATAGTCCCCATCACACCAGAATCTTGCTGAAACACAGTCTCCATTTGCACAAAGAAAGTCTTTCAAAGTGCATGTTTGAGGCTCTGAATAACGAAAATTAATAATCCTAGGTTTATTAGCATTTCCATACAATATTTTATACATAAACCTCCCCAAACAATCAATGAATAACTACAACAAAGTCACAACCATTAACTTGCAAATGATAAGGATTTTTTTTCCTGTAGGATTTTGTTCCATAACATTTTATAATTAAATTTCATTTACATATAGTCAGATACTAAAGAAATCACTTTCATTTCAGCTCTATCAAATTTCATTGGAAAGTTATGTGATGCTGACTACATAAATATTATTTATTTTAATGGATGTATGTTATTACAGGTTTTGTGAGATATGAACCACAGACTAGACACTCATTTTGCACCTGTTCATATCCTATGTAATTAGAACTGACCAGATCTTTGACTTTGCATCACACAATAGCATACCATTAATCACACACCTTGTAACACGTGTATGTGTCAAGAGCGAGCTTTCCCTGTGCTAAGCATTCAGAGGAACAGTGCTGAGATGGTAAATGGAATGTCTAAGAGGTAAGGCTTAGAGTTTCAAGTAAAGTAATTCAGTTTTCCAGAACTTAAGCATGGGAGGAAGCATGACTCCAATCCACTGACTGAAGTACTGACAAAATTGCTAGACTGATTTAACAGAATGAGTACACAGGGAGTTGCAAAAGTCAATGGACAGTGTACTTTCATAAAAAAGCACTACTATTTGTTAGAAAACACAGAAGAGAAAAAAAGTTAAAGATGGAATTTTCAAGTAATTTTAGGGAAACAGAAGGGCGATGTCAGATAAAAAGAATCTAAGGAGCTTCCAGGTGGACAGGCGACAGCAGTGGCTGGAAGGAAAATGGGATGCTTTGTGATAAACAGAGAGGTTGTTCTACTCCCTGGGAAGAAGCACAACACAGGGAGGTCTGAAGTCATTACAGAAGGTGGACCCAATGAACGGGAAGAGTAGGCAGGAAATTATTTCAAGTTACAGGCAAAGCAAACAGGACGAGCAGGCTGCAGGGAGCGATGGAGCAACCCCGGGAAGGCGAGACTGGCTGTTTCAGCCCATTTACTCCACTGTCTGCACAGCGAGCAGCGCAGCTGCTGCGGCCATGAAAACACTGGCAAGGGGGGCAGCGGGGAACATGGCCCCAGCAGAATATGATGTGCTTTCCTCCTCAAAGTGAGGACCATTACAGAAAACACTGGAAAAAATGAAGTTAGTGTCCGGACGTTGGACCAATAGATGAAACAAAGGTAGAGACGCAGCGGTGAGTGAGCAGAATGTCAGCCAGTTTCTGCATGCAAATTTGACTTTGCCACTCAGAGAGCTTTGGGAAAGCAGGACTGAAAAAGCAAACAAGGATTATTTGTAGGATTATTTCCATCACAGTAAACATTGCATTATGTAAATGATGTAAAATCAAGAATAAGGATTAATTAGTACGACTTTTTCAACAGAGAGATGGGAAAAGTGTTCAGGCAAATGGTAAACGACAGTGAATAAATCAATGGAGAAAGGGTGAAAAAGAGAGGGGAGAGACAGAGCAGGCATTAGCAATGGACAGTAATGGCCTGGGTAATGCTAAAGGGACTTTTAGCTAGTTATAGAAGACGGAAGCATGAATGCTTTTGAAAACCATGCCATAGGGAGCATAGAAAGCAAACACAGAATTAGAGGCTTCCAATTGAATTTTGTAAATGCCAGCATGAGAATATAAAAGTCATGAGTTTCGCAGAGCTAAGGTAAAGTTGAACCTAGGGTTTTTTCTGGATTTATGAAAATACATTGTTTTTTCAAGAAATGAATAGTTTTACTGAATCTTTAAGCTTATCTTTTTTTTTCACTTCATAAAAAAGTCAAAATCACCTTTTGTGAAAGTTTTTAAGAGAAATTTCATTTTTCAGGTAGGCACAACTTTTCATTTTGAAGTTGCAGGAAGTCGTACTAAGAGCAGATCTACAGCAATGCTGTATTTAAACAAATCTACACTTAGCATTTATACAGATTCTTAAGATTACACAGATACTACTTCTACTTTTTTTTAAAGCAAAAGCTTATTGTTGTCCCGGTGGATGACAAGCTGACCATGAGCCAGCAGTGTGCCATGGATGCCAAGAAGGCCAATGGGATCCTGGGATGCACTGAGTGTGGCCAGCAGGTCGAGGGAAGTTCTCCTTCCCCTCTACACTGCCCTGGTGAGGCCCCATCTGCAGTACTGTGTCCAGTTCTGGGCTCCCCAGTTCAAGAAAGATGAGGAGCTACTGGAGAGAGTCCAGCG
>Ga0065711_1002688_pt1 | contig 65574 bp, 25 predicted proteins | sample Hoacrofraction12_FD_59098 | JGI IMG/M metagenome (GOLD analysis project Ga0065711, IMG submission 59098) | Hoatzin crop microbial communities from Cojedes, Venezuela - Epithelial fraction 12 v2 (version 2) | ecosystem: Host-associated > Birds > Digestive system > Esophagus > Crop | place... | reverse complement strand
AGGAGGAGGAAGAAGCTGGGTTATAGTGTCTATGGACTTTTTCCTTTTTGATTTGAGGTGGTTTTCCAGCCTGGTCTACAGGACATGCCTTTTTTTCTTAAAATATGCCTTTTAATGCCACATTAACCATTGCAATTGTGCACTTCATTTCATGAGCATGGATTAAAGAGGAACTCTAGGAGAGTTCAGGTGCTCTTTAACCAAGCCCATGGAACAGCTCTTCTCTCACTGAGCTGCATGCTGGGATGTGCTTAGTTCACTGCACCAAAATATCAGTTTTTACTCAACAGGAAGTAAAGAGGAAGGAAAGGGAGGTGTAATTCAGGGACAGGAATTTTGGGATTGCTCCCAGCAGGTTTCCTCTGCTTGAAGCCTCCATTCCTCTATAAATATGAAAAACATTGCAGAAAAAGTTAAGCTCAGGCAAGTGCAGGGGTTAAATCTCTCTCAGACATAGAGCTGAAAGAGGTCTCTCCATCTGCGGTGGTGAGCTGTTGTGCAGGAAACCAGGGGTTAAACAGAATGGGGAATGATGAGACGAGGGACTTTCGTAAGACCTTAAAGATTATCTTCATTATCAATCAACAAATTATGTTTATACACTATATTCTACCTGGAAGTCCTAGGCTCAATTCAGACCTGTAAGTATGGTTGTAGGATACAAAGAAGCCAGAAATTCTGGTCTGGTTTCTTGTACTGACACAATAGCTTCACTATCCCAGTTTCCGTAAGGCTAAAACTGAAATAATCTATCTTCTAATAGACAGCATGGTGATGATTGTTTCATATCTCACTCTAAAAAGGACATATTATTATGAATCCATCTCTTCTTGCAGAAAGTATGTGATGATAAGGAATCACTGTACTTTTAAAGCAAAGGCAAAACGTGAAACAACAGTTGCTCCTTTGGCATTGATGAGTTAACTCGGATTTTTTTTTTTGTATCCAGGCTATCCAGATACAAGAATTCATAATAAATTGCTCACATTATATTTCTCTAAGGCTTCTTGTTGTAGAGCTCCTTTGAAAGGTTAATTGTCATACTTTATTTTGGGACTATATAACTTAGTTGTCAACTACATAACTTGACTTAAATATTAGCATAAATGTGGTGGGTGATAAAAAGAGATGGTTTTCATATTGTTTTGAAAGGTTGAGCTCATATCATTATTTGTGGTTGAGTAAATAGGTTTTCATTCCAGGGTACTAGCAGCACTGTAAATGCTCGCATTAAGGCTTCTGGATCTCATCTGACCCCCACTGAAGTTGATGGAGAGGTGTATCTTGATAGTCATGTTCTTAGGATCAGATTCTTTACCTAGGATGACTGTAATTCAGACTTCCTTGCTCACTTGGGGCAGTATTTTCAAAACTACCTCGAAAGAATGAAGTACAAAACCAGATGATGTTTAGTCAGACATTTGTGTTCCCTTTTCCCTCCCCTCCAGAGGAGAGTTAGGTAGAAGAGGTATTGCAGAAGTTCCTATTTGTTTTCATTTTTCTCCAACATTGTTTACATACTTGTTTCTTCCGAGCCCAAGAAGTCAGCTGGATAAAGCCACCTTCTACATTTCACCTTTTGTTGACTGCAACAAACATGTTTTAACAGTAAGGATAAAAAAATAAGAATCACTGACACTAACAATGCCCTGGAACAGATTATTTAGAAAGGCTGTGAATTTTCCGTCATTGAGCATTTTGAAGAAGAGGTCAGAGAAACATCAATGAGGAAGAAAACCACTTTTATTGGGAACAGGCAGCAAGCTGTAGTAGAGTAGAGAGCAAGCTGAGGTCCCTCCTAAAGGGGGATCATTTTTTAAATTGATTCCAAATGTAGCTTGAGGCAAAATAACAGCATTTCTATAACCAGGACCATTCTTATGCTCAAATTGATGTTCTTCTTGCTGGTATCAATTCCAGCATTTGGGAAATATTTGATGGTAGCTGTTCCTGTGGAATAAGATAGCATTGCAAGGGGTGACTCCACAGTCTATATCTAATGGTACTGAGCAGATTCATCAGTCACTATATAAGGCATCTGCTTTACTGCTGCTTACCAGGTACAAGGCAATTGCAAAGGATACAGAGAGAAATACATCAAGAAAAGTCCATCCTCTTTGTTGCCAAGCTCTTCTATTAGGCTTTGCACAAGACTAGTTGTATGTCTCTGAATGTACAGGACTGAATGTACAGTAAGCAGGAGTATGTGGGCACCTACAGAGCTGCCAATTCCCCAAACCATCCAGTTAGATCTGGATGGACCATTAATTTCTTGTTTTCCTTATATTGTGTCCAGCACAGCTAAGTCACCACTGACACAGGACTTAGCTGTGGCAGGGAAAGACCACCTGCAGTTGGGTTCCCTGAAGGAAAAGTCAACTTTAACTTGGTCATTCCTTTTTGGTGAGAGTTGCACAATTTTGCCCACTGCCTCAGTTGGGCCAGACTAGGGTGCCTTAGACAATATCTAAAATCAGTCGAGAATGTGCATGTGTGTATACTTGTATGTGGATTAATGTGTATATATATATATATATATATAATGTGTATGTATATCTGTATATAAAAACATGGATGCATATTTGTGTGTGTGTATCTGTGTACACATACACATTATGTATAGCTAGTGAAGCCACAGTAAAGAGATGTCTAAGCCAAGTAAACAGTAACTTAAGATGATGTTAGTTTTGGACAGTGCTTTCCTGGTAGAAAAAATCTTATATATCATTCTGTCACTGGACTGTGGTCTGGAATTGGCATCATCTCTGAACAAGTCCGCTGCAGAATATTGCCTCCTGCAGATAAAAGTTAAATCGCTATTTCTGTGAAGGAATTTTGCCTTTCTGAGCACAGATTCAGAACACAGCTGCATTTAAGCGACCCTTGTTATAGCATTTCTTAGATCATACCAGAGAGACTTACGACCTTCATAAAGCCGAGAAGGACAAACATTGCTGCTTAAAAGCTTTTAGGAACTGATCATTTTTCATGCCCACTTGTCTGTGGCAGTTACAGTAAATTTGCTGTTCTCTGCATGGCTCCAAGACACACTTTCCCTTATTACAGAAGCACAACAAAAATACTGTAGTAATATATGATTCTGGCTTCAAATGCAGCTGTACTGTTTTGGTTCTTTTCCATTTAATTTAGTGGTATTAACTGGACACAGGTGGTTCTTCTCCCTTTAAAAGGTGACATCTAGAAGTCCATATAAAGGGGATTGGTTTTAATTTACAGTTTTCTTAGATCCAGATGTCCCCAGAAATATTACTTTTGCTATAGTAGTAAGTACTGTTGCTGTAATCCAGAATCCTTTTTGCTCTGCTCTGTGTATCTGTTAAGGAACAGGTCCTTGCCCAATGATCTTTGAATCTCAGTGTATGATTTCTACTATTTTCATAATTATTATTATTAAAATACTGAGTTGCACAGTGCTTCTCAGCCTTAGGATTTATTAGGCCAGAAGTGAATTAACATACAGAAAACCTTACTGCCACAGAAACAGGAATCCAAAGGATTTATCTAGACCCTACTGTGCTGCATGCTGTATCTTGTTACTTAAACATAAGACAAGATAGAATAGATGTAGACTCCATGAAAACAAAGGTAGACTCATGGTAAACTCTCCTGCAAGTTCAACCCTCAAGGGTAGCAGAATCTGGATGTACTGTGATATAAATAATTAACACTATGCTAGAAGTGCCCTTCAGGTGGAAATATACAGTCAATTAAACTGTCCTTAGCTTTGCTATTCTCCTCCTTTCTCACAGTTTCCAAAACCAGTATTTGTGTTCCCTTTTTATGAATGGCTAGGGAGAATTTGCCAGGCAAGAAAGCACAAGCTTAAGTGTGCAATAATTCCAGGATGTCTGTTTTGAGATGATTTGACATGTTTCAGTTTGTTTGTGTAGCAGTGGAATATTTTTTTTCCCAGGTGGTATTTGCAAGGAGTTCTGGCACCACGTCTATGAGGCATTGTGTGCCCAGATTTCCAAAAATGGCTATATTTACTAATAGAGCTTAATAGCTCTAATGGGAGGTTGGAAACGGACAGAATATCCTCCTGTGGGAATTTTCACAGATCTTGGTCAAAAGCAGTAATATCTGATTTTGTTGATGTTAACCAATAACAACTGAAAAATATTCTTCCTCTGGAATAGAAATTTGTAGAACACTTAAACTAAATTAACAAAGGAACAGAGCTACAGAAAGCAGGTCATTTTCTATTAATTTTGATAGCAACTATTCTTAAGATCTGTATAACCAAGATATAGGAGACATTAGGAGATAATACAGTATGTTAAAAGAGAGAGTAAACAGGAGAAAAATGAAAAGAGCTTGTTTTTTTTTAAAAAAAGCTCCAGCTCACCAGAGAAACAGAAAAAACCAAATCACATAAGAGATCTGATTTAGCATAACAAGAGCGATTGAGAAGCAGCTGAGAGTCACATAAGAATATAGTTTCTGTGTCTGTTGCGCTGTGTGTGCCTCTGAGTCATATTTTCCAGTTGTGTGAGTAGGTCACAGCCTCTTGAAGTAACCCTGGGGATGTGGGGAGCGAGGGAGTTTCGCACAGTGGTGGGGTCCCCAGTTTGGCCGATCAAAGCACCAAAATTCAGATGCGCCCACTGTAGAGATATAGTCAAAGAATTCTTGCTAGCCAAACATGTGGAAGAACTGACTCAGGTAGTGGAATTCAACATCTAGGAATCTATGAGACTATGAGAGTTTAAAAAAAAAAAGGAAGAAGAAAAAGGCATCGTGTCCTTTTTTCCTTTTTCCTGTTTTTCTATGTTTGGAGTAATAACACTAAACAAAACAGCCTCAATGTGCTGGCACTTATTTTCTTTCAGAAACAAAAGCGAGCATTTCTGTGAACTGAGATACTATGAATACTGCAAGAATCACAATAAATTATTGAAAGCTGGTAATACTGAAAGTTTTTGGAGTTGAAGAAGGTGAGACCTATGCCATGTGAGCCTTTCCTGCAAGCTCAGTATCACTGGCATTCTGTATATGCTTCACCTCAGCAGGGAGGAGAAAAGGTCTTACGTATTTTTTTAACAAACTGTGGATGAAACACATGTTCTGTAGTTCAGTAATGATCTTCACAATGTGGTATCGTATATTAATGTTCTTTAGGACATCTGGAAAATACTGAGTGGAAAATTAAGATGACATTAATGTTCCTTCTGATGTTTTTTGTCCTCTTCATGCCACATCATCATGCCTGCTGTACCATGAGATCAAAAATATTAGATAACTTTGAAACTTGCTCGCCAGCATAATGTGAGATTCAGGCTGAGGTAAGAAGCTAAGAACAACACACATTTTGTTGCTGATTGTTCATGGTTCAAATGACATTGAATAGAATTAGTCAATACAGAAGGTGAAGGGTAAGAAAAAAACTTTGGATAAACAAAGTGAAAGTAAATAATAAATAATGTATATGTTATTTATATAATATAAAATAATATATGCAAACAATATAATATGTAATGTATATGTATGCGTAATATAATAATATGTATGTAATATATATGATATGCATATATGGATATATAGTATGTCCATGTATACGAAACAGATGTTTAGAATACATATGCAAAGTGAAATATTTGCAAAATGCACATATATATTATATATGCAAAAAGAAAATGACCCATTGGTCACTTTCCTAGAGAAGTAGCTCAGATATTAGGCTCAAAATGCAGCTCCATAAGTTAGACATCAGGAAAAACACTAACAAGCTCACTCGTGGATCATACAGACCACACTAGATTATGTTGCCTAAAGTGAGTATGAACAGCCTGGACAAACATCTGCTGGTCATGATATTGCTATATTTTTTCCTTAAGATGAGATCACTTTTCAGCTTCCTGCCAGCCCTGTGATTCTCTCTCCTTCTAGATTTTTAATCTTAACATCAGTAATGCATTTAATCAAACTGGTGCAGCACTGAAAGGACAACTTCCTTCTTTGGATATATATGTTATTAAAAAAAAAAAGGCTATGTAGTGAAGAACATGCTCTTCTGTCCAGCAGGGAAAGAGTCATTGCAGGAGGTATCCAGATGACAGAAAAGAACACAGAGGCTTAAGAGGCAGTGCATTGTGGAAATGAAATAAAATTTGAAAGTGGTCAGAACTTCTGAGACAAGAGGAGGACAAAAAAAAAGAAAAAAAAAAGAAATGTCAAATAACCAGGGGTGTTTGTGCTAGTAATTAAATGTTTCACAGAATGTAACTTTTAATATGACAATGGGAAACAACTAAGAAATTTTCCTTTTTCTGTCAATTACTGGTTGTTTATTACTCAAAATTTTTGAGTTACGCAAGCACCTAAAAGGTAACTAATGCATCTCCTTTATGACAGTCTCCAACCTTTATGCAAGAATATTGCAGGCCTTTCAGGATCAGCTAAAAAGGAAGCTGTTTGGAAAGGGCACCACTAAATAAATGTATTCTAAAATAAATGTTGAGTAATTCAGTCATCAGAATGTATGAACAGAGTGAGCTCCAGAGTGAAACATATTGACCAAAGAAATTAGTGGAGCCAAGTTGCTAAGCAGATATAAATAGGGGTCTAATTGGTTTTATACATCTCAATCGAGGTACTTATTCATGTGCAAAAAACTCACAACATTAAAAATAATTTGATTTAGAAATTGTTTTCATGGAAAGCATTCAGTATGAAGTTCCTGTATCAATGTAATATACTGACAACAGAAGAGAAGGTATTTCCAATTAAACACTTGAAAGCTTCATATCCATAAATTAGTTGGTAGGCAGTAGAGTTCATATGAACTGTGGCTCAGAATAGGAAATTATGTTCTCCTCAGAAAAATCAGGCAACTGAATGATATAAACATAATCTGCAAATTCTGATAGGTCCATAGTTATATTTGTAATTAAATGGAAATTATGTTTTTTAATATGTTTAGTTTGGTGTCTTCTGCAAGTATATATCAGAGTAGCTCCAAACATTTGAGTACCCATATGACTCAGGAAAGCAATAGAATTATGTACCTCCCTTGTTAACTACATCTTTAGTGTAATTTTGCATCAGCCAAAATGAGTTTGAGATGCCCTTACTCAGAACTTCCCAGCCTCATGCAGATAAAGTAAATTAGGTAGGAGCTAGATTATCCAGTATCATGCCCTATTTTTTTTCCTCCTGTTTCCTTCTTAGTACGTTCTTACTGCTCAGTGAGAGAGGAGGGGTGAGAACAACCTATTTAATAGCTGACGTATTCCAGCTGGTGAAAGATGGGCGCTTAAAATCTGTTTACTCAAGACTGAATTCAATCTGGATGTCTTACTGCATGGGATCTTTAGTTGCTAGAGTTCACAAGGTGACCTCAACTCTGTTGTGTGAAGAGTCTCGGCTGATCAGTGTGTGGAAGCTGTCTTCTGACACAACCTGCTCCCTCAAAAACTTTGCAAGGACCTAGAGGTTCAACTATATTTGCCTCATGCCCTTCTTCTTTCCTTTTTGTTGTATGTCATGCTGTTGCACTGATGTCGCCTCACCTGCTGGGACTTCCTTGTCTAAGTGCCCTGGCTGCTACCACTTTCTCTTCAATACCTACTGGTTTTGGCATCACCACACATGGAAGTCACTGTACTCTCTCCAAAAACACTTCACAGCTGAGGCTATACTTTTACAGGAGTGAAAAACAAAGGCTTTGACCTCACCAATGGGGAGCCTGACATCATAACTACAGCTCCTGATTGTATTGATGTAGGCCACATTTCTGATGGAGGGACATGCCAAACTAGAGGACTTCAGGCACTTAGAGTTCACTGCAGGTTTCCTAGTGAATTCAAACTCCAGCTTGGGGCTGTACTCTTCCAGCCCAGCTGCTTTTCTTTCACATAATGAACTCTGGGCACAAAAGCCCTGTATTTGTTGTGGCTTTGAGAACAAAGCCACTTAACAAATAAGTAAAAGTTTAGCCAGAATACTAAGAAAATGGCCATGATTAAAGCAGTATTTCAGTAATGCATTTGCTGAATCAGTCTAAGATTAAGTCAAACATTGACCTTCTACATTATTTCTTAGGAGGAAGCAAGGAACAGATGGGCAGTGCTCTTTGCTGGAACCTAATGAAACATGCATCATTCATCAAAAAGAAAATAGTCTTCTTGTTGAAAAGCATGCATTTAAAACAAAGAGATATGTCATATAAATACTGACAGAATTAAATGAATTTTTAGTATCAAAATACTAAGCTTTAATTAAAAATGCATTTCAGTAAGTGGAAGGTTGTAATAGTTCAGATAAAAAAAGTAGTATAGAGATTTTTCTAAATGGAAATTAAGCCCTTTTCATAAGCTTCTTACAAAGTTTTGAAATATGTAATTTTGTTTCTCAAAACTAAGTTTTGTGTTTTAACCAAGATAATGGTCTTTGAGTGTTCTAAAGATACACTTAACCATTTTTATCTTCTACATAATTTTCATCAAACAATGCCCTAAAGTCCACTTAGCAAGGAAGAAGATGTAGAGAAATATATCTCTGGCAAATCTATGTAATGAATGGTGAATGACAGCTACTCTGGAAAACAGTTTTTTAGTGAAAGTCAAGATCACCAAATTGCTAGCTTTCCTGAAGAGGGTTGTCATTTAGTACTCAGCCCAGACGAAAAGGATATCACCCTGAAAGTCTGTGGGTGAGGTGAAGACATGGACAGATTCACCAGCTTTGGATTGTGCACAGCAGAGATTTTTCCCCGAATGGAGAGAGTGAACTGAAAGGCTCCTTACTCACCTGTTCCCTTACCAGCAAGTATTTCCAAAGAAGGAACTAGCCACTGGAGGTGGCATTTAGGCACAATTTCCTCCTGCATGCTGTGGCATAGCTTCAGTCATTTGGTGGGTTGCAGACTGACTGTGTAATGCTGTGGCTTTGTACTCTGCTGTTGGACTGAACGCAAAGGTTGCTGAACTGGAGAGCACCATGGGGTGCGCATGGACATCCTGAGGAACGGTGAGGGTGAAGGAAAAGGGCAGAGCAAATCATCTTCTCTGCTGAAAGTATTGCAAAATTGTCCTCAGAAAATCTAAGGGAGGGAATGTGAGTCAACCAGGAAAGACAGCAGGGAACAAAATAGTTGGAAAAATTTCTCAACCCCCATGGAACAACTGGTGACTGCACTGCTTTCCATCAGGTGGCTGCTTCAGGAAGGTTTAGCAGCCTGGTTGGAGTCTGTTTTCAAAGCTCATAAGCAGTGATTTTTTTAATTGTTATTATTGTTTTTGTTACATGTTCCCTACCAAAAGCAGCAAAGGGCAGAGACTGTCACAAAGAATGGAATTCCAGACAGGAACTTCAACTTTTTGTGGGTTACCTTTGACACTTCTATTCCCTCAGACTTCTGAGCTTCATAGCAGAGAAGCAATCAGCAGAAACCCTGCTAATCTGAGCACAGAAAGAAATAACTCAATTCCCTACATTTTTCTAACTGGTCCACTTTTAAATTCCACCAACAAGGCACTGTGCCTCCCCCTGTGGGTTTCTGTTCCCTTTGCTTGAATTAACACAGCACAGGCAATTTTTCCTCTCACGTTTCACACAGAAGGTCTATTTCCCAGCAGTTAGAAGTAGATACTTAGCTGCTTTTTAAACTTGAGGAGCTCTGTAATTGAAACACTAAGTTATTCTGTGCACAAAAAGACCTCAATCAGATTGCTACTCACTTACAACATATGCCAAACTTCAGGGGTTATGTTGTCCTCTTTCTTTTTCTATTGAAAATGTACAGAACACCTACTTTACAGAAACTGAAATTTTCTGAAAAAAAAAATAGAGGAAAAAATCCTTCTTTTTTTTTCTTTGACGTAATTTGGCGGTTCGAGAGGATATATTTTTTTTCTCTGGTCATGTTGAACTGACATGTTTTGGTCTCCTGTTTAAAATCAACAGGATTAATTTTGAATGTATTCAACATGATCAGAGTTACTCTGACCTGCAAGAATCTTATATAGGATCTGGAGTTAATTCTAAACAGAATGATTACCAGAGTTAATGTTAAACAAAATGTTACAACTAGAGAAGTACACAGTTGAGTGCTGCAGACCTGGTTTATTGAACTGAATATATACTTTTAAAAAATTCTCTTAAAATACAAAATGGTGTTAACAGCCTCTTTATATATACATATATATGTATACATGTACACACATATAAAAAAAATCTCTGTGTGTGGGCATGTGTGTGTGTGCATGTACACAGCCTTCTCTGAAGCTGGCTAAGAAATTAAATTAGGTAATGTCTTCAGAAAATGTCTCACTTTAAAGATTTCCAAGATATTGGAACAAATCAGCCACTTATAAAACATAATGCATTCTAAAGCCGTTAATTTTAGAATATCTCATATCAAATAATTTATAATCTTTCTTGAGGGTATATGTTAATTTTCTTACAGGAACTAGAGCCCAGACTCTTAAAGGTATTTTATTCTCTAATTCCCAGTGAAATCAGTGTGGATTAGGGACCTAAATTGGTATTAGACTTTTAAATAATTCTGAGAATCGGGATACAGTCTCTTAACCACAATGGCATTTATAGCAATTAAGAAAAGTAATACTCAAAATAGAAGTATAAAGTAGTTTTCATTGTTGACTGAAACTTATCTCTGTCAATACAGCTAAGGCAGCCCCCCAGAAGTGGAAGCATTCAGCTGTGGATTGAAGTTGTTGTGTATGAGAGGCAATGGGACTGAGCCACAGTCAACACACAGAAAAAGGTCACCCATTAAAAATACAGAAATCTTTCAGCAGCTGTCTACTGGCTCCTGGGCAACACAGTGAATGTCATCAAATGCTGCCTAGCCACAGACCTTAGCACTGTGTCTTGTCCATGCAGACAACTAGATTAAGTTGCTTGTCCTGATCCCATTATAGGGCCCCTACCTGTCCTTCATTTAGATGCTGCTCTCCGTTTTTGTTTTGTTGTTACTATGTGCTACTGAGTGACTGTTTTCTTCTGCCGCAGAGGCAGCTGCGTTCATCTCTGTGGTGGCTGAAATAACTCCTGGGCAACATTTGTGTTCACAAAATTCTTGTGGGCACCTGGGATGAAGGTGATGGATACGTCGTACAGGGAAGATAGTATTCTCCTCCTGCCCAGCTGACACAGGTGGCTGAATTATATTAGCTGGTGTAAGTATACATATATACATACAGCAAGTATATTTATACAGCTTGTAAAAGCAGTGCTTTCTTACCAGGGCATTGGAAGTTCTTCCATTTCAACTAACTCAGTACAATACAGAAGTCCCATGCATTTACTTCTGCAGTCACTTTCCTTTTTTATTCAGCAGCTGCCCTTTTAATTAGCTGTTGCTAATTAAAAAAACTAACAAATATCCAGACTATTGTGAAAATTGGTGGTAGTCTATGGATTAAATGAATAAGGACAAATAGAAGTTAAGTTCATTAAGGCTTGCAGGGGGTAACAAGCAGGAACATTAGTCGAACGTTGCTGAGAATTGTAAAGGGTGACTTGGTTGGCATGGGATCTAACACACAGGCTGGATCTGACAAGGTGTGTGGGGACATGAACAAAATATCACAAGTGAGGGCAATCGTTTAAAGACACCAGCTACTCCACAGTTGCATTTATGGAATGGCCAGCATGTTGTGAAAACATACGGTAGATTTGCTGTGATAAAAGATGGGGGAATGTTGTTAACCGTGTGGTGCAATGGCTGAGAGCTGTGAAACTTGTTGGAGAGAAAGCCTTTGCATGGAGGCCAAGCATACCCCAACCAGCAGCGTAGCTCATCATAACCATTTGCAGCTGTTGCAAAAGTCGTGGGACTGATACCAAGCAGCCCAGTAAGCCAAGGCTTTTGGGAGACCTCAGTGTTGTATGCAAATAGGAATTGCTGCAATACACTGAATCCTGTTGCTGCTTTAATGATGCATCATACATATGTAAGACATGGTCATCCCTGGGCTACCTCTACACATACAGCATATATATGTGTCTATATATACATGTAAAAAGCATGCAGTGTTTTAGCTAACTGCTGAGCTTGTGCTCTGTACCACACTGTGGTACAATATGGCATATACAAACAGCTCTCTCAATGTCCAGAATGGGAACTGCAATAATCTCAAGGTCAGGTTATTTAAAACAAACAAGAAGAAAACCTAAAACCAAGCAAATTAAACAGAAGCAAACCCCTTCCCTTATTGTTTCAAACAGACTCAACTACATCTAACTGCCCATGAGTTAATAAACATTTCATAAATTGGGTTTAGCCACATAGATACTGTGACTCTTCAAAGAAAATATGCATTCTGCAGTAAGGTGGACACTATTTTTGTAAGGCAGCAGAAGATGCTTTCATTGGCAGGAGGTAGGCAATAAATGTCATTCCAATTCTCCTAAATTTGGATGATAAGGCGTAATATGAAGGTAGCTGGGGTTAGGACAAATAAATCTAGGTAGGAGTACAGGTGAAAATGCCAACTAGGAATTAGCAAAATAAAGCCAAATGAGGCCTAACAACAGCAAAGATAAAAATGTATTAAATAGAGGACATAATTAGAAATGACTGCAGCCCTCACATACAGACTATTCAATGTTGAATTAGGCCTTTGCAAAAGGTGTTTGATATTGGCATCCTCTCTGAGGAGAGGGTGGTGGTTTTAAGAACCTCCATGGGAAGGGGTTTGGCTGGTTTTGGACAAAGGGATGGACTTGGCTTTGCATAAAAGTGCTAAATTACCTGTATTAAAGTCTTGATCTCTCCGATCTCAGAGGAGCCAGGAGACATTTACCTCAGGTGTTGACCATTCCTTAAGCATATTTGACCACTTCCTGGTACAAATTCTGCTAGGGACAGAGCGCATTGATTATTCTAGAGGAAGCGTGCTCTAGTAATCAGCTGAGAAAGAAAACAAATCCCTGATGACTTGCAAAGGTCCTGGTTTATCCCTGGTATTTTTAGGTAAGCTGAAGTAAGAAGTCTCTGAGGCTCAACAGTTTCATTCTGGCTTCCTTGGGACCCAGAATCAGGTATTAACAAAACACCCCAAGAGGACTAGCTTTTTTAATCATATCTGACCTTTGGTGTGTGGACGTGCTGTAACCACTCTGCATTGGTGATGATAATTTCTCTGCACAACATTCCCATGGGGGGAAAGCATTAATACTAGTTTAAAAAAAAAGGCATCCGCTGTGTTCTCTTATTTTGCTTGAAATTGTTCTTTCCTTCTTCTATTGTCTCGGATTTGAGGATTAATCAGTAAACAGGAGACTTCATCCAGCTCTTTTATGTGCATGTCGCTGACCTCCAGTATGAAGGGAAATGCAGCGGAACAAAGATGCAGATTATCAATATTAAAAGGTCATTTTCACTATAATTGATGTATGAGGATATAACTGGGGTACGGAGGGATGCTGTAGCAATTAGCTTGCTTTGGGGTCTAGGGTATATAGAGCAGCCAGTTTGAGTAGCACAACAATATTATGGGAAGTTCATTTGAAAGAGTGATTTATTATATATTATATATATATGAACATATGTATATATATATGTACAGACTGTTTTGCAGATATTTCACTTCTTGGGTGGGGGAAGGTTTCTGAAGAGAAAGCTTACCAAATTTTGGTAGTTTATAGCAAAGAATCTAGTGACACTCCCTACTAAGGTTTATTCAAGTCCTGATTTCTTTAACATGATTTGAAAAACACCCTATAGTTTTGATCAGGATCTGGCTTCCTCTGTGAGAATATACAAAGGAATGTTTCAAATCACGTTTCGCAGACAGTGCCTGCAGGTATTTTGAGTACTGGGCAGGGGGCTATACCCTTCTGTTTTAGATTACTTCCAAGTCTATTACTACTGAGGAGGATGCAAGTGTGTAATATTTTTGGTCCTCTGAAGAAACCAGTCTCTGATCAATGTGTGGGAGCTGTGGGTGTAAGAAATATATTGAATGGTGCCCACCTACTAAGGGCCGTTATGAATTGGTAATAGTGGTCAACACTAACAGGTTCTGCATGGGTCAGTAACATCATATAAGATGATTTCTGCCAGGAAGCAGTTGGTCTTCAGAAACTGGGAATGTGTTATTATAACTACTTCTGAGACACCTGGCACTGAGGCTCTGAACACTTAAGTAGATCTCTGAGCTAATTCAGGTTATGAAAGTCTCCAGGTCAGAGAGCTGGGATGATATCTTCAAAGAACTTTTTCAGAACTGAGACTACCCAAAGACAGCTTGAAGATATCTTTATGCTTTTTCTAGTAAGTAGTTATGCTTTGCTCAGATATCAAAAATTTTAGGAAGTGTGCTTGAATTTCAACAAAGTTTTGACTGAAAAGAAAGAAAGGTACTTTTCTAAAACTAACTTTAAAAATGTAACTAAAGAGAAAAAAGGCAAATGAAACAGTTTTTAATAAAACAGAATAATTTCTATCCTTTTAATTAGTTTTGCTAAAGAAAATGATAAAGAATGACAGAGTTAACCAGCAAAGGTGTTTTACTTCACTGTCTGTTCAGAGAAACAGAATGTTTAGAGACCTTTTGCAGAACACATCCTTGCAAGCTCTGAGGATTTAGTTATATGATCTGGGAGGTCTTGATTTACTGAATATTCTTGTAGTGTTTCAAGACTTTTCCTTACATGGGTGAAGAAATCGCAGGAAGCAGTTCCACAAGCAGAAGAACAAGTGATGTCCAGTTTCATGTGCTTTGGATGTTCTGACCGAATTCTCTGCTTTATATAATGAAAACCTCGCTTCTCCTGCAGACGGTTTTAGCAGCTGCCTTTCCCCAGGCAGCAGAGAAGGAGCTTTCTTTTCCTGCCCTATACACGGCTGTGTGTTTTCTTGAAATGCATAGGAGCACAAAATTGTCAAAAACGTACCCTGCCAAATGCCAAAAATGCAGGATCTTTGTGAGCGTGTGAGTAGTTCCCAGGTGAAATACCAGAAGATGGCGCTTGAGAATACACAGTGGTGTTCCTGGGGTTTGCAGCGTAATGAATCCTCCTCCTCCTGCCCACCGTGACGGTGTTTTGTCGGTAGATCCTTTGGCAGCACTCCCAGCAGCATCCCCCTCCCAGGAATCTCCTGGCCGCTGGAGGCAGTTGCATTTGCTAGTTCAGAGCCACCTGCAGCTGGGCTGGGTGAAAACACGCTGGTCCTACCCGGGGGCATTGCCTTTGCTTACAGGTGCTGTGTTTTCTTCTGAATTCTAAAAGGTGAGCTGCTCAGAATGCAGGAGCAGGGCTGTGCTTTGCAAAATGGGCAGGGACACGCACCCGGCAAGTGAAAAGAAAGCTGAGTTGTATGACCCCCCGACAACACGCAGTAGGTAGCCCGGGCCAGCTGCGTACTAAGCCGTGGAGCCACCACAGTGCCGCGGGTCCTGTCTCCTCCGTGTTCAACCTTCCTGTGTGACCACCAGGCAGAGGAATATCTCTCACTACTTGAAGGAAAGGTAATTCATTTCTATCACTAGTCAGTCAAGAATAACACTTGGGACATAACTATCTTAAAGTAAAACCACAGTAATGCGATGATCTTTAATTTCTTACAACAGAGAGAAAACCACGAATCTTTTTCTCAATATACCCTTAAAAGATTCGGCTCTTCGTATTCCCCTTCCAATACAGAGATCCTTTTATGACTCTTGAAAGACTGACACTGTTTGTCTTTGGCACTCAGAAACCTTAGGGGAGGATTCACCTGCATAACAGGACCTCCCCTGGAGCTCCCACTCCTTGCAGTGGTGTCTTAGGGGAAGATTCACCTGGGTAACAGGACCTCCCCTGAAGTTCCCACTCCTTGCAGTGGTGTTCCTTCCCTTCTGGTCAAGTCATCCCCATCAGCTTCTGCAGAAAAACACTGCACAGGAAAGGCAACATGAGCAGAAGATGGTCTTTAGAGAGTGGTGACAGCAAAAGAGCATTAAATGCATTAAATTAAGACTGTTGATGGTGGTGGGAATCAATGCTGAAGCAGCTGTACCTCCTCCACGTGCTTCATGCTGCCATTTGAAGAGATCACAGATACCCTGCAGTGAAACATGTGGGGCAACGCCTCAGCAGCTGCTGGTGAAGTGCCTGCTACAGGGAGAGGCACTACTCTGCTTTACTGCACTGAGTAGTCACTTCTTTTAAGGAAAGGGTAGCAAAAAGTCTGCTGCCCTTGTTGACCCAGTCCCCCACACTTCCTTCAAGGCTCTGCCACCAGTGCTGTAATGCTGAAAGGCTTTTAATTTAGCTTACTTAGAGTTTTTTTTTCATGCTATTTCTGCACTACAGAAGTCTAAATTAAATGTCCCGTAATCAGTTATTCCTTTATATGACAAAGGCTAGGCAGGAGATAGTTCTTGTGACTGAAAAAAAACCCCCGACGACAAAAAAAAGGAGAAAAATATAAAGGGGGGGGGGAGGGGTATGGAATTTAAGTAATTTTTCATAGCTATGACTTACCATTTTCCTAGCAGCTCTACCACAAGGGACCTCAGAGCTGTAGATGGAGGCAAACAGCATGCCTTAATGTGAGAGAGAAATTCTGCTAGCACTTTGCCAGAGTAATGGGCAAAATTATGCATTTGTGTCCCCAGGAAAGCCTGGCATAGCGAAGGGTCTTTTCATCCCAAATGAGCACCTGAATAATATTTTTGACAACTTATCAGGAAGCAAATGCACAGTATTTTTGAGAAGGTTTTTGTTTTTCTTTCACATAGTTGCAAACAATTTCACCTTTACTCCACTGCCGCATAATAAAATACATCTGAGCACCCCTTTGTAGTCTTATTATTATGGCATATTTCATACTGTGTAGAATAATTTGAATAACTTATGAAAATGTTGACAAAATCCTCCATTTCTGAAAATTGTTTATATGCAAATAAAACTTTTTTTTCCATTAAAACTGCCTCCAGTATTCTTATGATTACCCAGACTTACATTTGTTTTCTATAAACCTTTTCCTCTAAGGCGACTTCAGAAACACTAATTCATGAAATCTTGCAGCCAATCTTGGTGACCCAAATCTGGATTTCCATTTTATAACGCCTTAGAGTATTGGTTCAAACACAGTTGTATCAATGAGAATCTTTCCATGAAGCAAGCTCACAGAGTGACCTATAGGGTGAAGGAGCTAGTCTTGTGCTCCTTGAAACTGGGGCAATACTCCTACTGACTTCAGCTTGTGTTGGAGCAGGTACTAAACATTTTTCCCAGGTCACACAGCAAGTCAGTTAGTAGAACAGATTTCAGTGGTTATGCTACCATATCACCTCTTCCTGAACTCAAATGATTTAAATCCTGAAGAGAGACCAGATCATCTAATTTAACCTCCCACAATAAGCCCTGAAATATTTTATAAGATTTAAAGCCTTCTCTTTGCCGAGATGTGAAAAGGTAGATGGAGAGAGAGGGATGGGAGAGAGAAAGGAAGTGAGATCTTATTTAGGTCTAGTTGACCCTTGAGCACAGATTGAATAGATGAAGAAGAAAAATGAATAACAGCAGAAGTCAGCAAACAGAAAGAATTGGACATCTAGCTGGAGAACAAGGTTGAGAATACATGGGTGCTGCGATGCAAGACAGTTCTCAGCCTTCAGAGGACACCTGGCTACCATCCAGCAGAACCAGAAGACTTTACAAAGCTGAACAAGTTATAAAACTTAAAAAAACAAATCTGTGGATAAGCTAAGAAATTGTCTGGGGAAATTCATGCTGAGATATTGTGGTAATGTTTTGGAAGGTAATACAGGAACTGTAATCCCAAGGAAGCTGTGTATTAATAACAAGGGATGCTAGTTCTGGGATAAATGCCCTAGCTGGGTTAACAAACTGCGTCACTATCTATTATTTGGTGGAGAAAAATACAAGCAGCTAATTAATGCTTTGGGGACTTAGGAGGAAGAAAAAACAACAAAAAAACCCCCCTCCAAACCAGCTTTCTCCCAGGTCCCCAGGCAATAAGCAAATGCAGAACATAGAAAATAATTCATTATTTTATGTTGTTATTTCAGCCAGAACTTTTCAGAGGGCTACAAAGCACAACTCAGCTTTAATCAGTGGAAATTTTGAGCTTGATTCATTTCTGAGTAGCATTAAATTCCATCAGGTTTATAATGATATAAATGCAGAGCTCTCAAGGTGATCTAGTCCTTAATAGTAACTAGTGAATTTGGCCCACACATTGCATTAGTTAACTGTACTATAAAGATGCTAATGAGGTGAAGGGTAAGTAGGTAATTCTTCGCTAGCATAATTCCACTGAACTATGTAGGAATTTATTATGGCATAATCTGTTTGTTCTGCATAACTTGGTCTGCAGTGCAAACTAGTGGAAAGACCTTTTGCCTGGATGTAGAAAGTTACGGCACCTATTTAGCAGTCGAGGTTATTTATACATAAAAAACAGAAAAAGACTCATAAACACAAACATAAACATAGATAATAAAAAAATAAAAATTCAAATATAGTGTCACCAGAAAAGCGGTTTTTGAGTACTTTGATTGGAGGTAAGCTGTGAAAAAGTGAATATACCGCAAGAAAGGAGCTGGCCTGTTTGATGATTCTGGCTAACAGTGGGAAAGCCATTGGAACAATAGAAATGAGAAAAGTAGAGCTCCCCTCTGACTCACTCAGAAGATATTTTTGACTGATAGTCAGCTATGATAGTTGAAGCCATTGGAAAAATTCCTGCTGATTTTCTAGGGACCTGGACTCAAGTAATGAAGAACTGCTTAAAGGCTCCTGAAGCACACGAGTAGCAACAGGGTGGAGCAGGCAGGCAGGCAGGGGACAGTTTTGAGCTGTAATGTCAGTGTGTCCTGACAGCCCAGATGCAAGTCTTTTGAAAAGCAGGCAGCTTCACTGTTTCACCTGAATGTCAATAGCTCCAACCTCTATATGGTGAACATTCGCTGTGAAAAACAGCTGTTCAGTGTTTTTTTAACTATGCTGATTATTTTTAGTTCAATGCCTCTTTAAACTTGAACTGCTCCCTTATCACCATACCTCTGAGAAATCTGCCTTCTGGCAGTTCCCCTTTGAAATTTGTTTTTTGCCCATAAGGTGCAGATGCTTAGCAGCAAGCCTGTTTTCCTCCCTCCTCCACATTTTCTACTGAGAATACAAAAGGACACTTCATCCAGATTTCATGCTGTTCATGAAGTCAGAGGGTTATCTGACAGACTTGTGACTTCACTGGATTTTGTGCCTGTGTGTGAAAATTTACAGATTTGATTAAAAAAGGGCACTTGCACTGCAAAGCTCTGCACACTGCAGGAGATCATAAAATAGGACACCTACATTTGTGTATTGACAACTGAGTGAAGGGTGAAACCTGGTTGCCTAAATACAGGCATCTGATGCTACTGTAGACATTTTTTGATACACTACTTCTTCTCTATCTATTATTCCAGTGTCGCATAAGAAGTCCTCTATCGTGTCTGCCAACCGTATGTTTGTGTTGACTATTGCAAATGGCACCAGAACGGTATTTTAAGATAGTGAATTAAACCCTTAAATTAGGTGCCCCAACCTGAAGCTGAATCCCATGCTTGTCAAACTGTCAGGATGAATTTCACCCTCACATTCACATCCTTAACTTGCCAAGTAGAGAAGGACACTGTCTAATCTTAGAAAGGCATTAATTTGTATTTAATAATTGGGAGGATTCTGTTGCTGATCTTTTTTTCTATGCTCTGTTACCTTCTCAAAAAGAGTTAAGTCCTTTCTAGTCCTGGCCATGTTGCCCATCCTTATGGGTCTACAGATGTTGCAAGTTTGTGTTTGGACTCTCAGCTGGGTATTCTGATGTGTCTTGTAGCAGGGAGAGTGCATGAATATTAGAACTAGACTTCCATATTAGGTGTGATATGACTTTCTTACCATGAAAGCTGATTTTTTCCAATTATGCATAATGTTAAACCTGCAAAGTAACAATGATAATGACACTAATGTTTTTGGTTATTCAGCATCAGGCTTTTTTGTGGTACTGAGTGCCCAAAAGCACGTTGAAGTGAATGATACATTTGTGTAGTTCCTGCCCACCAATCACACCCAAACGGATTAAATTAGTGCAATATTGGAACTTTAATTTTAAACTCTTCTGAGCATTGCCAGAAGTCACTCTGATCCAAATCCTTGTGTCTGAACATTTTTTTTTAGCCCTGATTCTGTATCCCTGTCCATAGTGTATGTGACATAATTTATGTTTGGAGGTAAGGGCAAGCCTGTTACAGCTTTGTATTGTGGCAGCTTACAAGTTAGCTATTCATAGTATTTCTCTAGAGACTCTTTTTGTACTAGACTCTAAGAAAGGACTAGAGAGAAGCTCAAGCCCGAGACAAGCAAACATTGACAAGGTTTTTGGTGCAAGATGGCAAATGTCAATAGATGAAACAACATCATGGAGATTTTGTCCGCAGATGCATAAAGCCTCAAAAATATTCAGTTAATCATCAGCCTTTTAACAAGATTTTAGTATTTTAGGAGCATGCTGTCAAGTCTAATGCAAGTGTAAATCTAATTAATTCCTTACCAGGGTAGCAAACCTCTCTGTTGTTTAGTTTACATGAATACATCGATAGACTGGCCCTGAAACATAATCCTTATCCAGAAAATCTGCTTTGAATATGGCTCCAGAGCCAGAAACCACTTCCTTGGTATGTCTGCATAGTGCTGCTGTGAATGTTTCCCATTTTCCGTGCTGGGAAATAGTTTCTGTAGGTGCTCCCCAAAACTCAAGCCTGCCATTGCTGGGGTGGAACAGCAGAGCCCACAGATCTGGGGACACCTATTGCCCTGCAAAAATCACAGCATGCCAGAGCTCCGGAGCGCCTGGCTTTCCTCCAGTTAGGCTCCCCTTTCAAACACAGTTCCCTTATCTACCAAGGGCTGGTTTGCTGCTGGACCTGCTGGCTCTGATGGCAGCAGGAACCTGTTTTGCAGATCTTAATATGTTTCAGAGAGCTGCTGCTGCTCCTCTTTGAAAAGCATTTCCACTGTCATTTTTAAGGAGTTGTCTACTTAATGAAAAATCTTCGCAAAGCACTAAAAAAAATTGGTCTTAAACAGTTTTGTAATGATGTTGCAATTTGATTCTTCTTTTCCTTAAGGTGTTAAACCTCTCCCCCAAAGATTTGTTGAATATTTTTTTAATAGTTATCTCTCATAATGGAAAGAAATACTGTTATTATCTATTATGTTTTATTATTTATTTTAATTGCATCAACTAGTAACCTCGCGAGTGGGCAGCAGCCATGCTAGGGTCGTGACAGGCACGGGAAAGATATCAGCTGAAGCAAATATAAAGGAACCTTTTTTAAAAATGCCATATTTATGTATTGGCCAGTTCATGGTTTATTTCCTGTCTGGTTTAGTACATCATAATACATTCACTAATTATCCTCGTTATTGCCATCATAAGAATGGTTTTCAGTTTCTTTAGGCACCCACCATACTAATCCCAGGTGTCACTAAGTTTCAAAGCTGCCTCGCAAGTCAATCCTTGCCTTCATCTCTTTGTACCTGGAGTCAGCAGCTCAGCACATGAGCTTTGGTCCTACACGTGCGAGCCTTGTGGGTAGTTAGTGCCAGGCAGCAAGTGGGATTTAGGCTTTTAAATATCGTATAGGATAAGAGGCAAGAAGCAGCGCATCACTTCTTTTGCCTCAGCAAAGCCAGGCTCTCTTACTGCGAAGGAAGAAATATTATTCTATGGAAACTGAGATCAGGGGGCTTTTCACTGGCTGAGAAGTGGAAACCTATGCCAGAGGGGGTCTTATACATATCAATATATATGTTTATATATACACACCCCCCCCATATGTATGTATATATACATACACACATATATGCATAAGATATGATAGGACAAGGGGTAATGGCTTTAAAATGACAGAGGATGGGTTGAGATAAGATATAAGGGTGGTGAGGCACTGGAACAGTTGACCAGAGAGGTGGTGGCTGCACCATCCCTGGAAATATTCAAGGCCAGGTTGGATGGGGCTTTGGGCAATGTGGTCTAATGGAAGGTGTCCTTGCCCATGGCAGAGGGGGGTGGAACTAAGTGATCTTTAAGAGGCCTTCCAACCCAAACCATTCTACGATTCTATGATTCTGTGATTCTGTGTAGGTGTATGTATTTTAATCCGTGTGTGTGTACCTACGCCAGTGGGTGTGTACATATAAGTGCACATACATATATAAAAACCAACACTGATCTTGAGGAGTGACTGATTCTCTTTGTTTCTCACAGCAGTGTCTCAAAGTGATATGCTGGGTTTCAGATCCCAGGACCGTCTCCTGGCCTCATGGGTAGATGAAATACCCTTAATAGCCTCTCCTTTTTGGCTACAGAGTTTCTTTAACTTTATTATGTTCTGATCTGAATCAGATTGTAAGGGTCCTGCACAGCAGTCTGCTCTGGAAAATAAAACCAAAAATCCTTTCCTTCTGCAGTATCCTTCTTACTGCAATATTTACTGAACTTTGGACAGTGTTGGTGGGGGAGACAGAGCCACAACATCATCTTTTCCCTATCACATTTGAAATGGTCTCATCCTAGTGGGAAACAGGTATTTTTCTGTTTTCATATCAGCTTGCAGTCTTTTAGGAGGACAAGGTGAACTAATGATGGGTGATTTTTGCTTAACTGTATGGGGTTGAGATGCTCCTCCGTCCCGGGCATCCGGAGTCTTGCTGATGTCTCTGCAAGGCAGCTCCTCTCTGCTGCATGACCAGAGGAACTGCCTGAAACGCACAGTGTAGTGCTTGGCTATGCCTGCAATGAACAGGGAATTCTGGGCTGTGTGTTTTATATGACTAAAACTAGGCCTTAACTGTGGGTCTTAGTCAGTCTTTTGCATAAATCTCAGACATATCTTACCCTTGGAAGACAGTATGCACACATGGGTTCAGGTGTACCCTGGGGGAGAGAAGTCCTGCAGTGCTGCTGGTGTGACTATTTACCATGGCTTACTACAACTGAGGGAAATCAGTAGTGAAACTGTTCCTGATTTTCTCACTCCCCAACCAAATTCAGCTGAATAATACGTCCTAAGCACGACTTTGGATGGGATCCAAGATTTAAAAGCAATAAATTCCTCAGCTGCCAGTGGGGAGAAAAAAAAAAATAAAATCTGTCACTCCATCTCCAGCAGTTGTCTGGCCAGGGGAACGATGATATTTTAGGCATCAGCTCCTAGGACCACCACCTAGCACTGATGTCCATATGAAAGTACAAAAAGTCCATTGTACGTTTCACTTTTTTTATCACTTATATTTCTACACCAAGGCCAATACTCTGCTCAAGTGCGCAACCCTTCATTTGGGAAAAAATACTTCATTTTGACAGTATAAACTTTCTAGCAGACTGCTAGCTTAGGTTATTGAAGCTGAACTATTTCCTGCTGAATCCTTGATTTGTGATGTCATTTGTTATGTAGCAGGTTGTTGCCTTTTGTACATTGATCATCCACACATTCTCTCCATCAGATCCTGTTCATTTCCCGCTCTGTCCTGTTTATTACACATTATTTTACAGTGAAACTTGTAACAGACAAAATATCCTCTTTCTTTCCACATTAAAGATTTTTTTTCTCTGTAGCTTAGCAATGGCAAAGATGCAGCAGCCGCCTTGTACTTAGCCATGGTCTCCTTATTAAATGACAGATAAAGCAGAGACCTTCTGCCAGACCAGTCAGTTCCTAATTTCCTGTTGCCCAACACCTTGCAAAATGGGAATGAACTAAGACCTGGTCTTTTGGACCACTGGCCACTCCGTTGTACCTCCTAATGAGGAAGAAGCACTGTAATCCATCACATGGTGGATTTCTTACCACAGTAACACTTGCTCTGTGTGAGCTGCTTGTAGTAGACTCTAAACCACAGTATTGGTGCCCCACCAGTGTTTTGGCTTTTCAGCGTGGCTTGGCCCTCATCACTGCAGAAATCTGATGATATTTTCTTAGAGAAGGGTGCAGGAAGTAGGGCTGAGGAAAATAAATTGGAGGGAGAGGGAAAAAAAGTCTTCGATTAGTTATGCCACCGTGAATTCTAACACTCCAACAGGAAAATTAAGCATTAAGTTCTTACCAGACTACTTTCTGTGATTGTATGGGGTTAAAAATAATGCAGGAGAAAGTGTAAGGGAAGTGGGGTTCGTTTGTCTGAAAACAAGGAAGGCTGAAGAGTGTGGGGAACTGGAGGGAGAAGACAGCTGTTAAACAGAGAAAAAGGGCTGCTGATGATAGGAAGAGATCGAGCTGTTCTTTCCACTCCCTTGGGAACAGGACAAGCTGTAATTGGCTTAAATTGAGGCAAAGGCTATTTAGCTTAGGCTTTGAGAAAGAATGAGCAATGGTCTCAAGCTAAGAAGAGTTAAATACAGACATCATCAGCCTGGGGGGGCTGAAGGAATGATATGACCTTGTATGGCTGCTTTTTATGATTTCTTGCTAGGCTAACAGGTATAGAAAAATAAGCACTGACTGCAGCAGCCTAGCACTCACGCTGTGGGGAAAAAGCAAAAAAGTACCACAGCTAACTATAGCAGGGCTCTCCTGCATTTCTTTCACAGCAGTTCTCACTTAATGGTATTTGCCTATACACATTTGCCAACAGGCCTTTGATCGAAGGAACAAAGATTTAACATGAAACAGTTGCTACACATGCAGATGCTGCGAAAGAGGTGCTTTTTTTTTATTTTGCCTGATAGAAAATACAGCAGATGCTGAGGAAGAGAGAGATTTGACTACACTCCACCATGATATTTTGTCCCCTCTTCCAGACATGGCTAACTAGCCATAAACGGCAATTAATGATGTTTTGCTAGGCCACCAAATAGATATATGCATTTCCATTACAGTAGCGCAGTTATTTAATGCGACCTTCTGAATAATGTCTTTAACTCATCACATGAGAGTTCAGGAAGAAGTAAGCATAATGAATTAAAACAAAAAAAAGCCATAGAGGAGACTAAAGCAACCACCTGAGGTGTCGATAGTATCAAAGACTGCGACTTTCAAAGGAGACCAAGAGATTTATGTGCTCAGTTTCCACAGGGTGGGGGTGGGGTGAGGGGACTAATGAGTGAGACTGAAAGCGTAAAGCCAAGGCAGAATCACTGGGACTGACCCAGCTCCAGTTTATCACACTGAGGATGTGTGCGAAGGCGGCAGGGTGCAGGTGTGACCCCTGTGACAGCCCCAAGTGCGGTTGTTGCATGAGGGGAGATGCAGATATAGCAGGACACACTCATTTACGCATGGGGAGACTGTGTATGTATGTGCGCATACGTACAAGTGCATAGGTACCTGGAAAGCTATGGAGCTATGACTACACCTGTTTTGTAACCCGAACTAAAGCACGTCTCCAGACATGACTTTTAATCCATTAGGCATCTGTGCCCTTATGCAGCCCAGGGTAGGTGCTCCAAACTGGCATTAATCAGTTATGTCATGGATGATGACCATGTATCCTCTGACAATAACTTTTATCAACAGCTGAAATCAGTACATCCAAGATGTGGGCACTTCAGCTTTTATTACTATCCAGTGATATCTGTTGGCTTAGAGTTAACATGTAAATGCCTGAAAATTAGTTTTCCCATAATCAGCACTTTTTAATGTCCATTCAGCTATAAGGTAAAAAAAACACAGGAGGAGACACTTGTCTTCCACACAAAATCATACAAAAAGTCTCTTTTTATTAAATATACATTATTTACAGTTTAAGTCTTTCATCTGTACAATGGTAACCGTAGAAAACAAAAGAAGCTAAGGCTAAATTTTTCCCATCCCCGAACAGTGTATTAAGACATGTTACATTGTCTACAAAACTGACTTGGACTGAGGCAACATCCTGTGGAATTCTCTTTAGAAAAGCAGATAGTGAAAGGGGAATAATCTAAATCTCCATTTTGCTTTTTACTGTAACTGAGAGACTCTCACATTACCCTTGGACAGACCATTAAAAGAAAAAAAAAGTCTTCTTTTTGCTTTGCTACTGAAATGAGCAGTGGTCTGAGAGATTAATATAATTTGAATAGAACAAAGTAAAATGAATGATGAATGGCTCATCTGTAGAAACAGCCAATTTTTTATTATTATGGGTATTTAATCTCAGCTAACTTTCACAGCCTGTGAAGCTACTCTTTTTGCCTTTCTTTTTTTATTTGCTTCTTAGGGTGTCTTTATTTTTCAAGTAGGATACAGTTCACCACAATTCACCCAGGGGTGGACTCCATTAAAATCCCATAAAATCCTTTCAAAGTCAGTGGGTGGACTCCCAAGTTTTTGGCAACAGACCACCCACAGATCACCCTTTCCTCTACACATATTTCCAGAAACGCCTGAAGGTGACTTAAGCCATGTCATGGGCTTAAGTTTAGCTGAAGCTCATTGCCTTATCCCAAGTTTTATCCAGAGTTCTGCTAGAAGATATACATAATTGCAACAAATACAACTCCTGTTGACAGCAGTAGGGGTTGACAAATATAAGGTCCTGACGTGAATTCATATACGTCAGCCCTAGTTTGCAGGAGATCTTCACTGCCCTTGCCTAGGGCAATCTGAGGCTAAATTCATCTATGATGTATCTACATTGACCTCAACAGGATTATGATGAGGTCTGAAGCTGGCCCTGTTTCTTTCACAAAGTGTGTTTCAAAGCAGGTCAGGTACTACACTGTCACTTAGATACAATGGTCTATGTTAAATATTTCATTTGCAAAACTCACAGAGTAGAGATTTTTATGGCTGGATGCCTGAAATAATATGTACCTGCTTGCTCTCCTAAACTGTATCCGAAATCCCATGCAGTGGGGTTGGGTGTCCGCGTACTCCTCTGTGTCACGAGTGGGATGTGAGGCTGCGACTGGCTGTATCTAAGCTTTACCTCAGAAGTAATCAGTTTTCTTTCTTAACAATATGCGTGCTCAGCATTGGCAGCGATGACAAAACACGTCAGAAAATGGTTTGCCTAAATGATGCAAGAAGGAACTGTAAAGGGCTATGGCATGCAAAAGTGATTAAATAAGTTCCCATGCAAAAATCGTATCAGACAGACTCTCTTTACAGTTGCGGGACTGAAATCCATGAAGAGAGTAATGACTGGCGTATCAAGAAGCAAATGTGTTGCAATGTGAACAGGAGTCAGTAGTTTAGAAAAAAGGTGCCACCAGCATCTGAAGTGAGGAAGGGCTGGGAAGAGGAGAGTCTTTAAGCAAACACCAATCTTTGGATTACCTGTTGTACCCAACATTTCATTAAATGTTATGATTTTTCAAGGAAAACCATCCCCAATTCTTCTTTGGGGTATCAAGAAGAGCTCCAGTGACCTAACTGGAGAGATTGAGATTAGTGTTAGTCAGAGGTTTGAAATCCTCTCCCATGTTTGAAGCACATCTCTGATACTTTATACATCATCAGGACAATTAAGGCTATGTTTTGGCAGGCTAACAAGTAATTAATCCTATGGCAAAAACAAATCATGGAAAAATACCTGAAACCCTCATATTCATGACGGTTACCATGACTGGTTTCCAACAGCATAGCCTTTCTGAGAGCTTTTGCCTCCTGCACTGCCTCATTGCAACTCTAATTTAGGAGAGTTAATGTCCACATTCCCCCTTGCCTGTCACCACCTCTAGGTGACTGCAGCTCCACAGTGGAGTGCAGTCTCCCTTCTGGCTGAACACCCAGCTGACATTTTCAGAACTATGCGATTGCTTTGAATTTCTGGTTTCTGTGATTGCCAGGAGAAAACTTATAACCTTAGTTAGAATTGTAACACAAGTTTCTCTGTCTCCTACCACCAGTTTGATAGCCCCACGTGTTAAAGGAAAAAGGAGATTAAAAGAAAACTAAATATGGCATGATACTGTCAACACAAACTGTTGCCTTAATCCTTCCTTAGCTTGGCTTGTAGACTCAGTACATTACAAACAACAAACAGCGACCTTACAAATTACAATAGTTCACCAGAAAGTGTGCTTTTTTCCCCAGTTTTTGTTTTTGTTAGAGTAATTTAGTGCAAAATATCACAAAAATAAGTACCAACATATAGAAATATCCAAACTCTTATATGCATGACTCAAAATAAACAACCAAAGAAAAAAGCTATTTCATCTAAAAGAAGAGTGTGTTTAGTAGTTTCATGTACAAAAGGAGCACAGAAGAGGGGGCCGCCCACACTGAAAGGGGATATGGAGAACTTTTCAATGGAAAAGGAAGCACAGCAAAGTGCAGAACCAAAGGGAACAAATCATGCTTTGAAGCTGTGATAGTAATTTGTGAAGAAAGCCCCCAAAATCCCAAGGACATGGTGCAACTCTAACTGTAGTAAAACTAGAAGTCTCTCACCAACCTCAAAAGACTCTGGATGAGGCCCTTGGTTTGGCAGGGATGTATGACTTTGCTTGTTTGATAAGTAGGCATTACAAAACTGCATGAAAGCTTTGAAGGAGCACTGGTTTTAGAGAGTCTCACAAGGTCTTTTGGCTTTTGCTCAAGTCTTTTACAAAGTGTTGCTTTCTGAAAAATAAAAAATAATTTAAAAATTAAAAAAAAACTTTGTGTCTATGAAAAGCTGACAGTGCAGAACAATACTTGAAACTGGTCTACTTCAGTGTAGGCTTTGTGTATGTGATGGTAACAAATAACAATGGCATGAGAAGGTGGAGCACAAACTGGTCAAATACTGCCTCCTGTTACACTCTTGTTAATCTGGGATGAAGGATATGCTTCAACTGATTGACTTACACTGATGAAAAGGAAGGTTGATTTTGTCTTAAAGATGGGATTTGTTTGAGGGATTCATCTCTTCGAGAACTTATGGGTTCTGGATGAGCACTTCTTGTAATTTGAAAAGCCAACAGGTATCAGACATACCTGCTTGGGGCCAGCAGATACAAGAGATGACAGAAAGGAGACCTGCAATCTTACTACAGCTGCAGAGTTATTCTAGTTCATCTCAAATGGCACCAGACACATAAGGCTAGAAAGGCATCTTAGGGGGCTGAGTTAGCTTTAGATCATGGAATCTGTGTAGATCTGTCTACATGTATGCTATCTGTCAAAGCTCCCACACGAGACAATGAATAGATCTTGGATCTAGAACAGACTGGATGGAGAGCTATCCTCTCCCAAGATCCATAGATTACTGATCGGATGGCCACCTACTCAACTGGGTGCTTTGACACTTGATTTTCATTTATTTGGCTATAAGCAGACACATGCACTTCCTAAGCAGAGATGTCTAGTGTAATTTTAGATGCAAGGAGGTGTCCTTCCTCGATCCCAGCTGGCATCTCAATAAAAAGCAAGTCTCTTTTAAAACCTGTGCAGACGTGTCTGCTGGAACTGCAAGACTAGTGTAAGATTCCTATACGTAGACAAATTCTGCTAGAAGTAGCGAACCTATTGCCAGGAGCCTACCCTGTCTCTATAACCAATGGAGAAAAAGATGCATCTCTAGAGTGATTCGTTTAATCTTAAAGGGTGTCTGAGATATTTGCCCTGTCCTCACTGACCACAGGACAGGACTGGATGTCAAGTGTATAACAGGTAGCCTGTAAAATCAAGTGCACAATGAAACAAGCCTAGAAAAGACTCAGATAAAAGCAATCCTCGAGTGCTTCCATAGGTCTAAGACTTAATCTTATGCTCAGCAAAATCGATACCTGACTTCATTAGGAGAAGATTCATATCTCCTCACCTTAGTGAAATTATATGATGTATTGATTGCTCCTCACCCAATATGTGAAATATGCGATCAGCTAACTTCTAATATACACAAACTTCTTATTAAAATAAGGGTTTGGCTTACACTGTAAAAATTGAGCAATTGCTAAATAAGATGGCTTAAGTCTGGCTCAATCAGATTAAAATAAAGCAGAGAGAAAGCATCTCACGTTTGAATTTTGGCCGTCAGTTTTAACTTAAATGTCAGGGGGATCTCATATCTGATAACAGTACAGCCCTAGATGTCTTATTTTCACAGCTACGTTCACCCAGATGAGAATCCTGGTTTAACCAATGTGAGTTAAAAGCCTGTCTTTGTTTTCACTGCAGACATACCCTAAGTGCTGTGCCATGGCACGAACAAGAAAAAGAAATAAAAGTGTATGTGTTCAAAATTTACTCAAACCACTCACACTGTCTTGTATCTAGTAAGTGAATAAGGAGAGATTAAATACTTACTGCAAATTACATAGGTGACTTACTTAGGATGGATGTTTTATTTCCAAAAGAGAAATGGGACTCAATTTTCAAGGGTATTTAAATGTCTTGTAGTATTTTAAAACATTTCACAGCAAGACAGAATCAGAAATCCAACTGAAATTAATTTTAGTCATATGCTCATCTTGTTTAGTCACTTAAGCATTGATCCACATCCTCATGAGACTAAATTCCTTTGAAAGCTCACACCTCACTCGGGTGGCAGCCTGTGTCTCACTGAAAGTTAGTGAGATTTAGCTTTTTGACAGAGAGCTTTCATGTGTTTTCTGCAGCCAGATACCAGGGTTCTCAGTCAGTCCTTCTAGGCATCCAGCTCAGACTTTGCATGACTAAGTATCTTTATAAGCATGGCGGTTATTGGCCAAGTCACTTCTGGAAAAATCCATATGTAAATGACTCAGAAATTTCATAGCCTAAAAATCCCTGCGTAGCAATAATAATTTTCAGAGGTTACATACCATATCAACAGGTGAAAAAAAGAGACTGTATCGTTCTACCAGCCCCTTACCTTTGTTATGAAACTTTTCATGGGGGAAGGAAGAAAACCCAAACAACCAAACACCACCTCCAAACAATTCTTCGATACTCTTAGGTCTCCATTAAAATAAATCCTGACATTTTACATATAAAAAGTATTATCCCCAATGTTTACTGAAAAATGTTATCTAGAATGATACTTAAAAATAGAAGACCTCCCCACTTTAAGAGCAATTTCAAAAAAATAGCAGAAATGCCTTGTAATAGATGGGAAAAAAAGGTCTAATTTGATCTGTGGAAAATGAAAGCAATTTTAACACTGGTAGATCTTTGCAAAATTGGATTTATTCTCTTTTTTTAAAAAATTATTTTTAACTGCTGTTAAGTTGTACTGAAGTAAATCTGATGATGTCCTCACTAAAGAAAGCATTGGAACAAAAAAAAGAAAAAAAAAGGAGTTACTATTAGGGTACTTCATATAGTATCTTTTAGCTACCTTTTAATAAGAAGAATATTGGCATCCTGATCTAGAAGATGAGATTTTAAATGTCCATACAAATGTGTTCATTTGTCCAGCCTTGTAGCATATAAATATTCACATCTCATTACATCCACAGGTATAGATGCACGTGTTTCTGTATACTCATGCATGCATTTATGTATGTGCATTTCTTTCTTTTTACAGATGCACACCAATGTAGCTAAATTTTCAAGGAGTTTTACCAGCCTGGGCTATAGTAAATGAGGATAAGGCAAAATGGACAAACAAATCACTTAGACTGCTTTGACAGGTCCAGGCTTGCACACAGCATTCCGCTTACACCTGCTCTCTGGCCCAGGACTGAGCCACTGAGCTGTATCTGAAATGTTTGCAGCAATGCTAATATCTACACTGAGTGATGGCAACTTGATCCTCCTTGAGAAACCTCAACATCTTGCAGTATCACGTGACAAATGAGAGGACTCTGCTTCGTTGCTCAGTCTCCCTTTTCCAGCTATTCCACTGCTGGAGCTGCTTTGTGCTTTGTTGTTGCACCTTGTAGTAATTTCATTGCTGGAAACTAACATGTAGGAATGCAGAGGATGATTTGTATTTGTTAGTTTGGCTAGAGAAAAATACGGACCTGTGGACTTTCCCCTCCTTCCTATTCCATTCTTCATAAAGCCAATTCAGTACATTATGAATTCAGAGACGTCTCATACAGAGGCCATTTCAGATGACTCAAACATGGGCAGAAGAGCCCATGCGCTCACTTCCTCCTCCCTCCCGCCATGCCAAACAAAGCAGTTTTATCTGGGGGGAGGGAGGGAGGCAGGAGGGCAGGAAGGAAGGCAGGAAGGAAGGCAGGCAGGAAGGCAGGAAGGAAGGAAGGAAGGAAAAAAGATAATTGCTTTGCCAGGATTTCATCGCAGAAGATAAAGCAACATAAAGGGAACACAGCTAATGAGTCATTACACATCTCACCATGCAGAAACACTCTCAGGTAATCATGTACCATGCAAACAGCCAGCATGAGGCAAAAGGGCTGTTGTCGACCACAGTCAAGGAAGAATGGCACCAATACTAACAGCAATATCAATATCATTTGCTTTATAAAATTGCTCAGTTAGAGTTCTGGTTACGGGGCTGGCCTCACATATTCCTCTTGAGAATGGTATCATTCCAAGCTTGCTTTCTCTTCACCTGATGCTAATTCTCATAAAGTCTTCCAAAAGAAGTGGTGAAGAATCAATGTATCCAAACTGTTATTTATTTGTTCTTCCTTGTTTGTCCCCTCCTCCCATCAAAAAACAACTAGCTACATACCTTTGCAATGCACTGTCTGGAAAAATAGCACCTGTTGCATGTGTAACCTCATCTCTAGTTTGCTGTGGGTTATTACCTCATACTGCAATTCTTTGATTTTCATCTATGTGAAAAGCATCACTGTGAAGAAACCCCTGGATGACTGCAGAAGAGTGTAGGGGTCAAAGAAGGAGATTCAGCTGCACAATTAATTGTCTAGAATTAAATCTTATCAAGAGTACTGCAATAAATATTTTTTTCTTAGCTGCTGGATTGATTCCACTCCTGTCAGAAACCTTGAAGTCTCACAGCGAATTCTACGTACTCTTCAGCAGCCGTGCGAAGGCAGCATGTCACACAGACACAAGCTGAGTATGAAAAACCTCCCTTGGTGGGACTTCTCCATTTCCTACCCTTAGAACATCTGTGACTGGAAATAAGCAGCTTCAGCCTCACACTGACACCGTGCAGCACAAATAAAGTGGGCAGGATTTGAATCTTCAGCATTGTTCACAGTCAGGAAAGGACAGAAGACTATAGAAAGACAGAGGAAAAGATTAATTCAAAGTAGAGTATTTGGGATCTTTTTTAACTTGTTTCCCTAATGTTCTTCCTTGTAAACAGGGTTGACTAAATATTGACCTTTCTAGACGTGACATCAGGAGCCTCTCTATTTAGCTTTGGAGAAGACATTCCAATTTCCACAAACTGGAAATACCAATCCATCTTTCATGCAGTTTTGGATTTTTTTCTTTTTTTAGAAGAACTAGTAGAAGGCGTGACTCATGTTTAAGATTAAATTATTTTTGTTTTATTCTTGTCCATGTACTTTTTCTCTGCCACAGCAGCAGCAGTGTTTTACCTCAGTGCGTGACAATCCTCCATATGACATGAACAGGTATATGCTACATTTCTAACATTTCAGGAAAATATAGATCACCTAATTCCTAGCAGCTTCCTAAAACCCTTGAAGATTCAAGCTACTATTTTCCATGCTTCACCTAGAGTTATGCTAGAGTATGTTGGGTCTACATAGCCAGCCTTATGAGATGGAGGTGAAAGAGGTGCATAGAAATGACATTTATTGTTGATATATATATAGTGTTGGAAAAGTACTGATAAGCCTAAAAGTTACAGTAAAAGGACAGGAGGTTGGGGGAAGGAGCTTAGTGAGAACAGTTTTATTTTTCCTTACCTCATACCAGCTTCTCAACTGGTATAAATTAATGTAACACCATTGAAATCAACAGATATATATCAATTCATATCATCTGAGAATTTGGCCAGTTCTTTATGATTGTTGTAAATGAGCTTGTAAAATAAATCAGGTGTTTAGGTCTCATTCTTTCCCTCTATCCTGTCCCAGTATCTGTAGAGCTACATGTTCAGCTACTTTACCTCTACTTTACATAGTCCAGCTCTAGCATAAAAGTGATGAATTAAATGGCTCCAGAGAAAAACATAAATAAATGTAGGGACTTTGAAACATACAGGAACCCACAGCAGAAACTAGGTGTGCATGTGGATCTTATTTTGTGTAGGGTGGGATAACAGGTCTCTTGAGTTGCAGAAGGAAACCGTGATTGCCAGGTTCTTGAGCAAAGAATGAGGCACTGCGATTGTTGTCAGTGTTTCCTGTGCAGGGCGGTATTTTCCAGATGAAAGAGAAGTTAGCAAAAAATGAATGTTTAAAAAAAATTACGAAAAGAAAAAAGGAAGGAATAAAGGAAGAAAGGAAGGAAGGTTAGGGGTGTAAGAGTAAGAAGAAATTGCATTGTCCATTAGATGAAATATTCCCGTTTGCACTCGCTCACTGTGTTCTGCAAGTCAATGTCAGCTTTAAAGGAGCTCTCGAGGTTTTCCGGGTATTCTTTCTCCTTTTTCTGGCTACTTCGATGTGCTTGTTTGTGCTGATAGAGGAATCTGCTCATGATGGCAACGATGCAAAAGATGATAAATATCACAACTGCTATTACACCTGAAAAGGGGTAAAAAAGGAAACACACAGAATCAGAGAATGGTTGAGGTTGGAAGGGACCTCTGGATGTCACCTTGTCCAAATCCCCTGCTCAAGCAGGCAGATAGACAGACTTTGGTTATGTTTTAGAAGACTCAGGTTCTTGACGATCCATAATGCCTTTTTGGGGGGGGTATACAACATCATGTGCCGCCTCTACTGGCTTCATCCGTAATGCAGGTGCCTATCTAGGTAGCTTGGTATGGATATGTGCTACTAAATACAGCAAATACTAGACCTGCATTAGATTACAAAACTGGATTTTATGGGGCCCAGATTTAAAGTATTCTAGATATTTACCTTTACAGAATTATTTTGCAATTGTAATCTTTAAAAATGAAGTTACCTCCAATCACAGCTGAATCGCTTCTGACTGCATTGGTGAGAGGCTCTTTTTCATCTGTCTTCCCAAAAGGATCTGCATTTGGTTAAACAAAACAAGACATATTTTCTGTATCAACTATATTCATTTTCTCTGGCTTAGACCGAAGCGTCCTCTTACCCTCATGAATTATAATCTGTTTTCAAAAGATGTGATTTGGGGGATTAGAGAATCAAACCAGAAAGCTCTATAAAAAATAAAGTGCGCTTGCAGGACAATTTTTTTCTGCGTCTTCAGGAGCAGTGTCTGTTAAGAGTATATTTAAAAGGAAACAAAAAGGCTCATACTAACATCTGAAAGTGTTGTCTCAGTTTATCGATAGAAGAATCAGAGAGAGATTTAAACTAAATAGTCCACTGGGAAAGGAAGGCTAGACAGATTTAGACCCGACCAATGTTTGTAGATACAGATACACAAGTCGAATTCAACCCCATAAAGAGAAGCAGTCTCTGCTTGCGACAGCTTCTTGGAAGAGGTGTTTTTCTCTCCATTGCAGAAATGCAGGGGTCAAATGGGATTCGAAACAGAGAGGGGTCAGAAATTTATTCCTATATTAAAGGCTCCTCGATGTTGGAGCTCTCTTGTGCCCCATCTATAAATGACTACTGTCAAAACACTTGGACCAGTTTACATGCTGGCAGTTTCAAATTCAGATCAAAACCTGAGAGATCAAGCCTTCCCTGAAGTCACAGGAGTTATGGCAGTGTACCTAATGTAGTCCTGCGTGTTTCAGAAAATGCTGTGTTTTCTACTGCTAGCTGAACCCAGTTTTTCTGCACCTTCACATTTCTTCTCCTTTCAGCTCACCCTTTCCTTTGATGAGATTCCCATCTGTGTTTCTCTCCTTTACAAGACTCCAGGCTATCATATAGAGGATATATGTGGGAGTTACGGATGACTGTCTCTGCTATATAAAATCATAGAGTGGTTTGTTTAAGTGGTTTAAGTGACATTAAAGATCATCTAGTTCCAACCCCTCTGCCGTGGGCAGGCACACCTTCCACTAGACCATGTTGCTCAAAGCCCCATCCAACCTGGCCTTGAACACTTCCAGGAATGAGGCATCCACAGCTTCTCTGGGCAACCTGTTCCAGTGCCTCACCACCCTCATAGTGAAGAATTCCTTCCTAATATCTAATCTAAATCGACCCTTTTTCAGTTTAAGCCTTTACCCCTTGTCCTGTCACTACAGGCCCTTGTAAAACTCTCCAGCTCTCTTGTAGGTCCTCTTCAGGTACTGGAAGGCTGCTATAAGGTCTCCCCAGAGCCTTCTCTTCTCCAGGCTGAAGAGCCCCAGCTGTCTCAGCCTTTCTTCATAGGAGAGGTGTTCCATCCCTCTGATCATTTTTGTGGCCCTCCTCTGGATCCGCTCCAACAGGTCCCTGTCTTTCCTGTGCTGAGGGCTCTAGAGCTGAACTCAGGACTCCAGGTGGGGTCTCACCAGAGTGTATATTACACTGCTTTGCCAGACTGATCTTTCCCATGCAAGAAGTGGAAACCAAACTGAGAAATTCAGTGTTGCAAGGTTTATTGTAATTGAACATCTTAGTAGCTGACACAGCCACATTCTGGTATCTCATTGCCCACGAAGATGTTTTTTATTGAAAGAAGCAAAAATTTCATATTTGTGTATCAGGAGGTGCTGAGTTTGTAATGATGGAGGCTTTGGGCTATTTAGCTTTTTAAAGGGGGCACTTTTTCTTATTCTCTACATCACCAATACTGGTCCCCAAAGAAGGCATCAGCCTCAGAGAGGTTTTCAGGTTTTAAAAGTTGCAAATCTACTGCTAGTTTAGGGGTGGAAGGATTTCTCATCAAACACATCCATATCGAAAAGTCAGGGTTCCCCATATCTGCAGTTCATTGGCTGAGCTACACGCACAAAAGTGACTTTTGGGGCCAGCTGAACACCTCCAGTACAACCATTATGGTAATTGGCATTGACAGATTTGGACACTCATGTTGAGACCTATTTACAAGAAGCCCCTTGCTTGGATATTGGGTGCCTATACTGATTTTGCCAAGAAACAAATAGTCATGGCAATGCTTCATTTTATTTACTACATTTGTGGGACTGGAATTGGGATAAAAATTGTTGTTTTACACATAAATACAGATAGAATCATATAAAAGGTTATGCTGGAAGGAAAATCTGGAAGTTATTTAGCCTAATCTCAAGCCTTTGTGCCTAAGCTCAAAGCAGGGCCAAATTTAAACTTAGATCGAGGTTGTTCATAGTTTTGTACATCACGGGTAGGTTCATCTCGTTTATTTTTCAGTATCTCAGAGTTAGTTATACAAATCAAAGCTAGTAATTTGGGCTCTTTTTATTTAGTCAAACAGATCAAAAGAACCTACGGATACTTTATACCTTAAGATGGCTGTCAAAGATGGACAGTGTGATTTGTCTGTTTCTTTCCACAAACAAGAAGAGGGGAGTAACCATTATTTTAGACTCAGGACGATGTAACTTTCAGATAGTGGAAGTTTGGTGAGATATTTTCTGCCCCAGCCCTCAGCTGGCTCCAGTGAAATCAGTTACAATAAAAATTCACATCTGTTAAATATTAGTCCTGTATTAGAAAAAAATCTCCAGCTGGTATCTGGTGCAATAGAGTCATGAAATAGTCAAATAGAGTAATGAAAAACTCCTATGTGTGAAAAAAGCATAAAATTAAATTTCTATCTGAAAAATTACATAAGACGTCATTCATGCCTAAAAGATTATGTAAGATCTAACACTAAAAGCTATTAAAGCTTCACTATTTTTTGGTGACTTGTTACCAGAATTTAAGCACTGAGAGGAAACCAGAACAAATGTTGGAGATCAGTTTCAGAATGGAGGCCAGCAGACACAGACCTTAAGAATTATGTTTTGCCTGAGAAATAAAATCAGGATACAAGGAGAGGAGGGTTTGTTACAGTGGAGCAGATGGCATGTGACAGCAGAACAGTCTCCAGTAGGAACACAATAAACTCTGAAGCCAAGGAAAAGCAATATTGTGTCTCATATGAGACCTTAACAGGACAGCCTCCTTCTTTTAGATAAAACTGATGACATTGCAGTGTGAATCGCCAAGGCTGGAAGTCGCTGAGGTTGGAAGGCCCCTCTGGAAATCATCTAGTCCAAAACTCTACTCAAATCAGGGTCTATTACAGCAAGTTTGGTTTTGGGTTTTGAATATGTCCAAGGATGAAGACTTCACAACCTCTCCGTGCCTCCTGCAACCTTTGGTAGGTTTCCTGCTCATTGGGATGGACCGTTCTTGATCTTGGAGGAAGTGATCCTTGAACTAGCTCTCCTGGATGCCTCTTCTCACCAGGGCTGTATCCCATGGGATTCTTTCAGGCAGTTCCATAACCAGGTCAAAGGTTGCTCTCCTGAAGTCTGGAGTTGCAGTCATGCTTTCCGTTTTTTTTCCTTCCTCTGAGGATCCTGACCTCTACCATCTCATAGTTGCTATCACCAAATCTGTCCTGGCACCTCCCTGGCCAGTTCCTCCTTTTTCTAAAATACCAGGTCCAGCACAACTAGCACAGTGAGACAGGGACTTGCACTGTTCAAGCTGCTTTTCAGAACAAAAAAAAATTCTGTGTAGTTTCTGACTTATGAAAATGTTGGCATTTTTTACTTTAAATGTATGAATACCTGCTCTTCAGCTGGAGTAGACAGAGAGCTCAAGAATCCAGCATTCACACAGCTGAATCTTGTCTGGCATTTACGGTATTTTAATATTTAAAAAAATTAGCATAGTAAAAGTCCATTATATCTATGCCATCAGAGTAGAGTTCAGAATACCAAAACCTCTACATATCCCTCAGCAAGGAAGAAGGTGATTTGTAGATCTTGATTAAATATCAAAACCACAGCAAGGCACCTTTCATTTTGTGTTTCCTAATCAGAACGAGCGTGTACGGATAACAGAGTGTGAATGGATTTTATTCCATATCTTCTGACAGGAAACTTTCTTGAAGACAACAAGTATTCCTCTCTGAAGGAAAGAGCTTCAATTGTTTTCAAGTCAGAAAAACAGAAAGCTTTTTTCATACACTTAGAGAGATTTCCTAAAGGGCTTTTTTGCTGTATCTGTACATTACAAAATCGACACAGACATGTATAGTCAACTTTGAAGTTCTATTTTTCTTCTCAGACACTCAATAATGAGAAATCGGGAACAGATCAACTGAGATATGAGCAGTAAATTTCAAAGTTAATCCTTAACTCCATCTGCTTTTTATTTCTTAAAATGTGTCCTTTCCACATATAAATGTAATTCTCAAGTACATCTATACAAAGTATAATTTGCTACAAATTGGATTTTTTTTTTAACGAGAAGCTACTGCCCAGTGCTCTTACTATAGCATATAAAGACATGAAGTTTACAGAACTAACTTGTTCTAAAGATCTTATTCAGGCTTTAATCAAGTCTAGTGTGAATAGTGAGGCACTAGTGTCAGTTAATTAATCATACTGAGAGGAAATAATATTTTAAAGCATTGAGTGGCAAAAATAGGCATGAATTTTTATAGTAATTCTGTATGTCTGATGTAACAGTGCTTAACCTTGACAACAGAGAGCAACTGATCATAAGCTTTAAATATTTAAGTCCAAAGATGCTACACTCTTCTCTGTGTTCTGTACTGCAGTTCTGAGCCTCAGGTGTTACTGTTTTCTAAGCTCTTTAGAAAAATTAGATCATCGAGGTGACAGATCACAGGGCAAGGAGTTCATATTTTCAGTAGCATTACCCATATGCTATCTACAAGGCACATTTCTTCTGTGCGTCACAGCAGATACCTTAGACAACTCTGAGCGATGAGAAGAAAGTTGGGGACTGGAGAGAAGCAAAGACGCCGGCAGCCATTCTCCACAGAGTAATCAGCAGCCTTTTTCCCTATGCAGAATGCGAATAGCATCATTTGTTTTCTGCTGAACATCTTAGGGAGAAGCTGCAGGACATGGTGATTTGATGCAAGTGCAAATGTCAAAGGAATCATATTATGATCTAAACCAGAGTTTTATTAGTTATCAGAAAAGAGAAAGAGGCTTCATAGGTCAAGGGGCAAAAAATAGCCCTTAATTTATAACCCTTTCTAGTCATTAAGAATTCTGCCACATCCACTGGTGATTAAAGCAGCAGCTTGATTGCCCCTGTTCCTGGTGACAACACTTCCAGCTGCTCTGAGTTTACTTCCCTGCATACAAATTCACACATGCAAAATACTTCCCAGAGGACAGCTGCAGGATTGCAGAAGACGAACGAACTATTGGGATCATCTTACTTGTACCGCTCAAGTAGTGCTCCTTCTCTTTAGCCTGAGAAAATAAAGTATGATCGTTCAATGGAAGTCACGCATGTGTGTCAAAGGCTTTGTACAGGAGTTTTTGTTCATTTCTGCTAGGGTGGGAACAAATTCGACTTTGTTGTATGACTCCTACTGCTTCATCACCACTGGGGTATGGAAAGTGTGTAACATTCATGTTCTTCTGTGAGATCTGCAGCACTGGAGCTATCGAGAGTGGACAGGAATGGCAAGTCAGGTGCATAACCATACTTCCAGTGCTGTTTCTTCTATGTCTTTGGGACATTTTTGTTTGTTCTAGGAATGTTTTAGGCAATCCAGGAAGTTAGTCTGAAAACTTTGTTTTAATATAATGACTTTTAAAGGGGCCTTGGCTAATCCTAACACCCATACTCAACACTCCTAACTCTGAGAGAAAAGGCAAATTCCCTGTTCCAATATTTATACTTTCACAATTGCATTACAACAAAAAGGAAGGAAACCTCACTCTACAGTATCCTTTAAATTCCCCATTCCCCGTTTGGCAGGACATACCTGATGAGGAATATATCATGGTTACCGTGTTCACATCAGCTTCCATTATGGATGCACAGCTGGATTCAGTCAAAGAGCCTTTGACAGTCACAGGAGCAACACTGGGATGGCGTAAGGCAGCTTTCAGGGGAGCAATGTGGTTGTACTGAACAGAGGACAGGCAACCAGTGAAACCATAGGCATTTGCCTTTGAGACTTCGGGGTCCAGTGACAAACTATCTGCAGTACAACAGAAAAACACTCAAGGAATTATCTATTTTAGGAAGACATTAAAAAAAATAATCCTTTTTTGCCTTGCCCACCCTTTTTACTTCTCTTCATCCAACCTCAGCTGTTCAGGTGCTCCTTCTGCAGCCTACAAGTTCTCCCTGGTTTGGCCCCTGAGGCTCCCATTCCCAGTCTTTCCTCTACAGGACTACTTAGATTGCATCAAATTGGCTTGGACATAAAAGCCTGCATTGTGCTACTTTCCTCATCTATTTTCTCTACTGTCTGGACAATATCTAACACATCATAGGTGCTAACCATGGCACTAATAATAATAATAATAAACAGTAAAAATAGCATCCTGGGCATGATGCTCTTTAACTTTTTTTGCATCTGTTAACAACCTCAGTTTCACAGATATGGACCATATGTCAAGGCATTCTACCTCCTCCACTCTTTTAATGAAGGAGCCTGCTCTCTACTGTCTATTATACAATGCTTCATGTGGCCTAACATTGAATGGCTTGCTAATATAGGCTTCTATCCTTCTTCGAGGGTTTATTTTTCAACTTACTTTTCCAATCCACCTAATCATACTACGACATTTTTATAATCAGAGTTCCTAGGAATCCTCCTAGTTATGAGCCAGGCTCTCACTCCGCTAGCCCTATTCCACTAATAAAATAAAAACTGTACCTCTTTTTATCTAACTCAAAACCAAACCCAATATCTCCATGCTCTTTTCCAGCCTGAAGATGAGATGGAGCAATTAATTTATCTGTTGGTCTGTATTCATTTAAATTTCACAAAGAGAAAGCCAATTCAAAGGTCAGTGTTTTTTATTTAGTTTGAAATGTTTTAATATCAAAGATTATTTGGGAAAGTCAGTGAAGGACAGTGAAGCCGTCTTTTCTTTCCTCAATACTCTCATTTATTTACTTTCCAGAAATTGAAATTCATACTGCTCAGAGGTCTGTAACATGATCCGCCTTATATCTAGGTCAATCAAACAAGAAAACAACCCCACAAATGCACACATATAAGATATCAAAAGTTATTCAAAGTCTTAACATTTACCTGCTAATGAAAAAAACTTCTAGCACCAAAAGTTTTAGAAATACTTCCAATGACATTGGAAAATAATGATTTCCAGCTTTTCATGTTCATTTTCAAGGCTTGAAAGAGTAAGATGGTGAACTTTAAAATAAGTTCAAATTTTTCCACTACAATTCAAACACAATCATTTTACACGCTCTCAGCCAAAAGGATTTAGGAAAAAAGTAGTCCTTCTCTTATAACTGACATTGTTACCTGAATTACATAAACTTCTTTTACATTTAAAAAAATACAGAGAAATCTCAGAACTAGCCCAAAGCACATATTATTTTGGTGCTCAAGACTGTTACGTCTTGGAGTCAGTGTGAATTAGATGAGAAAGATTTCTAATTATGTGTGAATGAAGTATAACGTGGGAGAGTTTGGCTGTTTCTCAGTAAAGAAAGGTATGGTGTGAGCTTGCTCTCCAAGGGGTCTTACAGGAGAGATGCTCAGTCTGAAGAGCTGTCATGCAGAGAGATGGGAAGGGAAACAGTGAGGCTTTGCCACTGGAGAAACTTCAGCTTTGCTGAGGTTCACATTTGCTCTGCTCAAAGTGTGTAGGAATTGGCTGCATTCAGGTTTTTAATGAGATTTTGGCAGGGGTGTTATAAAACAGACAAAGAATTGTTTCCTAGTTTCTGCAAGAAGACTTATATAAAACTGAAAGACTGATTTACAGTGTTTGCCATCTTTGTTGAATTTATAAAACTCTTTGTAAACTTTCCTACTCTCAGCCTTTCCTGTTTTCTTAGCTCTGACACAAAAGGTGGATTTGTTGGTATCTTTTAGACATCAGGCAATCTAAATAGCTCTGTTCTGCCCCAATGTGCAAAAGGTAAAGCCTAAGAAATAATGAATTCGTTTTTCATGGTACAGTAGTTTGAAAAGTCTAAGATACAGTACTTCTGAAGGCTTTTTAAAAAAGTCAAATTAAGGGCCAATTCCAGGAGTCTTTTGTCAAAGTAAGCTTTGCATGAATGAGAACTAGGAGATTTGCTATGGAAAGGCTCTGAAATTTGAAAAAAAAGAAATCAAAGAACAAATGAAAAACAACCCCAGAGTCCTCTGGTAAAAATCCCACGTGCACAGATACTGTTTTCTTTATTACATGGCTTTAGGTGCATGCCTTATGTTTTTCAGAAAGTGGGGCTTTCGCTGTTCTCAGCAAGAGACATGCACAACTTGGATGTGAACAGCTTGTGCTGCCCTCTGAATTCTTGAGTGGATAACATATATCTGTGATTATGACACGGTTACATCTGTGAAAGCCTTAATAAATGCCACTCTGTCACTTGAAGTCTTTAAATCACTAGAAATGTTTTTCCAAAATATTTTTTTGCTACATGACATGGTGCTTAGTAAGAGAAGCAACTTGGTGAAGTTCCAAGATTTGTGTTGAAGTAAGGTCATATGAAACAGCACTGGCGTTCCTCTGACCTGGTGACACGGTGAGTCTTTCCATGTGTTTTACTGGCCTGGAAAATCACACTGAATTGCTGCTGATGGCTTGGTTTGATCTTCTGACATTCTAGCATTGCGTTTCTGTTCTCGGTACTGGAGACTGATTTACTTTGGATGATCTCTACATGGGGAGTGAGCAAGCAATCTTTTTCGGCTTTTGAGTAATCTAACTGTTCATTTCCCACAACTTAACTTTACCCCTATTTTTAGGAAGTAATTTTTAAGCTTTATCTGCTGAGTTGTGCGTAAGTTGGTCTGGCTTCTTGCCAGGTTCCTCTCCCTGCTCCCTGGAAGCTGTCTGCAATGTCACAGCTCCTTAAGTTTTGTGTTGGTTTTGCTTTCCTGATTTTCATGTATTTACAATGGCTTTCGGTGATAATGAGGATTAAGTCTAATATGTAGGTGTATTTTTTAAACTTTATTGATTGTATCAACATAATTTATCTGCTGATTCATTTCTCTTCACCAGACATCCTGTTCCACTGCTGTTTCTTTGTGCATCTTTGCCATATACAACACACTGGTTTTAAGATCTTAAATAAATAAAGCAATTTTAAGTCTTAATATCTCAGTAATGGGGAATTAATTTTCATCATAAATAGAATTCTGCCGGAATTCTCTAGGACAAAGCATTAACCTGCTCAGCAATATATCAGCAAATTGACATAGTAAACGATAACTAATATGACAAGTAACTGGAATCAAAAAGAAATCAAAAGTACTATTTGCGTGCAGGGAGAGTGGCTCAGAGTACTGTCTTTTTAAAGATACCACTGTGGAAAATGTGTCCATAAAGATTATCCAGTATCTTTTTGTTTTTTTTTCTTTATAAACTCTAATTTCATGCCACTCAGAAACTTAAATCTGAGCCCAAAGTTTACCTGTGGGCTTACTTACATTTAGGAAGGCCCATCATGTATTTCCATAATCAAAATTTATTTTTAACATCAGTGAGAGCAGACACAGCCTGCTTTAAATGTTTATGCTCTAACTAACTAATTAATCTAAGTGAATCCCTGGTATAAGCACAAATAGTAATTTGCTCAGTGCTCTGCTGAAGCACTGGTGGTCCTTTTTTTGAGGCTCCGAAATAGAAAGATGATTTTTGTGGAAGTTAAAGTGTATCCATCACCTCATTTCTCCAAGGTGCTGAACAGCACTGGCAAGATTACTTCTTGGACATTGCCACTAGGTTTGAGCCCATGACCTTGAAGTAAAAGACACTCATAGTCTCCACACTGTAGCTGTCTCAGAAGAGTTGACTAGCAGGTACTCTGTGAGAAACAGTGTGCTGCTATGTCCTTCAACAATCCCAGTAAATATTGCTGATACCAATCATTAACTTAGAAAGGTCAGAAAGCATATCTTGGATTTGACCACAAAAAGACATCTTTGGAACAATTTCATTTCCTGGTCTGAGCCTGCCACAAAGGCAGAGCAGTGAATAACACAGAATTTTTTCCTGGTTATTGAGCTCAGCCAGTTTGGCTCTTGTTTAAGAAAAGGATGAGTTTGAACAGGAGACGGGCTCCAGGCATTCAATGCACCTCCAAGACACTTCTGAAAATGCAAGGTATAGCAAGAGCAAAGTAAAGGTACTTTTTCTCACAAAGTTTCCCAGGAATGAGCAGAACGCACCAGGATTTGCTTGCTGGCAATTGAACATTTTGTGCCAAGTGGAACATTTGAGAATTTTTGCTTCATTAGGCTTAGTAGAGATAATTTCAGACATGCATTTAGTATGTTTTCTTAAAGACAGTTTGTCATCAAAAATGAAGCACTGCTTGGAGTTGCAATGTGAAATTAGTTACGCGACACAGTTTTTGACATTTGAATCCTCATTTGTTGCAACACAGCCAGCCCTACATGATTTTACATGGGCTCAAAATATAATCTACAAATAGAAGAAAATATGCAAGAAGATGGAGAGATGATGTGCAAAAGAATACACTCTTTTGTCAGGAGCAGACAGCTAAAATCAACTCAACTAGCAAGAATTCAGACTAAAAATAAAATTTCTGGATTGAAGCAGATGACCTTGGACACTTACTTAAGCAGTTGATGGGGAAAAAGTCTGAATAGATTTGGTCTCTTTTTGATAGAGACATGATGCCATTACTGGCTTAGACCTTGGATTGCTTGAAGTGCCAGGGGTAGCCAAACTTTGCTTATTTTAACTGCTGCCATCTTGGTCCCAAATGCCTCTCCTCTTTTACCCTAAGTAGTCACTTCTGTTTTCCTTAATGCTTCACTAGGCTACTAGGAGGAAAAACAAACAGGTACAGGTATTTAGGGCAAGAAGAGTCTGCAGAAAACAACTTTGCAGTGATTGGAAGAGTCCAGCCAATATCTCTTGCAGCTATTGCTGTATTGTTTAAAATGCTAGAGCACAATATTCCAAGACTGAGACTTTAAATTTCTCAAGCAAATTGTGATCTTGTGAGCTTAAAATGGGAATGACTTTCCATCAAAAAAAATGGACTTCAGTCTTTTCCATAGAAGCTCTCTAAAAGGAGATGCTTCTTTAGGGAAGCTTTTGTATCTCAGAGTTAATGGCAACTTATCCCTTCTGATTTAATTATACTGTTATCATCTCCCCCAGTATAATATCACTCTTGGATGAATTATTCTGTGATCTCTTCAGTGCATAGATTCCATTTTCTTCTTGTGAACTGTTAATAAGAAAAACTATTGTATAAACCGTAAGAATAGTACTGCATCTAATGATTTTAATAAAATTACTTTCCAGATAAACTTTCTTTCACGTACACTTTATATCAAAGCTGAATGATTCAGTGGAGACTCCTACAGCCTGAGTGTGTTTTAGCTCAGGCTTTAAAAGATATCATAATCATGTTCTTGATTACACAATTCTTTACATTGCCAGTGTGGGAAGGTCTGTGAATTCATCACTTCGAAGACACAAGTAGATTAGGTCAACATTAATAGGTATTAAAGGAATCTTTGCAACCTTTTTCTTCAGAATACTCTTGAATCCCTTTCAATGCTACCCTTTTACTCTGGTACCACTATACAGCTAGTATACTAAATTGCTCAGAAGCAAATATTCAGACAATGAGATTAAGTTCTCTGGATCAGTGATTATTTTTCCAGTCTATAATGGTGAAAGATTTAGACATGTTGGGGCACAGTAAGAAGATTTCAAAGATTCATTAAGGTCAACCCCAAAACAAATAAATGATACTTTCCATTGCTATAACAGTTTTTTCTAGACAAGACCTAAACATATGTGAATGTGTCTCTGAGATCAGAAAACTACAGAATAACTTAAGTTGAAAGAAACCTCTGAAGGTCATGTAGTTCAATCCCTTGTTCAAAGCGGAGGCAGCTTCACAGTTAGCTCAGGTTGCCAATAGAGCTCATGTGGTTAAATACAGCAATATGATTTCTGCGAGGAGTACTTAAAGTAAATGAACTGGGACTCTGGTTAAGATTTCACTGAGACTTTACCATAAACTGTATGACCCACTTGGGGCCTGAATCCAGTACTCACAGAAGTCCATGGAAAAACTCCCATCGATACTAATGAGCTTTGGATAGGTCCTTTTGAGTCTTGCCTCTATATTGGTGAAGTAAAAATGACAACAAACTACAGGATAATAATATTTTTCTATTGCTGTTGGATACTGTGGGAATGAATTCAACAAACGTCTGTTGGCTGCTTGAATGCTGCTTCTTTTTACTCCCTTGTCTTCAAAGCCACACTTATATTTAGATTGATCTTTCTAAGGCAGCTATATGGCCCCATTATTGTGGATCTGAACAGCTCACAGCCTTTAATGCTTTTATCCTCCTAGCACCCCCTTGATGGAGGGAATGTTCTATTATCCATGCTTTACTGATAGAGAACAGAGATAGTAAATCTCAGACTGGTTCCAGTGGGAATAAAATGCCTGCTTACCTTTATATCTGTACATAAATGGCTTGCCCAAGGTCATTCAAGCAGTCTGTGGCAGAGTGAGTGTCCCTATGTTTTGAATTCCAGGTAAGCCTCCTCTGCAATAAAAGGAGGGTTTTTTCCTGGAATTTAGAGCTGGGTGTAGAGTAGCCATTGGAAAATACAGCAGATTAAAAGAAAAAAAAAAAAAATCAGAGTAGCTTTTGACTAAAGGAAGTGTAATGGGGCTGGGATGGGTACGAGAGGGAGAAGCACTATTATTTAAAAACTGATCACTGTATAAAACTGCACTTTTCAAAAATTTCAGCTGTGCTAAAATTATCATAAGAAAATCTGGTGAGGAAGGGGTTTCAGGTTCTTATGATGTCCTGCTGGAAGCTCTCTTTGAGATTTCTCAGCCAGTGGGAAATGAATGGTGGATTCGAGAAAGAAGGTGGTATAAATCATCTGGTTAACAGCCAGAATCAGACTGTTAGAGCAGGCAAATGAGCAGTGGTGTGACAGGAAAGAAGAAGAGAGACAAATTTTCAGAAAAGTACAGCACGGATATGTAGGACACGAAGAACAGAGGTTTTTTACATGGTTCTATTTCAGTGGACACTTCAATGTTCCAAATGAATGCCTTTAGGTACCTAAACGCCAGTGGCATCCAAAGCAAACACTACAGGAAGTCTTGGTCTACTTTGAAGCATCACATGCCTCTTGAAGTTTATGCTTTTCTGGGGGGATGAACAATGACAAGGAAGAACTTGGAGGATATTGGTTTAGGTCACCTGTATTCACCTTCTTGTGAACCATCAATAACAGAAGCTCTAATGGACAGTTTACCCATATAATAGTATAAATGATGAACAGACATACTTATGTAAGTCCGACATTCTCAAAATGTCTGGAGACATAGGAAAGAAAAGAAACCTCATAAAGTTCAACAAAGGAAATGCAAAGATCTGCACTTGGGTTAGGAATAACCCCATCTACCAATGCTGGCTGGGCCCGACCAGCTGGAACACAGCTTTTCAGAGAAAGTCATGAGGGTCCTGGTGGACAACAAACTGACCAAGAGCCAGAAATGTGCCCTTGCAGCAAAGGCAGCTAACAACATCCTGGCATCCAGGGTTGCCTTGGGAAGAACATTGCCAGCAGACCGAAGAAGGTGATCCTTCCCGCATACTCTACATGAGTGTAACACTACTGGAGTGCTGGGTCCAGTTCTGGGCTCTCCAGTGGAAGAAAGACATGGAGTTACTGGAGTGAGTCCAGTGCAAAGATGATTAGGGGACTGGAGCATCTTTCATACAAGGAGAGACTTGATAGAGATGGGACTGTTCATCCTGGAAAGGAGAAGGCTTGGGGGATTTGTGATTCTGTGAGGGCACAAGGACTCTACTCAGCACAGCTACAGCTGTGGAATGCAACCTGAAAAATGAAATCCTGACATAGAAGAAAAAGTTTGCAGCAATTCACTTAACATATGCTGAAGAAACCTGAATTAGGATTAGGCTGGAATTAAAGGGACTTGTTGGGATTCATTGTGTGATTCCTGATACAGCAGTAAGATCTCCCACCATCTGGAAGGCCAAGTTTATGGCTTTAGTGTCATTACAGAATATGAAGTACTGCTATTATTATTACTACTACTAAAACAAAATCCCAATAAACTTTGGGACAAGGGAGAAATAACAAAAGGATATATCCATTAAAAGCTGTCTGGAGACAAGTCTGTGGTGTTCAGTGGAACTGAATGCCAGACCTCTGGAGATATATCTGGGCTTTTTGGCTTTGCAACAACCTTGTACTTGTAAAGTTAATCATATTTTTGTGACTAAATCTAGTTTCTCTCCACAATGCTAAGCTGCACCTTGTCAGCTTGCTGACTACACATTTGAAGGTCTTTGTGCTACATTCCATCTTGCTGGTCAGAAAAGACTCAGTTTATTGATTTGGTATCTATAGCTGGAGCTTTAGTTAGAGGTCATGATGAACAATGTTCTTTTAGAATTTCAGCACTACAGCTGACCTTTGACAAAATGAGATTTTAGCTTAGTTCTGACTCTGGCTGACAAGTGTCAGGTCCCCAAACCTGTGCACAAGGGCTTAGAAGACTGCTGCGTTTTGAACCAACATTAAACATAATTAAGGGGAAAATCAGTTCCTGGCTTTAATCTACTTAGTAAAGCATGATGCAGAATGCACTTATGTCATTATATACATTACATTGCATAAGTAGACACTAGAGGATGTCTGTAGTTTCTGTCTAGCTACCAGTCCCACAGGCCTTGGGTGCTATTAATAAAACATATAAAATTGTAATAGTGAAATAGATGTCAGGCTTGATATGGAGGTCCAGTTTTAACAAAGGACTAAAATGTCTATAACCAAGGGAAGCATTTAGAGCCTTACTGGGAACAAATAAGACTCTTGTATAAAGTAATACAACATACTTGACAACAAAATAGGGGAGTTCTACTTTCCAAACCTCAGGCAGACTTTTCCTGGTCTTGTAATGGCTTTGTAGTGTGGAGGGGTAAAGATCAAGAAGGTCCACGCACAGAGCATGCAGAATTGTGGCCTCAGTGCTACGTGTAATATAAATGTTCCTTGCAAAATTCAAATGGAAAAGGACTGGGAGTGAAAAAAGGGTAGAGAAGATGAAGGCTCAAGGCGCTGTTCTTCTTATCATTAGGAAACAGAGATGGTTTGAGAGGAGCGAGCTGTAGTCAACAATGATATCATTAGGCTAAGATGCCATCCTGTGTGCCACACAGGCAGTATGAATCACTTTACTGAAGGGAGTAATGGGAGAAGCTAATATTGCTACCAGTACAAACAAGTAAAGCTGGCAAATTTTTGCACTGATGAGCTATACAAATAGGAGTACTGGAATGCTCAAGCCAATTCTTACAGCTAAACTAGCCAAACAAAACCCCAGTCCTATTAAAAACCCAACACACAGCATGGGTTAACTCCAGCACTATAACAACTGATGGATCAGGAATACTTTTAGTAGAACCTACCTGTGACCTTGCCCAAGGTGAGTGATTTGATGGCCTTAAAATCAACCTCAGAAAAGTTGTGTTTGAGTTTGAGAACTTGATCAACCTGGAAGAGGTCAATAAAATCAGTTCATTACAACAGCATGCAGACACCCCTTGATCTCTCTATACTGCAAACTTCTGGGAATGCTCTCAGCTGCAAATCACTTAATTCTGCCCCCAAGCGTGATTCAGTTTCTAAAGATAGCAAAATGAATGTGCTTTGATTTTAGCATAAGAAGCTGAAAGGTACACCAGAATAGTCATATAAAGGACTTTGAAGAAACTTCCTCTGCAGAAAAGCTTAAAATGTTTGACACTGAAATCTCCCTGCTTCCCAAAACCCATGTCTAGTCGCTGCAGAATACATTCAAAGGAGGCCTCTCTAGAAACGCATTGTGAAGAATCAGTTCTGCATAGAAGAAACCCACAGTGCAGCAGACAACAGAAGACTGGTAGCTGAGGAAAAGCCTGGCTTTTAGCATAAGCCTCCTTCCTAGATCATCAGGCCTACCTACCCTAGTCGCAAATGTGTTCCCATTTTACCACCCAGACATGGAATCTGTAGAGGAAAGAAAAACTGTGGCACTCCCTGTATTTCTGTTTCCTTCTCATTCTATTCCTTAACACATGGCTTCTCTGTAGACTCTGCCACCCATATCTAGCCAATTTGTTTTGTAATATGAACTGCTATAATTAGCCTCAGAAGGAGGAGCAGTAAGATAGTCCTCTTCTCTCTGCCTTTGAAAAAAAGGTGATGCAGGGAAACAGGCAGAGGAGTGTTCTCGTCTCTCATGAGGCTGTCACATTCAGCATGGCTTGCTTCTAGCAAAGGGACAGGGCATCGTCATGCATGTGGTGGCTGCATCCTGCATTGCCTCAGCTTTTCCTTTTCTGTGAGAGGATAAGGCATCTGGGGTTACATTCTCCCTTGGGACACATACCCTAAATGAAATTACATTCTCAGGTGCTCATTCCTCAGCTGATTTTCTCCCTTTGGCAGCTTTTTAAATGATCCATGCTGTGTGCTTCCTCTGGGACCACAGGTCACACTGACACCCCTAAGCCCCAGAATCACTCCAGTGGTCCAGGCGAACTTCTGGTCAAAGGTGTTTCCTAATTCACAGATTGTCAGAGACAAGGGAAACATGACTAAATGGAAAACACCAAGGTTGAGAACTCTTTGAAGCAGTGTCTAGATGGAGCTTTGGTCTAACCTACAGTGCTGTTCTGCTGCTGAACCGGCTTTGGTTGCACCAGATCAATAAGAAACTTTTGCCTCCTGCTGGTAATCAGGCATTGAAATCAGTGAGTCTGTGACACCAAGTATTATTTAACACCCAATGTAAGCCATGGCATACCTGAATGACGAGCTCTCTGCCTTCTCTGTTAATCTTCACGTGGTGCAGCTCTCGGTTGGCAAAATTTCCAGAGTCAATGGTGAAAATGAGAAGACCATCCTTACTCAGCTTGTAACGGACCTGTAAACTTCCTTAAAAGCAGAGCAAAATTCCATGTATAAAACCTGTGTCAATAATGAGATACTGTTCAATATCTTTACACAACCTATAACTCATTTTCTATTTATTACAGTGGAGTATCAAGATTAAAAAGTCAAGAAAAAGGTTGAAGAGAAATGAAAGAGTTCAAACTGTAATGAAAAATGTGAAAAAAAATAATGCACTGGAAGAGTTTTCCTTCCTACTAGCTAACAAACTCTGCTATGGGGAAACATAACTTCATTGAGTAACTAAGTGCATCAAAGGAGAGTGTCTGCAGGTCAGACATTTAGTACTGCCACAAAAGCTGATCTGCATTAGTCTGTTAAGGATCCCTTCCAGCAGAGGGCATGCAGGTCTTGCATTCTTCTATTAAACTCATATTGGTGGATTTTACTATTCCTTACCATCAAGATGTAACAGATAATGAAGAAGACAGTGACAACAATTATAACTTAATATCAAACATTTAAAGGTCCACACTCGCAATAATTTATAGGGCAATACAAGAAAAGATATTGTAAATGATTATACAGGAAAAAAATATTTTTACTTTGGTGTTCTAATGTGTTTGAAGAAATAAATATAATTCATATAAAAATGAATGTCCAACATCTCTTTCAGTCCTGGTATCAGAAAAAGCATTGTGACTTCTGATAAATAACAGAACCATAAATAGTGAAAATGCACAAGAAAACAAGGAATCCAATATGAATTTTAATCCTTCCACAAATGACTACAGGCGGAAGAAAAATATATACACACATATATATAATTTAAAAGGAAAATAACCTATTCTTATAAAAATCCTTTCAAGTTTACTTTTCTGGGAATTAAGTAACAGTGATAAAAAAATTGTCTGAATTTCCGGAGCTCTTTTTATGCATCAGCAACTGAAATACATGGAACTACAATGGTACCACAGAGTTAAAAAGCTTTCTGGGACTACTTTGTTACTGGCTCCAAGGAGAAAATGAACACTTACAGCACCACGACCCTGAGCAAAGGGTCCTGCATTTATTCCCTGTTCTGAAAATCATCACAAAAAAACCTCCTATCACCTTCCATTTCAGCGCTCTGTTAGCACAAGTTCGAACTATTCCAAGTATGACTGGTTTTTGCAGCAGGCTACAGGCACACCTTACCTGTGCTGAATTATCAGGACTGACTGACCGCTTGTCACCGAAGAATGTGTTCACACTGTTTTACCTCTCAGACACGTTTCAGTGCTTGCAGAGACAATGCTAGTGTGCACATCACGATGCAGAGAAGCCCACCGTACACCTGCACGAGCTGCTGCATCTGCGTGTTGTGCTGCAACGTTATTCAGACCCCAGAAGCAGTCTGGCTGTTTAATGAGGTGAATGAGCAGCCCTGCTTGGCTCCTGTGTTCAGTCGTATTAATGCTGCAAGACTGCTTGCAGCTCTAGAGTTAGCGAGAGAGGACATGAGGCACCTCTCCTTCACTATACAGCGTGGATGTTCCTGCTCCTTTCAGCCTTCCAAGCCCTCCCTCAATAAGGTCAGCTCCATTGTCCTGCATGCTACTGTAAAACCACTTTATGGAGAGCTTAAAACAATGTATAGATTTCCTGCAGAGGGGGAATTTTGCCACCTCGATGCAAATCACAGTGAAGTTAGTAGTCCTTCCAGACTGGACCCAGAGTACAGTTACGATCATCCCTTCTTATCCCTCACTAGGATGTTTCGCTGCTCAGACTCCTGAAAGCTGCACTTCTTGTATCCCAGATGAGCACTGACGATCTCTGAGCTTTGGAGGACAGAAACAAAGCTTCCAAAAATGAGGGGGAAAATGAGAATGAACTACTAGGATGAAGGCTTTTTAGCTGATTGAGAGGACTGCTGGATCAGGTGAGCTTTTAAAGTGAAAATTTAAAAAAAAGGAGATAAAAGGCATTGACTTTCTCACACAGTCATGAATGTTAGAGAGGAATTTGTGAAGAGATCCACGTCAGTAATAACTGCTAAATTATTCAGTGTGATATTATAGGTCCTGATTCAGCTGCCCAAATCATACTGCAAACCTCCCATCCCCTCATTGCATAGCCAGGACAAGGAGCTACTGTCTGTCACCATTAATATCACACTTAAGGGTCCAAACTTAAATCACAATCCATTTTCTGATACTGAATGAAAGATGCATGAACAGGGAACAACAGTGTAAACCTCTTAAAATCACTTTAGTCTAGAAAGACACGAGAAAAAAAGCCCAAGTGCAAGGAAGCTAAAGGACCTTCTTCGGACTTGCTTGTTAGGGCAGTCGATAAAAACCAGAAAGATTGCCTGACCCTGCACACCACAGCTATGACCACACAGAATGAGCTGAAACTAAGATATGATAGTGGAACAGACTGGTCCAAACTAAAAATCATGTCCCAGCAGAAGTACTTTATGGACTGCTTCTTACCTGGAGCCTTTCAAAGGGACGTAATGCGAAAAATGGAACAGGGCCTAGATTTGGTCTATGAGCTTGTACTAGTTGCTTAGTTTGTAAATATGAAAAAAACTTCTCTGCTATTTTTGAATTTGAATGCTATGAACACACCAGTATATAAAATATAAATGGTACTACTATATCCAGGTGATCAACATAACAACCAGCACATTTGTGTTCGAAGACAACCAGCAAGATATGTAATCTACCCAGGCTTTCAGCTGCTGCAAACAGGTATTTCCCCATTGACTTCATCAGAAAAGCACTGATTTTAAACTAGAAACCATCTGTTGTATTTGTTGGGAGACAATGGAGGAGGTTCCTGGCATCCAGTAAGAACAGATCTTACTTTCTATAGTAGTACAATTTTATCTTAAATCATTTAAAGAGATCAGTGAATAGCATCTTATTTTATCAAATAACTTTGAATTTCAGTGGCAACTTTTTTTGGATGGCTGCTCTTGAAAACCATTGAATTCAAGTTGGCATTTTGCCTGGGGTCAAATTTGTGTTAATGTAAACCAGAGGTACATGGGCTCATCTCTCCAGAGGTGCTTTGGAATTTACACCAGTGTAGCTGACAGCTGATTTTGGCTTGCATTCAGTACCAGAACTTCTTCTGAATGCAGAATAATTTGTCTGGCAAATTACATTGCCATTTTGCTACTTGACAGGCAAAATAAAAGGATTATTAATTAGGATTATTATTAAGAAATTTTTTTGTCCTCTGAATTTTGATTATCTGGTCCACTGACTTTCTCCATCACATCAGCCCAGTATCACTAAATGCAAATACAAATTTATGCATACACCACCTCTATTCTCCCTATTCTCTATTTTGCATCATTTTTGACTCACAATAGGAATTCACACTAATCATGAGCAGTGTAATTTCTGGCAGTCTTGTTGCAGTCATGCCTGTCATCCTCTTTTCAGCTCCCCATGTCTGAGCATGCACACCTGGAGTGCCATAATGCTCAAGCAATGCACTGCCTGTTGTGTTTTCTTCCTTCTCTAACGTATGTGGAATTGATGGAGGCAATTTCTATTAAGTCCATAAAAGAGGGAGGGAAGAAAAGAGAGAGGTATCATGTTTTTGGCCTTGGGCTGGAAAATTTTATTGGGCATATTGCCCCAGTAGTTTCTAGTAAGAGTAGATTCACATTTGATTATTATAGTCATCCCTTTCATCCTCGAATTCTGCAGACTGTGGATCAGCACGGAGATACGCTGTGCCAACTCCATAACAGCCCAAGAAGGGAGCAGGCATAGTTTAGCCACAGTATTGCAGAGCACAGCGTGGACTCTTTTCACCGCTTCGGGAGGAAATGAGTCCACGTGGGCTGCAATGCTGCTGTGATGAGACCACTACCAGTATCAAAGCTGGTTTGCTACACATCACTGTGGTCTTCAATCTGCAGTAGTACAATCCATGACTGTAGGGCTGAATGACATCTCTCTGGTGATATCAAAGAGCTACAGAGCCATTTTAACAGGATTCCTGGGGGTACCCTCGTGCAGAGGGAAGTTCTGGGAAACAGAGACCACAGGGCAGTATTTATGCCATCCCATGCTGGTGACTAGGTTGGGCATGACTTTTCCGGAACAAAACACTCCCAGAACACTCTTTCAGTGGTGGTGGAGGCCAGGGTTAGCACTTGCTAGCAGTACATTAATGATCAGTGTCAGCATGACCAGCCTCCAGACAGCTACAGGAATAGCATGGAGCCTTCAAATTGCTTCTATCTTTTTGTTGAGGACCAGAAAGATGTAGTAGCTGCTCTTAAGTCTAGTCGTAATAAGGACATTAAACTGGGTAGATAATTCAAAGTGTTCAGCCTGAAGAAGAAAAAAATATCCCCAAACATCACAGTGTAAAGAAACACCTTGGCGATGATGTTACATGTTCTGTGTCCAAAACCTTTGCTGTCTGAACATGTCAACAGGAGACTTGTCTTTCTTTTGCCTGTTTCTACAGCAGTACAAGTGGAATGTCAGAAACATCTGGTGGCTTTGTGGCCTATGCCCACTAACTGAACTACATTCATTCTGGACTGCCAAAGCTTGTGTTGAAAATCAACTAGCAATTTTTAAATCATTGGCTGGAAAAGGGAGCATGGGAAAATGTTACAGAGAGTGTTCTAGCTCAGGAAAAGACTTCCTGGCTTGAAAAATCTCACCCAGTGCTAGATATTTGGCAAAAAGGTTAAAGCAGCTCTGCAGAAAACAAAAAACTGGATACCAGGAATTTAGTCTATAAATCCATCAAGGTCCTTGTCACACATATCACCATGACCACAGGTCTTGTGCCATTTAGTCTTGAAGTACCAAACAGCAAGGAAAGGAATGACATGCACTTGGAGCCTGAGACTACTCTGCAGAACCTTGGTTTACAGACACAGGTTTTAAATAAGCCCTGATTGAAATGAACATCTTCGCCAACTTCAGTAGCACTTTCTAATGACTTAAACTGGCTGGAGTGGCTGGCAAGACATCTTGCGCTGCTCGGAGAAGCTGAGGTTAGTTCAGGGAGCACATTTGGGTGGCACACATAAAACGTACAACTTTATCACCATCACGTAACGTCAGTAAAAATCATTTAAATCAGGGCAACTGACAACTTTGATTTGGGAGAAAAGTGTATGTATAAAACAATGAAACACTCATCAGGAAAAGGGATTTGGACTACCCCTGCAAGTCCCATTGCCCCAGAGGCACCCAGAAACAAAGGACTTCAGGACCAACAGAACCTCTCACAGCTGTCTCGCACCGCCAGTCACCCTCATCAGACTGTAAGATGTTAACTACACCACGGCATCCATCCTCAGTATTCTCCTGAGCTATAGCTAAAAGACAAAGTAATTAAGGAAGGCACCAATTAAACAAAGGGTGGAATATATTAGTGAGGCTACTGAAGTTGCTGTTGTGAAAAAAAAAAAACCCATCAAGTTTTTAGCCGAGAAAAACATTTGCAGCTTGTAAGGTGGCAATGTTTGTTCATTCCTGATTGCAGAACAGCGCATGACAGTTTTTAGTCGTCTCTACCACGAAATATCTCTCTGGCAACTCACACAGCTTCAGAGTGACAGTGTCCCTCTTCATAGCCTAGATATTTAAAAATGAACCACTGTTTTCTCGGTTAGGAGCAGCTGGCTAAGAAACCTGCTCCTTAATTAGCAGCTTCTCCCCAGGGATATTTACTCAGTAAATTTACTCTTCAGTGGAAGTGCCGCTGGTGATTTGAAAGAACAGGGCCCATCTCTTCAGCGTCCAGTGGTGTTTAACTAAGAAAATACTTGCAAATCTGTAGGAGGTGACTCTTGCTATTTGTTTTGCATGGAGAAAACAAAGAAGCGAAACTGTTGAACATGTTTGCTGATATGATTACTCAGCTATTGCATTTGCTTAGATGACACTGTTTCACAGGTTTTAAAAAAAAAAATCCATGCCCCAATTTTTTGTAATCTCTCATGTTAGTGAAAAAATTAGGTGCTTATTTGAACGCGTCCCACTCAAAGCTTGAGACATTCAGGACTTAAGGATCATATTCAGGTCATCTTATATTAAAAAAAACACTTTCATATTGCATTTCCACCCCCAAAAGCATCTAAAGGAGCCTATCTGGAGGCCCACAACCTCAGTTTACTTTGCAATCCTTCTAGGCAGCTGGAGTCAGATTGAGAATGTCACTTCAACATCAAGAAATGTAGCTAGTTCTCTTACATGACTGACAAATGTGTTTAACCTTCGTAGACATCTCATTTCCACTAGCCGCCAGTTGGCTTAACACAGGCTGACCAGCAATTGAAAAGGAATTGGCAGATGCTTCTTGCTCCAAAACTAGAAAATATTGCAAGTCTAAAAGATGACCCAGAGGACCACAGTCATAGAGCTCATCACGCACATACTGAGTGGCTTAAGCACAGAGATTATTCCAGTGATTTACAGGGGAACACTCGTCCAAACAACACAGCCCATGTCCATGCTGATGTGGCTGGGCCTAAAATGGGAATAGGGCTAACCCATGGGTGTGGGATAATACTAAATGCTGCCTGTCCAGTTTAGCTTATGGGCAAGCATACACAGTGGTGTATTTATGTAGCCTGGAGGCAAGGGACAGAGTACTGCACAATTTGGGATCTACCAGCTTGATGACTGCTGACAAGTTGTCTTCCTTTTTTTTTGTCACAGTTCATCCATTGGTAAGACAGATGAACGTTAACATCCTTTGGAAAATGATATGAAACCTCTGGGTGAGCAGCAATTTTAAAAATACTATTAGTCATTATCATTATCTCTTCATTCCTAGATACTTCATTTTGGTGAAGGAACTCATTGCTGTTTCTTTTACAAAGTAATGCTACATTAATTATCTTTTTTCCCTGAAGGTGACTGGATGTAAAGATGAAGGAAAGAGCTGAGGGCATCAGATGCAGTTAAATCTCCCTGCAATCACCCGCTTTTTGATGGTGAGATTTATTCTGGTAAATTTTAACCTGTGCCTTTTCTACACATTCTTCGGAATTTTAAAGTCACTTTAAGACCCTTCATTAACAAAAGCTATCCATATGATACTGTTGGATCTGATGCTCAGTTTTCGCTCCCTGTCTTTAAACACACACTGATTGTCATTAGTCTTCTCACGGTCAGACATTCAGTAGGCTCTGTGGTTTACTCAGTTTTATATGCAGAAGAATCTTGCCAGGCTTTCATCTCACACTGTACTTTTCATTTAAGACTAGCATAGCAGCCAGGCTGGCAGGAAGAGCTTCACCCACTGAACGAAATAAAAAGTACCGTCCTACAAATTTTACTCCAAAAGTTCAACCTGGCTTTTCAAATTATGCATCATCACTAACACTGTGCAAACAGCTTGCAGGCAAAAAAGACTGAGATCCTCTGTTGTGATACCCTGAGGAATTCATACCAACCTGCCCTCACTGAGATCCTGGCTCGTAGTTTCCATTTTCCTTATATCTTTGAACCATTCCTTTTTCAGTTCTGGCAGTACAGATACCTGTTCAACCAAGGGCTTGTTTCATGCTGACCTAACAAATAACCATGATGTTCAGCAATGATAACATGGAAAAAGATGGTCTGAACAGAAAAGACAAAACAATCAATTTGAACACTACATGATGTCTGTGGAGCAGGAAAGCGAGCAATAATCTTTTAAATAAAACTAGACAAAAATAATCACATGCCTGTCTTCTCAAACCTCCTTTTCTTTCTTAATTCATGATAAAGACAGCACAGAACTTTGTGGATTAGCAGCTTGCTGAGGTTAATGATCCTTGTTTGTGTTGAGCTCTATAGGCACAGCCTGGCTTGCCATGAATCTCAGAAATGTTCTGCTCCTCTGACCAGCAAGTCCATCTAAGCACTGCCTATTTCATAGGTTGTGCCAGCCCTGTGACTGGAGAAGTTGGATCCTTTAACCAGTGACCTTCTCCTGATTTTAGCAAACTCAAGAGAAATATTTGAGTTTCATAACAAGCCACAGCTGTAGGGATATAAAGAACTGACTCGTGTTCTTAAGCCATCTAATGGAGAAAATTAGAGGAAGGATGAAACATTTACTTCGTAACAACCCTAGTACAAGAACCTTATAATGGTAGCACTGTGATGATTTTTCTGTTGCAAGATACGTGGTTATACACATATACTTTCTCTATTTTACCTTCAAATGCATACTTCTGCAATCTTTCACAGAATCATCAAATGGTTGAGGTTAGAAGGGACTGCTGGAGGTCACGTAGTCCAACCCAGCCTGCTCAAGCAGGGACACTTAGAGCAGTTGTCCAGGGCCATGTGCAGAAAGCTTCTGAAGAACTCCAAGGATGGAGACTCCACAATTCTCTAGGTAAGATGTGTCAGTGCTCAGTCACCCCCACAGTAAAAAAGAGTTCCTGATGTTCAGATGAAACCTATGTGATTTTGTTCGTGCCCACTACCTCTTGAGTGGCCTTGCAATGACATCTGCCAGCTCTCATCACTAGTAGGTGCATCCTACCAAGGCCCATGGATTTACGTAAGCCCAGTTTGTTAAGCATTCCCTGATCTGATCCTCTTCCATCAAGTATACATATTCTTTACTCCAGACTTTTCTCCTTGGTCTCAACCTGGGATTCCTGAAGGCCAGTGTGGCATAAACACCCAATTTCATCAGTCAAGAAGTATGAAGTCACCTTTTCATTATTCAGCCAGCATAACTGATATGTTACCGGAAAAATTCACAGGCTAACAGGGATACTACAAGCATGATAAAGAAGGAGGTTTGCTTGGACCGCAGCTGGCTCTTCCCAGTATTATTATCTTGGGCTCTGTGTTGTGTGGAAACACCTACAGTGCTCCAAGGTAGTACTTGAGCCAGCAGTTCTGCTGGACTACATCTCTCACTGCACAGCTCTCTACGTCCACAACACAGATAATCCACAACTTAAGAATAACAGAAAAATTACTATTATCAATCCTAAAGGTTTTGGTAAAGTGGGTTCTGAAAAGACTCTCATTCCAGAATTATTGAAGAGCGTATACATATCTGAAGCATCCATTTAAACATAGGAGCTTGAGTCCCTCTGTCATCCTCCCCATCACTTTCAGGACAGCTCCACGGAAATCCAACAGTAAAAATGACTTCTCAACTACAAAATGTGAGCTACGAACTTAAGTCTTCTAGGAAATAAACACCTCCTGCAAGCAATAAAGACCTTCTCCAAACAAACTGGAATGTATGTTTTCTTCCTAGCTAATTATCTGCAGCCAGTGGTCTGGGGTTTTATGCCAGATACCAGTAAGTTCAAAGTCAGTGTGTATATATGTAGAGCACAGATCAATTATTAACTGCATGCTCAGCCTTTTCTGCTCAATGTAATCCAACTACAGTTCCCTTGTTTTTCCCTTGTGGGCCTCCAGAACATCTCTTGACCCTTCAGTATGGCAAAATGATCTTTGTGAGTACAAACACGTCCATGAATTCAGCTAATGAGACAGATCTTTCACTTCTCTCCTCTTGGAAAGCAGATAAAGAAATCTGCCAGAGTCATTGGCTGAATGTTATGTCTGCTTCTCCTTTTAAGTTAGTTTTGCGTACTTAGAGATTTAGAGTGCCATACGCTAAAACAAACAAAAAAAATGGTTTTGGGTGCCAAGTCTGCCTCTTCCTTCAAAGACTTTAGTGCTGGATTTGAACTGAAAACTCCAATCAGCATCCTGTTTTCTGTGAAGCGTGCTTACAGCAGGGAATCATCTGAGGGACCAGAGATGTTTCTAACCACTGGAGTTTCTTTATTTACATGAAGAAACAGACGGGGAGATCTCCTGCCATCCCCAACCCTTTCTGCTCATGGTGCCACAGCCAGCCTCCCATTTATAGGCAACTGGGGAAAATTTCTTCCTGATCAAACTCTCACCAGCCCCTCAGTAAATAACATAAGATTTCAGAGTCAACTACAACAATTGCTTGAAATTGTATTTAGAAGATATATAGTCCTATCTGCCATATGAAATCATTTAATGGCTGTGAACCAGAGCTAGACCAGGAACAATTCTCAGTCACTCACAGACAGTTGCTTGAATACCAGTCTCCTCAACAAAGCTGTCTCCCACACTTCCCAACATGACTCACGTTCATGCTCCTGATCTGTTAAAAATAACTACCTGAACCTTGGCACCATTTTCCACTTCAGTCACATAAATTGTGGAGGTTCTTCAATTGGTGTTGACAGTCTGTAAGCCAGAAGGTGTTCTCATAAGACAATTGCACTAGCAATAGCATAGCCTAGAGGGTTAGTTAAGCAGTTAGTTATGTTCTGTGGTGCTCGCACCCCAAAACTAAAACCTGCAAGGCAGTAAAGCAAAAGAACCAGAAAAATCACCGCTAAAACCCACCCCAGTTTTTCAGCAAGTCCTAATTTTTTTATAATTATTTTAGCTTTGCCCCATTGAACTCCAGAGTGCACAGTGTGAACAGAATCAAAAGATTTTTTGCCTCAAAGACTGAACTAGTTTTTTTGCCTTTCTTTACCACTGAATGACAGAAGCTTTGTTTTTGCTTGAGAAAAGTTGTTGGAGATGGACCTCAACAGACTTGCAAGGCAAAAACAACTAGAAGAATTTACATGCCTTCAACAGAAAGGCTGCTTCTGACTTGGAGACAGGAGGAGATTACAGTAGATTTCTAGTTTATTAAAAAAAAAAATAAATCAGTAGCTTCTCACTGATGACTGCTTCTTTTTTCCAGAGTGTTAATTCAGCTCACCTCCATTACAGGTTTTGGTTTCTTTTCCTATTTACTTCAAATACCAGCTCATTTCAAGACCTTCTAATAAAGAACAGTAGAGATGATTTAGACCCTGCTACTATATTCTGAGTATCAGAGATATAACAGAAGAATCACTCAAGCTTTTTCATTTGTACTTTTGTTTTTAACTGTGCCTTTTCCCTTGTGTTTAATCTTTCCTATGCAGTTTCAGAGTCTTGCTTTCCAAAAGAAATTAAGAACAGATAATAAATACAGGCAAATTTTCCATCTCTAGGATAGTCTGAGAGTCTATCTCTTTTCTTTGATGCTGGCTATCTGCTGTTTTTCTAGATGAGGAATCATATTGTTTCCATGGAGAAAACACTGAGAATAAAAGACTTCTGAAAATATTTTATAGACAACATACTTCATCATATTCATATCACATTTGATTACTGTGAGGGGGAAAGGAAGAATGGAGAAAGGAGAAGTACTAACAGTTTCTTTCTTAACATTTCTACTCCCCCTTCAATTACTGTCTTTAGGGATCAAGGCAAAATAATAATACTAAGGTACTGGTAACTTGGTGAAATCACGTAAATGCAAAAATGTACAGTGAAAACTCAGCCTGGGAAAGAAAAAATAATGTTTTTTCTTGGCAGTAGCTTCCCATGATGTGAATAACTTCTGTGGACTGACACACTGAAAAGGCTAATTAGAGGTGTTTACCCATTTTCTGCAGCTTGGTAACGGGCACTATAATCCAAAATTTTTACAGCACTGATATTAAAAATGCACTGCCAATTATTACAGTACTGCTAATCTTTTGGATATGAGCTTTACATACATACCCATCTATATACACACAAAGATACCCATCTATATACGTGTATACATACCCTTCTATATACAATACATAGACAACTGTATATATGTGTACGATATGTAAGTTGGGTGGAGAGGACAATGCTAAGTTATTGCATACAATTTTCAAAGGCACATGTATCATTTAGAAGCACAAGTATTAACTAATGGCAGAAAGAATCTCTAAGTCATCTCTAAAAACATCAGCTTTCAAAAACGCCCCCGTAAGCGACCAAGACAGAAGCCAATTGATCAGAGGTAAGAACAACCTTGTGGTATAGATAAATTCTTTGGGTGGGAACTGTTTCTAGAAATATTAGCTGCTAGGCACTACTGAGCGTCTCATTTTATAGAAGGATGTCATCTGTATATGTCTAGAATGGTAGCTTCTATGTTGACATATGGTGGTACCCAACATCTGTCACAACTTTACTCGCTTCATGAACCACCTGTTCTCTAAGGCTCCAAACGCTGGAAGAGCTTTCTGTGTGGGCAGCATTGATCCGGGTGGGTGATGCCACGAGTGGGTGGGAGAAGATTTTATTTCATTTCCCAGACCTGGCACTGGCCTGTTTGGTAACTCTAAAGGAATTATTTTACTATCACAATTCTAGTGTCTCAATGAATACATACTGTATCTTCTAATGATATGACCTTCTTTACAAACTGATAGTGTGAAGTGTGTTGGGATTAAATGCGATTATTTATTAATTTTACTGAAATCAATTGGTTTTACAGGAAACAATTCACACCTGCATAGATTAGACAATAGCTGCCTATACAAGTTCACTTTCAAATAAGCCCCTTTTAATAAAGTCTATGAATAAGCCTTGCAGACATTTTCACTTCATGTTAAATATTTAACACAGGAAGTCTGAATTATCAGAAACATTCTTCTCACTTTTATTAACTAATAATTTGCCTAGTTATTTTGTGGATAATAGAACACAGGAATAACTAAATAAATGAGTAGTAGCTTGAAAAATACTTACAAAAGGTTAAGTATCAAAGTATACATAAGACTATTCCAATATCGTTTCTTAACAAGTGGAAAGGGTCTTGGGCTTATGGCAAAGAATATTACTGCTCACCTCTTAAATGAGAATGCCCATTCCCATTTCATCAGGAGCCTAACCTTTATTTACCCAATCATTTATCTAGCAGTGACCTGCTAAGATCCTTCTATATGCTATCAGACTCAGCAAGATTCCTTGAAAATGTGCCAATAAGCGAGAAGGAATCACACTAATTTTTAATGCTACAAAGGACATTGTTATTCATAGTCCAGTAACTTTATGGCAAGCATAAACCTCTTGGAGGAAGAAAGAGTAACATATCTAACATTATTTTCATTGGAATAACTTCAATTCCAACAAGACTAAAAAATAAGTGGATATGAGATTTAAAAAATTATTACATTTGGGACAAAAGGCAGAGAATAGACATCAACAAGGGCAAGTGCAGGGTCCTGCACCTGGGGAGGAACAACCCCATGCACCAGTACAGGCTGGGGGTGGACCCTGCTGGAGAGCAGCTCTGTGGAGAGGGACCTGGGAGTGCTGGTGGATGGCAAGTCGACCACGAGCCAGCAGTGTGCCCTGGTTGCCAAGAAGGCCAATGGGATCCTGGGGTGCATTAAGAGGAGTGTGGCCAGTAGGTCGAGAGAGGTTCTCCTTCCCCTCCTCACTGCCCTAGTGAGGCCCCATCTAGAGTACTGTGTCCAGTTCTGGGCTCCCCAGTTCAAGAAAGATGAAGAGCTACTGGAGAGAGTCCAGCGGAGGGCTACGAGGATGGTGAGGAGACTGGAGCATCTCTCCTACGAGGAGAGGCTGAGGGAGCTGGGCTTGTTTAGCCTGGAGAAGGCTGAGAGGGGACCTCATAAATGCTTACAAATATCTCAAGGGCGGGTGTCAAGAGGATGAGGCCAAACTCTTTTCAGTGGTGCCCAGCGACAGGACAAGGGGCAATGGGCACAAACTGAAGCATAGGAAGTTCCATCTGAACATGAGGAAGAACTTCTTCACTCTGAGGGTGACGGAGCACTGGAACAGGCTGCCC
>Ga0065711_1000476_pt1 | contig 65593 bp, 29 predicted proteins | sample Hoacrofraction12_FD_59098 | JGI IMG/M metagenome (GOLD analysis project Ga0065711, IMG submission 59098) | Hoatzin crop microbial communities from Cojedes, Venezuela - Epithelial fraction 12 v2 (version 2) | ecosystem: Host-associated > Birds > Digestive system > Esophagus > Crop | place... | reverse complement strand
CTCTGCCATGAGCAGGGACATCTTCCACTAGACCAGGTTGCTCAGAGCTCCATCCAACCTGGCCTTGAACACTTCCAGGGAGGGGGCATCCACAACTTCTCTGGGCAACCTGTTCCAGTATTTCACCACCCTCATGGTGAAGAACTTCTTCCTAATATCTAATCTAAATCTGCCCTCTTTAAGTTTAAAGCTGTTCCCCCTTGTCCTATCACTACTTACCCTTGTGAAAAGTTCCTCTCCATCCTTCCTGTAGGCCCCCTTCAGGTACTGGAAGGCTGCAATAAGGTCACCCCGGAGCCTTCTGTTCTCCAGGCTGAACAACCCCAGCTCTCTTAGCCTGTCCTCGTAGCACATCATCAAGTCCAACCATCAATCCAACACCACCATGCCATGCCTACTAAACCATATCCCGAAGTGCCATATCTACATGTTTTTTGAACGCCTCCAGGGATGGTGACTCAATGCAGCTAATCTGACATTATGCTACAGCAAATGTAATAAATACTGAATTATTTTCCACGTAAGGAAAATGTTCCAAAATACTAGAAACAGCCTCTATTTTTAAAATGTTACTTTCCTTAACGGTATTTACCTTTTTCGTCTCTGTTATGACAGGCTGTAGTGAATGTAGAGGGAAGAACATGACAAAGCAAGCTGGAAAATTAGAGGTATTTGGAGTTGCAAATGAGGGGTATGGGATGACGGTACAATGGGCCTGTGATAAAAATTATTTTGTCTAATTCTGTACTGGCCCTTAACGTATTAGAAAACATTCAGTTTACTTCTCACAGAAATCTATGAGCACATTGCCATGTATTTACAAACAGAATCCTGGCAGGAATTTGAAGTGGTAGGGAGCTGGCTGAGACCAGGGGCTGAAGAGGCCACCAGGATGCAAAAAGGTACTTCAGTGGTTGCTAATGACAAGTCGGTAGAGTACGGGAAAAAAAGGAGGTATTGAGATAGCATGTAATTAAAAACTATACTGTAACACACAGGAAACTAAATGAAGTACAGGCAAACTTAATTCCAGCGTGTATAAGCTTATTGATATTTGACTTGAAAACTGTAGGAGCATGATGGGTACATGTGGGAGCAAAAGAACAGAAAAAGAGCAGAATAGGAAGGAAGAATATAACTATTAATTAATAATCCTTAGATTGGTTTGAAAGTTGCTAAGCACTGTAAAAATTCAGTGTAAGTGACAATTTCTATATAGGCATTCAAGGATCTACAAACAGAATTTCTTGTGGTAGTTCACAGTTACATAGGTATGTCTGGATTTGTTTTCGCAGTTCGCTGTCAATCTGAAACAAGGACTAGATGCAAGTGATGGATGGACTGAGCAAGTACACTATTTTTTACATTATTTAATTTAAATACATTGCACTAAATTTACTGCAAGGTTTCTTTCCCTAAGTCTGATGGTCTGTAAACCCCACATTTCTGAGGTGTAGGTCATACAGTACAGCACCAAATTTTAATTGATCAGTGTAAGTTTTAAATACATGCATTTGGAATATTAATTAATTTAGAATATATATTTGAACCCCAGTTTTGCAAAGACCAAAGCATCTACTCAATTTGTTCTAGGTCACTGCACGGAGTTTTGAGAAATGACCAGCAGCCTATGGATGTATTTTTGCTATATCAGGGTCTCCATTAATATTTTGCAGCAACTGCTTTAAAGCAGTTTTTCTAGTTTTCAGAAGTACCTGAGAAACTTCTTAGTATACGGGACAGGTAGAAATGGAAACTTAAAAATGTTTGACTGTGGCTGTCAACGCGTTTTAACAAATACGTAGTTGGAGGTGATGAAGAAAGATTGTTTGCTCACCTCTGTTTATGATTAGAATAAAAGATTTTAGCTACAGCTTAACAAATAGTAGAAAATAATATCCTTCCAAGCAGCTTTAAAATTCACTGAAGTTATGAAAATACACAGAGCAGCGTTACTGTAATTGACACTACATGCAGTGGAGAGTAAAACTTACATGGAATATGTTTGGCTGGGTGAAATAGGTATCAACAAACAGTCTTGACTGGCAATATGTAAAAAAGATTTAAGTGAGTCAATCCAATTATTAATTATGATGTAGAATTTATGTCTGGAGTTACCTCATGATGATGCTATACGGGGGAAAGTTATCGGTATGACAAGTTATTTGATCATCTCTGATACAGCATTCTTGCAGCAGAAGATCTCATTTTATGCCAGGAAATTAGAATATGGGGTACCATTATTAACAGCTTAACTGAGTGAAAAGAGCTTCAAGTACTATAGGATTTTTTGACAAGATTCTAGCCAGGCTTTTAAAAAGAACTATTCAAAACTGCATAGAAAACCCATTGAACGTAGATAGAGGGCAGACTTAAATGTAAGATTTCCTCAATAAATTTTGTTCTGAAGGCCTTCATGGACCACATGGACACAATGGACTAAACACATAAGTCTGCAGAAGTTTGTTCTGATTTTGACCTTTACATATACATATATATGTGCATATACTCAGCAACATAACTGAGATCCAGGAAACGGAGATAGAGGTTGCTCCGGAAAAGGGCATGGCTTTCTTCTGTTCAATAGTATTTGTGGACAAAATAATCAACAATCTTTTACAGAAAAGTTGAGTTTTAGGCAGAAAAAAATTTCATTTACTAATTCTGTCTTCATAATGGGGCACATTCATCATAACTGTATTGTAACTAACTGAAGTCATTCAAGGTTATTTTTGCCTAATTGTTTGACTGAAAAGGGGAATCTCTGAGTGATTTGAGGACATTTTGCTGCAACATGAACGCTTTTCTTAGTTGTTCCTCCCTGTGGTATGTTACTTTATTTTGCATTCAGAAGATGAAGAGGGGGAGAATTCCTAAAGCAGAGTTGTCATTCAGCAATGTAGTATTTTAAATGGCATCTTTATTGTATCTGAAAGCATACATCTACCTTAAAGTCAGCTGCAGAACACTGAAATGGATAGAGCCCATGACCTGGGATGGAAACTGTAGGTGCCTCCTGGAAAGTGCCGTGAGATCCTCAGCAGTCGTAAGTGGGAGGACTTGATTTTGCAGCTCATCCAGCACATAGGCTGCCGCTGTCCTTGTCGAAGGCAGATGGAGAACTTGGCTCTTTACTCACCACGGCACTAACAGGACTCAGATGCGTGTGCTGCTGGAGCACTCCCATTTGGGCACTGAGCAGGCATGATCCCGTGCAGCTTGCCATGCCTGGCAAGACCACAGCACAAACTGATGCTGCCTGGCTCTATAAGCAGTAGAGCGGTGAAAGGCCTTTCAAATTTGCCTATCCTCATCCTTCACGGAGATGTCGTTACTTCTTGTTAGAGTACTTAAGTCCTTTTTGCTCTAAGAGTTAAAAAAAAAACCACAAAAACAAACACGGAACAAGTAATGAAGATTTGTATCAATGTTTTGTATCATTCTAGAAACTAAAGGAAATGGGAGAGGTGAAAATAAGGTTTTACAGGCAGACACCTTAGGAACGTGCCAAATTTGGAGCAAAATCCAGTGTTTTTTGGAGCTGTTAAATTACTAATATAGAAAACCTTAGGAAGAAGCTGGGTTTGCATATGAGCATAGAATGATGCATTCACATTTATGATCAGAGGAACCTTTGTTTGGATTGCAAAGTATTTTTCCTGTCAACTTAATTCCTTTTCCAGTTTAACACTAGAACCAAAAAAGCTCAATTGTAATAGTATGTCTGAATGAGTTATGCTTTGTGCAAACAAAAATCGTAGAGAAGGGGACACAGAAGCACTGTGCTTTAGCCCACTGAAATCTGACAACCAGAGTTTGACTCTTAAAGCTTTGACACCTATGTCAGCATTCTCTTTGTTACGATTTTTGTTTCAGTTTACATCCTACTGTAAGTCTAGATGAAACTTCAACAATACCGGAGAAGGAAAAATCAACATTATGTACAGCTCACATTCTTCGCTGGGATATGAACAACAGCAACCCTTATATAAGACAGGGAGGAGGTTTGAAAGTCAAAGTGAAGACAAATGCTATAGAAACTGTGCATTCGTGGTGCATGGTAAAGAAGGAAAGGCAATGCGTTTAACAAACGCTGAAAGTGGAGCTGTTTCAAGCAGTGAGAGAATGACTTTTAAATTGAAAAGGGAAATTCTATCTCAAGAAAAGTAAATGACAAAGCCACTATTCTCTTACAAAAGGCATGAGATGATCTCGCAAATGAGAGATGAAAACATCTGGAACCTGATAAAGACCGTATAGAACATAGGACATAGGAAAACATGCAAAATCTGAGATAGAGACTTTATCTTACGGATGCTTATTAGAATGACAAGACAAAAGCTGTGAAACACACAGTTCTAGTACAGGCAAGCTTTGTGGGGAGGAATAATGCATTTTAGTTCCTTATGATTTGGGCAAAAAAGAAATAACCTCTCTCAAGCATGCACGTACTTCATCAGGACTGAAACAGAAGCTTGAACGAATAGTTTGCAGTAATAAATCGATGGCTTGTGTCAAAAACGTTGAGCCCCAGAAAGGCATATTGGCTGAGGTTTGCTTTAAAAGCAGCTGAAATCTAGCTAAATCTTGGCATGGCTGTCACAGCACAGGTACTTCTGTTTTTATAAATAAAATGGAACATTTCATTACAAACTACCAGACTTTCTTTTCTTTATGCTTTCTGTTTCAGCTTTGGATTATTTTATTTTGAATAATTTTCCTTATTTTAAGAAAGGGTAAAAGCTTTAGACCTCATGGCCAAAAAAGATTTTGTTTCCTTATAAAATAATAAAGTTGAGAGACCTTTCTAAAATGGCTTGTGTTACTTCTGTGGTCGTTCCTGTAAATATTCCAAAGTGGTGGATAATCTTAATGCATCTACTTTGACTACAGTTGTCTGGCGGATGCTTTTATGTTGCTCTTGCTCCACTGAGGTTACTGGGCTTTCAGATTTCCACTCACATTCTGTGGAGAATTAGAAAAATGTTACATATATTGTTTCATAGCTGTACTCACAATGTGCAACACAGAACATCACTTACAATTGAAGGGCCTGTAAAACAGAGAGCTTATTTAACTCCTTTGTTTCAGTGCGCACCAATCTTGCAGCACCCTGTGATACTGCATTTTATGATTCTTCAGACTAAAATATGACAAACCTCAATATATTCCCTGAGACATTAGAAATTTTTTTTTTCCATGAAGATACTGGACTTCAGGCAGCAATGTTCAGCTGGTATTTTGGGACCCAATTACACGACCATGTAAAACCCTGGAAGTAAAAGTAGAATAAAACCTATTTCTAGAACTGCAAATCTTTTTTTTTTTTTTTTCCCTTTTATTTTAACAAACAAACAATCAAAAACCCCTCAGTGCAGATGAATTAAAACCTGCATTTTTGCCAGAATCACTGTGCACAGTGGTCCCAAAAATGCCGGGAGGTCAGCCTAATTTTCAAATATGGGCATCTTAATAGGATATCCAAATTGCACATTTGGGTTCTTACATGGATACTTAGATGTTTAAATGTCCACTCTGTGGATCTAAGTGCTGATTTGAGCATTCATGTCTGATATTTAGACATCCCATTAAAACATCCAGATTTGAGACTGGACCCATAGTTTGTATGTGTATTATTAATGTTTAAATCGGGAAAAAGCATATGAGCCAACTATGCATTTTCTATAATACTGGGTAGCCGAATGTATTTCTACTGCATGCACTTTGGATATGATAAAACAACAACAATGAAGTTCCCAGTAAATGTACAGACAATACCTTGAACATATCTTGGATAGAGAGAACATGAAATGTCTGCACTTTAAAATAAAAAAAAATTTCAGGATACAGTTTTACTTCTAAATACATGCATTATAATTATGTTAGGAATATAAATATTGAAATAAACATTGAACCTTATTTTTGTTGTGCATAGTCCTACTAGAATCTGGAGAAAGGCCATTTATTATAATAAAGATGTTCACGGTTTGAGATGTTTCCCTAAGCAGCAGTTGCCCAGTGTGTTGGACATTACACATTCCAGACATACTAGACACATAGCCTCATTTGGTCAGGAATTCATGTCTCTACCAAGCTTTTTCATGCCTTCCCCTCTTGCTCATTGAATGATCTTCTTTTATGTTTCTGTTGGGCTTTCCAAGCTTTCTTCCATGTACTCTAGCTTAAACATAATCTTATGTGTTAGAAGCACTTCAGGCACAAAAAACCCCATTATTAGGCAGTAAAAAAATTGCAAACTCAACCTCCCATGGAACTCCTCTAAGAGCACTGTGAAAATCTCTGCATTTGGCTTTTACTTCCAATGTGCAGAAGTGTTTGATGTCAAGCTTGGAGGGGTAGTGAAAGTACCAAGACACAGTGACAGACTTGAATGGACTTTTTTAATAAAATATCAAACAAAAAAAACCCCTGTTTGCAGAAAGACTGGTCTCGATGAAGTAGGAACCTGAAGGCTCTGGCACAGACATGCAGAACCTGTATTTCTAAGGAAGCCCTGCAGCACACAGACCCTTGAGCTGGAGGCTCAGGGGCCCTTTGCATGGCAGCCCTGACTGGGGATGGAGAAAAGCGGTGGCTTCTCCTCAGCTGTGGGTCCCAGAAGTGAAACTGGGAAGAATCACAGCAGTTTTGCTTGGAGAAGGTGCAGGAATCCTCCAAATGGCTTTCTTTTTATCCAGAATGGAAATGGGAAGGTAAAGCTGTACCAGGCTTTTCCTGAGGATGTTCATTGCAGGTATGACCTCTGTGATCGATGGCTTCTTGGGCTCTGGTTTTTGCAGAATTGGAGAGAGGTCTAAAATAGGCATCAGGTATGAAAAAGCAGATAGTATCTTATGAAAACGAGCATGGAGAATGAAAGGATAAGGGAGTGTGTAGGAAAACACATGGATCTTGGCATTAGCCATGTAAAAGGTAAAATGACAGTCTGAAGCAGACTGGAAGCAAGCATGCAAGATAAGTAAACCAACTATTTTTCCACTGTGAAAAGATCTTATTTTAGTCCAGCTCACATTATAACAGTCTGAAATAATTTTAACAGACTTGAGTTGCAATTATCTTAAACAACCATGCAAGTATAAATTGAGTTAACACGCCAGTATTTGAATTAATGAACTCTAACTATGGGTGATTTTTTAGACCATTCAGTTTATGATAACTGGGAATAAACAAATTTTTTCAAATACACAAGAGGTTGCCTAAAATACACTACAACTGATTTCAGGCAATATTTTTTTTTTAAAGTTGGCAGTTAGCTTTTCTGTTCTGCATAGCTTGCAGGATATTTTAATGCCATTTGTTGCCATGGTAAAATGTATTGCAAAGCCATATTCAGTTCTGGTGCAAACGACTACAAGTTTTGAGTTGTTTTGCTTATATAAGGCCTGATAGTTAGGTCCATTTTTGTTTCCCTGTACTTGAAGATAAGGAAGAAGAAATTGTCATTGCGCATTGTGCATAAAGGCATAAGGGAACTCCATGGTGAACAGTATTCTTGATTAATAAAATTTTTAAATTCACTTGAGATACACTGACTTACCAAATAACAGCTGTTGATGAAGAAACATGCTATACCAATAAAAATAGATTACCTTTACATTAAAAGATAGTGAATTTAAAGTAAGCATCTATGCTTCAGGTAGGACAAGTCTTCAGAAAGTAATTCCTTTTTAAACATAAATTAAGAATCACGCAATTCATATGATTTAAAAATAAATGCCTGACTTTAAGAAAGGATTTAAACAACTACATGAATATGAGAGCAGTTCTTCAATAATAAAAATGTGACACAGTAAAAAAAAATATTTAATAGACAAATTAATTTTGCTTATAATCATACTGTATCAAACTTTTCTGGACTTCTACTCATTTTCATTTTTCAGGCTTTTATAGTTTATTGGGGCTACTGTAATTTTAATAAGGCTGCCAAAGCTCACCCATTATACTTTAGTAAGCCAAAATATAACACTTGAGTACAAGTGTTATATTTTACATATTCACTAACACAGCAAATCCACAGATGTTGGATTTTTGACTGCTGGAACTTGATACATCAGCCTGACACTGCATTGTTTCACGAGCACACAATGGGGAAAGTCAGTATCATGTTACCACGCAGAGCTAAAATTTGAAGCATGAAGTTCAACACTTGTAGGCTGTTTTTGCTTTTAGTGGGGAACCATCCTCAAAAGAAACATGTGTCACTGAGTACTGAGGATGCTATAAAGCTTCAGTGCAAGTCACTTGCACCTAGAATTATAAAAATTCTCTGGCAGTTTCGGAAAAAAATGTAATTTTGAACCATTTAAGCAAACTGAAAAACCAGACAACCTGATCTCAGAACAGAACAGAATAGAATATTTTCAGTTGGAAGTGACCTACAATGGTCATCTAGTCCAACTGTGTGACCACTTCAGAGCTAAACAAAAGTTGGACCATGTTACTAAGGACCTTGTCCAAATGACAGACACCAACAGATTTGGGGCATCAGTCACCTCTGTAGGCAGCCCGTTGCATTGTTTAACCACCCTCTTGGTAAAGAAATGCTTCCTAATATCTAGTCTGAAAAGAAGATGTTTCATTATGATCTGTGTGGCTTTTGCTACTTTTTGGGAGGATGAACGGGTTTGTGGCACAAAGTTTACCAAACTTCATGATGGAAGAGAGGATAACTGTGAGCCCAGACATCTTATAAACCATGTCCTCAGGACACTCACCTGAGATGGAGAACTATACTGAAGTCCTCCTCTCCCCAGGTACTGTCTGAAAGTTTTCTGCTTTGAATATGTTGTGAAATAGTCAATGGCTTAAAAAGACAGTAACAGGCTGGCTTTAAAACTTCTGGGCAAAACCACTCGGAGAGAAGTGAGGCAGCTGTGTTCCTGTCCCTGAAGCAATGTATCCTTTTATTTAATGGGGTGAAAAGTAAACATCCTTTCAGTTTCAGGTTGGGCATTAAAATATGCATCCAGTTCTTAGCCCCTGAATCCAAAGGTTTTAAAAATTTAAGAAACATTGAGATGAACTCTTCTGACATAGGAATGTGGGTTTTGTTTGCTTTTGGTAGAAACTATTAATTAAATATGACTCTCATTTGTGTGTGGCTCAGACCCAGAAAAATGATAAAATCCTTTTTTCCAAAATATACATAAACTACCCTGTTCTATTTGTATCTTACAGGTTGGGAATTGCAAATATCTTCTCTAAATGTGATAAACTGGTTAATAATAGAATTCAGTTAAATGCAGTTCATTTTTCTGTGCTTGTCTTTCTTGAAATAGAGATGGTCTGCTCCCCATTTCCTGACTGCTGAAGATGGGCTGTTCTTGCAACAAGCCTTGCATTTCTTAAAGTAAGATTACTGAAGTTCTGAAATACAAATGGTGTAAACCAAAATATATTGCAATTAGCTTTCAATCTGAAAATGTTCAATGCATTAGGCATTTTTCAAACCAATCCAATTTTTAAGAGGCTTTTTTGTTGTTGTTTTGGCCTTTGGCATTTGAAAATAGAGATTACTTGTCCCATCCATTACATTAAATGCCTGGGTTCTGTGTTCGTCACTGAAAGATATTGTCTGTGAACAGTTTCCTTTGAACAGAAAAAAAATGTCTTTGGACCTTGATCATCCAAATATCTCTCCTCTGCATCATCCACTGCAACTGAAACTGTTCTGCAATTAGCAAATAATCTAATGTGATTCTGCAAGGAATCTTATAGGATATTAAGCACAGTTAAGGAGAAGAAAACAGCTTCTTTAAACTTCTAGTCAGTTTAGAAAGACTTGGCCAATCCTTTTAAATGTCAGTAGTCCAGCTTAATGCTGTGTGAACAACCAAGGTTGCATAAGTGATAAAACTTGATGAATATTAATCCAAGTCAAGCACTATGCATGGAAGCCTCTTTTTTCCACCTGAGACATTTTCAGAGAAGTACCTCATTATAATGAAAAATTAATGCTTTTAAAGATGAATCTGAGGGAACAGAGAAGTGAGGATATATTTTTGTTGCAAACTGGTCTGTTTATAAAGCATGTTGTTAGCAAGGTAGTAGCTTGGGTATACGGCATATTCAGGCATCATCAATCAGCTAATTAATTATTAGGCAAATTTCACTTTACCTTTCAGATTTCTTATTTTTTTTTTTTTGCTTTTGCTTCCTTTTGGGTCATAAAATTGGCAGACTGTTTTCTTTATTCACGTTTTAGAAACCAATTTGAGAAAGCAACTACTCATCTGTATTTTTGTCTTTCACAGGGTATTTTTTCCTTCTGGGGGATGCAATCCAAAGCTTCTTCCAATTGAATCCTTCCCTGGATGGTTGCACTCCTATTCTTCTGCGGCTGATCTTCAGCACCACATGAAAAAAATTATAGTTATTAACCTTGCAGTAATCACTTCCCCCACCCCCCTCGGCATCTTCCACGTATTACCTTTGGCTGAATTTTAAATTGTGATCACATTTTGGCAAGTTAACATTACTTGATTGCAGTCTATTTAATAAGCTACCGGAGACAATTTTACTCCTTCAACTAATTTAATTATTGCATGAATTATTTAATAGAAGCTATATCTTCTGTTGGTTTACAACAATAATTCTACTATATTGACATTTTCTGATTCTTAAATGCTCTGTCTTGTTACTCAGTGTTCTTTGAAGATAGTGTATTTGTATGGAACATGCCATGTAAACTGATGTGCAGATATAGATGATTGTTACCTTCAGATCTTTTCAGCCTGAGATTGAGGTTATGACAGAACCATGTCTATGTTCAGAGAACTTTGATCATTCCTTCACCTAGCTCAAAGAGTATTTTTTTTCATTCTTTTATCTGTGCTTGAAAGTTTTGAAGCCCTTGTGTTGGTGAAGTCTGTGTTCTTTTCACTTTTTTTGGGGGGAACTGCTGTGTTATACTGCCACCAAAAAGTTGTAAGTGGTCTTTTGCAAGCATAAGCTGTGTTTCCATGCTGCAAGGTTTTATCGCAACATCTGAATAGACAGACAGGTCCAAAAACTCAATCAGTTGCCGAAGGATATTAAAGCCTCTTTCAAAAACTGATATGGGCTGCTATATCAAGTCTTTATAGTGCTGAAAGCCTATCCAAGGTAGGGGAAAATGATACTTTATACATAATTACTGATTTTTCTGAGATATGGCCCATGATTTCCCACAACCATTGGACTTTATGCAGATTTGACAATATTACTTCATTTGCCTGAAAATGATGCACTCTTAACTACACCTCTGCTATATTTCCCACCGCACTTGTTGCATCTAATTTAGCTCCTCTTTCCTTTGGTGTAATTATAAACAGATGGAAAGTGCATTTGCCTCTGTGGATTTGAAACAACATTGTCTGTCTTGCTTAACGCAGGGAAAAAGCTAAAGCAAGCAAGTGAGAGTAGTACATGCTGAGTAAAAATGCATGAAATCAAAACCGACAATTGGGTATCTCTGGCTGATTGAAAGGTCCCAGGGAATGACCTATCGTCGTCTTGGAACAGATCAGACCTGGAGACACAGTCAGGATTGTCCTGAGTTAAAATCCAGAAAAATGCTGTTTCTTTCTTTTTCCCTCCCTCCCTTTTCAAAACTCTTGGCTATGGCCCTTTCCACTGGGAAGGACTCTATGCTGCTTGGACTGAAGAGGCTCAGGGACTCAGCTGATCATCTCAGTAACCAAGGTCCCAGTTACTCCAATTTCCAAGGCTGCCTCTACTGCTAGCCTTACTGATTACATCACACTTACTTGCTGACTTACAGTTGTGTCATAACTGCCTCACCCAAAGGAATGAGCAGCAGGCTGTTGGGCAGCAGACTGGAAAATATGAGGTAAAAAATGGTAAAATAGTGAAAGTGGGTAAAGAAAGATTCAAGCAAAAAGGAGAAAATCAAGTGCAGAAGCAAAACCTGCAAGCAAAAGCCAGAGATATTTAACTGAGAGATGGAACATCAGTGGAATGGGACAGTGGTTAGATATACTGTTAGGTGACTGAATGGTCTGTGTCTGTTTTAAACACAACATTTATCAATGAGACAACAGTAACCAGTGAGGGGCTTGGAGAAAGGAGAAAACATGTCTGGGGAACTACAGATTGCCTTTACACACTTTACCAGTGAGTAAGAACTCTTAGTTTTCTATCTTGTTTCAACAAGCTGCAGCACTGCAGATGTGATTTGGATGAGTGCACAGCATGACTAAGTTATATCAGGGCATGGGAGTGAAAATTATACCTCCTTGTGCGAGAAAGGAGGTATAATTTGATTGTTGAAGGGAAATTTCTCAAAGCTGAATTACAGGAGGTAGTAGGTTTAAAATCTGCTAGAACTGTTTTGAGAAGCCAGTGGTATATTTTAGTACTCTAAAGTAGCTGTACAAGAGATGATTTATTGCTTCTTTGGAGACATTTCCTTTGCACTCTACGTTTCTATTTCATACTCTTCTCCAGTCAGGACTTGAAAAGAATTGTGAGTACTTCTTGGTAGCAGAGCTGCCCTTTGAGATAAAAAAAAAAAAAAAGCTTATGAGGGTAAAGGTTGAACCTTGGAAAAAATGGCTTTTAGAAGAGGTGTTCCCAGTTCTGATCTGAATTGCACCACAGATATACGGAAAATTTATTTAGAAGTCAGTTCAAGACCTTTGAAACAGAAGCAGTTTCTTCCATAATACAGAAAACTTAATAGTTTTGTTCTCAGAAAGGAGGTAATAAAATGATGGAAGAAATGGGATTGCTCATGGGAGGTTTGTTACCTAGAATAACACTACGATGAGTGGTAGGAAGAACTAATGACAGAAGAGTAATCGGACAGCACAGAGATTTCAGACAGAAATTTTAAATTTTTTTTAAGAAAGGACAGAAGGCCATTTAATGTTTTAAAAAGATCTGTAATTTCCTCCACCCCTAAGTCAAATAAATTTCCTTTTGTGGATTTTCAGCTGTGCAAATAAAGCACTGGAATTTAAAACAAGCAGATAGTTATCAAATGTTTTCATAATCAATATTAAGGAAAAATCTGGGTTTGCTGGATGTGGTTGATATCTTGTTATTCTTTTACACCTGTTAGCCCTAACATGCTTCACAGAGCACTGAATTAACACACTCACTAAAGAATGGTGCAGTTTTACCCTCAATGTTTTCTTTTTTAATGTGTCTCTATTCTCTACGAGCTGAGGTGCTCTCAGCACAGATGATCATACTCTTAAAATGCCATCTTTCTTGACCTCCTGAACCTCTCATGATTGCTCTCCTACCTCTCTAAGATCTGTCTCCTAAAGAGCTGCCAAAAGGCATTCTTATTCATCCCGTGATTGGTTCTTCCCTCTCTGTTACAGAAAACGAAGCCAATTCCCTTGTCTGTCTTCTTTTTCTGTCCTTATACTGGTGCTGCCTTAAATTCAGATAGGAAGTCTTTTGGATCAAAGTCTGTCTTTTCACCTGCTCTTCGGCAGGGCCTCACTGACTAGGAGACAGGTCCTTCACTACTTTTCCTAGGGGCTTTGGCAATGCAATGAATTAACAACAATCAAAAGTCTAAGGTCTTTTCCGGTCCTCAGGCAAGGGAAATGAATACAAATGAGTAAATCATCAGCTGAAAAGAAGACAACTCTCCCTAGTAACAAGGAAGTGACAAAAAATGTATTGACTGTAGTTACAAGTAGAACCATGTGAAAATACTGCCTTTGGAATATATTGTAGGATATAACTCTTTATTGATTTCATCTTTATATATGCCTTAGAAGGTTCCAACTGCTTACTACTCAGCTAATTTTCTATGATAAAGAAGATGATGTGACTTCTAGAAATCCCTCAAAAGATGCTGTTACTTTTTAGATTAAATATTTTCAGTTCTACCGAAAAGTAGAACACTGAGATATCCCAAAGTTTTTCCAAAGCTGTACCTTCCTCTCTTTTTTGCTTTTAATCTTTTGCTTCTTTCCCTCCTCTTAAACTTACACAAGTCTGTATCTGAGGAGTTATGTTTACAGGGTGAGGCATTCTGCTTTGTGGATTTTGCTCTACAGGACATTTTCTGGATCAACGGCTTGCTCAAGAGAGTTTGTGTTTCTGTTTACGAAGTCATGTCCTGGCTGCTGCAGCAACCCAGGTGCTGAACATGCTGTACAAATGAAAGAACTTCAGGGCTCAAGTACAAATGAAGGTTCACTGTAGTTGGAGCACCCTGATGTTGGAAACAGGTTACCAAATCAGTCATGCAACTGAACGTGCCACATTTTCTCTACCAAAATATCGTCATAGAATTAGACTGGTGAATCCTTGACTGGCAGAAAAAAGTATCAGCCAAGGCGATTAATTGTCTATAGCAAACTCATTCCAAATGTTTGCAGTAAGCAATATGACAGAGTGTGTAGAAGCAGCATTGCATTTAAACCCCAGATACTTATCAATACTAGTAGAAAGCACTCCAAGAAATTGGATGTTGTTTGTAGTGGATTATTTCAGCAGTGATTCATCAAATACTATCGCATATATCTGACAGAACTCAAAACTGGCAAATGTTCTAATGGAACATAATAACAATGATGAGTCGTACATTTGTAGCACTTACTAAAAAGAATTTGAGGATTGACAAATTGGAGAGCAATGTTGGCAGACTTAAAATGAAGCATTTGTACAGTATATACAGTACTCGGAGATGTGGAATAGATTCCCATATGAAATGCAGAGAGGTTTCTTAACATCTTTCTAAAGCTTCATGCCAAGATGGTGCCTGATTTTTATCCTGTCACTCACAAACCCCTTGGCATCTGTTGTTTCAATGTGTGAACAGTGACCCGGTTCAAGCTGCTGCTAAAACTTGAGCGTTAATTAATAAGGGGGAAGATGGCTGATGGATAATTAAGGGCAGAGTAGGAAATTCTAGACAACGCATTTGCAAAACTGCACTTGGAAGAAAGATGTAGAGTGGTTTAAGAAAAATAAAGCCATTTTGAAGTGAGATCTTCAGGGATAAATGGTTGCAGAGATTATCATACATTTAAATCAGCGTGGAAGGCTCCAACCTTTCACCTTCCTGGGATACTTCACTGTATTTATCCCAGCTACTGGACTGGCCTTGTACTTGATTCAGAGTTGCATGTTCTCTTTCAGGAGCACATAACCAAAAAGCAAGTTTTAAAAGGCTCTAGCTCATCAGTGCTACTTATAGCTGCAGGTCCACAACAGGTAAAACTGCTGATCTGTCTCTTCACATGGACACTCTTACTGTAGAATTAACAGGGGGGTTCTCTTACACCAGTATACCTGGAGCCCTTAGCTGAATATTATGCCTCTACTGCAGGAAAGTGCCCTTTTATCACCAACAATTTCTTGAGGCGCATGTTCTGCACCATTTCTATGTGGACCTTTCATTCAGAACTTCTCTTAAATCTGTTTGTCCAATATATTTAGGATTTATTTCTCTGTGATGTCTTCTGAGAAGATATATTATGTTGTGCTAATCCTTTGTCCTTTGCCATCTTGTGTCTACTAAAAATTCTTCTTTGAAATTGTTGTCTATTTTTTACCTTCTCTTATTTCTCTGTGGCTGAACACAATAGGGCAGTAATCCAGATCAGAGCTTTCCACAAAGTAAACGCAGTCTCATATGTAGCTCTACAGAAAACATTTTGTAAATTTGTATGTCCCTGGAGATTCCTTTTATCTACTGTTTACTTCACTTTAAAATACAGTTTCACCAATAGGATTATTTGATTTTTTTTTAACAGTTGAAGGTGATCAAGTTGAGTGGAAAAACTGTAGCTATACACACACACCAGATAATTTACACTCATCCAGGTTTTGACTGACATGTAAAATCATGTTAAGTAATGATTGTATTCAAAAGTACTCACCACAGCTATACTACCAACCACAAATCTTTAGCAAATAATCCCAAGCATTTTTTGAGTAACAACCTCTAGTTTGCACTGCTACACTGTTGCTGAAACACATGAAGGCACAATTATCAGAAGGCACGAGAAAGGCTCTGGGATTGTGCACAAATCAGCAATTTTACTTGGCCTCGTGATACCAGGACAGGCATGGCACCGGAAAGCAGGATTTTCTGAGAAACAGCCCTATGTACTGAAACTACTGCTTCTTGAACCGTTGCTGCTGATTCTTCCATAGATTTCAGGTCTTAAAGAAGAAGGAAAATAAGACTTGAACACATTCGTCAAAAATCCTCCAAGTAAACTCAGCAAGTGCATTTATGGTGTATACCTTGACCAGTGTCACATGCAAATGTCTACACACATGGTTATATACACACAATAAAAATGTATTTCAGGAGTGAAAGAAGTGAAGATGTTGTCAGAAATAAAGATATTATGTACCTGAACAGAATGACTGGCTATGTAGTTTGATTTCTTTACTTTCTTCTAAGTTCTAGCGCTCCATTTTTAAACTTCACTTTCAACAAAGATGCTTTGATGGTCATTAAATATTGAATCCATTCTGCAAGGAGGATGGTTTCTCCTTCTGCCAAGGATGAGATTTGGCAGCACTAATTCTGCCAGTCATATCAACATGATCTTCCTCAGACTTTCCTGCAATTTTCCATCATGAAAACACATAATTATGCATTTGAATGCCTCATTCCAAAAACTGAGTGAAAAAAACCTTTTTATTCTGTTTATCTGAGGAAAATGTAATTGTTATGTCACCTCAACTTTTTCCAGGTGTTCTTTTGTGCAGCCAAGTGCTTGCCATTGGGTCGAGACAGCCTGCGCGATATTTTGGCTGGGTGCTGGGTTCCTGCTGATCTCAGCAGAAGCAAGGAGCAGCTGGCTTTGCAGAGAGAGAAAAAATCCCACCTATCTGAGAGGCAGAAGCTCTAGTTTGCAGAAGGGGCTGGATTTTCTCTCTGGTGACAGCCAGAGGCTCTGGGGTCACCAGTCCCTAAACAAACCTTGCCACGGCCAAGTGGGAGAGACTCGGCAGCATGCTGCTGAGCTCAGCAAGGTGCAATGGGCCCTAACGTCAGCCTGGGAGTGGAGCAAACCTGGAGGCTGCTGCTTCACATAGCCTGCAGAAATGCATCAGGAGAAGGGGTTCCTGCTGAGCTCCTCCAGGCACCCTGCATGAAGCCTCCCTGCAAGGAGAGGCAGAGTCGTTGCAGTGTGGCTGTTCGGCATCCTGCCTCGTTGCTAGCAGCTCTGGCCAATGGTGCCTTGTATGTATCGAAACAAATCACTCTTTCCAAGGTTTGAGTATACACGCAGCGCGTAAACATCACCTTCCCAGGGGTGGGAGGGTTTCCATTTTCTTCTCCTTTGCTTGAGTGACAAGGCTAGAGTCCAAAGAACATCATTCATTTTCTTTATGCTTCTGTAACTCAGGAGTAGCTCCTTTGCAGTCAATAAAGCATGAAAACCATGAGCACCAATTCCTGAGGCACTTAAAAGGCTGGGACAAAGAAAAAAATCTGCAAATAGTACTGTCTCTGAACAAGATTTTTTTTTCATAATGGACATGAATGGAAAATTTAATTATTTGCACAAATCTTATAAAAATTCCATTTGAAACACAGATCTTTCAGTATTTATAATATTGACAGATATGTCAAATGGCTTATTTTGGTCCAAACTTCAAAATTGTCTTTTTATTTTGTAATTCAGTTTGGAAACTAGAGGTCTTGATATGTGTGTGTGAAAAATGATATCCTTTTTCAAAATACTTTATAACCTAAAAAGGACAATATTTTTTGAGAACTCATTTTATTTTTTTTCTAATATTTTGGTTTCTAGACTCCTTGAGCACTACTGTCGCTAGTCCCAACTTCTGTATCCATTTGACTGAAAGGTACTGATGATACAGAACATCAAACCTTTAAAGGCTAGGAAAAAAAATCTTTGCAGCAGTTCTGTTCTAGCAGCCTACAACAGGATGGGCTGGAGGGCTAGGGTAAAAACAAAATGTATTGAAAAATGTACACTTGCGTGCATTTTGAATAACCATAATTACCTAAGTTTATAATGACGTGTAAACAAAGTATGATTTGGCAGAGGTGTCTTTGCCACTGTAAAATCCTTTTCCTGCTGAAAAATGTAATAACTACTTTTAATGACAATCAAGATGCAGCTGGATAATGACTTAATGTGCTCTTTCATAACTCTTTCAAGCTGTCGACACATCTGAATATCATACTTTCCATGGGAGGTTATTCTGCTTTAACTTCACTGATGTCTAGGTGAAGGCTTTAACCTATTGTGCCGGCTTAAGAACAAAAGGAACATGTTTGCCTCCAGCATCCACTGGAAATGAAAGGCCTGTGGACTGCTGACAGGGGCTGTTAACAGCATGATGAGGGGTAAGATGTTAGAAGGGAGGACTGCAGGTCCTTTAAGGTCTATTCCCTTAATTTCAGAGTAATGGAAAGACCAAGCACTACATAGTTGGTGCTATGTTCTGCCCCAATATTGACTGGTCCTCAGCACAGATTTTGTTTGCTTATTTCCTAGGATCTGGAGGACCGTGGAAGTTTACAGACTTTGACATATCTCTGCAAGTCACTCACTTTTGAACTACTGCCTCCCAGAGCAAATGATTCTGTTTGAGGCTGGACTTCATTCTGGAGAACCACAAGAAACTCTGAAGTGTCTCATTAAACCCTTCATCCAGAACATTTCATTGTCATTTGAAATTTTGTGGAAACCAGAGCAGTCCTCCAGCCTCAGAAGCTCAATACCAGCCATGAGAACCAGACGGAACTTAGGTGAAAGAGGCTGTGTGATCACTCAGTTCTCAAAACTCCTACTAATGTCTGAAATCTGCTTGCTTTCTCCGATTAAACTTTATTATGCTTCTCCCTCCTAGTGTCTGCAGTTTGAAGTTTGTCTCTGAGCCTCAGCTCCCCCATGGCGATTTGGAGGTGGCCTCTCTGTCTGCACCAAGTAGGAAATTTCCCTGTTCCCATGCAGAAGAGCTAATAGTGTTGTGTTGTCTTAATTGATGCACCTGATTTTCCATATTTGTCCTGGCGGAAGGAAGAGTTTCTACTTAGGCATTTGTACACCACCAAGAGCTTGGGGTGGAAACCTCTTCATTCATTTCTTTTCACGTACAACTCTCTTCAAAAATCAAATCTCAGACTCATATCATATGAGCCCAATCATGACACTAGCCAGACAAGGCACATAAAAATGAAACCACTTTGCACTTTCCAAAGTCTGAGCATTGAAGATGAATTCTTTGTATGACTGCTGCAACCTTCCATAGACAAAAACTGTAGCTAATATGTGTTGTATAACAAGGAATTCTTTGTTTACTGCCAGAAAAGGATTATCCGTTATAAATAAAGGAAAAGTCTGGAAATATCCTCAAGGCAGCGGCATTCAGGGGCATAAAAAAAGAGAGAAATGGATCTCTGGGAGCTGTGCACGTCTGCTGAACACTAGCAAGCAATTCCCACCTTGTGCCCCTCTGCGGGGGGCAGAGATGCAGGGAGGCCTCCTGCAGATCAGTGTTTAAAATTGCTTATACAAATATTCAGTGCATGTCATGCTTCCACCCAGGCAGTGTCATTTCTACATGGAAGGGACTGGACCCACAGCTGAGGTCTGCTGGGGTAAAGATGTTGGGGAGGTAAACAGCAAGAGTAACTCTTCTCCAAGCAGACACACACAGTGCTTCTTGTTAAAAAGCAGCAGAGCTGTGCATTTTTCCACTTTCTCTGTTCTGCAGTTGACCATTCCCTGGAGACTTCAACCTGCCAAAGTACCTGCTGATGGTACCTGGCCTTTAAAGCCTTGCATGCCCTCAAAAATGTGTGTGCATGTTGTTGTCAAACTTTCAGTATAAAGTCTGTATTTTTGTACTGTTGTTTAGTATTTCATACAGGAATATAGCTCCATACTACAATCACCAGAGAATAAAACCAAAGTACTTACTCAGCAGTATTAATATATAGTTACTTCTGAATATTTTATGACAATGCTTTAGGTGTAAAACTTTACCAGAGGCAGCTACTAAATAATTGTGTTAAGGAAATGAAAAGAACAAGTGGAATATAGCAGGAGAATGGTATGAATTCCATCATCCCTTACCATCCTCTCCTTTTATATTTTCTTTGTACCACAGAAATCTGTTATTATTTGGAGCTGATTAACATCATTGTCCCATTAAAAGCTGACTTTTATAACCTATAAATATATTTTTAAAGTAAGATTTCTCTGTGTAGCATACATGAAATAATTTGCCACAGCAGGCGTCTGAAGCAGGAGAGGTAGAGCATGACACAATATGTGGTTGGGTAGATATATAAAAATGGATTTTCCCCTGAAGCTTAAAAATGAGCCAGTTCCCAGACTTCGGTGGCATGTTGTCCATATCTGGAATGGGATGACACAACTTTATTACTATTTATGGCAAATTATTTCAAGTTTCTGTATATATTTATCTTGACCTTCAGTGTGTTGATCACTTGGACCATTGGAAATTTCACATGATGTGGTTCCTCAGCTGAATTTTCCCACATGTTCTTCAAACTTCTTTGGAAAACAGGCAGTCAAAATATATACAATAATTTTAAAGTAAATTAATGCACAACCAAAACAGAAAAATGTGCAGTCAAATATAAATATGAATAGTTGCATTTTTAAATCCTCGCTCTTTTACCTACTATAAAAATATATTTTTTTTGTTAAATGTTTCTTTTACCTTCCTGATCTTACAAAATGTTTTTTGGTTGTCTTCTTTTTTCGTGATTCAGCTTTACTGCTTTTCTCCTCAGAGATCTTTTCAGCTCTTGGATCTTCTCTCTTTCTCTGATTTCACAAAGATAAGGAAAAAGAAAGCCTCAAATCTTAATTAGTTTGGCAAGATATTCACATTGAATGGTCTTTATCAGCATGATTGGATTAATAATAAAGTTCGTTAGAAAAGTATTTGCACTACAATTTTTATTTTTTTTTTTTTACTACAGGGGGTGTTGGCATTAAACTTCAGAGCGAACAGTAAGAGGAAAGCAACGGGACAGACAGAGCAGGTCTGTCAGTTTTGTGTGTGCAGAAACAAACTTCACATTGGTATGATCCTCTGTAAGCAGGCAGGCATTTGGTGGTCTGTTTTTGAGGTGAAAGTATTCAAAATGTGTGGTAGTTCTTAGGGTTATGCTAGAGTCCAGAAGGTGTGGGATGAGCAGCTCCATGGCAGTCCAATAGCTGAGGTGCTCCCCTGTTTCCTTACTCCTCTTTCGTGGAAGTCAAATGTTTGCTTTCCCCAGTCACACTGATTTCTTCAAGTGCAGAAATAGCTCGTTTTATGGTACCTTATGGAGTTGTACTTTATACAGTACATCCCAAAATCTTTTCAAACCTGAACAGTTCAGTAACCTGAAGAACTGCTCTTTACTTGTAAGAATAGCTCATGTAGTGTATATCAACCTGGTCACGGTTTTAGCATCTTTACAATAAATATGTATTCTATTTTCTATAATATAAGATCTGAAACAGCCACTGAGACCTGGCTAAAGCAGTGCAGGTCTTTCACCTTTGCATATCTCCTACAGGTTGCCTGAATTGTACAAAAGTGAGCTCTGAAGATGCTTTCACATGTAGATAAAATATTTACCACAATGTGCTAGTAAATGAATGGCAATTAATGTGTAGTAACACACCAACATAGAAAAACAGCTCTAGCGGTAACATACCTTTATTGCCTAAATAGTGAAGTTTACCTTTACCTGTTAAATCCTACTGACTACCTCTGCCTTGTCAGCACTGCCATATTACCCACACTTGCAACTACACAGTTAAAAAACCCCACAATCAAATATCTTCTTCCTTCTGCTGATGGCAGCACCTGCAGCAGCTGTGCTTGACTTGTGGTTATTGTGGTTTTCTGCCTCTCACCAGTACTGCTTTGCCCTATAAAGCACTCTCGTTAGGGGTCAGCTGCACTAACGCAGGACCTCTCTGTCCCACTGCTGCTGGCCCCACAGCACGTCATCTAACCGCGCCATCACGGCCTCATCCGTCTGCCACCAGGAAGTATTTCTGTGGAGGATAGCATCATAACTTCGAAGGAGTCTTTGATGGCACCTTTGATTTCCTCACCCACCCTTGGGGGCCCTTAAGTATGGGAATCTCTGAGGGTATGGCTGTGCTTATGGATAACTCCACAATTAGCTTGCTAGGTGATAAAAGTCGATTTAATTTCTACTTCTTCAGGCTTCACAGCCTGCTGGCGGATCTGCTAATTGGATTGAAGAAAAGGAGGGAAGAAGTGGTAGAAAAGCGGAGTAGTGATGAGAGAGGGTGCTGTCAGGATTAGTCCACAGAGGAATAGGTCTTTCAGAAGGTTTCTGAAAGATGAAGGTTTTGTCAGACCTGTTTTAATCACACAAAAAATGGTAACCTTTCCTGACGACTTGTAGTCACTCTCTGTACTTTAAAGTAGCCAAAGGAAACCTTCCTGAGCACTAACAAAACACTGCACCTCCGTCAGAAGTTATGTCGTCATCTAGATCAGTTTTCTTGTTGCTTCTATTTCCAATTCACCATTTTGTGATAATTAATGTGCTATTGTACTTTTAAATATCATTTATAAATATGCATAAACCGAAATAATCTGTAGCAGAAAGGAATTGGGAATAAAAACATTATGAAACCTATGTCTCTCCAATATAAAATATTATAATGTAAACATATTGCACGTAATTACATATAATGACAAACGTGTCTCTGTGTGGTATGATTAGTATTGCCATAACAAAAGAAGAAAGAAGGAGAAGATACCACTCTAGCTGTCAGCTATGTCAAATAACAAATACAGACAAAGCATCTCTCTCTCACTGTTATTCTATTTACTCATTAAATAGTCACTATAAACTAACCAACAACTTGTATTCAACTAGAGTTACATAAATTCAAGAAAGGAATACAAACAATGATCACTCTTACCCCTTTACTGGGGACTTTGAGCTGGATTCTGATTAATATACCTCATTTAGACAAAGAACGTGCAAAATGACTCATCAACTTCACAAAGAGCAGAGGAGCTTTGCTGGAATCATTTAGAAACCAGACGACAAATCATGCTCTGAGCATGCCTTCGAAAGATTACTCTACTGGGAGACCTAGAAAATGGTTAAGAAGAATCAAATCTAAACTGTATTAAGCAAAAACAAGATATTGAGTAGCTCTAGGAAACTTTCATCAAAAGCTTCATAAGAGACTCTTTCTGAGAATACACACATATGAAACACCTTTGTGAGGAGATCTATGGGACACTCTCCAAAAATCAGAACAATGAGCCTGGAGCTAATGATGTAAGTAGAGTTGGCTGGGACATTTTAACAAACTGAAACTTCTGTAAAGTTGGTCAGGCCCTACCTGGGAGGAGAGCATCCACCAGTCTGAGAGCAAACAATAAGCAACCTTCCATGGGGTGGGACATGGCAAAAGTAAGGTCAACGCTCGAAGTAAGGTAGGTGAGTGGGCTGACCATCGAACTGTTGGCAACTGAATGATGGCCCAGTCTTGCCACATAATTTTTGTAAGAAATACCGAAAGATTATTTTTAGCCAAATATTTAACAAAACCAACTTCAAAAGCTTGGGTTTTTTCATAAAACAGAATTTTTCTTTTCTGGACAGCTTGGACACAGTGTACCTAGCACCACATGCTGAAATGAATCTAGAAATAGGATGGTAAAAAGTGATATCTTGGAGTAGGCATAAAGTTACCTTGTAGAAGACATGAAGTGCATTTTAAGAAATACATCAGTCGCACGTGTCCAGTCCTAGTTCTGTATTACATTTTTGGCCTTCCAGTCTGTTCAAGCATGCTTATGAAGTACACGCATTAAAGCTGTGGCCAACTACACTCACAGACTGGAACAAGAAAATATACTCCATGTTCCCTTCCACATAAAACAACTACTGTGGCAGTGTAAAGCAGTAAATGGTAAACAGAAATATAAAGGTAAGTTGTATGTGTCTTGGCACACATAAAAGTAATTCAAGTAAATGTAGAACCTGCTTATAAGTCTAAGTCTATTGCTGGCTAAATGTCCACAATAATTTTCTTCAGACATGAAAAATGTACACTGTCTTCTTGAAACTGTAGACTGAAGGAGAGTGCTTCTGTAATGCTAACACGGTAATAGACATTTTCTTGCTGTCCACACCACTGAAATGTGGAAAAAAAATCCATCTATGAAATATTTTGTAGGAATTATACAACATATCTCCCCTCTCCCTCTATCTTACATTTATTTTCTTGAAGAAAATTAAGTAACTCATGAAAGACCAAATGAATATCAATGAAGAACACACACACTTCTATGGTTTCTTTCTGCACATGAAAGATATATGATCAGAATGCAGTATTTACTACAGAGTTTTCTTTCCATAAGAGCCCTTGATTTCGCCAGGAAACAAAAAATACTTATCATCTGCCTACAAAATCACATCTTCTAAGTGAAACCAAAATATCATCAGAGTGACAGCTCCTGCAAACAGAGAGCTCAAACACGTGACAATGAGGTCAAAGAGGAGAGAGGAGGATTTTGGATGAACTTTCCCAACAAGAAAACATCTCTGTACCCTGGATGGCAGGAGGCTCTTCCCTGCCTCCTGTTCACTTTTTTCCTGCTCCCCACTTCCCAAAACGACCCTTTCTTTTGCTCCCCCTGAGGGAGGATGGGCAAGAAGGCCTGGGAGTAGGCAGGTCGAGCCTCATGTGCTTTGGTGGCACAATTCATTGAGTGACAGCCCACTTGGTGCAGGATGGAATGCTGGCTGGGTCTGGCTTTCAGATCTGAAGTCTTACACAATATCTACGGCATCAGATACAGTTTAAAACAAGCCCAGATAGGACTTGTTTGCCCTTTTCATGGAGCCCTTTCTCCCCTGTTTCTGTTGAATGCTCTTCCTCTCCAAGAGGTACCCAAATCTACAGAAAACTTCTTCACTGAGCTGCGGCAGGAGCTAATGGGTCATCTTTAGCCTTGACAGGGGAACACAGAACCTTCATGGTAATTCAACTGTTGTTGGGGAAGGAGTGGAGGATATTGGAAAACTGAAACCTGTTCTGCAATGTTGTTTCTTTTTTACAGTAAGGGTGAGGAGGAAATGGGTAGGAGTCTTTTTTTCAAATAAAATAACCTGAAAGTAGCCTTAACTAACTCTAGCCAAAAAAAAAAAAGAGAAAAAAAAGGCAAGTATTGGAAGAGGCTGAATCAGCCCAATTGATTTTGGCCAGTCTGTCACTGCTCTAAAAGCAGGGCTGGCTGGAGCTCTGCTCCCCCGTTTATAGCCTGGGCTTCAGAATTTCTCTGCAAGTGGTGAATAGCGCTTTCATAGTGAGAGTCAGAAACCTTTACTGTCCAAGGAGTACCATGGGTGCATCCATCAAATGGGAAGGTGGAAGAACCATTGCAATGACAGTCAGTTTTCCCCTTGCTTTGTGATAAACTGCTGGCTTCTGATAACAGCTGCAGCATCTCAGCACACATTCATCTTGCCATTACAAATACGCCGAGGAGAAGCAGGGCTGTATTTTACAAAGAACTAATTTCTTGTAAGTTAGACTCAGTTCTAAAGCCTAGAGCAATCTCAGACCTCTGGGATCCTTTGTTTATTCTTAATTGGCTTTTAAGATCTTAGAGAACAATTTCAGAATGTCACTTTTAGTCAACACAAGGCTCACGTTTCTCAGTCCCTTTTGCAAGTATCAGGATCTTCTGAATTTTTAAGTAAATTCCATTTTGTATTACAGGTTTAAAGTGGTCATTTTGGAAAAATCTATTTCAACAACTTATTTAAAATGTACTGTGAAAAAAGTATACTTTCAAAGGCACTTTTTCTAGCCAGCTTTTCCGGAAGCAAAGTTTCTGGGAGGAGATTTCAAACATGTAGTGTTACCACTGACTTAAAATGTTATCTTGCATTAGATCTGGTTTAGACACTTCTGAAAATTAAATCTGAGCCCCAACAAAGCCGCATGTGAGGAAACCCACGACAGAAGACTACTGCAATGCTGGAGCATGCAAGACTGTTTTCCATCACAGTTGCAACTGAGATTCACTCTCAGAGTGGAAGTGGCTGGAAACACTGCAATAGGCGGGTGCACAAGTTAACCTTCTCCTCCTCACCCATCTGCTAGAGGTTGCCAAATCCTAACAGCCATTAGAATTTTATCACTTTCAGAACTATTAGCTTTAAGTCTTTAACTATCATAGCACTGGGTATCTTTGTCACTTGTTAATGTCATCCGTTTGTGGCTTGTTATGTTTGGTGTTTGCAGAGCTTTCATAATTTATTGCCTGATTATGCCACTGAATAGCATACACAACTCTTATCGACTTCAAGGGGAGTTTCACACAGAGAACATGGCAATATAATGCAACACTTCTAAAGTACTTCCTATAACTATTCATGACTTTGTCTACATTGGTGTTAAGATGTAAACTGAAGAATGGAAGATTATTCCCAGTAATTCCTTTTGTCATACTCTACTTTTGTGTGTTATGAAGACAACAAGAATTTGCAACATTATGGTTCCTGCCAGAACAGAAGAAAGCTAATAATTTGCCAGTGAAGTCCACTACAGAAGGAGACCAGATATAAATCTATATGCAGAGGTTTTGCACACATGAAATTCAGCAAGAACTGACCTAAACTGGTCAAGTGATGGCCTAAATGGCTGGGAAATTTCCAGAAGAATAAGTGATTGTAAAGCAATTTTCTGACAGTGTGTTGTAAGCAGACAGGTCAATTTATAGCCAAATATCCCCAGCTCCCTGCTGAATGCAGGGTGATGGCTACAGTTAGAACATTGGACAGCACTTTCAATGGCTGAAGCACTCTGTTCACAAAGGTGATTATTGCTCATTTTCTGCAGCTGGGATCAAATATTTTAGATCATTAAACTAGCTTCAAGGAAGGCTGTCCACCAGCTTATGAACATACAAATCCTGAAGAGAATCAATTTCGGGGCTCAAAAGATGTCCCAGTTGAACCCAGCTGAATTGTTGTAATTTTTGGTTTCAAGGATCCCAGCTTTTCAGCTGGAATCAAGGAGAAGAAATTTAGAAAAAAAATCTGAAGGGCAAAATCTGAAGGATGATGAAGCAAAAACACCTCACTCAAAAACAAGGCAATTAGAACTTGAGAGTTTCTTCAAATGGAAGCCTTTTCAAATTCTCTTGCTGAAGAGAAGTGTATTCAGAACAGGCTGTATGTCTATCTTTGCAAAGATAAAAGAAAATTCTGGACTTGTAAATTCATTTTGGGAACACAACAAGTAGATTTTTTATTCAGGAGATATTTGAATCTATGTGCAGACAAAATGAATTTCAGCAGAGATTGGGAAACAGGCTCTGGAGGCAGCTCACATTTCATGAGATGTCAGGTTAGGAAAATCAGGTTCTTAATTTAGTATTTTGGTAGGTTATCTCAGTAGGGCTTTTCAGGAAAGATAGCAAAGCAAGACACATGAAAATGTTCAGTCTGTATGATCCAAGAGTCACTCAGTAAGAAGCAACACAACCTTGGCGAATGAAGTTTAGCTGTGAGAGGAGGAAAGGGAAAAAAAATTCATTCTTCTGGCACTGTCTTTTAACATGCCTGTGTTACATGAAGTCTTTGGTGAAGGAAGAACTTCATGTAAGCCTTACATCATATTCAGGGAATTCTCAAGGTTCTCTGTCTTAACAGATATTGGCAAGTGGAGATTTTTCTGCTTCCCTGCTGATACTGCCTCTGAGCTCTTTGTGTGTATCTACTGTAATAGAGAAATATCCACAGAGCCTGAGGGGTTCCTATAAATGTGGAAGGAAAGTGGAAAGATAGTCACTGTCATTGACACCTAATCTTAACGGCCAAGGACATGTCACTTGCATAGCTCAGGAATGGGTGACGGAGAAGAAAGTCAGAGTTCTCTCTGTGGTAAGGTGCATCAACTGTTTGAGAAGTTCAAAACCTCGGAAACCTAAAATCAGAAGATGCAGCTGCAAAGTGCCTGGCTTGGAGGAAGAACTTCCAGTGAGAGATTTTGACCTGGCACCTTCAGAGGTGTGAAATGAGAGAGCCATCTAGCTGGCTTCCAAAAGAAGTAGGGCTGAGTGGTGATACCAAGCAGCCAGTCTGAAGTAAGGATGAACAGCCATTTATTGGATTTAATGGTGGCGGTTCCAGGCAAACTTAGCACCAAGGACTGGGGAGATTTTATGTAGCTCCTTTCTTTTGACTGTACCATAACTTCTAATGTGCCAAAGAAGACAGGCAAGGCTGAGTTCTGATATTGCATGGCCCCTTCTCACCCAGTCTCCTTTACTGACTCTTGACTCTGCTTCCCCTTTTATGATTACTCTACCACACCCTTCTCTTTTTCATCGAGGGATGAAGGCATCTGCTCCATGAACCAGGGATTAATGCAGCAAAAGAAAAAAGGTAACTGCTGCAGTTATAGAAGAAACATATATTTTATTTTCAAGTACATGAAGCAAAAATACTGCCTTAAGACAGGAGATGTTACCAAAACATAGTATACACCTGTTGTTAGCTGTCTTTGAGCATACAGCGTGCGGGCTGTAAAGCACCTCATTGCAACACCAGAGAAGTCAGAGGGAGAAATTCTCTTCTGTAACACCTCTGAAACCTGGCAAGTCTTCAGTGCTGCTGCATGTAGCTGGGGGGGAAAAATGATCCAAAGTGTAAAGCGTATTCTGGAAGATGGTTTGAATATATTATGATCTGAACTTCATTTCTTCATTTTAACTCAGGTGGGAAACAGGAATAATACGTATATTTTGCCTGTGTTTTACTGAACAATACACTGAAACTTGATAAACTGAATGATAAGATAGAAGGAATAATTACAATTAAAACTCTAAATAGTAGTTTTTGGGGGCTGAAAGAATTCTTGGATTATGCTAATGTTCAGCAAGTACTACAGCATCAAATATTTTTGTAAATGCAGGACAATGGTTAGGATCTTTCAAATTACCGGTGTTAAAAAGATCATTTCTGAAACAAAAACTCTGCACATTCACAAAAACTCAAACATACACAGATATAACCTGATCAACCTTCTCAAGCAAGGCAGACAATCAGGAAATAATTCTCTTCCTTTACTTGGCAAATTATTTTAATCATACTATCTGCTACATACAAAATCATGTACCGCAAAAGCAAAATAAATGCACTGACATTTTCTGTTACCTTCAGACCCTTCTTTGCCATGTTGTCTTTTGTTACAGCAAACTGTAGAGCAAAATTAAACTCCTAAAAATGGCAGAAATCTCTTTACTAAACAAGAGCTTTTTTAAAAATTCATTTTAAAGTTATCTGCATTGCCTGGCTTCCTTATCTGCATTCCAGAAAGGCTGTGCCAAAGAAGTCCCCAAAATTTGTCAGAGTTAACTATTTTGCTAAACTTAAAGCTGCCACCTCTGGTGATTAATCAAATTTTGCTCTAAATAGGATTAATTCGGGTGTATCTGTGAAGAAGATTGTCAGAGTGCACGTCCCTCTTCTCATCTGTCCTCAGGTCTTTTTTTCTTGCTGAATTTAAAATGAAGCTCGAGCTATAATCTTGTACGGCAGATACTGGATCGTTCCTTTGATAAACATCTAAAATGCTAATGAATGTGGGCTGCAGTTCTGAAACAGCAAAGCAAATGATTTGACAAGAATCTGGAGGGTAAAAAAAAATAGGAACTTTCTGACTTAAAAGAAGAACTCTTTTTGTTCACATAGAGTATTGTTTCCCTGAGAAAAATTTTTCTGCTCTGCAGAAAACAGAAAAAATCCTCCTACATCAAAATGCGGAAGCATGAAAAACTGATGAGCTTTCAGATTGTCCTCTTTTGCATGCAAATCATATCAGAAGTTCTCATTAGCATAAATGCATGAGCAACTCTAAATGCTTTTAATTTCCAATCTCAGCCAGCAGAGGAGTAATTTGTCACTGTCAGGGTGAAAATCTAAAAAGAAAAAAAAGAGAGAGAAGGACTCCATGCTAAATTGGAATCATATAAATTTTTGATTTGCTAATTGACTGATGCTGCAGTTCAATCAGCTGCCTTGAAGGTGTAAATAATTCAGTGTACAGTCAGAAATAAAAGCATAATGTGCTCCTTCTGAAGGCATATTAGCATTCACTGCAACAGGACACATCTGACCATGTCTTTTTCATAGATATCCTTTAGTCATGTTCTAAGACTATGCTGGCAAGCGCACTGCACTAACAAGTAAAACTAGCTTTGAAAATATTTAGGCTTTCATATTAAGAAACACATTTTAAGAGTTAGTTTGAAATATTTTCACTCCAAATAATCTTGTAAGTCAGTCCTAATACTTCAGGAATGATGGAACACGTTTGTATAACACTAATACTATTATAAAATATAGAAAGTGCATAAATGGAAATCCAACAATTCTGTCAACTTTTAATTATCTCTTTCCCTTAATCAACTGCTTTAAATGTCATATGCAAAATGTATGTATTGCAAAAATGCTCCTCATCAGTGTGCATACACAAAGAGTGTGTTAGAATCTGTACAAGGAGTTGCAATAGTTTGTGATTTACAATAGAGGAACGATATTCAGATTGCTTTGTACCATATGTGTTAATCAAAAATTATTTCTTTCAGAGCTTTTGCTTAAGTAAAACCTATTTTCAAATGACTAGCCATTTCCTCCTTACCTAAATCAGATAAGATTTACAGACATCTTGTATTTTTGTAATATAATTATACTTCCAAGAGCATAAATGAATAATTAACAAAAACTACCTTGAATATACTAAACCCCTGCTATGGAACATGTATGAGTAAAAGATCCAGTCTACAGTTTACCAGATGCACTGAGTTAATCGTTAATGTCTCATGGACTGGTGGATGTAGCCAAATACGGCTACACTGACCCACAAAATGAGTAGTTGCCGTAGTTGTGAATTATATTTTGAACAAATTCTAGTTGCACAGTTTTGTTGATATAACACCATAATGTATCAGATGATACACTCGATCTGTTCTTTACTTTTGCCATCAAACCCGTTTTCCCTGTCCCCATCCCTCCAAATATACACTTAAAACATAGTGGTTTTAATAGGTTCGGTTGAAACAATTGGTATTAAGACTTTATCCCAGGCAAAGAGCAGATTTAATTGCCGATAGCAGTCTTGCAATGCTTTTTGCAATGAAAATCTTAGTTTCTGATAATGAAAGGCTTACGCTGAATTCCCCAGTGTTTTCAAAGGGGATTTAATCTGAATAAAGTCTGCAGGGTTAGGTTCCAAGGTGTTCAGTTTGACTGAGTTTTTGATTCTGCTTTCAGTGAAATCAATGATGGCATTGATTCAGTCATTCACACCTTTTACTTGTCATAAATTGCACATTTCCTTTTAAAATAGTGTTAAAATATGAACCACAATAGCCAAGTAGTGGGAATACCTGAAATACAATGAGTTGAATATAAGCTGTAAGGATTCCGTTTCCAACAAGTTCCTGCTTTCTCTGATCATTGCCTAAGGAAGGAGGATAAGTCCACTGAGTCTATAGCAATCTGGAAAAAAAAATCTGAAAGTCAGTTTGAAGAGTATATTTTTTTGTACCCAGGGCTGTGGGCAAATCTCCAAGTTCCTTACTCAAGCAAGGGAAAAGCTAGAGTGAGAAAAATCGTATGAGAGCAACCCAAGTGTCCTCACCACGCTGAGTGCAGCACAAACATCTGAAGATCATGCCCCAGCCCAAAGATCCTGCAGGGCAAGCAGAAGAGGCAGATGAGAGCAGGGGGAGCAGATACCCGCAGGAGTCATTTCAGATTACAAAAGGCGGGTGGCAGAACTGGCAACAAAACTGAAGACGCCCCATCAGTCTCCACAGCCGGTGAAGCGGGGCTTCTGTCCCTGCCCAGGGCTGGTGGCCGTCCCAGGCTCTAGCAAGGGGGCACAGGGGCCCTTGGGAACTAATGGTCCCAGGGGGAACTCACAGGGCTGCTCTTCCCTCTCCTCCATGCCGCTGAATCCAGGAAAGGCAAGTGAAGGGGCTTTGCTTGGACTGAACTGATTTCTGCGGGCCCTGCTCCTCCTTTCTACATGCTCTTCCATGTTCCAGAATCCACTAAACTGGGAGCTTTGTGGGGAAAGCCCTACTGAAATATGGCTGTCTTGCCACTGCTTGGTTCACCGTTTGAAAGGCAAGCTGCTTTGTTCTGCTGGTCAGGGTGGGTTACAGACCTAGTCCCTGGTGGAAAGAGGAAGGTATTAGCAAGGGGAAAATGAACTGGATCACAGGATTAAACAGTGGGGAAATGTCCTGGAGTCTCATTCATACTGTAAGTAGGCAATTAAAATTTTGCTCTAAATGAAGAAAGTGCAAAGTATGGAAATTGCAAGCATTTTTTTTAATAGCTTTTCAAAATCCCTTTAAATATTTGTATTTCAGTCTTTTTAATCTCTTCTTATGTAGCTGCCTCTAGTTCTCTTGTGACTTGTGCATCATTCTAGCAACCATTGTGTCAGCCTTTTAGATGCAGTGGGAGGGAGATTAGTGAAACGAGTGAAATTTGGTCTTGCTCAGATCAATTGTTCGTATCTATATTTTAGATGTTCCTGTGGAGTACAACCATCATCTCTGACAAAAGCATTGCAGATAATCACGATCATCGTATTACAATAGTTTAAGACCCACATTAATACATCCACCTATCTTTTTTACATAAACATCGTGAAGAATATAAGAAAGAAGGGCAAATTTGGAAACTTATTTGGTGAGCAGATTCTCTTTACTGTTTGGAGATCAGGGGGACTCACGCTCTTCAGCCGTAAAACACTGGCCAAGTTACTGCCTGGCCAGTGGTAGAGGCCCAAGGGTTAAGCAGATTTCACAGCCCCGCTGCTCTTGAACCAGGCAATCCCAAATGGGGGGTGGATGTGTGCTGGACCAGACTGTGCTGGTTGGCAGACTCACCAACATGTTCCACAAATCTCTATCTGGGCATTGACCAATACCAACAGAAACACATACTGCATTTGCTTCTGTTTTTTCTAAAAAAAAAAAGAAAAACTGGACTTACCCTTCTTTTGCTCCATTTCTCAAATGAACAGACAGCAGTGGGTATCTTCATTTGCTTTTTAAAATGTGCTGCTACTAATAGATGTGAAATGCTGTAACCTTCCTGAGGCTGCCAAGCCCACTGATCTCCCTCGCTCCCTCCCTCTCTCCAGTGATTTTCACTCCGACTAATTGCATTCATCTTTAGAGTAAAAATAAATATATAAATAAATAAACAACTAGAAATCCATTTGCACCCAGGTTCTATACTTCTGAATGTCCAGAAACAAAGAAATGGCTCTGACCCTGGTAGGAAAAGGAGAGCACGGCGACCAGGCTCACGGCTGACTCCTGTGTCCCATCTGCACAGCGCTACCAGGGATTGTTGCTGCCGCTGCCGCCTCCCAAGGTTTGTGTGGTGATGACGGGGTCTGATTAAGGTGCTGAACTCCAGGGCCAGGAGGGTGACTGCTCTCAGCCCAGAGCGTGAAATGACCATTTTTTGGAAGCGAGGGATCTAAGCGCTATTTTCAGTATTTGCTGCTGCATTGCTTATCTAGCCTCAGTAAATCCCAGGGTCGGGCTGTGCTGGACATGGAGCTTGGGGACCACGCTGGGGACATCACCTGCTGGGGGGAGCATGTGTTCGGAGCTCAGTACCTATCTTAGTTCACCTGCGTGGATTTAGCCCCCAGACGACATTGTGACGATCAGACACACAAAACAGTACCCTGATCTACAATCAGAGGAAACAAAAACCTCTTTTCAGTATGAAAGCTTGGGCCTGAACTGTGTTACATGCTTTTATTTCACCTTTTCTTTCCTTTTTTTTTTACTTATGGTAAATTCTCTGTTTCAGATGATTCTTCGAGCTTTTTTTCCCATAGTAACATGGTTCAGACTTGCAGAAATGTATGCAAATTAACTTTTTATGAAAAATGGGGGCAGAAATAAAACATTATGCTGCTCTTGCAAAATAAAAAATCATTAGTGATTGCCAAAAGCAACAAAGTTGATCTCTTGGCAGCGTATTGTATATAATTACAAATTTTCTATTCTATTTCAGACCCAAGAACAGTAGAAGAATAGCCCTATCATAGGACACAAAATAATTCTGACACCATGGTAACTCACTCGTCTACCTCATTCTGACCAGCTTCACATGAGCATTGTTTCAGACAAGCCACATTTTCAGTGGAGCTGTGAGAAGGAGAGAGAGAGCGAACATTTTTCATTACTTGAAAAGTGCCAAGGATGCTATAAGCATACCTCAGGCAGATTTAATTGTAATATTAATTAACTGGTTCACTTACTCACTAATTAATCTGCTGCCCCCTCTTCTTCACACTAATGTATTTCAGAAGCATATTCAGAAGAAATGTTAGCAAAGTTTCTTTTAACAATCTCTGAACTAAAATTTGCAGAAGTGCATGTACAAGAATCGAGTTAGGATCAGTGGCAATGCTTAATCTACTATCTTCATTTGATCTAGTGATTTTAAAGCAGGAAGAGGTAGCTACCTCTTGACTGGATAGCATGACTTAAAGACAATCAAAATATATCTTAAGAAACAATCCTTAGTGTTGCTCTATGCAAATAAATATATGTACTAGTGATATCCATGGAACAGTTAATGCAGTCGTGTCTTCAGCTACAAGCATTTCTCAACCACAGAGAAATACACAACAGATATTAGTATTCACTTAGTAGTATAAAATACAGAGAAAACTCCACATGGGCTGTATCCTCATTATCCATCTCTTCTTCAATTTCTTGCAGGTGCTCCATGGAAATAACTGCTCCCACATCTACAAAAGCCAACCTGCAAGAAAATCATTCCCCCATCAGCAGCATTCCTGTCTTGTTGATTTGGAAACAAGACATTTCTGTTACCAGAAGGAGGACACTGCCAGCCTGCTGATGAGATCCACAGCACTGTTTGTTGTTCAGTAAAGGCTGATAACACTGGAGTTTAATCTAAGGCACTCTTATGCATAGACCAGGTTTAGAAGCATTTTCAATATGTTAGTTACAATTTCTCTTTCCTTGCAACAGAAAAGATTTCCCAAGAGAGTTTCAATTTATAAGCAAATGGACAAAAAACCAAAAAATCATATTTTCTTGCTGCTTTGCCAGCACAAAGATGGGCCCTTACAGAATGCTTCTAAAGGGGTAACAGGTGAAGAAGAGCATATTCAGACCTCCTGTTTTAGGCTATGGCAACTGTATAACTCCAACGTTAGCTCAAGTGGCAAGATAAGGTTTAGACATGCCACTGTGTGACAAAGGTGCCACCCACTGTGATTCTAAGCAGTAAATGCAAATACCTTTCATCACCTCTTGAGACTTAGGACCTGTTAAAGATGGAAGACCAAACCACAGAGCCTAAATGACTTTCCCATGATCAAACAGCAAACCTGGGGAAAAATAGAAAGTAGGTCAATGTCTTCAAGTACAGGAAGACACTTAGCACTGAGCCACATTTTCTGCCTTTAAAACGTTTTTGGAGGTAGGTAGAATAAGTATCATACACAGAAGAAATGATGGCATAACATAACTTCATGGTTTATTGGGAATGTCTTGGGACAGGTTGGATAGTTTTCTCATGGCTTCTGCACATTAAGGGTAAATTATTTCCCTAAAATCTTATACATGCCAAGCCATGATGTATTTCTTCCTCATTAGCATTATTTAGACAAAGAGACAAAATGCTTCCTGCTAATAAGCATTGTTAAACAGTTTCACATGGATAGCCCAGTGTTTTGGCTCAGTTCTTACTCTAAGGGTTCCTTCGAGCTTATACCTCCAACAGTGGTGATGAAATCAGTGTTCATTCTTCAAGAGAACTGCCTCTGAGACAGTTAAACAAAGGCAATAAAGTTAAAGCACTTAATGATATCTTTTTCTTGGAAAATATTTCTCTATCAAAATTGAATACAAGTTATGTGATTTCTGGCTAAAGACATTAATTTTAAAAAAACTTAAGGTACTAAGCATCTTTCAGTGGGCAATGCGAAACATCCAGTGATCCAATTTACACTTGTAAAAAGGATAAGTTCCCAGGGAATAACACTTCAAAGAGAATGGGTTCAAAATGTTTTAAAACATGTCAATGAATAAATGTTTAAGACTTTTTGGCAGGATGATGAGCTGATGCCATTGCGTTCATACATTTTCACAAAAGTTGTGGCTGAACAAGACATGAGGTCACCATCACAACTACCCTTACAATCGTATGTTGATGAAAAAGAAAGTAATTCTTACATTTGACAAATTAATGAACCAAAGAGACACAAGAAAAGCATTGCGACAATAAGTTGCTCATAAGTTATATTTCCCTGGGTTCTTTGTTTGTGTACTGGCTCAGGATTCTTTGGTGTCATCAGCCTGCCAAAACTGATATAGTTCACCCAAACCTTGGCCAAGTGCAAGATTTCGCTTTCCATTAAAAAGCTGCCTAGGAACATTACATATTTGCTATCTGAATTCTTAATATGCATTGCAAGTAAATGGTCTGGTTGTCAGAGCAGTAAAACAATGTACTCTTTAAGGCAAAAAACTGCTTTTGAAAAAGGTACAAGTTGATAGTTGAAACTGCATTTCAAATTAAATGCACTTACACTATTTGTTTCTGGAAGTCCAAATCGTGACTTGGTTCCTTGCAGACGTTAACAAAGAAGAGGGTGGAGACTTCTGTTTTGTTTGTAGCAGCCTTCCAGGAAGGTCTACAATAGTAAATGATCGAGGTAATTTGGTGTTCTGCTGTGTCTCAACAGCTGAACCCTTTCAATAAAGTACATTTTTCATTGACTATCAATAGCCTTTTTTCTAAGCAAAGAGGTAGGTTTCTATTTGTATCACTTTTGATCCCAGACCCTATTTACAGAAGAACAATTTTGTGTCAATTTCTAGATCTACTAGATTGAGATTTTCAGTAATTTGTGTAGACTTGGGCAATACTCAGCATCCTGCAAGGCTTTGTGTTCACTAGGAAAAACAAACAAGAAAGAAGTTAACCCACAGAACTGAGAGTTAATATAGCATGCACCAGCATATCACTCTCCCTTTAAGATGTAGTCTTCAGTATAAAAAAAAAATTTCAAAGCACACAAGTCCAAGAAAATATGATTGTCTGAAAATTGCTGGAAATCTTCTGTGCTTTCTGGATTAAGATTTCATCCTGCGTTTCTCTGCTTAATAACTGCCTCATTCTAAGGATGGTCTACTTTTATTTTTGTAACTTTGGAAAAGATAGTGGCAGGTTTTCTTATGAGGCAGTGGCAACTCCCTTTCAAATTGTTAGTGAAAGCCTGCCTTAACTCGATGAAATAAGAAATACAGTGTGTGTGAGAGGCAGTTGTCATAAGAATCATATCTGGCTAGGTACACATTTGTATTGCTTTCTGGGTGGGAAAGTCTTGAAATGTTAAAAAATAGCCCTTTCATTCAGCCAGAGCATTTTCATGTCTTTTCAATCACGCTATGAACATCTTTTGCTCACTGAAAAATGCATCCCAAGGCTTATGAAACAGATTAGCTATTGAAGTCTGAGTGAAGTGGGGTATTTGCCACCATCTGGTTGTGAACCCTATAGAGAAACCATTGCTGGGCCTCCTTGCTGTTTAAGTGGTAGCCATATCCACACTGGTATACCAATTAGGAAAAAAATGTTATTTAATTGGAAAGACAAGTTCACAACAAACCCCCCCAACCTGGTTACATAAAAAATAGAATTTTTTTCAAATTGGCACAGAAGTTACCATATTTTACTCAATAACATTCTCAACTACCCTGGATGGGATGGGGGAGGGAAGAAAAATAATTAATTATTTTTCTGATATAGAGAGGAAAGAAAAAGCATGTGGACTCCAAAATGGCACCTTTCCAGGAACCTGATGAAAAATCTGTTATCTTTTGAGAAAGAAATTGTGTTTTGTAGGTTTTTAAAATGCACAATGGAAGGCTTACATATTGTCAGAATTTTCAAGACTTTTTTCTCTGTGTTTCGGAGGAGCTCCTGTTGTCCTAGTTTAAAAGGTAGCCTATATTTACTAGACATCAATGTATCACCTGCAGCAAAGGCATAACTCTTTTCTAATCTGATTCAGAGATCACTTACTGATTCTTTTCAATCTTATTCCATAGAAAGAACTTTCTCTAAAGTCAGTAATGGGCAGCTGCTTACAACCCTTTACCCCTGTACAGATCAGATACAGTTACATTTCTAATAACTTTATTTTTAGCCATTTTCCTACAAAAGTGTGTCACTGTAATTATCATGAGAATTAGGTACACGGTTACCTGAAGTCTTAGGGCCGTAGCAAACTGTTAGGACAGTATTATGGCTATGAGAATCAGTACTTAACAGATTTGAATAATTTTATTTTTAAAATATTCCATTTGTTCGAGCTGAAACAAAAAAAAATCCTTATTCCCCAGTAACAGTATAACTAACAAAGGGATTAAAACATCATCAGAGCTTCAGTTTGAGCTTCATTCCACCAATGCAAGATAATGTCCTTTTGAACTCTAAAAATAACAATGAAATTTCAATTAATATCTTTCATGTGTGTTGGATTGCCAGTAGCTAGAATGGTCCATTCTGTTTGCCCTCAAAACTGAAGCCACTTTTTTTCCACATATATCAGTGGCGAATCAGTAGCTTCTAAGTGTCAAAAGATGGACTGGCATTGGCGTATTTTTGCTATAGATATATGAGATTATATTGAAAACAACCAAGCATGTTTCTGTTCCTCTCACCGGCGTATTAATGTGGGAAATAATGGAAGATACTTTATATTCTACAGCAATGAATTATCAGATGCTGAAAAATAGGACCAAAATCCTTATTGCCTTGAATACACCAAGTTAAGTAGATGTTTTTCCCAAGGAAACCATCAAAAATTCCTGGCACTGGATTAGCAATAAAATTATGTCTAAACCAACAAACGCAGAGCATGACACTTGTTCAGCTGAAAAAAAGGAAAACATTAAAGGGAAGTGTAAAGAATATATAACATATTCTGAAATAATGTTACTGCATAGATGTGTACATACAGAAACATTCACATACTTCGACGTCTTTCAAAGACCTTTTCTTAGGAAAATGGGCAGCACTTCATGCAAAAAGGTAGAATTCCCAAAGAGGATTTTTTTTTGCCTGACAGCTTTATCTGAACACATGTACCAAATGTGTGTTAAATAAGCGTGGGGTGCAAATCGGCAGTCAGACTCCTAGGGTTAGATATATAGCACCATGTGCTGGAGTCAATATATCAATATATCTCTAAATGAATGCAAGATAGCAATGGGTGATGTTTGAAAATTTGCCAATACTGATGCCATACCCCAGAAATATATTGTCATCCGTCTCCTCCAGCCCGGCAACTCATTACGCTGTCACGATACAGACTCCACCTTCCCAGGCTCTGCTTAAGCAAAGAGGCCAGAAGGCAGAGAGCCAGTGAAGTGACTGAGGACTGCTATAAATGCACCGTCATACAACAATACATGAGGGATCCCTTGCAATGGGTAAGAGCTGTGGAATAGCTCTCCTTCCTTGTTGTACACCAGCCAACAGAGCTGTCACTGAAAGGAGACTGAAGAAGAAACTAGAGTGTACGCGTGGCTGTGACTTACAGTCTCTTTTCTGATCTGCTTATGGGATGTTACATCTATGAGTTACTTTCAAAAATTAGACCAAAAATCGTAGGCTATAATCTAGACCACACATTTGCCATCTAACAGCCTAGTCCATAACCTGCAATTTTTCATCTGTTTTTGGATTCATAGACATAGTATCTGTTAGCAATGCATATTGGAATGTCAGGCAAAATCCATTAAAGTTTTATATCCATAACTTCAGTGTGAATTTCGGTAAGCTGTCTCCTGTGTACATGAGCAAACTGCATGTGAAGTATTTGTATTCTTAGTGAGACTGACAAAAATATTTGAAATATCACAAGGGGGACTGGCAAAATTCAACAAGATACATTTTTTAAAGATCTGTATATTTGTTTAGATTGAGGTGGTCTGCGAAGGAACTAACTGATAAAGGAAGAAAAAGTTAAAGATTCTCCAAACCTTCAGCGAGTGTCTGTTTAGCGCTAGAAGGTCTCAATCCCAAGGAAGTAAATTTCTGGTGTTGGTCCTTCTCAGTGCACTCAAAGGCCAGAAGGTTTGACCTAAGGAGATTTCATCAACAAGGGCTGCCTACTTTACCTACTGGAAGGTATCTGAAAGATCAGCCCTTAAACACAGCAAAGCAGAAGAGAGGAAGCCTGGGATCAGAGTGACACAGATTTATTTATGTCCTTCCCTATGTTGATTTACAACATCTAACTCCTAGGAGCACATTCTGACCACTAGCTTCTGATGCACTATGAAGTAATTGCTCTTTAATTTTCTCATTAAAGCTGCTTCATTGTATGTAGGAGACACAAATACTTACTATGGCAGGATCTTTAACTTGGGTCTCCCAAAAAAAAGCACTCTATCTAGCAACCAAGCCATTTTTCCCTGTCTCTAGCCGAAGGAAGAAGATTTGTTGCAATAAGCCTGACACGGAAAAAGAAGCTCCAGGATGGCAGCGTCCTCCTCCTCAACATTTTCTAGCAGCTGGCTTGGGTGGCCCCCTTACTGAAGGTCTGCCATCTTCGTACCTTGTGCTTAGGTAGACACCAGGGGCAGCAGGTGCTGTGATACAAGTTACAGTTTTATGTTTGCGTTTAGACGGTTAAAACAATTCGGTTCAATCCAGACAGTATACTATTTGCCTGCCATGGCAGCTGCAGCCTCAATAGGCCATTGTAAAACAGAAATATAACCTATACTCCACAAGTAACAAAAACCTCACCTTCACAGAAAAGTAGCAACTTGTGCCAGTATCAAGAATCCCTGTAGTATTTACATGTAAACTAATCTCACCAATGTAAATATTTTCTACAAGAAAACTGCCTAGGAATATTATACATTTTAGATGCTATACTCTTATCTTCATTAGGCTCCAATTCACTTATGTTATTACTGTGTTATGGAACCACAGTATTTGTCTCAGAAGAGTAAGGTAAACTCATGGCTCTACATTAATGAAGCAGGTGTGATCTATAGGATTTGGGCTGCAATAGCTTGTAAGTAATTATACACACAAACACATGAGGCATAGATATATAAAGAACGAGTTCAGACTGTGCATAAATTTCAATTAACCCTGAGCGGGGCTTAAATGCTTTCCCAAACTAAAAGACCGCAGAAATTGAATTACTGAACAGATCAAAATGTCTCTTATTTAAACTTTATAGTTTTGGGTCATTGGTCATCAGTCTTTTGTGTTATATTTAAACTTATCACATGTTGTTTGTTACAATATTTCTGTTTAAGCTGAGAAAATTTCCTAAATAAAAAACTTAAGAAAATGATTAATGAAAAACCCAAACCAAGCCAAAACTTCCATGGAATGAAAGAGAGAATGTCTTATTGGCAGAAACTTTTTCTGTCTAGGCTGGGCTTTCTAGTCAAGAGCATATGGAGGTAAAAGTCCTGTAAGAGTGAACAATTTTATATTAAATACAGGGGTATGAGAACAGCAATTGAGGACCTTCATCTTGGCTGTCAGCATCTTGACTGAGTGCCACAAACACAAGGCTACTGGCTACCCTATAGCTGATGACTTGCTTAAAGTCAGAAAAAAACTTCTGTGGGTCTGCAGTCTGATGTCCGACAAGCACAGAGCATGAGAAGTGTTGAAAAATAACATTTCAATGGGACAAAGACATTGATTCCTGCCCAGTTCTATTCATTAGCTGCTCGTCACTGAATACAGAAAAAGAAAATTAAATCTGATGTACTGACATAGCTTCCTAAAATTTATTTTGCTAAACAATTTACAAAAATCAAATTTTTCAGAGAACAATCATTCAACATTAATTTTCCAATAAAACTCATGTAAAACACACAGACCACTCAGACGGTCTAGGACAGCACTCCATATTTAATACTGTATCCTATTTATAACAGTGCTCAGAGGACCAGTTGCACAGGCAGCTATGAAACTGGAAGACAAAAAAACAAAGAATCAATCTGAAATCGCATGCAGACATGTGTATACCTGTAGCAATCTGTATCTAATATTATATGATATGAAACTTATTTTAAAAAGGAGCACATTTTTCCCCTCTGATGTCTAAACAGTATTTGCTTTAAACATCACAGGCTCATACTTTATACATGAGTAATTTTTTCTCCAAAAATGAAGGAGAGTCATACAAAAGTTTTATTCTTGCAGAATGTGCTTTTATTTCAACAAAGCAAAATGTGCCTAGTGCTATTTCGTTCAATAATGATCTGCATGCTCTCAGCTCCCGATGGCTGGCCACGTGGTTCGTCCTTCTAGACAAATAGGATTTTTTCTCCACTCCTGTAATTGATTCTGATGTGCAGGTCTGGACATTGTTTCTGTGTTGTGCCACTTTGATTCGCCTATTTAATTGAAAATGTGTTATGTTTACAGAACATCAGAGGGAGTGTATAATCAATTTGTAAAAGTCTGTTGAAGCAGCTTTAAGCCACAAGATGGCAATGGTGTTTACATTTTTATTAGCACTTAGATTATGTTCTGTTATATAACCTACACTTAGTTTATGTTTAAAAATAATTGATATTTTGCTCTAGAGTGGCATCTTGAAATCTCTAACCATATTTCTAAAGCTTTAACCATGGCCTTCCCACCACCAGGGAACGCACAGTGAGTCACACTATGAAAGCCATCCCATGACCTCTGTCAGTCACCTTTCCCAAGCCGAAGGCAGGCATGATGACGCTATGGTGCAGAGAGGCATCAGCCAGCTCATTGCAAGACAACTTGAGTCCAAGGGCCACAATTCATTCACTTTGTACAACATCCAAGCTACCATTGATCTGCTGGTCTGATTTGCACTGTGCTCTCCCATGCAGATGGACTTTGAGTCCCAGGTGCACCTACCAAGAGTATCTATACCTCACTGCTTACGGTTGGGTAGACATACACAGGATGCCTCACAGAAAGCAAAGCCAAGAAACCTCTGGAAGAAATTCTGTGGTGGTATACAACAAGCTTCCATGTGCCTAGAGCTGCTCCCTGGTCCCCTTGCTGGGTCCATAACCTCTTCCACTCCTCCCAAGCTTGGGCAAGGCAATACCATCTGCCACACCTATGGCTTGCAGTGCAGGCTGCTTCGGATCCAAACATTTTTTTCCCAGAGATGCGCAGTTACTAACATGCATTTAATTTCTTCAGTAGCATCCTAATATCCATACTTTACCACCTCTAAAAATTTAATCCTCCCTGTCCTTTACATTTGCTGTCAAACCGGCTGGCTTGGTTGGTTAGAAGATTTTATGTCTCAAGATGTTTGCTTCACTCTCACTGGACACGATCTACAGTCTACTGCAGCGAGCAGAATCACTACCTGATTTCAGCAGGATTTGACACTCCCGACACTTAGTTTTCTTCCTGTGGCATTACTGGCAACCCATCCTTACTCCACCATGATTTTTTTATATATTTTTATATATATATATATGCATATTAAAACCCACAACAGAAAAAAAAGAAGCAGCAGCAGAGCAGATACAGAATCATCAAAGCAGGCTCCTAACCCTGCAGCTGTAACTGCATTACATCCTTCAGCATTGAGGTTAGGAGTTAGTTTACTTAATGATGTGCTTCAATTTGCAGTATAAGATTTTAGGCCAGGGAATATTTGTTATTATTTTTTGCCTAAAATATGTCTACAGTACAGCACTAGACAGAAATGAGTAATACAACACAGAAACACTCAACATGATAAACATCCTCACAATAATCAAAACTGATGAACATCATCTTTTCTATCTTATTGTAATCTCTAGTAAGTAAAGATTTCATACTGAGAATGTACCCACAGGGTGACTTTGGAGCATGAAAACACTCTTCGCAGGAAAGCAAAGGGGAATAAATGAGGTCTTAAGGAAGAAGGCCTAGTTCAGTTTCAGCCATTAGAAGATTAATTCAACAATGGAAACTCACAAAGATGTACGAGCGAGTCTATCTCTGACATGTGCATTGGGCAGAGGGAAGCAGGATGGTAGCAGAGAGGGGGATTTCTTAAAGATGAAATGCTGAGAGCTATTGTGTAGAGCAATGGATTATTGATCCCAAAGGCAAGAATGTCAAAGAGGAACATGCAAACAGCTGTTTGGGCTCTAGGTCAGAAAGCCATCTTTATTCAATACATTATTTACGCCTATAAGCATATGATTCATTGTTGCCCTGAACATGCATTTAATGCATTTAATCAGTTTTCTGAACAGAGACCTAAATAAATATTGAGAGGTAGGAGATGAGACAGTAGAGGACTGAGCTATGTAAACAATGGGAAGGTAATATTTCAAGGCAGTTGCCATAATGTTGAAATCCAAGGAGAAGTGAAGGAGGATGAAGATGGCATCTGACTAGAAAGATGGCGTTAGTTACTTAAGTACAACCAGTTTTAGCATTATGGATAAGGTCTCAAGAAGGACTTCAAAGAAGTAAGAGAAGAGCAAAGGGCAGCAACTGTGCAGGGAGAGGCAGGTGTTGAACAGGGAGTTGGGAACTGCAGTGTCAGGGAATGTAGCATGTGCGTTGAGAGTTGGTGGGCTGTGATGGGAACAAGAAGACAAAAAAGAGGGTGAGAGGAGACAGAAGGCATTGGAAGTGGAGCTGTTGGGGAAGGAGGAAAGGGAGGTGAAGGGATACTGTGCAGCTCAGCTGGCAGCCAGTAATGTCAATCTGGCCCACAAAGTGTTTCAGTCCGGTCCATCAGTTTTCCCCAGAGGAAGAGGAGGAGGAAGATGCCATCCTGTACTCCCACAAAAGGCAATGTTTTCTCCTTTGCCTACTTCTGTCAAGAATGGTGATGCTGAGGGACCGTGATCACAGGTGGAGACCGGGCTTCCAGACAGCTGTTGCCTCCACTTGCTTCCTATGGAGCAGCCTGGCTCCATATGCGGGGCATAGGCTTGTCTTCCTGCTGGCCTCGTTTGTGCTCTCTAGCATGCTCTGGTGAGCCAAAAGATTCAGTGAGGTTCAGAATAAGTTGACTTATAGCTTAAGCATGATTGTGCATTAAGACTATTTATCAGAAATCTTCGTGTGTCATCCAAAGATGAGAAGCGATGAATGTGCTCTGCAGTGCCTGCCTGCATATACTCAGTCAAAGGCAGTTGGCATTTTGCCTCAATACAGATTGCAGAATCCATCTACATGAAAGAAAGATTTCAGTATCTCACTCTCAGCCTGAAGAATCAAGACTGGCTTTTCGATCCTAGTTCTCACCCCAGCGACCTATGGTAGCACATTTTACACCACAGCTTTCAAAATGACTGGTAATTCTGGTGCCACACCGCCTGGTCTTCAGACTTACTCAGCTCCAATTTCCAGCTTAAAAATTAAACATTATATTTGAAAATGCTGCTCTTGCCTCTGGCCCAATATCCCTGTTTGTAATAAGGAGTTAGCTTATTTCCCAAGAATGCTGAGAATTTAATTACATAATGTCTGTAAAGCAATTGGAAGAAAAGCACTATATAAGTGTTAAACATCATAATTGTATTAAATGTGTATGCCCAGCATTGCAGGGAGGGGATGTGATTATCTAATAAGCAATGACCTCTCATCACCAGCAATAAAAGACTTTGTGAAGACCACAGTGCTGGCATAGGCTGAATTAAATGTCAAGAATATCAAGCAGTGGGTTTTAAGTTTTCATTGCACAGAAGGTTAAAGGAATTTTTCTTAAAACACGCACTGCCCAATAAGAATATTCTCAGTGTTAATGATTTTACATATACTAGTACAGATATTAACTGGAAGAGCTAATTTGAGGCTATCTACTGTCACCAGCGCAGCTTTAGATGAATGAATTTTAATCTGACCCTCAAGAGTCAGTCTAGCCGAATAATAACAATGAAAAATGCATGAGAACAGCAATTTCAACATGGCTATTTCACAGACAAGCTTATTTTATGCATCAATAGCAAATAAATCAAGAAATTGGATGGACTTTCTGAATATCTTTCACTGTTCTAAGTAATTCCATCTAGCCAGTGAAACCATCAGTTCTAAAGATTGGAGAGTAAACAGAGGAGGAATACTGATTGATTGCTTTATTTGGAATGGAATTTCTAACGTCACCTTTGCCATGAATTTAGCTTATAGGGGTGAAACTCACTATTTTGTTGTTTTAAGCTGACCTGTAAGATACACTAATTGCTAGCATTTGGATTTCACTGATTATCTAAACAGAAACCGCATTATAAAAAAAAACTTCTGCAAACTTTACATAAGTATCATGGAATAATAACTAATCATTAGCAATGAGTAGTTGCACAGCTCTGGTAGAAGGGCCAATGAAGTGTAGTCTTCCACAAAATGTACTATGAACTATGTGTCCTAATTAGTAACAATAGGAATTACATGTTGTCACAGAAAAATAGACCAGTTAGTTCAAATTTAGGTGTCTAAAAAAATAACTCAGCCTATTCTGGCACAATGTTGTGGTCTATCACTATTTGCTTTAAAATAGTTTCCCAATGAGTAGATACAGTGTTTCGCTATCAAGCAAACAAGGAAAAGTACTGGTTTTGGTATGTCATTTTTCTACTCCTAATGTTAGATGCTCAGGTTTAAATTCAGGCCCAATTTCCAGGACATGCTTCATTTGATTTGGAAGATGGCCCAGACATTTGTATTAATACAAAGAAGAAAAGTTTTTATATTAGTGCTCACCAGTGGATTCAAGTGGAGTCCAGACAGCCAAAGTTTCATTAAAATCATCAAGCCCTAAACAGTAGGTTATAAAAACAACTGATCATACTTTGTTTTTAAAAGGAAGTTTGACGTATTTTAGTTAATGAGCATTCAGTTTTGCTATATGAGAACTGATGGAGCCTCAGAATAATATTCTTTAACATAAATTGCTGTATATATTTCATTACCTGAAAATCTATGAAATCAAGATACTGAAATCTTTATTTATTTTTTAAATTAACAAAAATAACTTTTTAAATACTATTTTCACTGAAATCCTCAAGCATGTACATAAGCATCCAGCTTCATGAGGATTCCTCTTCTATTGAATGAAATGTCGTAACTGCTCTATTAGACACAGATAACTGATGCATTATTACACCTGAACAGATGCACAGGAAATGACTTTTGGGTGTTAGCACTCTGCATGAATCTGTACCTGCAAACGCGCACGCTGAATGGCTGGGACCGAAGATTATGTTTGAGAAGTCTTAAAAGGCTTGTTTCATTTACCCTGTCCTGTGTGGATCTCCATTGACGTGGGCAGTTTAAACATGATACCAGAATTACAAAGGAAATAGCGTACTGCCAATGGACTTTGGATTGCATTGCTGAGAACAAAACTAATGTTAATGAAACTGTTCTTCTCCAGATCCTCAGCAGAAAGATGATATGCAGCCCTTCTGGGCTTTCATTTCCAATATATTTCTCTCCTGACATGATAGCTGCAGATTGATACAGATGAGAAAGAAATCCTCACTGGCTATTTGAGATAACTGAGCCTGTTGTTTTCTGAGCAACTTTGTGAAATTGAAATTGTGTAATGTAAACCAAGAACCCACCTGGAGAATGGATCTACCAGGACAGTGGTTGGAGGAAAGACTTAATGAGAGTTGACAATAGCAAAGTGTGATTTCGAAGACAACAATGACATACATACAGAGACATTTGTGCTTAATGGGACAAAACTGAAACTAAATATACAGTGTTTCTATTGCAATATAGACATTCAAGAAAGCCTAATTTCATAGGTTCAGAAGAAAACCAGAATAAAATTCCACAAAATCCACTGTCTTGTTCAAGCCTTTAAGATGCATTTCAGAGAAAAAATAAAGTTTTATGCCACGTGTTTGTACCACATCATCAACATCACTTTCATCACAGAGACTGGGAGGCAATACAAGACCTCCACTCCACAGAGTGGAGAAAACAAATACTAAGTATGAGTACAAAAATCCTCAATGAAAATCCCTGTCCCAGTGTATTAAGCAAAAATAACATCATGAATTAAAATAATGAAATTCGTAGAAAATCTACTGTCGTCTGTATATGGCTGATGCAATTCAGAAGCATACCTAGGTTTTGTCTGGGAGGACATCTATTCTCAAACATAGTACCATGACATGTGAGCTGAGATGACTGCCATCAACAAAAAGATCCACAGCATTGGAAAAGATCTCTTGGAAGGTCACGGAGAAGATGAATATGGAGACACAACAAGGGATTCTGGTTCAATGTAGCCAAAGCCTGAGCCTCCCCACTTCCAGTGATATCACTGACAAGATATTCACAGCATGAGTACTCAGTCCCACATCAGCAGATCACATGGAATGATTGCAATGTGTTATCCTTTGAATACATTCAATGTTTGGAAAAGGTGTGCTGAAAGTATGATAACTATGTAAAAAGCGTATCAATAAGAAGTGCCAAGCACATCAAAACAGAAAGAGTGTTCTCTAACAAATATTTTCTTGCGTATTTCATGGCAGGACAAGATTTTTTGAAATGTGGAGAAAGACTTGGGGAGGAAGAGGGTCACATGATGCTACAAACTATTTGTGTATCTGTACATAAACCAGAAGCATAAATGATGGAATGAGAAAGAAACAAAAAATCAGGAGAAAACAAAACACTGAATCTCTTTGAAGAAAATAAAAATGCTTGCACAACCATGCTTCTCTGCCCTAAAACAAGTTCTCTTGGCATTTAAGGCACGTTCAAATGAAAAACATATTAACTGTGTAAAAGGGACTATTATTTATGCAAGATTAAACAGTGATCCCAAAGAAAATGCCTTTGAAACCCTGTGCATGCTGCTAGGTTAAAGATGGACAAGACAGACATCTTACTGGCAGCATGAAAGCACAGTCAGAAGAACTAGTCATAGACTATTTCATCTGTGCAAAATATCAGGACAAAGCTGTAAGGGACCTCAGATAATTTGTAATTAATCTAGCAGAGCCTGGCAACAACCGACCATAGACTGACCTATGTGAATAAATGGAAACTACTATTATGCTAGTTAGTTATTGAAAATTCATTTTTTGAAGTAATTCAACTGTATTATTCAGCACTGGGATTAATCACACCATGGCAATGTGCATCAGATTTTCTCTTCATGATAAGCTTGTTTCAGCTAATGGCTCACCGTATGTAATGAAGGAACTCTGAAGGGTTGCAAAGAACTGGGATTTCATATCTATGACTAACAGTCTGGACTAGTACAAGCCAAAGCAAATGAGAATAGTTAAGAGGCTTAGCTGAGTTTGCTAGCCTACAGAAAGACATCTACAGAACCATAGGCTTCACCTACACAGGTATATAAGCAGAGGATTTAAAACTGCACACCCCATTAAACAGTGTTGCCTAATGCTCTAAGCTGTGAAAACAATGACAGAACAAATGAACAAAAAAACCTTCAATACGTAGGAAAGGATAGAAATGCCACGAAACCATGAAAGCCTAAACACTGAAGTTCTTCACAAGACACTCCAACATAGTAATTAGACTTGTAGCTTAACAAACTCTCCTATTACTAACAATGCAGCAGATTACACAAGCTTTAGTTCAAAACCAGCATATGGTAGGACAACCGTGATCTCAACAGCCTTTGACAGCAATTCACGAAGAGCAAAGAGAAAGAGCTCTTTTAAAATCAGTACAGGCACAACCCTTGATGCCACCAGGACTCTATCTAGGAAAGCATAAAGCACCACAGTAATCCCATGTATGGGGAAACTTAAAGCTCCAAATATGGCAGGACAAATATATTCTAACACTGGGATAAGAAGAGCATTAACATCAGCTCTGTTCAATCTTAATTTAGAGGGAACAGTTGTATAGATTTAAGGAATGCCCGGAAAACGACAGCAGGGTCCTTTCTTTACTGAAAGATTTGTGAAGCATTGGAAGAAGCTGCCCAGGGAACTGGTGGAGTCACCAACCCTGGAGGTGTTCAAAAAAATTGTTTTACTAAGAAAGGCTCAAATATCTAAGCTGGAATCAGTGCAATTCCTGGCAAGATAAACATCAAAAAGATCTTGGTATTAAAATCCCCATCTTCCAAAGAATGACACTTTTTCTCTTTTTTCTGTGCCCCTGACAAAGGTGAGCTCTTGAAAAATGAGCAATTTACTTTGGCTCAGCTTGCATATGCTTGATTTGTGACTTGCGGTTAAGAAGTGTCTTGTCTAATGGATGTCCATCTGGTCAGGGAACAATAAGAAGTTAAAATGGCAGGGGTAGGGGAGTGGGGAGGAAGGAGGAATGAAATATAAACCTTGATGGAAATAGTACCATCACTTTGCAGAACATTAGGCATGTGGAAAAGACATAACAGCATACTTTTTCAAACAGTTCTTTGACTTCTCTAACTAGGGGAGAAGGTCCTCCTACTAGGTGGGGAGAGCCATAGGGCAGAAAGTCTTTCCCTTGGTGAGGAGCCAAGCCCTCTGGCTAACTTTATTTAAAGTTGCTGTAAACACTCTGCCAGTGCATTTACAACGGATGTCTGAATTTCTGGTGGAAGGAGTGCACTGTGCAGTTCACAGAAACACTGGTGTGGTACTTTGAAGGAATGTGAGGTGGTGCCTACACACATTCGTCAGTACTGTAATTTCTCCCCTTCATTTAGGGCACACACAAAAGAAGGTGCCTTATTCATTGCAGATGGTTTATCACACAGCAACATCCTTTGTTAAACTGCCACAATACTAGGGAAGTAATAAATATGGAACAGTCATTTCCCACTTACTACTGAATCTTTAAATTGAAGACAAATTTATCTCACCAAATTTACAAGTCTACAGCATCATGAGCTAGTCACCATTCACTCTCTTTACAACTGATGCAGAGGAAGAAGTGTTGTAAAGAACAGTTCATCTGACCTAATTTGGAAGTCCACTCTAGAAGGGTTATATCTGAGAAGTGTCTTTTATCTATTGACTATAAAAGGATATAGATTATCGGCTTAACACTAGACCTAGATTGTTACTTGTGTAATATTTACTAAAGTTTCAAATATTTTGTGATTACTGATATGCAATGTACATCTTGTTTCTGTCAAGTTGGAATTTTGAGGGGAAGCTGAGTGATTTGTTGTTCATATTTTGATTTAGGTGATAGAGATTGTTTAACTAACACTTATCTTTTTGCCGTGCGATTTCTGCACTTCACGTGCTGTTTAAATACATATAACAAATCTAGGAAGGAGGTCATGTATTAACATGGCAACTTTGGAAATATTTCCAAAGAAATATTATTTTTATCTCCAAATCAGCTAAATAATCTATTCATTAGTTAAGTATATACCATATGTGTGACTCCATAAATAACTGAATTACAGTATTGTATCGGTAAAGCACAGCTTCATTTTACACTTTCAGTACAGAATCATTAAAATCAAACCATTATCTTTATTGAATGTTGTAAGTATATATCAGACATACTAGATTCAAAAGAGTTTACATCATATTTTGTCACTGTCAAAACATTTCTCTTGACTTAGTCCAAACACATTCCAGTCCTAACAGATCAATACATCATAAAGTTTACTACTCTAATTAACAAGAGAAGGTGGCTTTTATATCAAGGGTAAATCATCTGTATTCTATTTATCCCACTAAAGATTTTAGTTTGGTAAAAAACAGTTATGTCTTTGTCTCTCTGAAGTCCAGTCTTCTCTTACTAACTTTCATAAAACGATCAAAACCAAAACCTTTACACAGAAATTAATCCCACCCAAGAAGAAAGGCATCTTTCAGAAACAATAGCATGTGTTCATGCATATAAATAAGACAGTAGAGTTAAGACTGTGTGGAGCATCTTGACTTACATTTTCACACTCTTGAATGCTTTGATCTACTACCTTTTAATGTAGGTGTTTGCTAATATAATTAGGGAAAAGCCATAAACAATTTCACGAAACATAGAAGCTCAAAGACTTCTTTTCGGGATCCTATCACTGTGATAGTTTGTGCAGTGAAATGTGCAACAGAGATTTAACTCAGACATGGAAATTATTTGCTTGTCTAGATCTGATTTATCTTTGCAGTCCTGGATCATTCTTATTTAACTTTCTGCCAGCCCTCCCACCACATGTGCTGTAGAGGAAACTTAAGAAAAGTCCTCTGAATGATTCAAAGCGGGATAAAGATGTTCAGCATCAACCACACCAGTTGTAGCTTGACTTTTCCAACACTGTCTTGACTTGACCTGTGAAAGAACGCATTTTCCATTAGCGGAAGAAACTCACTCGAAAAGGAGTCTGAATACCTACAGCCTATCATTGTGTGGCTATTGATACAGGGCAAAATAGGAATAAATCAGAAGTCTCCACTCAATCTGCAAACAAGGGTAAAATATAAAAATACAACAGAAGACAAAACCCAGAAGAGAAGTGGTATTACGTTGCTTAGTGATGGAGAATTAGAGAAGGCATTCAACAGAAGAGTGGACATGCAGACTGCATGTATTAAACTGAAGTGTAGGACCAAAGCTTGTGCACCGCCATGCAACTGCTCAGTGCTTAATTTTTAGCAGACTCTATCGTGGTGGTGGCTGAGCCAGCTACCATTTTCCTAGGCAGTGCCCTGGCATGAACTGCTGGATATCTTGGGCTAGAAAGTGATCCAGTAAGCAGTACGGACGGTAGCATTTGGTTTAGAGCAGGGAGGAGGGAGTTTATCTGGATAGGTCTAAGCCGGGACATGCACTTGCCCTGAGGGCCAGGGAACAGACTCTGGTCACTGTTGTTTACTAGTTAGTGCAGATATGGTCACAAGTGTAGATAGTGGAATAGCCTTTTTGCTCTCCTGCAGAAAAAAGAGTTTTTACCCTACTCGTCATAGGTGCCTTGTGCTAAAGGACTTAGTTGTTGGGGCGGGGAGAGGACAGCATGGAAAGTTTGTCATCTTTTATGGAAAGGTTCATGCCCATTAAAGGTATTATTGTAATCTCATCAATAAACTAGACTTTTGAGTTTATCTGCCCGAAGACAGAGAGGGAAGAAAGACGAAACCATCCTCCTTTTTATCAGAGTTGTTCTGTGGCCAATACTAAGTAATTGTACTGTGTTTCCATATATGAATAAAGATTCTCTGTGATCTAAGCAGTGAAGATTTGATTAGCAAACCTCATGAAGATGTTCACAGTTTAATACAAGTGATGCTTATTTGCCTACAGCCATCTTTCTAGTAAGTGAAATGACTTAATGAATAATTGAAACACTGCTATTTGTTACCTGCTCAATTATTCAATGGTAAAAGAAAGAATATAAATTTTTAGGTAAACATTGCTATCCTGAATTTGCTTAGCTGCGGTGCTGAGATCACAGTGGCAGGTTTACCCTCAGTGACAGTGAAGAGGTCAAGACTATTTTCTGATGGTTATTTTATGTTCTAACAGACTAGAAGCATTATGTTCAGAGGCATTAACACCGGGGGCTCTCTCAATTTTTGTGGATCTGGGGTGTTTTCAAGAACTCAGGAAGCAGGTCAGGGATTTATGCATTGTGCAGCAAACTTTATTATCCCTTTGGGTTTGCCTATTGCATCTTACAGAAAATTCCTGCATTCTGCTCAGTTATTGGCAACTGGATTAAATTTCCAGGAAAAAAATGTGAGAAAGATAAGATACAAGATTTAGATTAACGATTTGAAGCAATGGTCAATTTATAGCTTTGAAAAAGAAAGGTTTGCAGTCTCTAGCTTACACAAGTAAACTGATGACCTGCAAGAATTACCTACAGAAAGAGTGTATATGAGTAGACACAGCACATATATTTAGATAAAGGGACAACGAGCTTCCAGATAAAATTGAGCAGTCAGCCTTTCACATCACATTATTTTAAATTGGACTAGTGAAATATACCTACTTAAGAAACCTAGATTTTGGCAGCCGAAAGTTCAGATGGGCCCAGAGAGACACCTTATTATTTGTGTAGGGGCTTGCAAGAACGTTTGAATGCTACCTTGGAAGCGAGCAGTCTGAAAGAGCTTTGGAGGGGTTGTGGTTATCACCTGCAACAAACTGACTTCCTCAGAGTCAGCCAGAACAAAATGTGAAAAACCATGACTCAAAGACATGAAAACCAAACTTACCACTGCAACAATTACATCATCACAGGGAATGTTACAACCCACCATGTGACTTTTTTAATAAAAGAACCCAATTTTTCCAAAGACATATGTTTTAAATACTCTGTCTGGACTTTCTGAAATTACGTTTTCTAACTCCACCAGGAATCAGCCAGGCCTTCAGACTTGTGTAGCAGCTCAATTAAATGTTCTGAACTTTATTCTGTGTATAGAAATCAGACTCTAAGTTTGAAGTCCCAACTGCTTTGTTTCTACAACTCTTTTCAAGGAGTTTCCAGTTCTGACTTCAGCAAGAACTCCCCTCTGAGCAATGTTTTCTGGTAATACTTGCTCTAGAATAGATGGATATGCAGGTTATTAGACATGCAAAACTCACGTGTACTTAACAGACACAAAATTTTGATGTCATTAACTTTTATTCCTATAGGTGTAACTTTTGGGTTAACTCCAAGAACCTGAGGTCCTAGCAAAAGTTTGCTCACAGTTCAACAGAAGATACAGTTTGAATTTCTAGATTTTTTTGCAATGGGTACTGACTATTCCTTTCATTACTTATTCTAAAAAGGACAAAATATTGCAAGGAGAAGCATAATGGCATAGTTTCCTAAAGTAATTTAAGTGTCCCTGATGCTTTCCCAAGTTTGACAGCAGTATCAGAAGAAACAAGGTACTGCTTCTACAACTTAATGATAATGCTTTCATCCAGGACAGCAATAATTGAGTTTTAATGTCCCGCACTGTTGCTTGTCATAAATCCTCTCTATGTGAAACTCTAACCTCTGCTAGGCAAGATTAATGGTTAACAGTGTATATAATATTTATTAAACCTCTTTTTATATTGCTTGGCAATCTGTGCTGCCATCAAACAACTTGAAATAATTGACATTTAGCGCATCAACCTTCTTTTGACTAAGAAGCATGACATTCATGTAGATAGTAAACATTTGGCAATTGCTGTAAATGTCTCCAAATTTAACGCCATGACCTTTTCTCAGGTAAATGTTTTGGGATAAAATGTAAATAGTGATTTCCTGTATGTCAAATATCATGGAACGTCAAGTCTACTGTCTTATTATTCTTGAGAGGTTTGCAACTTGATTTTGACCTGTTGCTTTATGTTTTAAACTTTTGTACAAAATACATGCATGTGATTTTTTCACTCTATTTTTATGACTTGAATATTGGGAGAAGTTAGTTGGATTTTTTGTTTTTTTGGCAGTTTTACAGTTCTATTGACAAGAACCCAGTAAAATTGCTACTAACGTAAATAAGAAGAGACATGTAAATTTTAGCAAGCTGACTTCAGTAAGGTTGTATATGTCAGAGTGCTTAAAAACAGATTTTTTTTGTTTGTTTTTTTGCTTGTCCTGTCATGTAGTCTGAAGACAGTGCTCCAGAAACAAACAAAACAAACAAAATTCACACTATGAAAAGCAGCTGAAGAAAAAATTACTACAAAAGCAATAAATGTTGGATTCATTCAGGTCAAAAAGGCATTATACGTTGTGATTGAATCTGAACCAGAATGAACACACCACGTGTCTGATTACATGTAAGTTTAGCAGGTAATTTTCTATATTTAACTACTTTGGAGTAAAGTTAATTTGGCAAGAAAACCTGGAATATATCCCTGTATATGCCTGTGATTTAGAAATAGAGGTATTTGGTTACTAATATGGTTCCTACCAGTGACAACACATGAATGTGAGCAAACATGTTCCTGGAGTGCAAAGAACGTAGGGAGTTACTGGGAGATCTGCTTTGGCCAATGGGGAGCTGAGGAAGTATGTTATGAGAGTTAGAACAAAACACATGCGTGTTTGAGTCCCATGACTTCTCTTCCTGTTATCCTACTCCTTTGCCATTTGGCTCACCTTTGCACAGTCCTACCAACCCTTGATCACTTTGTGAGGCCCACAGAAGCTGGAGTAGCAATTCCTGTGCCCAGAGAAGCCTCAGGTGTTGTATGAATGGCAACTGAAATCCTTCTGATACTGCTGTTAACTGTCATTTTAGCCACGAAATTGGAAAGAGTTTCTGACACGGAGGTCTCTTGAGAATAGCCAGAGAGCAGAGCACATACTTGCTATAATCCGGCTATCATTGCCTATCGCTGTCATCATTAGTCTGTTGTTGTCACCATTCCCTTTTGCAGGATGGTCCTGCTCCTCTGACTCATTTAATCTGCTGCTTTCAGAATATCAGTTTACACAGGAAATTCCAAATAAGGCACATCAAGCCTCAGTAAGAGCTGCTTGTGTAAAACTCTCTCATCATTGCCACTACGATCCTTCCCCCTGTACCACCACAAAAAGTTGTAGGATGCATCAGGATCTTGGGCTGTCGTGGAACAGCAATCCCTTCTCCAGTAATTTCTAACCATGAACAGATACAGATATTTTCCACTCACCCCAGGTTTGGCCTGTTAAACTTGTGTCTCTTACATTTACTGTCAAAAAGAACCAGCAATCTCTGATCCTAATCCTTCACCCTACTGAAGATCATGTGTCCCAGGAACAGACTTTTCCCCAACCAAAATATTTCCCACCAGTAGTCAGCAAAGCCTCCTGCTCTGTCTCTATAGGCCAGCAAAATCCTCTGCACAGGTAGCCAGCAGTAGCCTTCCTTGTTTCCAGATGTGTTTGTTGTGATAATTAAGCTTTCAGGCATCTATTCACCCTTCTATGCCAATGTTTTATTAATGGACCTTGCTACAAACAAATACATTGTATAAAGTAAAAAAGAAAATTACCAGCTGAAATAAATAGCTGAAATAAAATGCAGAGAATGGACTATCAAGACTCACTTAGCTGGGAATATATTTGGATTTGTGTTGATGAAATGGGTATGAAATAAATGCCATCAGAGTGGCAGGAGCACAGAGCAGAAGCCATTCAAACTAGACATCACAACACACATTTAAAACATTAGGCAGAGTGGCCATTGTGTGACAGAAGTTAGAGGAAGTCGTAAGTGTGGTCATGAACCAGTGCATAATCTCAGAACAGTAACAGTCAACCAGAAAAAAGTCAAATATATCTGCAGAGTAACAAGGAGCAAAAGCACCGTGCTAAGACACTCACAACTTAAAAGACAGGGTGCAGGACACCGTATTATTGCTTGACTTACATGATTGCTGATGGGGCAATAAGGATGAAACATATTCTGCCAGTTTGGCACTGTCTGCAGACTATCAGATAAGCAAGGATGTGTTCTTTAAACAGTAAGAAATTAACTTTGCATTCACAGTGACATATTCAGTGACTGAAGATGCCTATCCATTAACTACATATTTGCAGAACAGGTGGTATAAAACTCATTATCTCTTGACTCAAACAACAATCAAAGACACTGATCAGCAAAAGAGCTAACTCCATCAAGTCGTCAGCAGCTATAATCAATAACCAGAGCCATAGGTTTGGCCATCAAACCACAAGTGTCAAGAGAAGACAAAGGCAGCCATTTGTTAGAGTAATAATGACCCTATTGTCAATACTAATGTCTCAAACTTATAAAAGTTTAGTTGGATTTCACCAGCCTCTAACTTCCTTAGATACTTTGTTTCTGGATCACATTTAGAAATTTTGACCTTCCCCATTGATTAAATGGCAATTTCATATAGCCAATGATTAGATAATCCAATCTTATCTGCCAAAAGTGATCAACCGTATATGGAATAAAGGGCAGAAGTTGTGTAATTTACAATACAAATGAGCTGGTTCCTGTGGCTCTGATTAAATAAAACAAAAAATCAAATTAAACAGTGATCAAATTATAGGGGTGGCACTGTAACAATTTTAATTTTTCATGATTCATTTAATTTAATACAGCACTTAGCTAAAAAATAAATAAAAAATAAAAACCTTTTTACTCCTTCTTTCTTTGAAGTTAATTAGCCTTACTTAGAACTATTTCTTGAAATGCCATGGTGCAAAACATTGAAAGCTATTTTCAAAGTCATCCAAGTATTATTTCTACACCACACATAAAACTGCTGACAACATCCTCAGTGATAAATTTAACTTGGGGATAACGCTTCCACTTTTTAAAAAGATCTTTCCCAAGCTGTTTCAGTCCATTCCAGAGAAGTTGCTTCCATTGCAACACTGAAAAGACATCATCAAAGCATCAGCTCAGTTTATTGCATCCTAAAACTCACCAGGCAATTCAGCCTGGAGAACTTCGGCAACCTTTCCTGAGCATCCACCTGCTCTCTGCGCCCAGGTGCGGGAGGATGAGGGGGGGTTGGTGGCTCCCCCAGGACACCCTCCTGGAAAACCTTCTCTGGTCACTGAGCTGCATCAGGCAACAGAGGCAGCAGATACAGGTACCGGTGGGTATGTCCAGCACCAGGAAAGTTATGCTTCCACTGGCAGAGCTGTTTCTGGAGATGGACAGACTACAGTTGTACCTGTCAAAGTATGGGAGGGAAATACCATGAAGCTACATCTAAGGACCACGCATCATTAGACAGCTTTGCATGATATAGCTGTTGTCCACTAATATGGGAAAGAAGTTCTTTTTGACTGGAGAATTCTTGTTAAGTTTCTGCCCAAAATGACATGTGGAGGACACTGTACATTTTTAATAAAGAACTCAATGCCAAAAAAGTAATAAGATTGTCACTGTGCCCCTGATATGCGGATCAATAGGTCAAATGCATACAACAGTGCATGGGTGCTCATTTTTTGACAATACAGATTCAGAAATAAAACAACTACTGTAAGCATGGCATCAAAGTTATACTGTAGACAAACTGGAAGACAGGCTCTTTCTGGAAATAATGTATGTGAAGGTTTGAAAGTGGAAGTGGGATAAATCAAAATGAGACTGATTGAGGTATATTGGTGCATTGTTTATCGATATTTTAGAGATGAAAACTATGTAGAGATAAACAGTGGTTTAAAAGCAGCTCATTTCAAAACAAAAGAGCTAAATGGAGCTGATGAAAGCATTACAATCTGTTTTAATAACTCATTTCCATTTATAATAAACATACTGATTAGACAGAAGGAATGCAAGGTTTTGAGAGGCGCTTTGTAGCCTTGTTGTTTTACTAACACTGCTCTTCTGTGTACCTCCATGTCCAGTACTCTATTCAATTGCTTGGTGTCTGAATAATTCGCTGTTCTAAACTCTAAATTACTGCTAGAAAGCTTTCTGATCCCTGGACTCAGGATATTCTCCCCTCTTAGTCCTGAAAGTGGTTATCAGTTGGCTGGGAAAGCTGCTTCTTGAAAGCTCATGACAGGAGTGAAGACGAAGAGACCTCATTGGCCATTTCTTGTTCTGCACGTATTTGTTTTGGCAATGAAAGAGAGAAATACTATTTATACGACTAAAATGTAGAATTGCTTCTATGTATTAAACAAAATCTCCTCTCCTCCTCTTCACTCCCCTCCACCCATTTTTTTTGTGAGTTCTTTTTTTTAAAGTGGTAACTGTAGAGTAAATAATTTCAAAAAGCAATCCTTATGCATAATGGTCAAGGTTCAACACAAGATTAGCAGACCTAACCTCAAGCTGGTTTTCTCTGAAGGGTAGAGTAGGGTGTACCTGGCCTCCATGCCTGTGCATCCTTTCAGCATCAAAATAGTTCCCCGACTGTCTACACACTATCTTCAAGGCAATCTTTGGAGATGAACCTCCCCATAGGAAAGTATGCTTCTACCAGTGCCAAAATCTGTCCATTAATCTAATCAAGCTTCTTTTCACCTTAGGGCCACTAAGGAATTGATGCTGTTGAGTCAAATATTATGGGCAATTCAGTATTGCATTGGTGCCATTGTATATCTTGGCTTGTTACCTCAGATATAATTATATTTCAAAAAGGCTGACACTGAGCTATCAAAAGTTTACTACAGGTAAATCTAGACAGATGGTCACCCTAAGTGGGTATGCCTGGACAGTTGAAATTTCAAGACCTGTTTTTTCTCAACTCTCTCTCTGTGTTAATGCATTGGCCCCAAACTGAATTTGGGTGTTTCAATAGTTGTAGTACTTTGACATGTTCTCAGTTACAGGATGCTGCATCCCTGGCACTAGGAGAGAGACAGCAACATGAATACAGATTAATGATTAAAATAATTACTTAACACTAAAGAGGAAAGTGTAACTTTTCCTTATTTATAACTATTACTTACTTCATGAGCTATAAAATTTCTGAGGGTTGAGGTACACAGTTGAAATTCAGTAAGGGGATTTTTGGGGTGGTGCAAGTAAGAAGCTATATGGAGTTAATCAATTTACAAACCTATGGCATTCCTAAGGCTCTGAAAGCCATGAAAGTAGATGGCCTGAGTAAATCAGGTAGTTTCAATATAGTTGCATATAACAGAATTTGTTTTTATAATCACTGTAAATACTATACAAAAAAGAAGAAAATTGCAGTTGCGAATTCGAGCACATCAAAGGTGACGCACTCTTAAATCAGCTCCCATTTATTATATATCATGATACAGTCTTTAATGACATGATAACATACCCCTACCTCATTAAGTGTGCAGAATGTACTGTGATTAAAGGAAGAATGTTTTACAGTAGGGAAAAAAGCACCTTCTGTTACAACACAGGATGAAAGCCTAGGAAAGCAGGATGTACCCATGGTTCTATCACAAACTGCATCTGTGATGGCTATCAGAAGGCAGATAAAAAAGGATTTCGAACATGACTGCATGGCCAAGCTTGTACTTGCAAATTTCTGAATACTTTATATTTTCAGATGTATCTTTCTCTCAGCACCATTCTCTGTATGAAATATGAGTTAGACGCAAGAAAACTACATCAAAGTTATGAGATGCTCAAGTAGTCTTCTACTGGTGACAAATGCTTTTATATTTCATTGACATTAAAATACATAACAGTTCCTAGGAACAGTAAACCAGGGAGAGCCATTTTCACCACAATGCAAATTAAATTCTCATAAAGGAGTGCAAACTGGCAAGGAAATTAAAACATTCTTGCCCTGTTAGCTCATCTGATACAGATCTATACATTGAGTCATGAAATAATGGAAGCTTACAGCATTCAAAATATAAATGCACTGAAACATTTGATCTGTCCTGGTAATGCTTTTCTGTACAAAGCATTTTGTTCATTTTGTTGGCAGACAGTCCCCCTCTACACAAACAAATTCTAATTCTAGACTTAAAAATACCCGAGTACTAAGTAAACAGTGCCTTCCATACCTAAGCCATTGTAGATATTCTCCAAACAATTTTTCATTAAAACACTTCCTTTCATGTTTGTTTTCAGAGTATTGCAGAACCTGTTTCTGAAAGCCAAGCAGGAGAAGGCACTGTTCCAGTTGCAAAAGATACTTCTTATACATAAGCGGCAAGGTAGATAAAGAAGATGTTAAAGAGTAATTAGTATACTGAATAATTCACAGTCATATGTTAAAATGTATAGAAACTTACAGATTTATATTCTCTGACTTGCTGCTATCTCATTTTATACAGGAACATGTTATACATTTTTGAAAATGTTGGCTGAATTGTAATTGAAACTTGAAGCAAAAGCTTCGGGATAGTAAAAATTTTCATCAACTGCTCATGCAGCTTAAATGAGAGTTAATATAATAGATATTTTAAAACAATACAAGTCTACAAATTGAGAAATTATAAACTAGAAAAAATCTGTCTTGATAAGAATTAAGTTTCTCCAAAACACTCTTGTTGTTTCCTGAAACTTAATGCTAGTTCTTGGTCACCTCTATTTTTTCTGCAAACCATAATGTACATAAGTACACACAAACACTGTTTATAAATCTGAAAAACAGATGTTTTCAAAACTGTGATACTAAGACTTTTGAACACTGAAGAAATCATTTTAGTAATACTGCAAAAAGCAAAAACTTAACACAAAAGAATATTAGAAAAACACCTATGAGCTTATTTCTGACTTGTCAACTAGTTTGGAGTAATATGACACACAACCTGTCATATGCAATTATTAACACCCAAATAAATTGATCTACCAGTAAGTTCTCTTTGCTCCACTTAAAATATCCTGGCTTTTATTGAATTCAATATCAGGTTTTAAAACTCATTTTAGAACACTGCTGTATATTTAATTTATTTCAGACCTATATCCTTAAATACCTCTGATTTTCTTATGATTGTAGTTCTATATAAGTTAATACTTTCAGCCAACAGAAAGAAGTGAATGTGCTTTGAAATGTGGAAAAAAATGTAAAGGTAATACTCCGCAAATGCATTAACTGTACACTGCCAATCATTCATCTTAGTTAATGTGGATTTAACAAGGTTAGCAATTGTAACTTGAGTGTTGAGATTTTGGTGTTACTGCAAAATGCAAAAAAGATTTAGCACATATTCGAACATGGACTTTAATCCAATAAGCGTGGAGAGATATTCAGTACCAATTTATGGAAGATCGTAAGGTTAAAAAAAAGGCTAATTTTGTCATTATTTCCACAGAAAAAGTTTTTTCCCTGCTATAAATCATTGGGTAGAACAGTCCAGATTCTCTGTCATCTCACTAACTGTACACTGATTTAACCCTTCTTTTTCTTGGTTTATAGTGCATTCTAATTAGACTTTGTCAGTTACACCATCCTAAGATGAATCAAGCTCCTTGATTTTGTATTTCCTGTTAAATCAGCATTCAGGACACTTCGAGATTTGAAGGCTGCCTATTAGAAGGCAAAAGCTTTTCGTTTCTGAGCATGGCTGAAAACGGATGAGATTCTGCAAACAATTAGTAATTTATACCTGAGGGGACCAGTTCATATTAAGCATTTTGAATTTATGGATCAGAAACTGGGCTCCGTGGAACCGTTTCTGGCACTTGTTGTAGCTGCCTGCCCTGCTCGTACAGAGAGCAGAAAGCAGCCAGCTGTAGCTAGTGACTGTCAGGGCTCCTTTTGCGGCCCCCTGCAGCGGATGTTTCCAGGAGAAAGCTCCGCAGCTGGATGAAGCAATGCAGTGACGGCTTGTTTCAGGGTTGCGGGCACAGCAGGAAAGGAATATTGGCATCCTCCACCCTCTGTTGTACACTGAATGCAGCTGAACCAAGCCAGAGAATACGAATCTATGCTGTGCCTGCGCGCATCCTGGACATCAGCAACGTTGTAACACAAGGTGCAAACACAGTACGGATAAATACTGCAGATTTAAATGTGACAAAATGAGACTTTGTGAGCTTGGTTACCATCAAAAATGCTTTCAGAAAGGGGTTGTTAGTAGCATGTTTTTTTTACTTAGAGAACCCAAACAACTTAAACAGTGGAGGGGCCATCGTTCCTGTCCCAACCTCTGGAGGACTTTCACTGCCTCAAAGAGCTTGTAGCCTAAGCAAGTTATTCCATAAAAACTACGCAGTATTAGATAGCTGAGTGAGATCTTGATAGTTTTCCCTTCTCAGGCTTCCTCTGGTACTGAACTGAATGTCTGCCAACCTTTGGATGAGCAAGCACCTGCGTGACAGAATGTTTCTCTCCGAGTGCTGAAACAATTCTTAGACAATATTTGTTTAAATCTTCCCTTTTTAGTAAACTTGCTGGTTGTTCTAGATTGCTAAATCTATCTATACATTGAATCATAACCCAGCTTATGTCCAAAAATTCTAACTTAACATTTGACCTGTATGGCTTTGGGGATAGATCAGGAATTTTTACCAAACATCTTTAATTTAAATTCCAGTAAAAAAATTTTAAAAGTTGACAAACTCTTCTTAAGTTCATGCACCTGTTCAGCTTAAACTGAAGAACTACAGGAGTCTTGATATCCAGAAGCTAACCCATTTTATTTCCCAGAGATATGTTAAAACACACAGCAATGCCCTTCATTAAACAAGGTGGAGTCAGGGAACTTTCATACCACTTTCGCTTTAAAGTGACAAAACTTTTCACTCATGCTGGAATACATATAGAAATTTATAGTCAAAGGCCATCCGAGTATAAACTAATCCCTAGATCTTCAAAGATACCAAGCTCCTGAACTTTCATTGACTCCTAAAGGCTTTAGTGACCTAAATAGCTTTGAAGATATGATTTAGAGAGACTTTTTTTTTTTTCCTTCACCTCAGTCCTCATAAGTAAGTGACTATTCAAATGTACCGGTTCCCCATAGGGTATTACTGCTCAGTGTGAAAAAAAGGAGACTCCTGGTTGTAAAATTTCATCTCTTAGGGAAGCAACGGAAGAAGAAACCTGCAGGATGGGTGTCCCAAGCCCAAACTTTTCACTGAGCCCTCATGGTCAGCAGAGGGGTGGCTGCAGGGAAGCCAACACTGGATCTTTTCTGCATAACTGAATCTAGATTCATTTTGCCTCTCCTTGTGCAAGTCACACAAGGAGGCTTTTACTGTGTGCAGAAGGATTAAAATTATTGAAGTCTCAGTGTTTCTTCAGTAAAGTAAAAATTTCCAGAATAGGGAATGCACATGGTTGATTGATAGCCATATGTAACCAAATAAAACCGCTTTTCACTAGTGTTCTGTTGTAAGAGAAATTCTCTGTGTAACAGAGAAAATTAGAGGAATCAATACATTTTTATGCAAAGGGCAGAAATAATTTTCTAGCACATCTACTATGTTCTGTGTAGAGATGCCATGATAAATCTTCAAAATAAAATAAATAGGAAAAGGAATCAACAGACCTATGTATACATTTTAGGTAGATAGACTGAAAAAACTAGTTATCAACACCTCAGTAGCAAAGGTAAAATATTACTTTTATATTTTTCCATGTAGCGTAGCTACGTGCATGGAACCACCTCATTCTGAGGTATCAGGGACTTCTTGGGACTGGTTAGCACCAGAACACACAGTGTCCCTAACTGAACACTCAGACAAAATGCCGCATTTCAGAAACTACTAGGAAAAATATTTAGTGAATAAACAAAAAAGCTAGGAAGTTGCAACTATAAATAGAGATCAGAACATTTTACTTTTCGCTCCTTATCAGCGATCAAGCAAAGCAGTTATTAAGTGCAAAGAAATTACCAGTTTTCAAATGTGGTTATTTTGAGTACACTTACCCAGTAATAGCTGTACTATTTAAGTTCAAACACATGCTAGTATAATGCCTATGAATTCCTAATAATTAACAGGAAAAATGTAAAAGTAATCTTTTACCTTTGTTAGTGAGCAGATGATAACTAGTTTTTATGACATTCCAAATACATGTATTTAGAAACAATTGTGAAGCAAGTGTTAGATAAATAGGATTATAGAAAAATGTCAAAAATGCACCAGTTTAATCCCTTACTTATTCATTGGACCAACACAGGAATTTGTTTTCACATTAAACATTTTACAGTGTACTGCACACAAGAATATATAAAATTAAATGCCAAAAGATGGTGGCTAATGATTTAACTTCTAGGATGTGATCTGCATTTGATGCAATTGACAGAATTAC